>Ga0070729_10000681_pt1 | contig 65328 bp, 58 predicted proteins | sample tdDd472_FD_66725 | JGI IMG/M metagenome (GOLD analysis project Ga0070729, IMG submission 66725) | Marine sediment microbial communities from the Atlantic coast under amendment with organic carbon and nitrate - tdDd47.2 | ecosystem: Environmental > Aquatic > Marine > Coastal > Sediment | place... | reverse complement strand
ACAGGTTTCGGATCTGTCATGAACCTCAAGTCTGCCGAATTCTATGCGAACCTGCTGGAAGCTATCCCAGGCCTGGACTTCCAGACTACAACCCAACAATATGTCGTACGCCACGCTTCGGTCATGGATTTCCTCAAAAGCCACCGCAAAACCGGAGCGCGCTTTACTTCCTCCCGCCCCGAAGGACTGGGTGTAGGCCGCAAGCGACTCCATGCATTCTGTCAGACCTATGCACAACTCTTCGCAGACGAAGACGGCACGGTTCCGGCCACATATTCGATTCTCTACCTTTGGGGCCGCAAACGAAAGGACGCGTCATGAAAACTATTTTTGAATCAGCCATGGCCGGTAAGTCTCTGACGGATAAACAAATCCGCACTCTCGTCGAAGCTGAAGGCACCGACCTTGATGCCATGCTCGACTACGCTCGCCAGATTCGCGAGAAAACCATAGGCAACACCGCCCATCTCTGCGCCATCATCAATGCCCGTAGCGGGCAGTGCTCTGAAGACTGCGCCTTTTGCGCGCAGTCCTCCCATCATGACGGGGAAAGTGCGACCTACCCCCTTGTGGATATGTCAACCGCCCTTGATGCAGCCCGACGAGCCAAGGAACAGGGAGCCGCTCGCTTCTCTCTTGTAACCAGCGGAAAGGTCATGACAGGAGATGCCTTCGAACAGATCCGGGACATGATCCGCACACTGCATGATGAAACAGGCATGCTCATTGATGTTTCGCCCGGCATCCTGACCGAAGACCAGCTCACCTCTCTCAAAAAAGCGGGATTGTCAGCTTACCACCACAATCTGGAAACAGCGCGTTCGTTTTTCCCCAACATCTGCACCACCCACGATTATGAAGAGGACGTGCAGGCTGTGCGGGCTGCGGTGGAGCTGGGACTGTATGTATGTTCAGGCGGCATCTTTGGCCTGGGAGAGTCCTGGGAGCAACGCGTTGAACTGGCCCTGACCCTGAAAGAACTCGACGTGGACTCGGTGCCTGTCAATTTCCTGCACCCCATCCCCGGCACTCCCATGGAAACCCGCTCGGTGCTCACCCCGGAAGAAGCCCTGAAAATCACTGCCCTACTCCGCTTTCTACTCCCGGACAAACAAATCCGCATCTGCGGCGGACGCGAGACTGTGTTCGGCTCAAACCGCAAGACTGAGGTCCTCACCGCCGGGGCAAGCGGGCTGATGATTGGGGACTATCTGACCGTGAAAGGATCGGATGCCGAGTCGGATTTGGATGAAATCAAGAAGCTGGGGATGAAGGTCAAATAGCTTATTGGCTTACCTGGTTCAGAATCTGTCTGCTGAATACGCCTGAGGCTGGCCAGACGAACTGAATACCTGCTCCCTGAAGACGCAAAAAGCATCTCCAAGAACAGGATCAACTATCGCTCTTTGGAATTGTCACCAAGGGCTTCTCTTCATTCCCCGCACTGTTTCTCAACGGGCAAATGCCCCCACTTCGTGCCAAAAAAAATGCACATATTACATATATTCAAACCAACAGCTCTCTGATAGAGTCGCATTTCTTCTGTAATTTCAAGGTGATTCGTTAAAAACTGAGCGAATGCTCAGTTTTACGGTTTATTTTGACATTATAGCGGACTACCAATTATTAACCACAAAACTGAGTGCACACTCGGTTTTTTGGGAAAGAGTGACGGAAGCCAATATGAAGAAAAAAGAAGCCATACTCAAAGTCGCCACGGTGCTCTATGCGAACCACGGGTTCAAAGACACATCCGTGCAGGAGTTGGCTAGGCTTACCGACGTTGCAGAAGGAACCATTTTTTACCATTACAAGAGCAAGGAGAAGCTGCTTCTGGCCGTTCTGAAACACGCTCGTGACGAAATCGTCGTTCAATTCGAGCAATTTTTCGAGAACAGACCATTTGCATCCGGACTGGACATGGCCGAAGAGGTCATTTCATTCTATCTCTACCTCGCCGGACTACTGGAAGATCAATTCATTCTGCTACACAGGCACTTCCTGTACCAATTCTCGGAGAGCAATCCCGAGTTCAGGGAGAACCTCGAAGCCATTTACAACTGCCTGGTGGACTTTTTCGAAAAGCCAATCCAGACAGGGCAAGAGGATGGTTCTATTGCCTCCGACATTCATCCCAGAAAATCTGCACTCATCCTGTTTACTATGGTTGATGGTTTGGTAAGGTTCAAAAATGATAACCTGTATGATGCTGGGGCGTTGTTCAACGAATTGTTGAAATCAAGCCGCAGGATGCTGCAGGCCCACTAGAGGAAGAGGCTGAATGTTAACTAAAATTTTCCCTTTCATTGACTGGTTCAAAGGCTACAATATGGCTGCGCTTCGAGCGGACGCCATATCCGGGCTCACAGTTGCCCTCGTGCTTATCCCTCAATCCATGGCGTACGCCCAGCTGGCTGGCATGCCCGCATACTACGGCCTGTACGCATCATTTCTCCCCCCGATGGTCGCAGCCCTTTTCGGCTCCAGCCGTCAGTTGGCTACAGGTCCGGTGGCAGTTGTCTCACTGATGACAGCGGCATCGCTTGAACCATTGGCAACGGCAGGCAGTGAAGGCTACATAGCTTACGCCATCCTGCTGGCACTCATGGTGGGACTGTTCCAGTTCTCACTGGGCGTGCTCAAGCTTGGCCTGGTGGTCAACTTCCTGTCCCACCCGGTTGTCAACGGCTTCACCAACGCCGCAGCCATTATCATTGCTTCGTCCCAGCTGTCCAAGATGTTCGGCGTCTACGTGGACAAGGCGGAACACCACTACGAAACAATCATGCGCGTGGTGGAGGCGGCATTCCACTACACCCACTGGCCCACGCTGGTCATGGGTATGCTGGCCTTCGGTATCATGATCGGCCTGAAAAAGGTCAATCCAAAAATACCCAACGTCCTTGTTGCGGTCGCCGTGACCACAGCCCTTTCCTGGGGTCTTGGTTTTAACCACGACACCAATGTAGACGTCACAGCCATCAAGATTCCCGCAATTCAGGAATCCGTAGTCAAATTCAACGCCACCCTGGCCGAGATCGAAAAAAAATCCATTGAGCGCACCGCCCTCGGAGCCGACATGGACAAGGCCAAGACCGCAAAAGACGTCATCGGCACTTTCGATATCGAACACGATCAGCACGTCCTCAACGTCCAGATCTCCCGTCTCAAGCACGACGCACACCTTCTGCGTGCAGATATGCGCGCCATGTTGTTTGCCGGTGTCCAGGCTGGCGACGGCAGCATGAGCTTCTATCCTCAAACCAACGTTCCGACAGACCTTGAGTCCGACGGACGCACCTGGCGTATCAAGATCGGCAACAAGCAGCTTGATACCACCAACCTGAAAATGATGGGTGGCGGCGCAGTTGTCGGCACGGTACCTTCCGGTATCCCGTCCATCTCCATGCCCACAATCGACATCAAGACCATGCTGCACCTGCTTCCCTTTGCAGCCATCATCTCGCTGCTTGGCTTCATGGAGGCTATCTCCATCGCCAAGGCCATGGCCGCCAAAACCGGCCAGCGACTTGATCCCAACCAGGAACTGATCGGTCAGGGCCTGGGTAACATCCTCGGTGCCTGCGGTAAGAGTTACCCGTCATCAGGATCGTTCTCGAGATCGGCGGTCAACCTGCAAGCGGGCGCGGTCACTGGTTTCTCCAGTGTCATCACCTCGCTGATGGTTGTCATCGTACTGCTGTTCTTCACCCCGCTGCTCTACAACCTGCCCCAGGCAGTCCTGGCCGCGGTCATCATGATGGCCGTCATCGGCCTGGTCAACGCATCCGGTTTCATCCACGCATGGCATGCCCAGAAGTATGACGGAACCATCTCCATCATCTCCTTCGTCGCCACGCTGGCATTCGCCCCACACCTGGACAAGGGCATCATGATCGGTGTTGCACTGTCCCTGGCGGTATTCCTCTACAAGAGCATGCGCCCGCGCGTTGCCACCTTGTCTCGCCATGAGGACGAAGCCCTGCGCTGTGCCGAAGAATACGGTCTTGCCGAGTGTACTCACATGGCCATGGTCCGTTTCGACGGCCCCCTGTTCTTTGCCAACGCAAGCTTCCTTGAAGACAAGATCAGTGATAAGATGGAAGCCAATGAGAAACTCAAGCACATCATCCTCGTCTGTGGTGGCATCAACGACATGGATGCATCCGGTGAAGAAGCCTTGTCGCTGCTCGTCGACCGCATCAGAAGCGGTGGACTCGACATATCCTTCTGTGGCGTCAACGAATCGGTCATGGCCGTCATGAAGCGTACCCACTTGTTGGAAAAGATCGGCACCGACCACATCTACCCGACTATGGAAGCAGCTATTTGCGACGTCCACGAGAGTGCACACGCCGATGGTGAAGAAGAGAACTGTCCGCTTACAACCTCATGCCGTATCGCTTAAGCGGTAGGAAAAAGGGAGTATATAAATGTCTGTCATAACCGTATTCAACGGCCTGTTCAGTGAAGCTGGCGTAGTAGTCAAAAGGGTCCTCGACTCCACCGGCTACCGCCTTGTCTCCGATCAGGAAATTGTCGCCGACGCTGCGAAACTCTCCGGCATGTCCGAGGAGAAAATCGCCAAGGCCTTCCAGGCCAAGACGTCCGTATTCAACAAGTTCAGCCACGAGAAGGAACAGGCCATCGCCTGGATGCGTCTCGCCATGGCCAACAAGCTCAAGGAAGGAGACGCCCTGGTCTTCTCCGGCTTTGCTTCCCAGCTTCCTTCTCCGGCAATCGGGCATGTCCTCAAGGTCTGCCTCATCGCCGAGATGAAAGAACGCCTGGCCATAGCCGAGAGCAATGAGGGATATGCCGACAAGCACGCCCTCAAACTCATCCACAAGGACGACGCTGACCGCGCCGCCTGGGTCGAAACCCTGAAGGGTGAGACCGATCCGTGGAGCAAGGACCTGTACGACCTGATCGTGCCCGTAGGTGCGACCGGCGTCGAAAAGAGTGCCGACCTCATCGTGGAACAGGTTGGCAACGCAGCCATTCAGGTCTCCGATGCCTCCAAAGCCAGCGTGGAAGACTTCCTGCTGGCCGCCACCATCGAGACCGTTCTGGCCGGTGAAGGTCATAACGTCATGGTTTCGGCCAAGGACGGTGCCGTCACCCTGACCATCAACAAGCACGTGCTCATGCTAGAAAAGCTGGAGCGCGACCTGACCGATATCGTATCCAAGATCGACGGCGTGAAAAGCGTCGAGACAGGTGTGGGTAAAGGCTTCCACAAGAACGACATCTACCGCAAAGTGGACTTCGACATTCCGTCCAAGGTCCTGCTGGTCGATGACGAACGCGAGTTCGTCCAGACCCTGTCCGAGCGTCTGATGATGCGCGACATGGGTTCCGCAGTTGCCTTCGATGGCGAATCCGCACTGAACCTGATCGAAGAAGACGAGCCTGAAGTCATGATCCTCGACCTCAAGATGCCCGGCATCGACGGTTTCGAGGTTCTGCGCCGCGTCAAGGCCGAACGCCCGGACATCGAGGTCATCATCCTGACCGGTCACGGCTCCGAAGAAGATCGCAAGACCTGCATGGATCTGGGCGCATTTGCCTACCTCCACAAGCCGGTTGACATTGAAGTCCTGAGTGAAACACTCAAGGCCGCCAACGAAAAGATCCGCTCCGGTAAATAAGGAAACAAGACCGGGTGACGTTATGTCGATATTTAGCATGATCAAACCGCAGTTCTGGGACACCGACACAGGTCCTGGTCCCGGCAAGAATCTATTCAACTACAGGGGCATATGGCGACTGGCCATCATGCTGCTGGTAGTTGTGGCTCTTGTCCCGCTGCTGGTCATGGCCTTCATCGACTATAACGTCACCCGGCATTCTCTTGAGTCGGAAATCCTCCTGCTCTCCTCAAGGACGACCTCCAACACTCGCAGGACCGTCGCCTATTTCCTGGACGAAAGGGAAAGAGCTCTTGAGTTTCTGGCATTGCACCAGGGTGTCGACAACCTGCGCAACCGCAGAAATCTAGAATCCATACTGAACTCCATGAAAAGCAGCTTCGGCGGCTTCGTGGACATCGGTCTCATCGACGACGAGGGACGCCAGATTGCCTACATCGGACCACACGATTTGCTTGGACGCGACTACAGCGGACAGGAATGGTTTCAAAACACCCGTGAGCACGGCACATACACCAGTGACGTATTTCTCGGATTCCGCGACGAACCGCACCTGATCATCGCCCAAAAGATCAACGACAAGAAAACCGGCAAGGCGTTCGTACTCCGAGCCACTCTGGACACGGCGCAATTCAACACCATTTTGTCGTCCATCGCCCTGCCGGATGAAGGCGACGCCTTCATAGTTAACCGCCAGGGTGTTCTCCAGACTCCTTCCAAACGACATGGGTCACTTCTTTCCAAAGTGGATCTGCCCATACCTGCATACTCAGACAAGACGAGTGTTCTGCAGGAGACCGACAAAACCGGCGAAAAATACACTGTGGGTTATGCATATATCGACGACACCCCGTTCATCGTTCTGGTGGTCAAGAAAACCGAAGAACTGATGAAACCCCTGCATGAGATCAGGATGGAATTGTTGTGGATACTGGCCGTCAGCATCGCAATCATCCTGCTGGTCATCGTGGGTGTGGCCACATATATGGTCAACAAGATATTCATTGCCGACCAGACCAGGGCCAGCACCCTGCACCAGGTAGAACACACCAACCGCATGGCCTCCATCGGACGGCTGGCAGCCGGAGTAGCCCATGAGGTCAACAACCCCCTGGCGATCATCAACGAAAAGGCAGGACTGATAAACGATCTGTTCCTATTCAAGGAAGAATACGCCAACGACCGAAGGCTGCTGGCAAATATCAAGTCGATCATCGCTTCTGTCGAACGGTGCGGAAAGATCACCAAGCGACTCCTGAGCTTCGCACGCCATATCGACGTGCATGAAGAAAGCATCAAGTTCAAGGTGTTGGCCGAGGAAGTCATCGGATTCCTGCAAAAGGAAGCCGAGTACCGAAGCATCACCATCAAGATGAACATTCCGGCAGACCTCCCCGAGTTCGTGTCCGACAGGGGCAAGTTGCAGCAGATTTTCCTCAATCTGGTCAACAACGCCTTCCAGGCCATGAGCGACGGCGGCCACCTTGCCATCTCGGCCCATGAAGAACCTGATGAAACGATAGTTTTTGCCGTGGAAGACGACGGCTGCGGCATCCCGGAATCAGACAAAAAACGCATTTTCGACCCGTTCTTCTCCACAAAGAAGAAGACCGGCGGGACCGGACTCGGACTCTCGATCACATTCGGCCTGGTTCAGGAACTGGGCGGCACCATGACGGTGGACAGTGATATCGGGAAAGGCACATCTTTCAACATTACCATGCCCCTGAACGCTACACCAAACAAGGCTGACGATAATGAAGATATTACTGGTTGACGACGAAGTTGAACTGGTCTCCGCCATAGCGGAACGCCTCTCCCTTCGCGGAATTGATGCAGACTGGACCGACAGCGGAGAAAAGGCTCTCGGCATGGCTGAGAAGTGCGAGTACGACCTCGCTATCCTCGACATGAAGATGCCTAAACTGAGCGGTCTGGAGCTCAGACGACTGCTCTCGGAAAAATACCCGGCCATGAAATTCATCTTTCTTTCCGGCCACGGATCCGAGGCAGACTACAAGGCAGGCTCGGCAGAAGCGGTGAGCTACCTGATCAAGCCCATCCAGATAGAAGAGCTTGTCGCCAAAATCGAAGAAGCGACCCAGTAGAAACGGACAAGGAGAAGGTCATGTCTTCAAACAGTTCCGGACCCCGCGAAGGGTTACGATTTTTCGGGAAAGTCAGCGCGTCTGTCTCCCATGAGATCAAGAACGTCTTTGCCGTGATCAACGAAGCCGCCGGACTCATCGGGGACTTCACGCTCATGGCGGAGAAAGGCATGCCCATCGATCCTGAAAAGCTTCAACGGACTGCCAAATCTATTCAGGGGCAGATTCAGCGCGGCGACACCATCATCAAGAACATGAACGCCCTGGCTCATTCGACTGACGAAGACGCCCGTGAAGTTGAACTAACGGAGATACTCACCCTTATCGTGGCCCTGAGCACACGCATGGCCGACATGAAACAGATGAGCCTTGAGGTGGGCGACTGTGAACCGACCGCCCTTCACGTCAGCCCATTTGATGTCATGCAACTGCTGCACGGGATGATCGCTGCAACACTGGACACTTTGTCCCAGGGCGATGTCCTGACCATAGCAGTCAAGCCTGAAACGGATGGAGTGGTATTCACTCTCTCCGTTCCCGGACAGACTCTCGAACTGACGAACGACAGCGCTGTTGCCAACATGGCGCAGCAGATGAATGCCACAGTGGCAAACAATAAAGACAACGGATTCCTGGAACTGCGCCTCGGGCGAACAGTTTAAGGACGTAATAATTTCTTATTCTTTTAGCTATTAAGGAGAAATTCAATGGCTGTAAAAGTACTGCTCATCGATGACGAAGCTGAATTCCTGGAGAACCTGTCTGAAAGAATGCGCGTCAGAGGCATGGAAGTCAGCACGGCCCAGACATCGGACAATGCCGTCAGCGCCGTGGAAGAAGGCGAATATGATGCCATCGTGCTCGACCTGCAAATGCCCGGCATGAACGGTATCGAAATGCTCAAGGTCATCAAGGCGCGCAAGCCGGACATGCAGGTAATTCTGCTTACAGGCCAGGCCACCCTTGAAGCTGGCATCGAAGCCATGAAGCTCGGCGCCATGGACTTCATGGAAAAGCCTGCGGACATCGATGCACTCACGGAAAAGATCAAGAAGGCCCAGGCCAAAAAGATGCTTCTCGTGGAAGAAAAAACTGAAAAAAAGGTGAAGGACATCCTCAAAAAGAAGGGATGGTAACCGCCTAAAGATCATTGCACACAAGGACTCCGACCTTGGTCAGGAGACCTCAACCCTATCAAATATTTAGGGACATGCAGCTGCCGTACTTAATAAATACGGCAGCTCCCTTATAAACTAAGAAGGACTATCATCGTGGAAAAACTGGAAGCCCTTTTCGATCACATCGCATCCCGCGTCAATGTCAACCTCAAGCCCATGGGCATTGATGTTGAACCCCTGTTGAAGAATGCCATCCCGAGAGAACGCCATCTCCTTTATTATGCGTTCTACGCCCTGACCACTGACCACCCAATGAATTTCAAGTTCACCAACTCCAATCTGGCCGGAACCTACTTCCTGGGTAAAACCAGCGTAGACCGCTCCGTCCTGTACAAGAGTGACCTCCGTGGTGACGAACTCAAGTGCAAGGGTGACGTTGTCGAGTTCAACGGCGTCAAGACCACCCTCTTTTATGATGAGGTAATCCGGGTCATCAACAGCTTCCTGGTCAAGACCCTTGTTCACAACCACTCCAAGAATCCCGAAATTCCCGAGGTCTTCAGAATCCTGAACACCGTGGCCATGCATTACTCCAACATTCACGGCACCACCACGGAAGGCCTTTACCTCGGCCCCTTTGCTACGGTTGACCTCTCCGTCATACACAATTGTGTTGTGGGAGACTTCTCCTACGTCCAGGCTGGCGATCTCTCGCGTGTCACCATCGAGCCCGGTCGCATCTGGGTCAAGGCCGAGGGCGTGTTCGAGTTCAACTACGTCTACCCTGAAGGAGTCGTAGAGAAGTACGTCTCCCTGGACGACAAGGGCAACCTCACCGGCAAGTTCATTGAATATGTCGACGAGTTCAAGGAAGACTTCGTGCCCATTTACTCATCTGTCTGCCCTGATCCTGTCGAAGAGGCAGGCGAAGGCGCCTACGTCAGCCCGTACGCCGTCATCAAGGGCGACTGCAAGATCGGCAAGAACGCCCTGATCGCCCAGCGTGCCCACGTAGAGAACTCCGAGATCGGCGAAGGCGCGAACGCCCAGGAGAACTGCTACATCAAGAACTCCGTGTACGAAGGTTTCAATGTCACCGCCCACGGCGGCAAGGTCATCCACACCAGAAACGGCAAGAACGTGTTCGTCGGCTTCAACTCCTTCGTCCACGGCACCGAATCCTGTCCCATCACCATCGGACGCGACTCCATCGTCATGCCGCACACCATCATCGATGCCGAAGAGCCCATCACCATTCCCGAGAACTCCGCAGTCTGGGGCTATGTCACCAAGCAGGCCGACCTGGCCACCCAGTGCGTAAGCCTAGACGATCTGGCCAAGGCCACGGACGTGACTTTGGGCAATGCGACCTTCAAAGGTGACGGCAAGGCCTTTGTGGCAGCTTTCAAGCACCGCATCGAGCATATCCGCGAAGAGAACGGAGCCTACTATGACGGCACCGACGCAACCCGCGGTCATGCCCAGAAGACCAAGGACGCATGCTTCAACATCCTTCAGCCGTTCCAGTCCGGACCGGAGAAGGGCATGTACCCGACCATGACCATCGGCTAGCAGCTAACCCTGCCCCTTTGGGCCATCATGTTAATGACAAGGGCTTCGGTTTATAACCGAAGCCCTTTTTGCGTTTATGCGGCATGCGAAAACCTTCAATCCGATAAGCTGATGGGGGTATAACCAACAATTATTTGAAGCGACTGGCTATTTGGTTTAATAGATTGAAACTGTAAATGAGCCAAATAACTTTCTAGCGAAGAGAGCCGGATATGCGACTGAAATCACTGTTTATAATCGTATCATTGTTACTTCTGACCAGTGGCGCGTTTGCCGTAGAAAGTCCCCAGAGCGGGCTTACACAGATTGCCGACGGTGTTTACGGTTATGTCGGCCAGCCCTCGGGGTCGCCATTCAACCGCTTCGGAGCCAATGTCGGTGTTATCATCGGGGATGACGCAGTACTGGTCGTCGACACATTGACCTCTGCCAGGGAAGCCGAGCAGCTGGTCGCGGATATCAAGAAAATCACGGACAAGCCCATCCGTTATGTCGTCAACACCCACTACCATCTGGACCACGCCCTGGGGAACAACGTCTTCGACGACATGGGCAGTGTCATCATCGCCCACGAACTGTGTCGTGATAAAATGATCAGTATGGAACTAAAGAACCTGAAACCCGAAATGTTCGGCCTTGAGCCGGATTTCTGGGAAGGAACACGCGTTGCAGCGCCGGATATCACTTTCATTCGGGAATACAAGATCAATTTGGGCAACATGCCCGTCAAGGTCATCCATAGTGGTGTCCCCTCTCATTCCGCAGGAAGCGTCGTGGTGGTCGTTCCTGAACGCGATGTCATCTTTACCGGCGACATCCTGTTCACGGATTTCCATCCTTATCTCGGGGAAGGCGATTTTGCAGGCTGGAACCAGACCCTCGACCTCATCGCCTCCATGAACATCAAGAACATCATTCCGGGACATGGCCCATTGTCCGACAATCAGGACCTGATCGATATGAAGGAATATCTGGCGTTATTCGACGCCAAGGCTCTGGAGCTGACGGCAACGATGAGTGACCCTGCCGAGATCAGCGCCGAGATGCTCAAGGTCCTGCCCCAGCGCAAGGACGGAGCCTTTATCGTGGGAATGAACATCGGCATGCGTTATCTTGCCAAGCCCGAAGGCAACTATGAATAATCTCGCCTTGATAAGCGGGATTATTACTGACAAATCAATCAGCCATTAAGAGAAACCATGAAGTCAGGTAAAAAAAAGCCTAACACCCCTGATGTCGCTCTGGGCGGCGTTTGTCTAAGTCTTGTGGCCGAGCAAGGTGCGGCGCTCAGCATCCGAGACAAGGATTTCAAGCCCCTGTACGCCAACTCGGCATACCTGAACCTCTTCGACATCTCCCTTGAGGTTTGGATGCAAGGGCATTGGTCAGCTCATTTCGGCCCGAAAACCTCTAAGTTCGTAACTGACTTAGTCATACCGGAAGTCATCTCCGGTAAAAGATGGCATGGCGAGCTGGAGATCATCACTTCCAGTGGCGAAACCAAACAGGTCATGGCCGAACTGAACGGCATTCGTGATGAGAATGGTGAAATCACCAATTTCTATGCGCTATATTCCGAAGTGACGGGGCTGAAATCGCTGGAGAAGGAACTGCAAAAGCAGAACGACTTCCTCAGCGATGTAATCGACAGCCTGCCCGATCCCATTGTCGTCAAGGACGAGGATTTCAGATGGATCGCCTTCAACAAGGCCTTTCGCCACATCTCAGGCCGGAGTCGCAAGGAATTACTTGGGAAAACCGACTACGATTATTTCTCAAAGGAAGAGGCCGACGTGTTCCGGCGGCAGGACGCAGAAGCCATGCAAACCGACGATGAAGTCTCCAACGAAGAGACTATCACCAGCAAAACCGGTGAAACACGAATTCTCTCCACCAAAAAACGATCGATCATGCGACAGGACGGCAAAAAGGTTCTTGTGGGCATCGGACGCGACATAACGGCCGAACGCCAACTGGAGCGGTCCATCGCCGATTCCTATCGCCAGTTGGAAGTGAACCTGACCGCATTGAAACGCGATTTGAACGGGCTTCAAGGCAACATCGCGTCCGGGGTGTCCAGAACCGAGGCAATTCGCGGGCTCATCGCCCACTCCAACAAGAGCTACGCCGACTTCATCAAGGGAAGCGGACTTGAGGCCTCAACAGCACCCTCCAAAAGGGACACCCCCGGGCATTTGTCCGCACGCGAATATCAGGTCTTCATGCTGTTAGCGCAGGGGCACCGGGTCAAGGACGCCGCCGACCACCTAGGCGTCACAGCCAACACCGTGAGCACCTATCGCGGAAGAATCATGAAAAAACTTGGGCTATCTTCCCTGTCCGACATGGTTCAATACGCCCTGCGGCATGGCCTGATCTAAGCCGGTCTCACCTTCCCGCCACCTTCTTCCTGAAAACGCCGCCCACTCGGCGGTTTCCACACAACCGGCCTGTAGTGATATCACTACAGGCATTCGTATTTGGTGGACAAGAATTGTCCTTGGTTCCCCTGCCCGGTAGTATTCATACTAGAAAAATATTTCCGTGCAAGAGTCCGCATGTGACATAAAAGTAAGAGATTGTAATTATGGATAAAAAACTCACCAAACGCCTTGATTCTCAACGATCAGGGACATCAGATATACATTTCAATGTAGAAGCCGCGCAGAAAGACAACTCGACTTTCGGCAGCATGACACTCGTCAACGACATGATCAGAGACGTCGCCGACGCCATTTTTGCCAACATGGACACTGCCGCAGTCAACGACGCCCTGAAAGGGGGCGTCCTTACCTGCACCTACGACTCATTGTGCGGCGGGTGCATTGAAATCATGGCCATCGACTTTGAGAACCTCGCCTCCCCGGACGAGTCAAACGAATCAGTAAAAGGGGAAGTTGAGGCCCACATGAGCGCCCTTGCCGACGCGTCTCTCGATTCATTAGGCGGAGAAGGTATCGAGGCGTTGTTCAATTCAGCCCAGATCGCAGCCCCTGGAGACGAAGGCTTCCTGTCCATTCATGAAATAGAGGACGTCAGCCTCTTCATAGTAACCAGGCCAGGAACCATGCATCATTAGGATTTGAGGAATCATTTCAGGCCTGCGCCTAGCCTTTCCACATGTAGTACTATCCCTACGCCCATTCGTTCCTGCTGAACATCAACACCCTCAGCTAGAGTCATTTTTCTCCCCCCATGTTTGACATCCCTTCCGGCTTGGCCCACTACAAGAGTGAGGAATCATAACTCATTGGGAGAAGTGTATGACCGAAGTCAGGGTGGAATCGGATAGTCTCGGAAAAGTTGAAGTCCCGGCTGATTCGCTGTGGGGAGCGCAGACCCAACGCGCACTCAAGTTGTTCGCCATAGGTAATGATCCCATGCCGCGCGAAATGATCGGTGCATACGGGGTGCTCAAAAAAGGATGCGCCCTGGCCAATCATGGAGCTGGCAAACTGGCTGAAGACACAAAAAGTCTGATCGCCCAGGTCTGCGATGAAATCCTGACCGGCCAACACGACGGGGAATTTCCCCTGCCCGTCTGGATTTCCGGCAGCGGGACCCAGTTCAACATGAACGTAAACGAGGTCATTGCCAACCGCTGCTCGCAGTTGTCAGGCCAGTCTCTGGGCAGCAAATCTCCGGTCCATCCCAACGATCACGTCAACATGTCTCAGTCAACTAACGATAACTTTCCGTCAGCCATGTATATAGCTGCGACTATTGGTGTTGTTAAAAAGCTGCTCCCGGCGATCACATCCCTTCGCGACGGACTGAATGCCAAGGCAGAGGCGTGGACTGACATCGTCAAGATCGGGCGCACCCACATGCAGGACGCCACCCCGCTGACGCTGGGACAGGAGTTTTCCGGCTACGTCGGCCTGCTCGACGACAACATCATACGACTCCGAGCCGCCCTTGAGGATGTCTACAAGCTTCCATTGGGAGGAACCGCTGTGGGCACGGGCATCAACGCCTATCCCGGCTTCGATGCAGACGCCATCGGACACATCGCCGAACTGACCGGCCTGCCTTTCATTCCCGCGCCCAACAAATTCACAGTTCAGGGCAGCCATGATGCGCTTGTGCAACTCTCCGGCACCCTGAAGACCCTGGCAGTCTCCCTGCACAAGATTGCAAACGATATCCGCATGCTGGCCTGCGGCCCACGCGCAGGCATTGGCGAACTGACCCTGCCAGCTAACGAACCTGGCTCGTCGATAATGCCGGGCAAGGTCAACCCGACCCAGTGCGAGGCCATGACCATGGTCGCCATGCAGGTGATGTCAGGTGACATGGCGGTCTCTCTGGGTGGCGCAGGTGGCATGCTGGAGATGAACGTCTACAAGCCGCTGATCATCTTCAACATCATGAACTCCATTCGCCTCATGACGGACACCATGCAGAGCTTCCGCACCAATCTGGTGGACGGCATGGAGCCGAACCGGGAGCGCATCAAGGCTCACGTGGAACAATCTCTGATGCTCGTCACGGCCCTGAGCCCGGTCATCGGCTACGAAAATGCCGCCACCATCGCCCACCATGCTCACGAAAAGGGAATCTCCCTCAAGGAATCAGCCCTGGAACTGGGGCTGATCAGCGCAGAAGATTTCGACCGGATCGTGGTACCGGAACAGATGGTCAGGCCACACGACTAGACGAAAAGCGCGTACATGGTTGCCCCGACCATGACCGTAACCAGAACGACATTCACACCGACCAGCACGCTCTTCGATTTGAGCGAACGCATGATCACGGATCCCGCCCAGCCCCACAGGCTGTGGAACGAGACCTGAAAAACCATGAAAGTCAGAACGAAGATCGCCATCTGTTGCACAAGCGGTACGGCTGGGGCAGCTAGCTGGCTGAAGCCAACAACGGACATGGCCCAACTTTTGGGATTCAGGGGATGAAGGAATAGCCCCTCCCAAAAGGTAAAACTCTTATCGCACGTAGCCTCCGACAACTGCATGCTCAAAAGCTTCCATGCCAAATAGATTATATACGCCATGCCGCACATCTTCATGCCCCAAGCCAGTGTGGGCGATGCCATGAATAACCCACCCAGCCCAAGACCCACCAATGTATTCAGGCAAATCGCGCCCATGGTCGTCCCGAGCAAAAACGGCAGAGAGGAGCGAAAGCCCGTGGTCTGGCCGATTGCCATCATTGACAGGTTCCCCAGACCGGGAGTCCCGGTCATCACGATCACGAATAACAAAAATGGTATGTAGATCTCAAGTGTCATCATCTTTCTCCGTCAGCCGACCCGCGAGCCCTGCAAGTATCAGCCTGTTTCCCATGGGGGATTATTTGATGATTCTTTGTATTGTTGACATTGTGTGTAGTCAATGGAAACATTGTCTGCATGACAATATGGACCACACACATCGCCAAGGATACGGGACCGCTCTATAAAGAGCTGGCTGACGCCATTGAACGGGACATCGAAAGCGGCGCACTCAGGCCGGGAGAGCGGATGCCCACCCACCGTGACCTCGCTGACGAGCTGGATATAAACGTCTCCACTGTGACGCGAGGCTACCGCGAAGCGGAGAAGCGGGGGCTGATCTCAGGCACTGTGGGCCGCGGTTCTTTCGTGTCCTCGGACGCCACCACATCCACATCAATGGTCTCATTTGAACCATGCGCGCCCGGCATGCTGGAGATGGGCCTCATCTCGCCGCTTTATCATCTGGATCCGGACGTTTCCGAAGGATTCAAGCGCATAGCCCGCCGCAAAAATCCGGGTTCTTTCATGCGTTACACCGACCCGCGCGGCCTGCCCGAACACCGACAGGCGGGAGCAGACTGGGCCAGACGGTACGGCCTGGAAGCCGAGGCCGACGACGTCATCGTCTGTGCAGGAGCTCAGCACGGCCTGACCTGCTGCCTGAGCGGCCTTTTTCAGTATGGCGACCGCATAGCCACCGACGCCCTGACCTATCCGGGCATGAAAACCCTGGCCGCCATGCTTGGCATCCGGCTGGTTCCCATCCCCATGGACGGCGAAGGCATGACGGCCGAGGGCCTGGACGCAGCCTGTCGCCGGGACGAGATCAAGGGCGTCTATCTCATGCCCGGTGTCCACAACCCGACGACCATCTCCATGCCGGAAGACCGCAGGGACGCCATCGCCGCTCTGGCCGAAAAGCACGACCTGATCATCATCGAAGACGACGCATACGACCTGACCGATCCCGGCAGGATCTCGCCGGTGGGAAGCCGCGCAAGACACCGCAGCGTCTATGTGGCCGGTGTATCCAAATCTCTGGCCGCAGGCCTCAGGGTGGCCTTTCTCATCGCGCCCAAGCCGTTCCTTAAGCCTTTGGCCCAGGCCGTGCTGAACACCATCTGGATGGCTCCGCCTCTCAACGGAGAACTGGCCGCCATGTGGATAAACGACGGTACTGCGGACAAGATCGTGGAGCTGAAACGGGCCGAAGCCGCACGTCGATACATGATCGCCTGCGACATGCTTGAGGGACTTCTGTTCAGGGGAAAACCAAGCGGTTTCTACATCTGGCTGACCCTGCCCGAACCGTGGACGGGACAGAAATTCGAAGAACGTGCCCGCGAGCTTGGAGTGAATATTTTCGGCGCAGAAAAATTTGCTGTGGGCGAAACCGCAGCCCCTGCCGCAGCCCGCATTTCCCTCACCGGAACGGAAAGTTTGGAAGAATTCAGGAAAGGACTGACTTTAGTCAGAGATATAATATCCATAACATCCTAATAATAATATTCTCTGGTGGACAACAGAATCTTCGACTCGAACCAAAACCAGCTAACACGAAACAGACTTACAACTGACATGGCAAATACTAACATCGAAGACAGTCTATACAGTTGATAGACATTCCTAATAGGAATGATTACTTTTAAGAAGTAAATATATTGCGATTCAGACTTGTGTCCAGCCTGGTCCGCTTTGATAAGGCACTATTCCGAGGGAGGGATGATATGCTTTTTTCATCTAGATTAATCGTAGCAGCAGTCCTGCTTGTGACGGTCATCATCGGCCCCGTCCATGCCATGGACACACTGCAGGCACCATCTTTCAGCGATCCCGCTCAGACCCAGGATATGCCCAAAGAGTGGCGGGACAAGAAAATCACATATGACGAATCGGCAAAGGATGCCGACCTGGTCATCGACATGAACCAGCAGATATATCCATATTTCATCCCGGCTTTGAACAAATTCGCCGCCGATGAGGGTATCAAGATCGTTATCCTGGAAGGCACATGCGGCAAGTCGGCAGGCAGAATTTCCCACAAGCAAGTCGACCTGGCATCGTTCTGCTGCCCGCCCGGCAAGATCGACAGGCTGCCTGACCAGAAGTTCCATACCATTGGAATCATGTCCCTCTCCCTGCTGGTTAATCCCGAGAACCCGGTCAAGGGAGTAACCCTTGAGCAGGCCCGCGCCATATACCAGGGTGACATCGGCAATTGGTCCGAGGTTGAAGGTGAAAGCCTGATCATCAAGCCGCTGGCCTCCCTGCATTGCAAGCTGAGACCCGGCCATTGGCGGCTGCTTCTCGGCCACGAAGACGACTTCGGCCAGGATATGCTGGAAGTAGGAGAAATGTCCGACATGATCGCTCTGGTCGCAGCAGACAAGGCAGCAATCGGCATCGAAACCGATCTGGTAGCCAAGCGATTCAAGGAACGGGGAGTTGTCCGCAGCATGGATATCAACGGATATTCCACCAATGACTTGGACAGCCTTCTGAACTTGAATTATCCGCTCTACCGCACTTTCGTATTCTCATCATGGAGCCGGGAAGACCTGTCCACGAACCTCTCCCGCAAGGCTCTCAAGGTGATTATGGACGAAGCCGAACGCATCGGTCCGTCCATCGGCCTGGCCCCGCCCTCCATGCTCCGCAAGGCGGGATGGAAGTTCCAGGACGACGAACTCATCGGCGAGCCGGACAAGTAGAGAGGACAAATGATCGAGTTTCTTAAAAGGCTACACAGGCGCACACCGCTGACGATGAAGATGATCATCATCTTCCTCGTTGTCGGCAGCCTGCTCTGGACCGGCATGGACAACTTCATGACACGGTCCGTTACGGTCATGTTCAACGATCAGTTGACCGCACGCCTGAACCAGATGGATCAAGACTACCGGATGCGTTTCAGCCGCTACATCATTGCCTATCCTCAAGCTGCCAAATTGGTTGCAGGACAAAAAGCCACTTCCGACTATGTCATGAAGGCGAACTGGTCAGACGATTATCAGCAACCGTTGATCCACCGCAGACCTCCGAAGTGGTTCATTCCGGCCTCGATTCAGCGTTCCCTGATCAGGGCCAGATATGCCCTGCTCCTGGACGCCAAGGGCAAGGTCCGGGAAATATATCAGCAAACAAAAACACCACTGCCCATGCCTTTGCGACAACCCAGCGAGATTCTGCTGGGACGTAGCGCAAACCTGGCATACGTCGCCACAGTGGACGACATGCCGTACGTACTGACAACTACTGATATCGCCGGAAGCGACGGCACAACAATCGGCCATCTGGTGATCACAAGCCCTCTGGACGACCGTTTTCTCCTTGCCTCCCAGGGCCAGTATACTCAGGACATCATCATCGCTCTTGTTCAGGGCGACCCGCCCAAGATCCTGTCGAGCAGCGACCCGGCCCGCTTCCCGCGCGGTGCACTGCTGCAGAAATTTGCCGGTAAACATCTGGGCCGCATCCAGAGTTTCTTCGAATACGGCAGCTCCGAGATGACTTTCAAGTTCGTCTCTTTCATACCCACTGCCGAAATCGACGAACTGACCAACACCTTTGTCGCCCGCAACCGCCTGTTCTGGGCGATCATGGCAGCAATCTACATTCTGGCATTCATGCTGCTGATGTTCACGGTAACCCGCCGTGTTCGCAATCTGACCACCCGAATCGAAAGCTTTTCCGGCCGGTTCGATCCTGTGGGAAGCGAGCGAATCAAGTCTGGTGACCCATTGATCGTAATGGAAGACTGCTTCGAACAACTTACCGAAGTTATTGAAGAACGAACCACCGATCTGGAAGACGCCAACATCGAGTTGTCGGAACAGGCGATCGCCCTGCAAAAGGCCAACACGCGCCTCAGGGAACTCGACGAATTGAAGTCCACCATCATGACCTCGGTGTCCCACGACCTGCGCACGCCCATGACGTCCATCCTCGGGTTCGCCAAGCTCATTGCCAAAGATTTTTCGAAGAACTTCACACCCTTGGCAGAAAGCAACCGAAGACTGAAAGTCCGCGCTGATCGGATCGTCAAAAACATCGAGATCATCACCAGCGAAGGCAACCGGCTGACCCGTCTCATCAACGACTTCCTCGATCTGAACAAGATTGAAGAAGGACGGCTGGACTGGAACGACCAGAAGGTCGACCCAGGCCAGCTCATCGACGACACTGTGCAGGCAGTCAGCGGCGAATTCGCGCAGAAGCAGGACGTCCTGCTCTCCGTTACCAAGACCGAGCCACTGCCGACCATCGTCGTCGACTCCGACAGGCTCGTCCAGGTTCTGGTCAACCTGCTCAACAATGCGGCGAAATACACGGTCAAGGGACGGGTCACGGTTCACGCCGACTCCATGAGTAACGGCGACCTGCGCATCCAGGTGGCGGACACCGGCCAGGGCATTCCGAGTGACCAACTGGATATGATCTTCGACAAGTTCCATCAGGTCAGGAAGGCCGACACCATGGACGATATACCCAAGGGCAGCGGCCTGGGGCTCAATGTCTGCAAGAAAATCATCCACCACTACAACGGACGCATCTGGGCCGAAAGCGAACCGGGCAAGGGCAGCACGTTCATATTCACCATTCCCCACAAACAACGGCAATGGCCGCCGAAATAAAAAAAGGGCTTGCAGCACACGCTGCAAGCCCTTCTCTTTTCTCTCTTAAAACTTTCTATTCCAAGGTCTTAATAAATGCATCAGCCTCCGCGATGGATTTATCCATCTCCTTGATCAGCACGTCTACATCGGCGCGAATTGTACCAAGCTCGCCTTCAAGGGCAGCGATAGCCTTGGCGTTGAGGTTGTGCTTGAGAAAGAGCACCTGATCCTTGAAGGCCGACAGGACGGGGTACATCTTGGCTTCCGCATTGCGCATGGCCCGGATCAGCCCGCTGTACTTGCGCTTGGTGGCAGTCAGCTTGTCCTGGCTGGACTTGCGCAACTTGGAGCTTGAATACTGCTTGATCTCTGCGGCCCACTCGTCGAACAGGGCCTCGGCCACGTCTTCCACGGCATCTATGTGGTCCTTGACCGCCTCGGCGCGTTTCTCGCTAAGTTCATACTCATCGTTGAGTTCATCATATTTGGATTGCAGAGACCCGCCGTCAAAAGCGACTACGGACTTGAAACGTTCCAGGGCTGAAGCAAATTGTTCCTTGGCCTCTTCCTGAGAATCACGAGCATTATCAACTCGATCAGTCAGAATCTCGCGTTTGTCGTACCCGACCTGCTCCATGGCGGAGTAATATGCACCCGAGCAACCGAGGGTAAAGATGAGGCTCAGGGTAGAAAGAGTCAGGACAAGGCGTTTCATATAGGTGCTCCTAATGGAAAATTTATTTAATGCTTTCAAAGGCGAATACAACAAAGCCGGGCTGCGGGCAAATGATCATGCCCCTGTTTTCAGCTCCCTGCGAGCCCCTTTCACCAGTGCATCCGTGAACCGACCAAGCTGAGCGGATTCAAGATTCCAGCAATGCCAATGAAGGCCCACCGTGAACGTGAATCCGGGCATGAGATCCACCAGTTCGCCACGCTCCACATACTCCCCGGCCTGCCGGTCCTGCCCGGCGGGCAACATGCCGCAGACGCGGCCCGAAGCGATGATCGATGCAAACTTCTCGCTTGAAGGCATGTAGAAGGCGTTGAACTTGGCAGGCTGCTCTCCCAGCTTGTCTGCGACAAGCTCGCCGTGCATCAGATCCTTGCGGTTAAAGATCAGAATGGGAGCACGCTCAACACCCTCAAGGGTCACGCCATCCGGGAACCAATGCTCTTTGTACTCCGGAGTGGCATACAATCTGTAATCCATATCGCCGAGGTATTCTATCCGACATCCCTGTATTGGCTCGCTGCGTTCACTCACGCAACCCAACACCTCGCCATCGCGCAGCAATCGGTGAGTCTGGGCCTGATCATCCACGCTCAAATCAAGGAGAACAGGTTCCGTATTGAGGAAGTCATTGATAGCCGGGAAAAACCAGGTGGCCAGGCTATCGGCATTGATACCCACAGGCAAAGAGGTGAATCCTCCTGCATCGCGCCCAAGACCTGGACCGAGATCGTCTTCCAACCGTTTGACCTGACGATAGTGCTTGAGCATCTCCCGCCCTGCGGCCGTCGGTTCAGGCGGAGTAGACCTGACCAGCAGGATGCAACCGGCCTGTTCCTCCAACAATTTAACCCGCTGAGACACGGCCGACTGCGTGAGATGCAACACCTTGGCCGCCTTCTCGAACCCGCCTTCCTTTGCCACCGCCGCAAAAGCTTCCACCAGTTTGTAATCAAGCATGACCTAGTATTAGCAATTCTTATGCATCATGAAAACAATTAGTTTCACAATGCAAGGCTACACACTTAGGGTGCTTTAAAGAGGAAAAACAATGACACCATTCATACAAGGTTTTGGCATGGGCGGCGGACTGATCGTCGCCATCGGGGCACAGAACGCATTCGTTCTCACACAGGGGGTTCGCAGAAACCACCATATGGCCGTGGCCGCATTGTGCATCCTGTGCGACGGCATCCTGATCGCGCTGGGCGTCTCCGGCGTCGGCACCATAGTCGCTGCCAACCCGACTCTTGCAACATTCGCCGCCTGGGGCGGTGCGGCCTTTCTGTCCTGGTACGGATTCAACGCTTTCCTGGCGACTATCAAGGGCGGATCGCTCGCAGCGGAAGAAGAATCCGGCAAAACCTTGCGGCACACGCTGATGCTCACCCTGGCCGTGACCCTGCTTAATCCCCACGTCTATCTCGACACAGTGGTCCTCATGGGGTCCATCAGCGGACAGTTCATGACGCCGGATCGCTACGTCTTCGGCATGGGTGCCTTCGTGGCCTCCACCATCTGGTTCATGACCTTGAGTCTGGGCGGCCAGATGCTCGCCCCCATGTTCAAGCGGGACATTACCTGGCGAATCCTGGACGGCATTGTCTGCCTGACCATGTGGACCATCGCGGCCTCGCTGATTCGGACCACAATGTGAACATAGCCAGCTATCTTTCTTGCCCTTCGACAACCAACTGCAGGCTATGTAACCGCATAACAGTTTATAATAATTGGATCACTCTCGACAGGTCTTATAAATATACAGAAACGGCCCGATCAAATGGGCAAGCCCCTTCATTTTCTCATGCGAGTGGCGTATATTGACAGCCTGGAGATATCCAATGCTTGCAGATTGCAATTACATCATCACCCCGCCCTTAGCTTTACGGGATACTCCCGGCGACGGGCCACGTCCCTCTGGTGACAAGCCCGAACCAGAGAAAACGCCCGAGCCCGGCACGGGTGAAGGAAGCCGCGTTCTCGTCTGCAAATCCTGTCGGTCAAAGATCACCCGGCGCGATCTCGGCATGGAGATTAATGGCAAACACCGGCACGTCTTTTTCAACCCGCACGGTTATGTGTTCGAACTGGGCAGCTTCGCCTCGGCCAGGAATGTGATCCCGACCGGACCCAAGACCGACGAATTTACATGGTTCCCGGGTTTTGCATGGCAGGTGGTTGCCTGTACCGGTTGTGCCACCCAAATGGGCTGGCGATACACATCCGGAACAAAAGGAGGCTTTTTCGGGCTAATCCTCATCAACCTGATTGAAGAGGACGACGACAGGCCATAAAAAACCGCCTCGCGGCGGCTTCACAATCGATACTCAATGGGAAAGCTATGGCACTCGGGGCTCAAGGATTCTTTTCTTGTTGCCGCTGCCAATCCATCAAGCGTTCATGACCTTCCTGAAGTGCCTTTTCACGATCTTCACGGGCCTTGATTTCGTTGGTTTTCTGCTTCTCATCAAAGTAGGATTTGAACTCGTGCTCGCCGTGATGTCCGATTACAACATTAAAATCAATCCTGAATCCAGGGTCCAGCTTCCAATCCCTGCTGTCATAGCTAGCAATTTGCGGAGTAAGGTTTGTGTAAAACCAATCACGCCATTGCTGACGGTACTGCACCTCATAAATGACCCGATCCATGTAGAAGGACCTGTCAGGACTGGAGCTGTAACCGGTGCGGACCTTGTACTGAATGGCCCTGCGAGTAGTCAGGTACTGATACAAAGAGAAGTCGAGATCATAATTGTTTATCGGATCGTCTGGCTTTAGTAGTGCGGACCCCGTTGTTCGAAAAAAGAACTTGTGCGCGATGGGCCACTCCACATCCACCTGGGTTTTGGATTCTCCCCCGGTGTCAGTATAATATCTGAAACGCTGTGAAGCTCGTATGTCAAAATCCTTGAACTCCCACAATTCTATCCACTTCAAAGAGAGGTAGGGGACAATACCCTGGTTTTTGAATTTTATACCCCCCCCCATGCCTACATTACGGGTTCTGGTCCTCTTGAAAAAAGTACTGACCCCCATATAGGCATTACGTTCATCACTGCTGCTGTCTGCGCTCTCCCTGTCCTCGGTGGGGGATGAGCCGAACTGATCTTCCTTGTCAGGATCACCACCAATATTCAACAGCCATCGCTCGGAATTGGGCAATGCCAACCGCAAGTCAACATACGAATTAAACGACAAACCATGCCGATCAACAATGGGAGAAACACGTAATCTCAGATATGTTTTGTTGGATGTGGACTTGTATCGTTCATCGTCGAAAAAACCATCCATCCAGGTAGCCGTGGACGTTACCTGCTGCGACCACTCTTCCTGTTTTTGCTGGTAGTAGTCCCTATCTGTCTCGCCTTGCGACAAGACCTCCTCTTCAACTCGCGCTCCACCCGGGCCTGTCGTATCCGGGGCCGCTGCGTCATCAGCAAAGGCAGGCACGGCACACAGCATAACAACCGCTACCAGTACCGGGACCGCCAATCGATCCAATATATTCTTTACGCATTGCGACATCACTCGCATCAACCTTATATGATATAAATTAATGACTCCCAACTTAATCTCTCAATTGTCCATATCTGTCAAATGGATAAGAACGACATCACCCATATGCGCTGGCATGTGCTCCCCGGTTTGTGATAAAGAGACGGCATAAACAACAGGAAAACACATGCCGACAACTCTCTTTGACCGATGCCTCGACTGGTTCAACGCGCATGTCAAGCAACACGGGCATCTCGCCGGACCGGACATCCCCCTGATCCAAAGAAAGAAACGCCACACCATGCGTGTCTTAACTCATGCTCGTGAAATCATAAAAGGATCCGGAGCCAATCCCGAACTTGGTGCAGCCGTCGAAATAGCCACGCTCCTTCACGACGTCGGACGATTCCCTCAGATTGTGGGCGCCAGGTCATACGACGACACAACCGGATTCAATCACGCCGAAGCTGGTGCTCAGATTCTCCTTGAAACTGACCTCCTTGATCCGCTTTCGCCCGAAAATCGCGATGTCATCCTGAGCGCGGTAAAATATCACAATCGCGCCACTATGCCGGACAACCTCAGCCCGGACGCCCTCCTGGCACTCGAAATCCTGCGCGATGCGGACAAGCTCGATGCCATTCGAAACAACCTAAAGTACCTCGACCCTGAAGCACTCCACGGGAAAATGCTAAAAAGTGGCCTCACCTGGCATGAAAGCAATGTTTCCCCCGACGTGATCGAACTGACCATGAACCGCCAACTCGTTCCCTTCAAGGCTATCAACTGGTCCAACGACTTCATCCTTTTCATGTGCTGCTGGATATATGATCTTCACTTCACTTACGCCTTCAGCCAGCTCAAGGAATCTGGCAACTTCGAAAAACTCCTGGCAAAACTGCCCGACACCGAGCCATTGGCCAAAGCCAAAGCTCAACTCCGTGACGATCTGGACTGGATCATTGTGAAGAGCCAGCCTTGACCCTCCCGGGCCGACCGCGCTAAGCCCACCCCATGTCGCGCCGTTATCTCATCCCCGCATCTTTCCACAGGTTGGAAGACTCCATCAAACGCAGCCGTTTCATCGTCTCGGCCGAACATGCGCCCGACAGTAAAACGGCCAAGGCGTTCATCAATGACATCAAGGCCGAGTTCCCTGATGCCTCCCACAACTGCTGGGCGTTCACGGCTGGCCCTCCGGGAGATACCGCACAAGTTGGCATGAGCGACGACGGCGAACCGCACGGCACGGCAGGAAAGCCCATGCTGAACACCCTTCTGCATGGTGACGTCGGTGAAATCGCCGTGGTGGTCACACGCTACTATGGTGGGACAAAACTCGGTACCGGAGGATTGGTCAGGGCCTATTCCGGCATGGTCCAGCAAGTCCTTGAAAGCCTGCCCACAAAGGAAATGGTCGAAACCGTCACCCTGACAACCACCATTCCCTACCCGGCCATCACCCTGTTCAAGCGCATGCTCCCGAATTTTGAAGCAGAGGTGCAAAACGAGAATTTCGGTGCAGAAGCAATGTTTGTACTGACGATCCCGATCGAGCATCTGTCTGAATTTTCAGCACAATTAGCCGAGCTCACGGATGGGCGAGGAACCATCGACTGAAATTGATGCAACCATCCTGTTGCATTAGGCCGCCAAAATGCGCTAGCCTAGCAGCGAATCATTCAATTCCGGGGTAACAGCAACGTTCTAAAGTAGGTCTCATGTCCAATCACAAACTGCGTGCCATATATAAACAACTAAGCGACAAGATTGAGGATGCCCAAGAAGCTGCCTTGTTCGAGGTCAAGGAATTGAAGACCGACCTCAACGAACTGCAACGACATCTTTCCGGGCGCAAGAAAACCACTGATATACAACCCGACGACATCCTCAGATCAGCCTACGACATCGCCCACAAGATGCGCGACATCCAGAATCGCAAGGATATCCTGGCGGAAATGGGAGACGTAGCGGCAGAGAATGAAGCCGAGGAATACCTGAACTCCCGAGGCGCCAAACTCCTGAACAGGCCCGTGGGCTGGCACTTCCAGACATCCAAGGAGCGATTCCTGCTCCATATAGATGATACAGTCCTGGCCGCTGCCGAGCTGCGAAAACTCCTTGGAGCAGGCAAACGCCTCAAGAAACCTTCGAAGCCAAAAAAACCAGCCAAGACCAAAGCTCCTGTCGTCGTCGAAGAGGTCAAAACGCCTGCCAAGGCACCTGAGGCTGCGCCTCCAGCAAAGACTACGAAAGCCAAGGCTCCTGCAAAGGCTGTCAAACCAAAGCCGACTGCGGAAATTGTTGAGACTGCGCCGCCCGTAAAGCCTGCTAAAGCAAAAGCTGTCGCAAAAAAATCAAAAGCCAAGGCTGCTTCAGAGCCAAAAGAAAACATAAAGGCAACGAAAACCAAGCCCTCTGCAAAGGCAGCCAAGCCAAAACCTTCCGCCAAGAGTCCGAAGGATAAAACTGCAGCAAAGCCTGCAAAGTCAAAAAAAGAGACCAAGACAACGAAAGCCAAGGCCCCCACGAAAGCAGCCGATCCAAAGGCTGCCACAAAAAAACCAAAGGGCAAGGCTGCTACAAAGCCTAAGAAGGCCGCGAAATCAAAAGATTCCGTCAAGGCCAGCAAACCGACAAAACCCAAGAAGAAAAAGTAACAAAGTGTAAAAAACATGCGACCCACCTTGACTTTTTCGAGGTGGGCCGCATCTTTGTGTGGTCTGCAAACTCCTAAACAATGGATAATATAATGATCAAACGTACTGTTCTGGCCCTTCTGGCCCTATTCACTGTCATGTCTCTGGCCGGTTGCGGCTACAACTCCATGCAGCAGCAGGAAGAAGAAGTCTTCGCAGCCTGGGGCAATCTGGAAGCTTCCCTGCAACGCCGCGCCGATCTCATCCCCAATCTGGTGGAAACCGTTAAAGGCGCAGCAGCCCACGAAAAAGACACACTCCAGGCCGTGATCGAGGCTCGCGCCAAGGCCACTCAGACCAAAATTTCCCCGGACATGCTCTCCGACAAGGCCGCGCTGGCCAAATTCCAGGCTGCCCAGGGTGGACTTACCTCGGCCCTGTCCCGTCTGATGGTGGTCGTTGAACGCTATCCCGACCTCAAGGCCAACCAGAACTACCTTGCCTTGCAACACCAGCTCGAAGGCACGGAGAACCGCATCAATGTGGCCCGTCAGCGTTACAATGCTGCGGTCAAGACCTTCAACTTCTCCATCCGCAAATTCCCCAACTCCATGACCAACTCCGTCCTGCTCAACCTGGAGCGCAAAGAGTTCTTCGAGGCCGCCCCAGAAGCCAAGGATGCCCCCAAAGTAGACTTCGGCAAGAAGTCCTAACGTGGAGATAATGGTGCGCAAACTTCTCTTAACCACATTAAGTATGGCGCTGGTTCTGGTGCTGGCGACCGGAGCAATGGCTCTGGACGCCCCACCATACAAGGGCCGCGTCAACGATCTGGCGAACATGATGTCCCCGGCCACCCGCAAGGCACTTGAGTCTCGGCTGGCCGATCTGGAACGCACGGACTCCAGCCAAGTGACAGTGCTGACCATTCCCTCCCTTGAGGGCGACTCCATCGAGGATTTCTCCATCCGCGTGGCCGAAGCCTGGAAGGTGGGCCAGAAAGGCACGGACAACGGCGTCATCCTGCTCGTGAGCAAGGCTGACCGTAAAATCCGCATCGAAGTTGGCTACGGCCTTGAAGGCGTCCTCACGGATATTCTGGCAGGCCAGATCATAGTCAACGTAATCACCCCGCGCTTCAAACAAAACGACTTTGACGGCGGCTTCACCGACGGCGTGGCTGCCATCTCCGGCGCAGTGCGCGGAGAATACACGGCTGAACAGGCCGCACGGCCCAGGCGCAGCAAGCGCGGCATCCTGCCCCTGCTCATCATCCCCATGTTCATCATCATCGGCATGACCGAGATGTTCGGCAAACGAAGACGACATGGGCAGTTCGGCGAAGGCCAGGCTGAAGGCCAGACTCGTGGCCGCTCAGGCGTAGGCTCGACCATGGGCACCCTGTTCCTGCTCTCCATGCTCGGCGGAGGCCGCGGTGGCGGTGGCGGCGGATTCGGTGGCGGCGGTGGTGGTTTCGGCGGCTTCGGCGGTGGTGGATTCGGCGGCGGCGGCGCAAGTGGCGGCTGGTAACATTAAGGAATAACTATGAGTAATATAGCACAGACATTTCTCACCAAAGACGAACAGGACACCCTCGTCCAATGCGTCAAGGACGTGGAAAAAGAGACCTCCGGCGAGATCGTGCCGGTGATCTCCTCCACGAGCTACGAGTACCCCCGCGCCGATCATCTGGGTGGACTGATGTTGGGCGGCATCGCGGCCGTTGGCATCACCATGCTGCTTGGACGCGAAGACATGTGGGTGTTCATCGCCCTGTTTCTGGCCTCCTACGTATTTTTCACGCGCCTGATGATGGCAGTCCCGGCTCTGAAAAAACCTTTCATCTCCAAACGAGAGATGCGCGAGGAAGTCGAGGAAGCCGCATTTACGGCCTTTTATCTCAACGGACTGCACCGCACCCGCGACCTGACCGGCATCATCATCTATGTCTCGGTCTTCGAGCATTCCGTTCAGGTGCTGGCCGACAAGGGCATCAACGACAAGGTCGATCCCAAGGTCTGGGACGAAGTGGTCGCCATGATCACCGAAGGCATCAAGGCAGGCCATCCGGGCGAGGCCATGTGCCAGGGTGTCAAACGCTGCGGCGAACTGATCACCGAACATTTCCCGATCAAGCACGACGACACCGACGAACTCCCCAACCTGATCATCGAAGGCAAAGCTAAATAATCAACGCCTTTTCTCTTTAAAAAAGAGCTACCGCCTCACAAAACGAAAAGACCGGGTTCCCTACCCGGTCTTTTCGTTTTGTGAGGCTTTTCCTAGCACCGCAGGCACACTCATGGTCCAGGGACGCACCCTGTCCACCCCGACTCAACCCACGTGAGAAAAACAACCAATCTGACCTATTGCGATAACTGCTGGTAAAACCCATAGTTATACCTGTAATTCACCCAAACCACGCCCATAATATTGTGATACACAACTTCAAAACAAGATTCTTAACAATATTGTTACAAGCTCTCCCAACTTTGACGACAATTATGTTTAACATTTTGTACACTTCATAGTTTTCCCCTCCCAAAGCCAGCCATGACGGGCTGTTAGACGTTGGCACTGTTATTGCTTTATCACCTGACCTAATTTAGTAATTTTATGCTAAAATTGTAATTTTCTCTTTGGGCCGGGAACTTGAAGAGAAAATGGAAGCAGGCCGCACGGGCGGTCGTCTTTTATTGCAACCAAATGTTTCACCATCAGAATTGGGAGGGTTGGAATGATTCAGAGCGGCGACACCGCCTTCATTCTTATTTGCGCAGCCTTGGTGCTGCTTATGACACCAGGATTGGCCCTGTTTTACGGGGGCATGGTCCGCAGCAAGAACGTGCTCGGCACCATCATGCAGTCCATCATCATGATTTCGCTTATCAGTCTTGAATGGATATACATCGGCTACTCCATGAGTTTCGGGCCCGACGTGGCCGGACTCATCGGCGACATGTCCTTTTTCGCACTAAATGGCGTGACATCAGCGCCAAGTGCAGACTACGCCACCACCATTCCTCATATAGTATTCATGATCTACCAATGCATGTTCGCGGTCATCACGCCCGCGCTCATCACCGGCGCATTTGCCGAGCGCGTACGCTTCGGTCCGTTCTGCGTCTTCAGCATCCTGTGGGCCGTGTTCGTCTACAATCCGGTCTGCCACTGGATATGGGGCGGCGGATTCCTCGGCGACATGGGCGTGCTCGACTTCGCGGGCGGCCTGGTCGTCCACGTGACCTGCGGCGTGGCGGCGCTGGTGGCCTGCGTGGTCATCGGTCCACGCAAGGGTTTCGGCAAGCGTCAGTTCATTCCGCATAACCTGCCCATGACCCTGATCGGCACCGGCCTGCTCTGGTTCGGCTGGTTCGGATTCAACGGCGGCAGCGCACTGGCAGCCGACGAAATTGCAGCCACGGCTTTTGTAGCAACACACATTGCAGGCATGACCGGCATGGCGACTTGGACAATGGTGGAATGGTATCATTCCGGCAGCCCTACCACACTGGGCGCGGCATCCGGAGCCATTGCTGGGCTGGCAACAATCACTCCGGCTGCCGGTTTTGTCGGCCCCAACTCCGCAGTCGCCATCGGCTTAATGGGCGGACTATTCTGTTATCTGGCAGTCATGGCCAAGAATCGCTTCGGATATGACGACTCACTCGATGTCGTCGGCATCCACGGCGTAGGTGGCCTGGTCGGCACCATCGGTCTCGGCCTATTCGCATCACTTGAGGTCAATCCCGGCGGCGCGAATGGCCTCTTCTTTGGCAACCCAGGCTTCCTGGGCACCCAGCTTATTGGCATTGGCGTGGTTGGAGGCTATACTCTGGCCATCACCTGGATTATCATCAAGGCCGTCAACGCCGTCTCGCCCATACGCATGGCTGACAACGACGAAGAGGTCGGCATGGACACCGCCGAACACAGCGAAAGCGCCTATCAGGCTTAATTAATTGGAGCTCATAAATGAAAAAAGTTGAAGTAATCACCCGCAGCTACAAGCTTGAAGACATCAAGGAAGCCCTCACTGCCCTCGGAATCAAGGGCATGACAGTCGCCGAAGTCAAAGGCTTTGGCCGCCAGGGCGGGCACAAGGAAGTCTATCGCGGCGCTGAATATCAGGTCGATTTCGTCCCTAAGATCAAGATCGACATAGTCATCGACGACGAACTCGTCTCAGATGCTGTAGAAGCCATCTCCAAAGCCGCCCGCACCGGCCAGGTCGGCGATGGCAAGATATTCATCTCCCCGATAGAGGAAGTCGTCCGCATCCGCACCGGCGAGTCCGGTTCCAGCGCAATCTAGCGACACTAATCGCCAAAACAGAAGCCCCGCCCGATGCGACTATGCATTAGGCGGGGCTTCTTTGTGGTCTTCAACTCAACAACCTGGATCAACAGATTGTTTTATATTGTAGTTAATTGCGGAAGAATCCCATAATCAGACCATTCCACCCGTGGCAAGCTGTTCAAAAATGTGCGAGCGCAAGGCGCAAAAAAAGATCAAGGCCGACGCGTACTTCCTGTACGCTAGGATTTGATCTTTTTGCAGCAACGCAGCAATCGTGCGTTTTTCAACAGCCTTTTAGAAGAAGGCGCTCATGATGATGTCTATCTGTTCCTGATACTGCTCGACAGCCTCACGCAGGGTAGGTTCTGCTTTAATTCCAAGAATTTCCCATGCTTCCTCGTCTATGCCGGGCAGGACGTACATGCCGCCCTGGCAGATCTCAACCGCGTTGGTCAGATTGTCGGCCACATGAACAATGGTCGGCTCCAGCGGATTGGGGAACTCCATGGGGTTATGGTGGAAATTTATCATGTTGGACAACCCTTCCGGGAACTTCCAGGACTCAAGCAGCGGGGCGCTGATGTCCGTATGGCAGAAATCCATGACGGAACGTTCGGCCTCTATCAGCGGAATGGAGTTCTCACGGGCAAAGAGCATGGCCTCAGTGGAGGCATAGGGCAGCTTCTTGAACATGATCAGACGACCGACATCGTGCAGCAAACCGGCGATAAAGAAACGCTCGGGAGACAGGCCAGTCTGTGTACCCGCAATGATCTTGGCAAAGATGCCGCAGGTGATGGAATGACGCCAGAACGTCTTCATATCGACGAGTTCCGACGGTATATCCTTGAAATAATTGATCGCAGAAATACCTAGAGCCAGAGTGGACAGTTCCTTGGCTCCAACCAGGGCCACGGCACGACTGATGGAATCAATGGTCTGGGGGAAGCCATAGAGTGGGCTGTTGACCAGCTTGATCAGCTTGGCTGCAAGGCTCATGTCCGTACTGACGACCTTGGCAATCTGATTGGCGGACGCGCTCTCGTCTTCCAGCACTTCCTTGATGCGGAAATAGATGTCCGGGAAGCTTGTCAGTTCGGTCTCATGCTTGACGATGGTTTCCGGAGTTCCCATGCCCTTGAGAAAAATATCTTCCAAGTGCTCGACGTCAGAGGCTCGCCGCTCTTCTATGCTAGGCAGGCACCAGCCACCGGCCACAGCATTACCTGTGAGATCAAGGGCGATGTGGAACATCTGGATGGCGGGATCGAAATCAGGATTCACATACAGGAAGAAGTCACGGACATAATCTTCAATGTCCACAATCATGCTATCGCTCAGTTCACATGCTTCAGCCTCGACATCGGCTTCCACAATACCGACACGCTTGAGAAGCTCCATATGGCGCGACTCCAGCTCTGTTCCGGCCTTGAAAAGCAGCCTGCCGTCACCGGCCACCAAATCGGAGGCCAGGACCATTCCTGCTGTCAGCTCATCCAAGCGCTTAATACCCAAAACGTCTCCCTCCAGTAGGGGGTTACGGTTCCGCCTCTAGCCTTCTTTCTTATACGCAATAGTCCCGGGATGATAGACTGGCTTGAACGTCTGAGAAATCTTGTGCAGCGTCTCAGAGTGTCCGAGCATCAAATACCCACCGGGCATCAGGTTGTCGTAAAACGAGCCGACAACCTTCTTTTTCATAGCTTCATCAAAATAGATGATAACGTTCCGACAAAACACTATATTCGAACGGGCTATCCGTTTCAAGGAAACTGTGTCGTTCAGATTCATCTGTTGGAACTTAACCAACCTCTGAACCTCCGGCTTGACCTTCCAGCCCTCCGGGTCCTTCTTGAAATATTTTGTTTTGATCTCTTCTGGAGTGGTCTTGAAGGCGTAGTCGCCATAGACACCCGCCTGAGCCTTCTTAATCATGGCATCGGACAGATCCACTGCAGTGATAGTAATCTTCCAGCGGGAAAGTTCCATCTTGAGGGTTTCGTGAAGAAGAATGGCAAGGGTGTAAGGCTCCTCACCGGAAGAACAACCTGCGGACCAGATATTGAGTTCCAGCTTGCCAGTCTTACGCTGCTCATCGATCTTTTCCTTGAGCACGTTTTCCTGGAAGGCCGTCAACTGTTTCATGTCACGGCAAAAGCTGGTTTCGTTGGTCGTCACCATCTCGAAGAGCGTGGTTAGCTCCGCGGTTTTCTTCATGTCGAATTTTAAATACTTGATATAATCGGCGAAGCTGGAAAGACCCAGTTCGTTCAGGCGCTTGGAAAAGCGACTCTCAAAGAGATACTTCCGTTTGACGTCAACGAAAATACCGCTTTTTTCATATATGAAATCGCGCAGTTGGACGAACTCTTCGTCCGTTATCCTGACGCTTTTTCTAAGAGATATGGAACTGGAAAACAGTGATCCCATTCAAATCATTCCTTATACGGGGCCTGTCGATCACACCGCCAGGCGAGAACCCTTTTCAAACAAGTAACACAACTTACTCGCTATTCCCTGAAATCTCAATTGGTTTTTAGCCAATTTTTCAACCTATGGGGAATTGTACCATACTTGCTTCATGAACTGCACGAAATTCGGTAGCAGGCCATATATCGCCCGTCAACGGTAATGATTCCTAAATCTCTATCATTTATTGGCTTGCCGTGATGGCATAATACTGATTTGCAACTGCAACACCGCTTAAAACACGTTCAGCTCCGGCAGCCAATGCGGTCATTTCCTCTTCACCAACGACCACTTCCATTGGCCCGAGATACTTTACTAATTTACGTATCTGCTTGACCAATTCTTCACTTCGGGCCATGCCGCCCGTCACAACCACCGCCGCAATGGGAACCTCGCCACTTTCATCGGCCAAAGCCGGGGCCAGGGATGAAATATATTTTGCGATATTGTAGGCCAATGCTTCGAATACCAACCTGGCTTTCTCGTCACCGGACTCCATGAGGACCACAACCCCGCGCGGGTCATTGGTATCCAGATGGGCAAACAGCCCTCCTTCACGGAGAATTATCTTTTTAAGACTCTCAGGGGTAGCCTCACCGCGTCGAATCATCTCCAGAACCGGAATGACGGGTAACCCTCCGGTTCGCTCTGGCGTAAACGGACCTTCGCCATCCAGGGCGTTGACTACATCCACTACCTTGCCCTGTCTGTGTGCGCCAATGGAAATACCGCCACCCATATGACAGACGATGAAGTTGCTCTTTTCATAATCACAGCCCAGCCTGGCTGCCACTGTCCGCGCCGCCCCGCGCTGATTCAAGGCATGAAACAGACTGCGCCGCTCAATAGACGGCAGCCCGGTAAGCCTGGCCACATCCATCATCTCATCCGTAACCACAGGATCGACGATAAAAGCCGACACCGACCACTCTTGGGCCAACTCATGGGCAAGCACCGCTCCAAGATTGCAGGGATGCTCGCCATATCTAGCTTTTTTCAAATCGTTGACCATATCGTCTGACACTTCGTAAACGCCACCCTCCAAAGGATGCAACAAGCCGCCGCGACCAGCAACAGCCTCTATGGAAGCCGTATCAATGCTGGCTTCGGAGACAAACTGCCGGATTGCTGCCATGCGGAAATCACGCTGGTCGATTACTCTCTCAAAGCGGGCCAGATCGGCCTTGGCATGTTGGAATTCCCGCGAGACCAAAGCTTCCTCGTCCTTGAACAGGGCCAGCTTTGTAGACGTAGAGCCGGGATTGATGACGAAAATACTCAAGACAGACTCCTCTGGGCCAACAGGCTGGCTAGGGCGATGGAGTGAAATTTACTCGCGTCAGAGTCCCCGCGGGACGGAACCACCACGGGCACACGGCTACCAACCACGACGGCGGCCATGACACAACCGGACAGCGTGGACAGGGCCTTGTAAAGGATATTGCCCGCCTCGATATTTGGAGTCAGCAGGATATCAGCACATCCGGCAACGGGATTATCAAAACGCTTACAGGCGGCGGCATCGCGGGACACAGCCAGATCAAGGGACAACGGCCCCAGAACCTGGGCGTCGCCGAACTCCCCCTGCCCGGCCATCTTTGTCAGAATATCCCCATCCAAAGTAGCGGGCATAGCAGGATAATTTATCTTCTCCGTGGCGGCCAAAACAGCCACCTTAGGCTGCACCATACCAAGCTTTCTAGCCACATCGAGGGAGTTTTTCAGGATATCAATCTTGCGTTGCAAGGTCGGCGTGATGTTGACGCCGGGGTCGGTCATAATCATCAACCGCCCGTCTATCGGAGACTCGAAAACGGACACGTGACTCAATATGCGTGACGGATGAGGGACGCCGGTATCCTTGTTCAGCACGGCCTTGAGAAGTACCGCCGTAGAGACAAGCCCCTTCATGAGGAGTTGCGCTTCACCTTCACGAAAGAGGCGCACCGCCTCGGTCACGGCTTGAATATCATCAGTCATGTGGATATGCCTGAAAGGCGAAATATCCAGATTCTGCTCGTCCGCGATCCGCCTGGTCTCATCCATATCACCAATGAGAATCGGCTCGGCCACACCACGCTCATACGCCTCGATGCCCGCCCGCAGCACAAAACCCTCGGCAGACCTGGCAATGGCCACCTTGGGCAGCACGCCATCAGCGTTGTGAGCCAGGGCGGCCTGCACCAACCCTTCCAGGCTGGCTATGGATTCATAAGACGCCATTGATTATTCATCTCCGCGCTTGAGCGCAATCATGCCTGACCGGCACATGGATTTGATGCCATAGGGAATCAGCATCTGGATCAATCCGTCCACCCGCTCCTGGTCGCCAGACAGCTCAACGGTGATGGTCTCTTGCCCCATACCAACAACATTGGCTCGAAAAACTTCGAAGATCTGCATCAACTGTCCAGTCCGCTCTCGGTCCATGGCTACCTTGATCATGACCAGTTCGCGGTCCACGAAATCCTTGCGGGACAGATCGTCGATTTGAATGATGGCATCCAGACTGTCCAGATATCTCTCGGCTTCGTCAATGGCACCACCATCACCTTCAAGACAGACAACTATGCGGGAAACTTCCGGATTCTCGGTTTCGCCCGCGGCTAGGGACAGGATGTTTGCCTCATATTTACCGAACTCAGTGGCCAGCGTTGCCAACACGCCGGGTTCGTTCTTGGCAAGGGCGGATATGGTGCGTTTCAAGGGAAGCTCCTTGGTTGCAGTTCTTATGGAAGCGATTAGTCGCCACAAGGAAAGATAGCCCAATGGCAGGCTGATTGGAAGCCCGCTGGTCTGTTTATTCAAGCCTCTTACCGATTGCCACTCGAAAAACTCTTGCATTTAGTTCTATCTAGTACTATTCGACATAAAACAAATTCATTTTTTGGAGGCTGCCATGTCCCGGATCAACGAAATAAAGGCCTGTCTCAGGCTCATGAAAGAGGCGGAATGCGCAACACTGGCGACTGTCGACAGTGATTGTCGTCCCAAGATACGCACAGTATTCAATCTTCGGCGAGCAACCCAGTTCCCAGCCCTAGCCGAGATGTTTGAGGATCAGGACCTGAGCCTCATGATATATGTAACCACCAACACATCCTCGCATAAGGTGTCTGAAATACGAACTAATTCGGCGGTATCCATACACTATTGCATCCCTGCTACATTCAAGGGGATTACACTGTGCGGCGACATGGAAGAGGTTACCGATACCACCCTCAAGCAATCGCTCTGGCAGGATGGGTGGGAGATGTATTACCCCGAAGGGCCTGACGATCCAGATTATACAGTGCTCCGCCTCCTGCCTGATTCGGCCTTTGGTTGGCTCGCAGGCCGTCCATTCCATCTTGTTATTGGAGACGAAGCATGAAGAACCAACGACAGGGCGGGTTCCTCATCACAAAAATCCATCAGGCAGCTGGTAGGGTCTTCGCCTCACGACTCAAGGAGCACGACGTCGAACTGAATCCGGCGCAGGGGAGGATCATGTTCGTCCTCTGGCAACATGGATCCATGCCCATAAAGGAACTGGCTACGCATACCTCCCTGGGGAAATCCACACTGACCAGCATGTTGGACAGGCTGGAAAAGAGCGGATACGTGGCTAGAGTTCACGACGAAAAGGACCGACGTAGAATTCTCATCCAGACAACGAGTAAAGACGCTGCACTCCAGCAATTGTACCAGACGGTTTCAAACGAGATGACCGAGCTTTTCTATAACGGTTTGTCCGAACCTCAGCGGGATGAATTCGAGGACTGCCTCAAACTGATATTCGCCAACCTTGAGGTATGCGAAGCTGATAGCAGATAGGCAACTCGATTCTATTTCAACTGGAAACGGACCACAAAGGGGTATATAGTACTCCTACCGTGATCCATTACCTCAGAGAAAAACGCTGGTTTTTCATCACCTTGGTCATTCAGGCCGCCATGCTGCTCGCACCCGCCCCGGAGGGTGTCTCCCCCGACGGCTGGCGTGTGCTGGTCATGACAGTGGGCGCGACCATCCTGTTTGTGACCGAACCGATCCCATTACCCGCCGTAGCTTTGCTGATCATACTAGGCCAGGTCTTCCTGCTAAAAATCGACTCCTCCCTCGTCGCCAAGTCGCTGATGAAGGACTCGGTCCTGTTCATCATGGGTTCGCTCATGCTGGCCGTGGCCCTGGTCAAGCAGAGACTCGACAAACGGCTGGCGCTGCTCATAGTGCGTCTTACGGGATCAAATACATATCGTATCGCATTTGGTATTTCCATATTCTCAGGCATACTGGCCTCGTTCATAGGCGAGCATACGGTTGCGGCCATGATGCTGCCGGTCGCCCTGTCCCTGCTCCAACTCGCCACAGATGATCCAAAGAAACGCCGCGCCCTGGCCGTTCTCTTCCTGTTTTCAATTTCATATGCCTGCGCCATAGCCGGAATAGGCACACCATCAGGCGGCGCACGCAACGCGATCATGATCGATTACCTGCGAGACTTCTTCTACGCCACGGACGACCCGGCCACTTACGAATATAAAGTCAGTTATCTCAAGTGGATAATCTATGCATATCCGGTTTTCCTCATTCAGTTGCCACTCATGCACCTCATCCTGCGCTGGACATTCAAGACAGACATCACGGACCTCGGCCCCGCAGTGGAAAAACTCAAGGAACAGGTAGGTAGCGAGGGAGCCCTTTCCGGTCGCCACTATGTTGCCATCTCTCTGTTTTTACTGACACTCATAGGTTGGATCGGCTTCTCGTCACAGTTCGGCATGGGTACCATCGCCATCCTGGGCGCGACCCTTTTCCTCGTAACCGGCCTGGTTCGCTGGCAGGATCTCAATTCCGGCGTCAACTGGGGTGTGGTGCTCCTTTATGCTGCAGCCATATCCCTTGGTGTGCAGATGCGCGACACGGGCGCAGCTGCCTGGGTTGCAGGCCTGTTCATGGATATGCTGGAACCCGTAGGCATGGACAGCGGCATGGGTCTGCTGGCCGCAATCATGCTCCTGACCACGTTCATCACCAACACCATGAGCAATGGCGCAGCCGTGGCCGTGCTCGGTCCCATCGTTCTTTCCATCGCTGTCGGGGCCGAAATCAACCCACTGGCAGTTGGATTTATTACTGCTATCTCAAGTGCTTTTGCATATTTTACGGTAATCGGAACCCCGGCATCGACCATCGTCCATTCGTCGGGTTACCTCAAGTCACCGGACTTCATGCGCGTCGGCTGGCGCATGGCATTGATGTCCTTTGCCGTACTGCTGATCGCATCGAAACTGTATTGGCCCCTTGTTGGGCTGTAAGGAGTTGTCCATGATACAGGACGACCTGAGATTACGGATACTTATCGGAATAGGTGGCGGTGAAGAAGCGTTCACCGGGCTCAAGTTTGCCGCTCGGCTAAGCCAGCAGACATGCGCGGACATAGCCCTGCTCTATGTCCGCCCTTTGGACAGCGGTCTTCAATCAGGCGGCATGGAAGTACGCGTAGCCAGAGAAAACCTCCTCGACTGGGGACTGGAATTGCCAAGTCTTGTCCACCTGAGAAAAGCCCGCGATATACTTGCTGATCTTGGCGAAATCTCAACTGAGATTAACAAAGAATGGCAGCATCTTGACCTTTCCGGTGATCCAGCTGGCGAGTTCATCCGCGAATACGCCAACCCATGTGGCGGAACCATCTCCCTGCGCCTACGAACTGCCGCCGATGTCACCAGTGCTGTGATTGACGAGGCTGATCGTTTCGAAGCTGACCTGATCATCGTCGGAGGATCGCCTGGTCCAGTAAACGGAATTAAAAAACTCCTGACACCAAAGCCACTTGCACTCAAAATAGCATCGCACAGCGACCATTCCATAATCGTGGCCCGGCACCTGGAACCCGGCCATGGACACCTCGTCTGCGTCAAGGACAACGAATGCTCCCGCGCAATGCTGCCCAAAGCAGTCCAATTCGTACATGCCTGCAACTGCCCCCTAACCATCCTCTCCGTGGCCGAAGATGAAGAAGGCCGGGAATCAGCAGCCCTGGCCGTCAGCGAAACCGCAGCCTACTTCCGCGCAAATTCCATTGAACCCCATGAATCATTGGTGAAAATAGGGAACCCTGCCGAAATCATCACTGAAATTGGCTACGACTTTTCCCTCATAGTCATGGCCGAATCCGAAAAGCCCTGGTTCGCCAAGGTCTTCAGTGTAGCCCATGACGTAGCAGCCAGAGCCAAAAACTCAGTGATGATAGTGAAATAGATTAGGAATGGTCTCAGTAGTCAGAAGTTATTCTGATTTGAAAGAAAGGGAATTGGAGAATATTTTTTCATTGCCGCCGAAGGCGGCCTTCGAAAATTTTATTTGAAAAGAGGTAGGCTTAACACCTACAAATCGACCAATTCAACCTCACTCTCCCCAATCGCAGTCCCCAAGAACCTCGTGCCCGTCCGCGCAAACCGCGCCGAATCATCAGTAGTCAGATAAACAGTCCCGCCACACCCGCTCTCAGGCCGCTTCAACCCCATCCTGGTCAATTCACCAAATACCGTCTCTGCAGTGGTGGCAGCCGAATCAACGATAGTAGTAGCAGAATCAACAACGCTCCGGATAGCCGGAGCTAGCAGTGGAAAATGAGTACAGCCAAGCACCAGAGTGTCTGGAATAACAGGATGTTCCGTCCCAGACGAAGGATCAAAAACCGGCCCAAGATAACGTGCAGCCACAGCTTCCGGGACATGACCGTCGGTCCAGCCCTCCTCGGCCAAAGCCACAAAAAGCGGACAGGGATGACCAACAATACGGGCATTGGGTGCGATTTCATGAATGGCACGTTGATAAGCCCCGCCGGCGATAGTCGATTCCGTGGCGATTACGGCAATGGATTGATTCCGTGTAGCCTTGCACGCAGCCTGCGCGCCCGGTTCAACCACACCGATGACAGGAATATCGGGGTAAGCTTCTCGCAAAGCATCAAGAGCCACAGCCGAGGCGGTGTTGCAGGCCACCACAAGGAGCTTGATGCCACGACCCACCAATTCGGCAGCACATTGAACGGCATATCTCGAAACTGTCTGCGGCGATTTGGTTCCATATGGCAAGCGGGCGGTGTCTCCAAGATAAACGACATCCTCGCAGGGCATTCGCTCGCGCAACGCCTTGAGGACCGTCAATCCACCCACACCCGAGTCAAACATGCCGATCGGCTTTTTTTCAAGTTTATCCATCTTTTATAGCTCCTTACGAATGCCTAAGCGTTCTCGCAACCCAAAATCAACATATTTTCGAGAAAATGTCTAAATGAATTGCGGATTGTCTGGACAATCACTGTGAAACTGGCTCTGGGGGAAAACAACAAAAAGACGGCGCCCAAAAACTGGTCGCTGCAAGAAAACAGAAGGCTCTTTTTTCAGCAGCCCGCTAGTCGCCGTCGGATTTGGAAAAACCTAACATTTTCTGTGCCCAATTACGGGATTGGGCATAAAGAAGGTCAGCCTGGGAGGTGTCCATATTAAGAACCTTCAGACGTCGGGAGGTGTCGGCCCAATGTCCATGCTCATAGCTGTGGGCAAGGGCAAGCAGGTCATGAACCTGGCCTTTGCCCTGAAGAGCTTTAACAACAGACTCATCCAAAGGGAGTTTGATCAGAATGTCGTCCATCTCGACACCAAGCATGGCATCAAGGAGCGAAAACAGGCCTGTAATAAAGAGTGTATCGGGCATGCATTCCGTCATATTCGTAGCAGAGCAGACAGACTCAAGGAACTTGGCCCTATGCACGGACATGTAGGCAAGCTCACCCGCCTTGGGCGCAGGGTTGAGATCAGCCATGATAACCGTACGCAGCCACTGTTTGGCCTGAAGCATACCCATCATATCTATCCCGCGCTTGAGGGAGGTTACCTTCTCGCGCATACCGAACCCCACGGAGTTGATATAGCGGAACAGACGATAGGTAAGGTTCGGATCGGACTGGAGAATTTCAGCAAGTCGCTTGGGCTCGAAGTCTTCCTTACCAAGCTCGTTCAGGAGCTGGAGCTTGGTCATCTCGTTAGTAGTCAGCTTCTTGCCGGGGATGATCTCAGGCTTGCTGAAAAAGAATCCCTGGAACAGGGAAAATCCCATGTCTTTCAGGGCCTTGAACGTTTCGTTATCCTCTACCTTCTCACCCAGCAACATCGGGCCGTCGGAAGGGATGATCTTGATGGCCTCAGCAATCCGCTCGGGATCGGAATCCAGCTCAAGAATGTCAATCTTGACGATATCGGCAAGGTCAAGGAAGGGCTTGAGCTGCGGTTGGCCGAAATAATCGTCCACGGCAATGGTGTACCCGGCCTCCTTAAGTCGTCTGACTGCGGCCAGAGTCTTCTTGGTGGGTCTGACGTCCTCCAGCACCTCAATGATGCAGGCTTCCTTGGGCAGGGCGAACCCGGCATCATCAAGCAGCATCTGTTCCGGAAAATTGATAAGAATCCTGGCACCTGGAGTCATACCCTCCATGGCCATGGTCAAACCATCAGCTATGACCGAGGACGTGGCCTGAGTGTCATCTGTGACATTGGCAACGTTCTCCTCGCCGGAACGAAACAGCAATTCATAGCCCCAAACTGTTTCATCGGGGTGAAACACGGGCTGACGCGCAACAAATATGGATTCAAAGAGGGATGTATCTTCAGTCATGATCAAACCATAAGCTATTCAGGGTAAGAAAAAAACAGATTATGAACGATTATCATCTAATCTGATTATAATCTGATTGCCGATAGGGGAAAATGGCGTCAGTTCCTTACTTGAGGATATCAATGGATATCCCGCCCCGCTTGAGCCCCGCAAGGAAACACTCCAGGTCGTCCAGGCAGCCGGATAAAATGCCGTCGAGGTAGTCGAGATTACGATCAATGGCCTCGGCATAAAAATCATGATCTACATCCCAGCGTTTCCTGAAGTATGGCCCCATGAAACGGTCCACCTTCTTGAACTCGTTATCCAACCGCTTCCGGGCCACCTCCTGATAGAAGGTGCGGGTCTTGAGCAGCAGGTCGAAGGCCGTGTCATAACCGGGCAGTTTGGCTTCCTGGAACTCCTCGAACAGATGGAGCAGTTTTTCGAGATAATAACGATCAGCAATCTGGGCCAGCAGATCTGCGCTGCCTAGGAAAAAACCCATCATGCGCATATTTTCCGTACGAAATGCCACCTTCGAAGGGGACATAGCGAGGATGGTGCAGCGAATGCAGTCGGCGACATCCTCGATATCATCCTCGGACATGGCCCCGTCCAGATTGCAACGCATGAACTGAATGGAACGTTCTTCATGCCCAACCGTATATTTGGCGCCCGAGCCCTGAGTGTCATCATTAGTCTGGATCAAGCCTACATCGTGAAACAATGCAGAAAGAAGTCCCTTGAGGCACTCTTCCTCCGCAAATATGACTCCCTCTGCCATGGCACCGTATATGAGCCGTACATGGGCGAGGACCACCGAACAGGTGTGTTCGAAATCGTGATACTTGGTATTGCTGGCCTGGTATCCAGTGTATTGACCAAAAAACAGCTTCTCCACGTCTTCGAAGGCACGCTTGAAGAGCACGGCGTCGTAATCCGGGAAGTATTCCCGCATGCAGGCCTCCGTCTCACGACGCACACACTCGGCATCAGCGGGATCAACAAAATCGTACAGTTTTTCGCTTGCCATGAAATTGCTCCGGACTATCCTTTCGCCGTTTCCGTGAACTTGTCACGAATGGCCTTGATGACATCGAATATCTCGAAAAATACTTCCACTATTTCGGGGTCGAAGTGTGTACCTGCATCGCTTTCAAGAATTCCGAGACACTTCTCGTCAGGGAATGGTTCTTTATAGGAACGCGGCGAAGCCAGGGCGTCGTAAACGTCAGCTACAGCACAAATTCGAGCGGCCAGAGGGATATCCTCACCATTTCTCGGCACACCACCCAGCACGGCATCTTCATTCCACACTTCCGAATTGGGTAAACCCGGATATCCCCGACCTTCCCACTTTTCATGATGGCACAGGGCGATCTCCATGCTCATGCGGTCCAGCTCAGACGTCTCGTTCTTGAACAACCGCGCACCAAAAACCGTGTGCCACTTCATGGTGTCGAATTCTTCATCGGTGAGCTTGGCCGGCTTCTTGAGAATATTGTCGGAAATGCCGACCTTGCCCACGTCGTGCAGCATGGCGGCCAGACGCAGATTATCCCGCGCCCGCTTGATGTCCTTGGCGGAATGTTTACGACGAGCCGCCCAGGTTCCATAAATTTCAGCGCAGTAAGCCCCAACCCGCTGGACGTGCGCGCCGGTTTCAGTGGGATCGCGAAGCTCGGCCATCTGCATCATGCGCAAGATGAGTTCACGGTTCATGATACCGCGTTCGATGGCCACTGCTGCATTGTTGCAGAAAAGCGGGATATAAGTCCTGGCAAGATCGGAGAACGGCACGACCTTGCCCATATCATTCTTGGAATTGATGAGCTGCATGACGCCCACCAGACGGCTCTCCTGAGCGATGAGCGGGATGGTCAGCATGCTTCCGGTGCGATAACCGGATTTTTCATCAAAAGATTTGTTGAAGGCAAACGGCAGGGTCGGGTCCAGTTTATAGGCGTCATCAATCGCCAAACTCTGCCGGGTCTTGGCGACATATCCCACGATGGACTGTTCGCTGATGGGAATACCAAAGTTCTGATATAGGGCCGCGTTGGCAGTTTCCTGCTTGAACAACGTGTCATTCTGTACGTAACTGAAGACTAGGCTGTCCTTCTCGACCAGGAATATGGAACCAGCGTCAACATTGGCAAACCGGCGGGATTCATAGAGAATCTTATCAAGAATGGTGTCCACATCCTTGAGCTGGTTGACCTCCTCACTGGTCTTGAGAATGGTCAGTACTGCGTTGTCGCCACTGGAAAATTGATCGTCGCCCATGATAGCTCCCTCTGATGTTCTCCCTAGGATATTGCTCAATCCCATTGAAAAATCAAGATTCTCTATCTTCTGAAACTAACAGAATGAACAACTATTGCCAACAATACTACTTATGCTATGGTTTGGACAACCAAGAAGGCCCGGATACTACATGGTGAATAACGCTACATCCATACTTGAATATCACTCGGAAACGGCCCACACCCGCGACAGCATCACGGGACGCGCCCTCAATTGGGGCGACCAGCCCGTCCCGTTCAAGCTCTACCGCAACGTCCCCATCTTCCACCTGCCCCAGGATTTCTCATGGCCTGAAATCCCGCTGGATCGGGCCATGAATTTTCGCACCTTCAATTCCACGGCAAGTATGCCCGAACTGCTGGCAGCCATCTGCAATCTTGCGGCAGGCATCACGCAGGTGAAAAAACATAGCGAAGGGGCGGTGTTCAACTTCCGGGCAATGCCCTCAGCCGGGGCACTCTACCCCACTGAATTGTATGTGGCTTTACAAAACGTAAACGGATTGAATGACGGATTGTATCACTACGGTCCTATGGAGCACACGCTAAGCCAACTTCGAACCGGACAAGTCTTCTCGGCCCTGGCAGGATCGGAGCCGATCATCCGGTTCTACCTGACAACCATATTTCATCGCAGTGCCTGGAAATACGGCCCGCGCGCCTATCGTTATTGTCTCCTGGATGCTGGACACATGGCGGAAAATCTTCTTATGGCCGCCCGAATTCACGGCCTGCACGCGAAGCTCGACTACAACTTCAAAGACACACTCATCAGTGATTTCCTATGCCTCGACCAGTCCCTTGAAGCCTGTCTGGCCCAGGTCCATACCCTTGGTTGCGGCCCGGAAACACACATTTATGATTCGGTCCCTCCAGAGTCAGACGATCTCGCCACTTTCAGCCTCTCGGCAGCCAAGGCCACCGCACCAGAAGAAATTCTGTACGCCCATCAACTCTGTTCCTCACCCGGCCGCAAACCATTAGCTCTGGAAATATCAACCACCCCGGACACTACCCCACTACCAGACCCGATTGTCCCGGCATCGGCATCCGCCACCGTTCAGCGCCGCCGTTCAAAACGGAATTTCTTCACCAGACCCGCGCCCACACGCGATCTCATCGATATCCTCAGCCTCATCTGCCGCGACAACGACGCCGAACCGCCCTGTACAAATGCCATCCAGGTCGGATTTCTCGCAGGAGAGAGCAGCGGCCTGACACCGGGCTATCACCTCCTGGACCGCACCACGCAGGCCACGACCCTGGTTAAATCTGGTAATTTCATGGCCCAATCCGCCCGCGCCTGCCTCGATCAAGGCTGGCTCGAAAATGCAGCCATGCACATCGTCTTCACCGCTGACATCAAAAGTCTGGAACAGCAATGCGGGCCTCGCGCCTACAGGTACGCACACCTCGAAGCCGGGCGAATCGGCCAACGCGCCTATCTCGCCGCCACGGCAAAAAACCTCGGAGCCTGCGGGATCGGAGCATTCTTCGATCAGGACGGGGCCGCACTCCTGAACCTGCCCGAAGGCCACGCCTTACTATATCTGGTGGCCATCGGGCCTATCAAAATGTGACGGCTGCAAAGCAAACAGCACGGAAAAACCGCCCGATTCGGCATAAGCCGAACCGGGCGGTTCAATATTCGTTCATGCTACCGACTAACCAAGGATTTCCTTGAGGTCAGCCAGACGCATAACCACTCCGCGCCTTATCTTTGAGATATTGTGCTATTTCCATATCATTTAATATTATGTGCTCCACCAGCCAGTTGCGCAAAAACACCACAACCTCATCTGGGGAGACGTCTTTTTTTGCATACATCTCCCGCTGGTACTGCTTGACCTGCTCCTTGAGGTTCGCATGCTCCACCACATGCTCGCGGCGTCCGGGATATTCGATTTCCTTCATATACAATTCCTCTTCCTTAAAATGAAAAACCGTATACTCACGAAGTTCCTTGAAAACCACATCCAGAACATCCTCGCCATATCCCGCCTCTACCGCCGAAACCAGATCGTTCGCCAACTGCACCAATTGCTGATGCTGTTCATCAATCTGTTCCACACCCAGAGTAAGCTTATCGCTCCATTCAAGTTTTTTCATGGCACCACTTTTACCCAACCAGCCATATTTTATCAACACCCCTGAATAATTAAGAACCTGAAAGCAAAAAAAACGCCCGATTCGGCATAAGCCGAACCGGACGGTTCGTTATTCGTCTATCCTACAGGCTAGCCAAGGAGTTCCTTGAGGTCAGCTTCAGGAGTGGTGATGGGTGCAATGTTGTAGTTCTCCACCAGGTAGTTCAGCACGTTGGGGGTGATGAACGCGGGCAGTGTGGGTCCGAGCTTGATGTTCTTGATGCCGAGAGCCAGCAGGGAGAGCAGGATGGCGACGGCCTTCTGCTCGTACCAGGACAGGACCAGGGACAGGGGCAGATCGTTGACGCCGCAGTCGAATGCCTCGGCCAGGGCCATGGCTATTTTAACAGCGGAGTAAGCATCGTTGCACTGGCCGACGTCGAGGAGACGGGGGATGCCGCCGATATCGCCGAGCTGCTTGTCGAAGAAGCGGAACTTGCCGCAAGCGAGGGTCAGGATGACTGTGTCTTCGGGAGCCTGCTCTACGAACTCGGTGTAGTAGTTACGACCGGGCTTGGCGCCGTCACAACCGCCGACGAGGAAGAAGTGCTTGATGTTGCCGGCTTTGACAGCATCGATGACGGTAGGAGCTACGGACATGACGGTGTTGCGAGCAAAACCAGTCATGACGGTACCCTTGTCGGTGTCGGCTGCGAAGCCGTCCATGGACAGAGCTTTCTCGATGACCGGAGTGAAGTCGGCGTTATCAACGTGAACAGCTCCGGGCCAGCCGACGAGGCCGGTGGTGAAGATGGCGTCGATGTAGTTCTTCGGATCCTGGATGCAGTTGGTGGTCATCAGGATGGCGCCGGGGAACTCAGCGAATTCCTTCTTCTGGTTCTGCCATGCTGTGCCGTAGTGACCGGCCAGGTGCGGGTATTTTTTGAGTTCGGGGTAAGCGGTACAGGGCAACATCTCACCGTGGGTGTAGATGTTGATGCCTTTACCTTCGGTCTGCTTGAGCAGGGTGTGGAGGTCTTTGAGATCGTGACCGGAGACGAGGATAGCCTTGCCAGCGGTTGCGCCGAGTTTGACTTCGGTGGGCTCGGGGTGACCGTAGGTGGAAGTGTTGGCAGTATCCAGCAGCTCCATGGCGCGGATGTTGATGCGACCACATTCGAGGCCGGCTTCAACGCACTGCTCGAGAGTCAGGTCGGTGGACAGGGTGGCTGCGAGCAGTCCCTGGATACCGGCGTAAAGAGCGTTGTCTTCCTGGCCGAGAATGGCAGCGTGATCAGCGTATGCTGCAACGCCTTTGAGGCCGTATGTGAGAGTCATCTTGAGAGACTTGAGATCTTCGTTGGGTTCGGGATCGTTCTCGACACCGAACTGAGCGCCCTGAGCGGCCATGCCAGCGAGGTCGGAAGCGACTTCGAGAGCGGCGGGACCGTCGAAGGTAGCGCCGTTGGTCTTGGCCTTGAGGCCATCACGCAGGGCGACACACTCGTTGATGAGGGCGACAAAGCGGTCATCGTCAAAGTTGACGTTGGTCAGGGTCGAGAAAATTGCTTTAGCGGTGAAGCGATTGACTTCAGCGTCTTCGGTGCCAGCTTCGCGGGCAGCGATGGCTACCTGGGAAAGTCCCTTGGTCAGATGCAGGAGCAGGTCCTGAAGAGCTGAAGTGGTTTCGGGTTTGCCGCAGACACCGATTTTAGTACAGCCGCCTTTGGCAGCCTGTTCACACTGATTACAAAACATAAGATTCACTCCTTGATTGGTGATTATTTCCGTTTGGTGAAATAGGGTCTAAGGCGATCCGGACCAAATCAGTATGACTTGAGTCAAAAAACGGAAAAAAATGTAGGGGAATATGAAAAAATGTGATTATCGAGCAGTTTGTCCTATATTGTAATATACAAAAACCATCGTTTATTCTCGACAGATAACCAGACCAGTCACACTCCGAATCCTTCAAGTTGCCATAATCTCCCCTTTTGCATACTGTTTATATTAAGGCTTCAGAAAGACGCTGACAGTGGAGTTTTCCGTCTATCAAAAAGCCTCTCGGGGAGAAATCTTTGGAACTGACGAATGGTTCACGAATTGCTGTAATCGGCGCAGGTCCGGCAGGGTCTCTGACGACCTATTTCCTCCTGGAAATGGCGCGACGCAAGGGTATATCCCTTTCGGTCGATATATTCGAAAAAAAGAATTTCTATGGATTCGGTCCCAAGAGCTGCAACCACTGCGGCGGGATCATCTCCGAATCCCTCATCCAGATGCTGGCCATGGAAGGAATCATTCTCCTGCCCAACGTCATCCAGCGCGGCGTGCAGTCGTACGTCCTCCATTCCGAGAACCGCTCCGTCGGCATCCAGACACCCTCGAAAGAGAAGCGCATCGCTTCGGTCTATCGCGGCGCAGGCCCCCGCGGCACCAAGGACGCCAGTTGGAGCAGCTTCGACGGATTCCTGCAGGGCATGCTCTGGGAGAAGGGCGTCAATATCGTCAACAAGCGCGTGGTCTCCATCGAAATGGAGAAGGGTCACCCCATCGTCAATGTGGATGGAGGCGTCCACGGTCCGTATGACTTCCTGGTCGGCGCGGTGGGCGTCAATTCCCGCTCCCACAGGCTGTTCAATGACCTCCTGGGCCAACCCGAGCCAGAGACGGCCCGGTGTTACATCTCCGAGCTTCCCCTGGGTCGCGAGGGCGTCGACAAGATCATCGGCAATTCCATGCACGTCTTCCTGGTGGACATGCCCGGCGTGGAGTTCGCGGCCATTATCCCGAAAAAGGAATACGCCACGGTCTGCATGCTCGGTGACATCACACCCAAGATCGTCAAGCAGTTCCTGCAATCCCCCGAAGTACTGGAACTCTTCAAAGGCGACCCGTCCATGCTTGAAAAGGCGTGCAACTGCCTGCCCAAGATCAACATGGCCGGACTTCGCCGCCCCTACATGGATCGCATCGCCCTGGTGGGAGACTGCGGCACCACCCGACTCTACAAGGACGGCATCGGTGCTGCCTATCGATTGAGCAAGGCCCTGGCCTCCACCGCCGTATTCAAGGGCATATCGGAAGAGGCCTTCAAGAAAGGTTACCTCCCGTCTGTCAATCGCATGCGCCGGGACAACAACATCGGCAAAATGGTCTTCATGGTGATCGAGGTGTTCTCCGCCTACAGACTGCTCCGCCTGTCCGTAATAAGCATGGTGAAAAAGGAGCAGGAGAACGAAAATGTTCCACTCCATATGAGTACTATATTATGGGATCTTTTTACCGGCAGTGCACCCTACACAGACATTGCCATACGCTGTCTCCACCCCGGCTTCATCGGCCGGTTCATATGGACCACGTTGAAAACACTGTTCTCGAAAACGCAGGATTAGTTTTATGTTTGGAAAGAAAGGTGACCTTGGAAGACCGTACAAAGACGGTGAAGTAATAGCCCGGCAGAACGAGATGAGCGGCACTCTGTACGTGGTACAGGGTGGCAAGGTGCAGGTAGTGCTGGAAAGCGACTACGGCAAAGAGGTCATTGAGCTTTTGCGTCCGGGCCGAATGTTCGGAGCCGTATCCGTCATCACCAAGGACCCCTACCCTGCCAGCTATGTAGCCAAGGGCGAAGCGCGGGTCATCTCCATCGACCACGAGCTGTTCATGCAACGGCTGCACGAGGATCCGTCTTTTTGTTACCATCTGATGGAAGAACTGGCAGGTGACATCCTCTCGCTGCACCGGGAACTGGACAACCAGGCCGTGCGCGACTCCCTGACCAGAACCTTCATCCGGCGCAAGTTCGACGAATTGATCCGCAAGGAACTGAGCCGATCCGCGCGCCAGAACACGGATGTATCCATAGCCCTGTTCGAGATCGACAACTGCATGAAGATCAACGCCCAGTACGGTAACGAGATCGGCAACCAACTTATCCGGGATGTCGCCATGCTGCTGCAGGAGACCATCCGTACTCCTGATATTCTCATCCGCTGGAGCGGCAGCCAGTTCCTGGCCATTCTCCCGGATACCGACTTCGATCAGGCCATGAATGCCGGAGAGAGATACCGCCTGGCAGTCGAATCAACCTCCTTCATCGACGAAGTCACGAGCACCATTTCTGTCGGGATAGCCCACCACGAAGACAACGATAACCCGGACAACATGGTCCAGCGCGCCAACCTGGCTATAGGTCGAGCCAGGGGCAAAGGGCGTAACCAGGTTCAGGGCTCCCGCACGATAGAGGCCAACGGCGACATGGAAAACCTGCAATGGGTGTCGGTATGACGCAAAAGCCAGTCCTCGTCATCGGCGGCACCGGTTATGTCGGCGGCCGCCTGGTCCCGCTTCTCCTGTCCTCAGGTTTTACAGTCCGGGTGGCAGGCCGCTCACCCGAGAAAATCCGGGCTCGTGACTGGGGAGATCACCCCAATTTGCAAGTGGCCCAACTGGACATCCATGATCTCGACTCCATCATCGAGGCGGCCCAAGGATGCGGCGTGGTCTATTATCTGGTCCATTCGGTAACCATCAGCGAACGGGACTACGGCGCACTGGACCGCAACGGTGCCTTCAACATGCTGGAAGCGACCAGAGTTGTATGGGGCCTGGAGCGCATCATCTACCTGGGCAGCCTTGGCGGCCACAGCCAGGAAGTCAGCCGCGAACTGATCGTCCGTCAGGAGGTGGCTCGTATCCTGTCTTATGCCGACGTACCGGTCACGACCCTGAAGGCAGGGATGATCATCGGTGCTGGCAGTGCTGCTTTCGAGATCATCAGCTATATGGCTGAGAGACAGCCGCTCATGCTCGCCCCTAAATGGATGCAGACCAAATGCCAACCCATCAGCATTCGCAATGTCCTGGTCTACCTTCTCGATTGCCTGGAAAAAAAGGAAACCGTGGGAGAGACTTTTGACCTGGGCGGAGAAGAGGTGCTTACCTACGCCGACCTGCTCCAGATGTGTGCAAGGGCCGGTCGTTTGAGGAAGCGACTTTTCATCCCCATCCCCCTTAAGATACCACGCACAAGTGCCTACTGGATGAGTCTCATCACCCCGGCACCTTACTCCGTCACCCGCGTCATGGTCGAAGGCGTCCTGGGCGACATGGTCTGCAAGGGAAAGAGCATCCAGGAGATCTGCCCGCAAAATCTCATGTCCTGCGAAGACGCCATCTCGCGGGCACGGGATTTGACCAGCCATGGCAACATCGAAACCTGCTGCTTCGACTCCGGGTCATGTGTGGCCCCGGAATGGGTCCAGCACGGTGATGCGGAGTTTGCCCGCGAGGGCATCTTCAAGTGCCAGTATGTCATCAGGCTGGAGACCACGCCCATTTCTGTCTGGAACATCATCAAGCGTATCGGCGGCGAAACCGGCTGGTACTGCGGAAACATCCTTTGGCGCCTGCGTGGCCTCATGGACAAGATATTCGGCGGCGTGGGGCTGTCCCGCGGTCGCCGCGACCCGGACAACGTGCGTGTGGGCGACGCCCTTGATTTCTGGCGAGTGGAGACGGTGAACCCGCCCAATCAGCTCCGGCTTGTGGCAGAGATGCTCGTCTGGGGTCAGGCCCTGCTCGATTTCTCCATCGACCAGGTGAGTGAACATGAGGTGGACTTCACCCTCACCGCTTACTTCCGCCCCAAGGGACTGCTAGGCCTGACCTACTGGTACTCGGTCTACCCCTTCCACGCCCCCATCTTCCAGGGCATGCTCAAGAACATCGCCAAGGAGTGCGACGCCAAGGTAGTGTCAGGACCTCAAAAATGCTAGGCAGATAAACCTGTTATAGGAATTAAAAGGCCCCGCCACGGCTTATGCCGAGGCGGGGCTTGTTATTTTACTGACCGGTGAAACCAATCAATTGGTGGTATTCAGTCCCTCCATTTCACTTTCAAGAACCAGTCTGGTCAGCTTGCCCAAGGTTTGAAAGAACTCCGTTGAGGCATTCTCGCTGACTTTATCAGCGAACTGTATTCCCCATGCTCCCAGATGGCGTGACAGGAATTCCTTCCTGAGACTCAGTATCTCGGCGGCGGCCTCCGGATTGGTCTCACGAAGCCCTTCTTCTCGGACATACAGAAAATAAAGAAACTCCAACTCGGCAGCGATATGATCCGGAGGATTACTGAAATCGTCCGACATCTCCAACCCGCCCAGCCGATAGATCTGTTTCACATCCATTGTCGATTCGCCCATCAGCTTGTGCCCCTCCTCGAGGTACACGGAACCAAACGGCGGCGCAGTCAGCTCAAACGGACCGACAAAAAGCTTCGCATAGTCCACGAGCAATGGCCCCATGTCCTGACCGCCAAGCCCGTTCAGAAGTTCTCTGGCCATGCTGACCGGAGCCTCGCCAAGAGGTTCCACCATGGCCTCCAGCCCCTCAATACGGCTGGTCATCTGCTCGTCCGGCTGATGGTAGCAGTCGGCAAGGACCCTGAGGGTTTCGGCAGCAGACCGCCTATCGTTTACTGTCATATGTAAATCCTTATTGATCCGGCGGGTCGGTTTCAACCGACCCGCCGGTCTCATTTATTCGTTGTCCAGTTTCAGATAGCGTTCGCCAAGATGGTACATCAACAGAATGGAGGAGAGCGAGAATACGAAGATAAGCACTTCCCAGGTGTTCGGTGTATAGGACAGGACCGGAGGGAGTCCTTCGGCTCTTGGTCCGACAGGCACAACCTGACCGGAGATGATAATGTTCATTGTCAAAGTCAATACCGACACTAACGTGATACCGGCAGCCGCACCTCGTATTACACGTGATGCCTTGGAGCCGCCAGGCAGCATGATCAGCAGGGCAACAACCAGACCAAAGGTCGGCAGTATTCCACCAGCGTGGTCAAAGACTGCTTGTGTGTTGGCAAGGTCCATTAATACCCGCGATATGGCAACGGCTACTCCCAAGATGAGAGTTGCAGTTAAAACCCTGCCGACAGCGGCAGATGGTTCGGAACCTCCAAGGGGAGCAATGGCATCGGCCAAAGTAACTGTGGCCCAGGCGGACACCAGCGCCATGCTTAGCGTGTAGATGGGCATGTAGGCACCAAAGTACGTGGGCCGAGCTTCAGCCATGCCGAAAACCGATCCAAGCACAAGAACGGCAGCGATACCCACGGCACCGGCTGCTCCGGCCAGAAGCGGAGGAGTGCCGGCCTTACCTTCCGTAACAAACTTGGCAGTCAGCAGCACCAGTTCCACACTGTAGAGCATGCCCATCCACCATATAGGGGAAGAGGGGTTAGGTGAAAACACGATGTAGATCATGTTGCCAATAGATCCCAGGTCCAGGGTGATCGAGATGAACGCACCAAGCAAGGTAATGATCGCCATGAAAGTGAACCGTCTGGCCCATGGTTTCAGGGCTTCAATGCCTAGAAGCTTGGGGAGTGATCCCAAAAGCCCCATACCCGTACTGATCAAGGCAAAGAACACGTATGATCCGATCGGCAATGTCCAGACGATGTTGTCGTTGGCAGCAAGTATGTCATGACTGCCGAACAACACCCTGAAGGCCGTGTAAAGCCCAGCCAATACGCCAACCAGAAGCAAAAGGGTCCACGGCTTGTTGATTTTTTCAATGGTACTCATGACAAACCTCCTTTCGTCTGGATATAGGTTCCGGGGTTGAAACTCCGGATGTAGTAGATTTTGGGCCCTGTCCCGAGATGCTCTTTCAACCGGGTGGGCTGGTACTTGCCAAGCAACATGCTGACCGCGCTTTTTGGGTCATCAAGATCGCCGAAGACCCTCGCATCGGACGGACAGGCGTCTACACAACGAGGTAACTTGCCAACCTTGATTCGGTGATCGCAGAAGGTGCACTTCTCGACTACGCCTCTGGGCCGGATACCGTCTAGCGTCGCGTCGCGTTCGGGGTTGTAGTAGGGGATCACGTCTCCACCAACCTTTGGAGCGACCTCGTCCGGGGCGGTAGTGCATCCTTCAATTAATGCAGTCTTGCCTCTCCAATCCTTGAACGGATCAGTCCAGTTGTAGGAGATGACTCCGTAGGGGCAGTTCATCATGCAAGCCTTGCAGCCGATGCATTTGTCCGGGTCGTGCATGGTGATGCCACCCTCGGCCTTGTGCATGGCCTGGGTCGGGCATCCTCTGACACATGGAGCATCCTCACAGTGATTGCAAAGTGTCGGGGTGTAGTCGAAACGAACGTTCGGGAACGTGCCAGACGTCTCGGATATCTTGTCCGACCAGCGGATGCCATCCGGGACATTGTTCTCGCTTTTACAGGCAACGCTGCATGCGCCGCAACCTACACATTTCTGTCTGTCTATAACCATGGCATATGTTGTCATTGTTCAATACCCCCTATGCCTTCACGACTTTTACGTTGGTGAGTCCGTAGTAAGCCGAGCCGCCACTGAGACGGTCATAGTCCGCAGGCAGGATGAAGTTGTTGTTGCCGCCGCGGGGCTCCTTACCGAAGACCTTGGAGGCAATGCGACCATACGCCCAGTGACCTTGACCGTAACATTTTGCCAGGGTGCCGGGACGGACGCCTTCCCACAGTTTTGCGGTACATTCGATTTCGCCGACCGGGGAGATGATCTTGATCTTGTCGCCGCTTTCGATGCCCAACTTCTTCCCGTCGATGGGGTTGAGCTTGGCGACATCTTCGTACTTCTCATCCCCGGGATCGAGATCCTTGAACTCGTGGTACCAGGAACAGTTGGCACTGCGCCCTTCACGATTCAATCTGGACTTGTAATCCACGAACGTAAGCGGGAATTCCCCTTCTCCATGGATGTACGGCTCTTCATAATGGGGAACGAATGCCATCTCGCCACGCGCCTGGTAGTTCGTGACCTTGAGCACGTTGTCGACTGTGGTTTCATGCTTCTCTGCATGCTTTTCCAGAGCCACCTTGAGGGTTTCGCTGTAGAACTCGAACATATGTGTCTTGGTCTTCATATGTCCCCAACGCTTGCGGTAGGGGTACGGAGCCGAATTCCAGACACCGATCTTCTTGAACTCATCCCAGCCGCTGAATTTGGTGCCAGCCTTGTACTTGGCAGGGTCCCACATGGGCTGTGTTGCATGCTTCAGAGAATAGAGGGCGAACTCCTTCTCATTAGTAGGCGACTTGCCTGTTTCGGGATCCTTGTAATTCTCGACATGGTACCTATTGAGGTTGTCGAATCCCTTTTCCGCCAGCTTTTTGCCGATGAGAAATGGAATTTCGGTTTCGTCGATCTTGAAATCCCAAGGCATATCGATGATCGGCTGCATGAGTGGTACGTGCCGGTACCCATGGGCTGCGGACTTCACGTATCCCCACTTTTCGAACATATGGTGGGTGTCCGGCAACAGGATGTCGGCGAACCAGGAGAACTCCGACGCGTTGGTCGTGATGTGGGCCAGGAACGGAATCTTGGCGAGTGCCGTGTTCCAACGCTGAGCCTCCGGAGCCGAGAAGTTGAAGTTGTTCATGTAGGCGATGGCAACCTTGATCTCATTGGGATCTTCGTTGATAATGCCGTCAGCCGCCCTGTTGGTGATCACGCCGCCGCCTGACTTGCCTTTCTTGAGACAGGGGTATTCCAGCGTACCGCGACCATCGATTTTCTTGTGTTTTTTACCCTTCTTGGCAGTTTCATCCATGTAGGGATCAGGCTTTGCCCATTTATTCGTATAGGTCTTGTTAGCCGCCAATGTGCCGCCGACGTTATCAACAGAGCCGACCAACCCATTCAGGGCATGAGCAGCCATGCAGGCATATCCGCCCCGAACTTGCATTGATGGGCCGCCGCCAACCCAGGATATGACATGGGGAGCAGCCTTACCGAAATCAGTGGCCACTCTGTGTATCTGTTCGGCAGGGATGCCTGCCCGTTTGGCCGCCCATTCTGGCGTCTTGTCCTTGAGTTCAAGATTCCACCATTTGACGACCCCGTATGAGTACTTGTCTTCGAAAGCAGCTTCGTCCACTTCCTGACCGGCGACAAACAGATTTTTGCCGTCCTTGAAATCACCAACAAAATCTCGATACCACAACCCTTCGGTCAGGATGACGTGGGCCATGGCAACGGCGATGGCACCATCCTGTCCCGGGGAAACCGGCATCCAGTCGTCGGCCTTGGCGGCCGTGGCAGACAGCCGCGGATCGATGACCGCAACCTTGGCCCGGTCCAGGGCCTTGCCCCAGGCACTGCTGTAATAGGAAACCTGCCGGTTAGCGGCCAGGGGATCAGCTCCCCAGACCATGATGTACCTGGTGTTCTCAATGTCGTACTGGCGGTAATCCCAGAGGCCTTCCGTATAGTACGGGCCGAACTTTTCCGCTTCGGCGCAGATGGAACTATGAGAAATGTTATTGGGTGACCCGATGATCTTGGTCATGGAATCGTAGAGGATATCGCGCATGTAGGAGTAGCGACCGCGCATGAGCATATATTTGTAGGTCTCATGGTTGTCTCTCAGTTCCATGATCTTGTCGGCGATGGTGTCGAGGGCCTCGTCCCAGGAGATGGGTACGAACTTCGGGTCCTCGTCCCGACCCTTTTTCGGGTTGGTCCGTTTCATGGGGACCTTGATCCTGTCGGGATCGTAGACCTGCTGGAGTGCGAAGTGTGACCGAACACAACCTGCTCCGCCGTTGACCTTGGAATGGGCGTTGCCGCGAACCTTCACGGCCCTTCCGTCCATGACATACACCTGCTTGGCGCACCAGGATGTGCATCCCTGGCAGGTAGCCGGTTTCCATTCCCCTTTCGGAGACTGGGCGGCCTGCACCTCTGTGGCTGGCGTGAATGCTCGAAGCGCCGGGATGCCGCCTCCAACGACCGCGCCAAGGGTCAGAGCCCCTTTCATGAAATCCCTGCGTTTCAGCTTGCTTTCGGGAAGACCTTCCTCAGCCGGTTTCAACTTAATGTCATTCTCGTCCATAACAACCCTCTTCAGTCTGGAATGTGCTTTTTGATGCTCCAAAATCACAATTTTCAGTCCTATTATTAACTTTAAGCACAAAAAGAAGGAGATTGGCAAGTTGTATGGCTGCATAATAACCGACATCAAGTATGGATCTATTTGATAATTGAGCCTGTCCAACTGCAGATATGCCAAGAAGCCTGCAACAGATTGCCTTGCTCTCCTCTTTGCTTAATACCCGTCGTTTTGTTAGGGGTGTTCAATCTTTATATGAACCCGGTGCTGTCATGACACGCTTTTTTCGCCACCATGCACTCTATTTTTGCCTGGTCGCCGCCACTTTGCTGGCGGGGTTGGCCGCGCCTGTGGCAGCAGACGCCAAGACCCGGCCGGTCAAGAGAAAGCAGATCCTGCTGCTCAACTCCTATCATCAGAATTTCAGTTGGAACGAAGAGATATTCCGGGGCCTGAACGACGTGCTGCGCCCCAAGGAAACGGGTATCATCCTGCATGTAGAGAACATGGACACCAAGCGCGTGGAGTTCAACGAACACTATGTGCAACAGCTCCGGGACGTGTTCGAGCACAAATACAAAGGCATGAAACTCGACCTGATCATGGCCACGGACAACAACGCCTTTGAGTTCATGCGCCGTTATCACAAGGAGCTTTTCCCGAAGGTTCCGGTTGTCTTCTGCGGCATCAACTTCTACCGGGACGAGCTGATCGACGATCATCCTCTTTTCACGGGAGTGTCCGAATCCGTGGATGCCAAGGGAACCCTGTGGTGGGCGCTCAAAATGCATCCCAACACAAAATCCATCTATGTCATCAACGACCACACCCCCTCGGGCGCGGCCATCGCCAAGACCATCCGGGAGCAACTTAACGACTTCGCGCCGGGCGTGAGTGTCGAGTACTCGGACAACATGGCCCTGCCGGAACTGCTTGAACACGTTAAGGCCCTGCCTCGCGACACTCTGGTGCTCTACGGCATCTACTACCGAGACAAAAACGGGCGGTTCTACGATATTTCCGAGGCCGTGGAGGCCGTGTCCACACATTCCAACGTGCCTGTCTACGGACTGATCGACTTCGACCTCGGCCACGGCATCATGGGCGGCCTGCTCTCCAGCGGCTACAACCAGGGCCAGTCCATGGCCCAGATAGCCCTGCACGTACTGGCCGGACGCCACCCCCGGGATATCCCGGTCATCCAGGAAGGGGTATCCAGACCCATGTTCGACTACGAGCAGATCAAAAAACACGGCATCAGCCTGAACAACCTGCCCGACGACAGCGAGATCATCAACAGGCCGAGCACCTTCTACACCGAGCACGAAGAAATCATCTGGCTCGGAGCAGGATTCACCACCATCCAGATGATCATCATCCTGGTGCTGATAATCAACATCTCCCGCCGCAAGCAGGCGGAGAAGGGACTAAAGGGAGCGCATCGCTCTCTGGAAACCCGCGTACGTGAGCGCACAAGCGAGATGAAAGAGTCCGAGGAAGCCTTGCGTACCGTATTCGACTCCTCCCACGACGCCATTTTCATCCACGACGTGAGCGGGCGCATCCTGGAAGTCAACGAGCGCATGCTCAAGATATATGGGCTCGACCGCGAAGAGATCGACGGCCTCTCCATTGCCCGAGATATTTCCAGCCGCGACAATGCAGTCTACAGACTCTCAGCCATCTGGCGTTCAGTCATCAACGGCGAGCCGCAATACTTCGAATGGAGGGCCAGACGCCCCCACGATGGCAGTGAATTCGACGTCGAGGTCTATCTCAACCGCATCGTCTTCCGCGGCCAGGAGGCCATCCTAGCCAACGTCCGAGACATCACCGTGCGCAAGGAATCTGAAAACCGCATCCGTCAATCGCTGTCGAAGTTTGAGGCCATCCTTGAGAATTCCCTGGTCGGCATTGCCATGTCCAGAGGTCGCAAATTCGTGACCATCAACCGCCGTGGCGCGGAAATATTCGACTATTCACCCGGCGAACTGATCGGCAACGACATCTCCGTACTCCTGGACTCCTATGAAGCGGTCGAGGATTTTGTCCAGACCTCCCGCGAGACACTTTCCCTCAGCGGCGAGTTCAACACCGAGCAGGCATTCAGGGACAAGGACGGCTTTGCCGTCTGGTGTCGCATGTACGCCAAGGCCGTGGACCCGGAAAGCCTGGACAAGGGCATCATCTGGGCCTGGGATGACATCACCGAACACCGCCGCGCCCAGGAAGACCTGATGCGCACCCGAGAAGACGCCGAGGCCGCCAACCGCGCCAAGAGTGAATTCCTCGCGGCCATGAGTCATGAGATCAGAACACCCATGAACGCTATCGTCGGCATGACCGACATCACTTTGCAAACCGATCTGAATGACGACCAGCGCGACTATCTGAAAACAGTCATGGACTCTGCCCAGCATCTCCTGAGCATCATCAATGACATCCTCGACCTCTCCAAGATCGAAGCCCGAAAGCTTGAGCTCGACCGATCCGATTTCGACCTGCCGTTCCATATCCGCACCACCATCAAGGGACTAGAAATGCAGGCCGCGCAGAAAGGATTGGAAATTACCCTCTTGGTAGCCGAAGACGTCCCTGAATGCGTCAAGGGCGACTCCCTGTCCCTGAGACAGGTGCTCATGAACCTGGTGGGCAATGCCATCAAGTTCACTCACCGGGGATCAATTGCCATTCGCGTGACCACGGCTGATAAGAGCGAAAACCATAGCGGTGACCCCCGGACCGTGGGCCTCTCCTTTGAGGTGGAAGATACCGGCATCGGCATCCCGGAAGAGTTCCTTGAGACCATCTTCCAGAGCTTTTCACAAACCACACGCGCCTTTGGCGGCACGGGGCTGGGACTTGCCATCTGCAAGCAGCTCATTTCGCTTATGGACGGCGACATTCACGTTAAAAGCACAGTCGGCGAGGGCAGCATCTTCTCCTTCACGGCCTGGCTTGAACCGGGCGTTTCCTGTCCGATTCCTGCCGAGCGCAGTCCGGAAGTGCCGGAAGCCCCGCCCAGACCTATCCGGGTACTCATTGCCGAAGATAACGACGTCAACGTCATGGTCACCACTCTCAGACTGGAAGACATGGGATATACCTACGCCGTGGCCGGGACCGGCCTTGAAGTACTGGATCTCCTCAAGCGCGAGCCCTTCGACCTCATTCTCATGGATATCGAAATGCCAGTGCTGGACGGCATCTCGGCAACCAAGGCCATCCGTTCCGCCATCCCCGGAGGCCCCATCCCCGATCCGGCCATCCCCATCATCGGCGTCACGGCCCACGCACTGAAGGAATTCAGGGACAGAAGCCTTGCCGCAGGCATGGACGATTACGTATCCAAGCCCGTTGATTTCCTCGAATTGGCATACAGCATCAACAGACTGGTAGGCTCGGCCCCTCTGCCGCCGAAAGAAAAGGACTCGACAGACGGACAACCGATATCCAAAGCCCCCGAACCACAAGCTGAAATACTCGAAAAAGAGAATGTCCCGGTCTGGACACCGGACAAGGCCATGGAGGCCCTCGGCGTGGACGAGACCGTTTTCAAGGGATTCCTGGACACGGCCCTGGATGAACTGACCGTTTTTAACGAAGAACTCGAGCAGGCCATCGGATCCGACGATCTGGAGACAGGCAGCAGACTTACCCACACCATCAAGTCCATCTGCACGTCCATCGGCGCTCACCGGGCAAGCCATGCCTCGTCGGAGCTTGAGACCGTTTGTCGCAAGAACCAAGACCCGATAAAAAGCTTTGATTCGCTCAGAACAGAGATCGACCGCCTCATAGTTCTCATGAATGAGCGCAACAACTCCTGAGACCGTTATACTTTTTCTAACGGGTTTTACATCTCCTTATCCATCAGGTATCTAATAGGTAGGACTGTTGCCTACACCCGCCCTGTGCCCTTTGCGGAGGAGAAACCATGGTCTCATATGACATTTCAGAACTGAGAAAATTTGTCGCACCCGAATTCGTTTTCGGGGCAAACGCCGCCATGCTGACAGGCCAATACGCCGCCAATCTGTCTATCAAAAAGGCACTGGTGGTCTCCGGTCCGGTACTGGACAAACTCGGCTGCCCAGGCAAAATCATCGACAATCTGAAAGAAGAAGGCGTGGACAGCGTGCTCTATACGGACGTGACAGCCAACCCGCGCGACCATGAGGTCATGGCCGGGGCTGAAATCTACCGGAAGGAAGGATGCGACGCCATTGTCGCTGTTGGCGGAGGCAGCCCCATGGACTGCGCCAAGGCCATCGGCGTCGTCTGCACCAACGACCGCCATGTGCTGGAATTCGAAGGCGTGGACCATGTCGAACGTCCCGGCCCACCACTCATCTGCATACCGACAACAGCAGGCACGGCTGCGGATATATCCCAGTTCTGCATCATCAACGATACCGGCAGAAAGGTGAAAATAGCCATTGTCTCCAAGACAATGGTCCCGGACGTGGCTCTCATCGACCCCATGCTGACCATGACCATGGGTAAAGCTCTGACGGCCCACACCGGCCTCGATGCGTTGACCCACGCCACTGAAGCGTTCGTATCCAACGCCAGCTCGGCAATCACCGACCTGAACGCGCTTGAGGCCGTCCGCCTTGTCAAAAAAAACCTCATCCAGGCCATCGAGAATCCCAACAATGTAGAGGCACGCACGGGCATGATGCTCGCCTCCACCTATGCGGGGCTGGCCTTTTCCAACGCCATCCTGGGTGCGGTCCATGCCATGGCTCATAGCCTGGGTGGTCTGCTCGACCTGCCGCACGGCTTGTGCAACGCCATCCTGCTCGACCATGTGGTGGATTACAATTTCGACGCCGTGCCGGATAAATACCGGCAACTCGGCAACGCGCTGGGCGCATCCATTCCCGCAAACGCTCCCATTGACGAGATCAGGGGGGGCGTCCTTGAAACCATCCGGGACCTGAAGCAAGCCGCAAATGTCCACGACAATCTCTGCAAGATGGGCATGTCCATGGACGACTTACCCCTGCTGGCCAGGAACGCCCTGGCCGATGCCTGCATGCTCACCAATCCAAAACAACCTTCTTCAGACGAGGTAATGGCTATATATGAAGAGGCGTGTTGACCCGAAACCAGATTCAGCCGACGAGCGCGAAAAGCTCATAGGGCTTGGCAGGCGGTCCATCAGCAAGAGCTATTATCCAGAGCTCAAGACCAGGCTCGACGAACTGGAACACTTTCGCGCCCTGCTTGATCGCGTGTCTGACGCCATTCTGGTGGTGGATGCGGCCACCGGGGTCATTCTGGACGTCTCAGGCTCCACCCACGCCATGCTCGGCTGCAAGGCCGGACTTGCCGGAGTATCTTTCAGGGAACTCCTGCCCGAACACATCGCCCGGTACACGGAGAATCTTTTCAATACCAAAAGCGACACACTGAGCCTGGAAACCGAATTCTGCTGCCCCGGATGCCAGGATCAAGACCCCGTACCGGTGGAGATGACAATCCGGATCGTCACTCACCAGAACAAGCGCCAGGCAGTCATCGTGGCTCGCGACATATCAGAGCGCAAAAGAAACGAAGAAAGTCTCAAAAAGAGTCATGACCAACTGGAAATCAGAGTTCGCGAACGCACCAGAGAACTGGACCGAGCCAACCAGGCCAAGTCCGAGTTCCTGTCCATCGTCTCCCATGAGCTGCGCACCCCGCTGACCTCTGTCATCGGCTTCACCAAGATAATTCGCAAAAAATTGAAGGACACCATATACCCTGCCGTGGACCATACCGGGGACAAGAAGCTGTGCAAGGAAATGAGTCAGGTCAAAAAGAATATCAATATCATCGTCTCCGAAGGCGACCGCCTGACCGCACTCATCAACGACGTCCTCGACCTCGCCAAACTGGAGGCCGACAAGGTCGAGTACCAGATGAAACTGGTCAGCCCCAACGAATTCATCCGCCGCTCCATCGAAGCGACATCTGCCCTTTTTGAGGAATCAAGTCTGATATTGTTGTCGGATATTGAACCGCAGATCCCGGAAATCAAGGGAGACCTCGACCGATTGATCCAGGTCATGGTCAACCTCTTCTCCAACGGCGTGAAATTCACCAAAGAAGGCAAGATCACCTGTCGGGTCCGCCGGGCAGGAAACCACATACGGGTCAGCGTCACCGACACCGGCATCGGTATCCCTGAAGAAATGCAGGCCACCATCTTCGACAAATTCACACAGGCACAGCCCAGTCTGGACGACCGCCCCAGGGGAACAGGCCTCGGACTGCCCATCTGCCGCAATATAGTCAATGATCACGGCGGACATATCTGGGTGGAAAGTGAAAAGGGCAAGGGAAGCAACTTCGTCTTCACCCTACCCATCCCGCACGCCACCGAATAAAAAAGCCCCGACCTATGCCGGGGCTTTTTGCTTTTCATCCATCCGCCGCAATCACGGCCATTCCCTATTAAGACTGCTAGAAACGAAGCAGATAATGGCGGGCTATTTTATTATAGGTGCCGTCCTTGCGCATTTGATCCAGAGCGCGCTCCAGGCCTTGAACTACACGATCCTTGTCCTCCATTTTGGAGGCCCTGGACATAACCATGTAGGCTGGTTTCTGCTCCACTATTTTCTTGGGCAGATAAACGATGGAACTGGTCATGCCCATGGTCTTCAGACGATAATAGGTCACGTCGATGTTACCGGCATAGGCGTCGATTTCATTGAGCAGCAACCCCTTGATGGCTGCGGCAATATCCGGATACTCCTTGATCTGGAGCTTGCCATCAGCCACGGCGGTCTCGAATTCGTCTCCAAGGGTGAACCCGGCAATCCTGCCGATGGTCTTTCCGTGGAGGTCATCATACGTGCGGAAGGAAAACTTGGATCCCACCTTGGTGAACAATACATAATCGCTGTAGTGAATGGGAGCCGCCTCCATGAACATGGCGAACTTCTCCCGCTCCGGATTCCTGAACAGACCGATTGCACCGTCACATTCACCTTTCCTGACCATCTCGATCAGTTCATCCCAAGGCTTGAACTGAATATCCAGCATATAACCCGCTCGCTTGGCCGCTTCAGCCATGACATCGACATCGATACCGGCGGGCACCCCTTCGGTGAGCATGGAATACGGGGCAAAATCGGCATCGGCAACAAACAGCAGGTTCTTCCTGGCTTCAACCGGGCCGGCAAAGCTCGTAAGAGTAAGGACTGCTGCAAAAAATACGGTAAGGAACTTCATCAATTTCTCCTGATAAGAATACGTTACCATGGATGTGTAACCCGTTCCCGAATGGGATACAAGCAGGCAACCCCATAAAGAGCATATCAAAAATAATAATTATACCTGACTTTATTTTAGGGTAAGAAAACTCTAGTATCGCATCCACAATCAAGAAAAAGGAATAGTTTTTGAGTCTGCCTCGTGTATTGATCATAGACGACAGCCCCACCT
>Ga0070729_10000680_pt1 | contig 65352 bp, 63 predicted proteins | sample tdDd472_FD_66725 | JGI IMG/M metagenome (GOLD analysis project Ga0070729, IMG submission 66725) | Marine sediment microbial communities from the Atlantic coast under amendment with organic carbon and nitrate - tdDd47.2 | ecosystem: Environmental > Aquatic > Marine > Coastal > Sediment | place... | reverse complement strand
AGTTCCTCCAGCTCTGGAGTTACCCCGTAATTGTCGGCGCAGGCCCTGCATGCCCAGACCTCGACGCCATCATTCATCATGGCTTTGAGTTTGCCCTGAATGTGTTTGTTTTCTGACGCGAGTTTGGCCGATGGTCCCCAGATTATGAGCCTGACGCGACCCCACCACTGCTTGAGAAGGGAATTGTGGGCGTACATGAAGGCCAGGTTGTCTGCCACCTCCGGGTCCGGCGAACTCCAGATGATGAAGATGGAATCATCAATGGGGATATCGGTCATTCGATGCTCCTATTTCGTGACTATTTCAAAGTCCGGGGCTTCCTTGATGTGTTTTTTTACGGTGCACAGGTCTATGGCCCGGACGATGGCGGATTCGTATTTGGTCGGGAAGCCTTCCGGCAAAGTCAGTTCGAAGGTCATCTTTTCGACCTTGAATCCTTTTTCGGCGAAATCGCAGACGACCTGAAGAGCTAGGCCGTCCGTGGCTATTTTGCGCGTGTCGCAGAATCTCTTGGCATAGATTCCCGCGCAGGTGGCGAGGGAGGCCAGGAAAAGCTGGAACGGGGTGGGGCCGCTGCCTTCTCCGCCTTCCTTGACGGGCTGGTCGGTGAGTATGAGCATGTCGTCCATGTTCGCATTGATTTTCATGCCGCCGTCAAACACTACGTCGATGACTTTCTGTTTCATTGATTCCTCCGGTGTATGTGGTGTGGGAGCTGTATTTCGTTAAATCGTCTGTTCCTGATAGCTGACCAAAGTCTGTGGAGCAAGAGGTGTATGAACTGTGGAGTTCCGGTTTTCTGAATCCTCTTATTTCGAAAGGTGAATTGACCGTGCTGATGCAGGAGCGTAAATATCGAAGCAACAGGAGAAATCATATGAGCACTGCATTGTTATTGATCGACATACAGAATGACTATTTCCCCGGCGGGCGCATGGAACTGGAAGGTGGCTCGGAGGCAGCTATCAAAGCGGCGGAGACACTGACGTATTTCAGGGAAAAGGATCTGCCGGTTTTCCATATCAGGCACGAGTCACTGGGCGAGGGGGCTTCCTTTTTCCTGCCCGGCACAAATGGTGCGGAGATTCACGGAGACGTCCTGCCCCACGGAGATGAAATCGTCATCACCAAACACTACCCCAACAGCTTTCGCGAGACCGACCTGCTTGAGCGGCTCAAGGCGGCAGGCGTCACTAAACTGGTAGTGGCGGGCATGATGACTCATATGTGTGTGGATGCCGGAGTGCGCGCGGCGGCTGATCTCGGTTTCGAATGCGCTGTGCTGTCTGACGCTTCGGCCTCCCGCGCCCTGGAATTTGGTGGTGCGATCATCCCGGCTGCACAGGTCCACGGCTCGTTCCTGGCCGCCCTGGGCATGGCCTACGCCACGGTTATGCCCACTGCCGAGGTCCCCGGCTGGGTGTAGCTGACCTATGAATTCTAGTTTTCTTTGCCGGTTGTTCAAAAGGGTGTGAGTGCAAGGCGCAAATGATCAGCCCTCACGTAGGAGACTACGTGAGGGCTTTTGCTTTTTTGTAACGCCGCGCGTTCTTTTCAGGAATTACTGGCGACTGGAGTCTAGCATCACTCGGCTTATTCGTAGCATGCAGTCTGAACTGTCGGTGCTCTCCGGGTCATAGGCCGCAGCATTCATGAACCGGGCTGTGACGTTGCCTTGATTGTCGACGTCTTCGATGAAGAATGCTCCGAGTTCGTAAATGGTAACGCTGTTTCGTCCTGACTGAGGTGGTTGGCGAGGGTCGTAGAAGGCCATGATCACCATGCGGGGACTGTCCATCGGGTCGCTGTACTGACTGCCCTCGATGGCTTCTGTTGAGGGGTCCCAGTAGGCAAACGGGTCTGTGTTGAGCAGGTCTTCAGTGCCTTGCTTGACAGGGCCCTGGCTGTTGCCTGGTTCAAGCTGTAATTCGTCTCCGGGACCGACTGCATATTCGCCGTTGGAGCCGGAGCAACCAGCGATGTTGTCGCGTAGCGCATCGCCGCCGGTGACGGGATTACCCTTGTTTATGGGCGGCAGGTCAACGAGATTGTATTGTCCGGGAGTGATGGCTAGGCTAGGGTCTCCGGGCTTGATGATGATTTGGGTACCTATGTCATTCTGATCGTATCCGACTACATTAATGGAATTCACTTCGGCCGGACTGTCTACGTCCATTTCTCCATTCTCATAGTATTGGGTTCCCGGAGCGGCCGAGTCGTCCCAGTCGAACTTGGTGGGCACTACGAATGGCTTGACGCATTTGCTGGAGCAGATGCCCACTATACCTGCGCGTGACACAACCTTGAGGTTGACTGTCGGCGTGCCGATGATGCCGCCGAAGTACAGGGTCAACGGGTTGTTTCGCAGGCTATTCAACATAATGGTCACTTCGACCTGATTCGGGTCTTCCTCCGTGGGGACTCCGTCCTTCATGAAAACTATGTCAGGGTCGGTCAGGGCCGAGGTGGGAACATCCTTATCCAGCATGTTCTTGTATGCGTAGGTCTTTACGATGGTCCGGAGCTGATCAAAATCCTTTCCTTGGGCCAGCAGAGAATTGGCTCCGGCCAGGGCTCCCGCATCTGCGGCGGTCTGAAGTGCACCGCGCTTGAGGTGAATCTGGCCGATGTCGACGGCCAGGGCAGTGAAGGCCATGATAGTGGTCATGGTCAGGGCAACCAGTATGCTGGCAACGCCCTTGTCGTTATGGAGAATGGTCTTTATATTAGTCATGGGGTTACCGTCATTCCATCATGGCGTAAGCCGTGCTGTTTATCTCATTGGGCATGATGTTTTCCCAGGGGAGGACCGTGTAGCCGTCCAGGTTGTAGTTCAGTACCAACTTGACTTCCTGCCCCAGGCCAGGCTGCTCTTCTCCCTCGGTGACCGTGACGGTTATGTTTTCGGTCATGAGTCCTGCTGCTTCGGCGTAGTCCAGGACAGTTTGGGTGGGGTCGTCGCCGCGGGATGCCATGACGACACCTTCACGGGCAGCGCGGGTAAGTATCTGGTTGATGTCTATGAAGTTGGATACGTCCCAGACTCCTGCCATGATGGGAATCAGAAGCAGTGCCATGGTGAGGGCAAACTCTACTATGGCGACTCCCTGTCTGTTCTCTCGAGTGCGCATGGGGCTACCTCTCGTGGGTCATGACGGCAGTGGCTGTGACCTTATTGACTGAGCTGAAGACAGGTACGAAACTGTCGATGGCGAGGAATTCGAAGGGTACGGAAACGGTTACGTCTACTGGCTGCTGGGGTTCGCGAGGCCCGACGTCAACGGATGCGGTCTGGGTGATGCCGCCGTTGGTCAGTTCTCCAATAATTGTGGATTCGACCTGTATGTTGCTGACTTCTTCCAGGATGGCCATGCGAACGCCTTCGTATGCAGCTCCCCGAACCACGCTCTGGGTCCAGTAGAAACGCGAGAAATCCATGATAGCAAGGACTACCAGCATGAAAATGGGTAAGATCAAAGCGACCTCTATGGCCGTTTGTCCCCGTCTATTCTGCTTGGCTGCCTGATTCCTCATTGTGTGTTCCTTTTGTCTGGTCACTTGGTTCGTGTGTCTGTTCAATTAGGTAATAGCAATGGGTGTGCCATGATCGCAGCGGCAAGCTGATTGTGCTGTAATAGTTTGATTTTGTTGCCTATTTATCTAAACTATTCGGTGTGTGGTCTTTGTCTTCAGATGTGGGATCCGGAATTCTCCATGATTTGTGGAGTGTAGAGGACGGAAGACTCCCCAAACTGTGGACTATGTGCGAGTTTCGGCTGTTCTGGAGCCATTTCGGGCCTTGATGAAGCTGCCGTCGCATCTCATTGTGGACCAAGATGTTCCATTAATGATATATGGCGTCCATGAATCAAAAAATACTCTGCATGTACTCGGGCGGGCTGGACTCGGCAGGTGTGCTGCACCGTCTTCTGGCTGACGCTGAATTCGCGGACTTCGAGGTTCACGTTCATCATATGCACATGGTCAACCGTGAGAACCGTGCGGTGGCCGAGGGGCAGGCAGTGGCCCGGACCTTGAAGTTGTTCAGCGGTGACAATTTTCGGCCTTTTCGATTTACCCAGAGTTTGCACAAGTACGATTTCATGCGGCGTGACATGCTGTGGGACATGGATATGTGCGCGCTCATGGCTGGCAATATCTGCGTGGCCGATCCGGCCATTGCACACGTTGCCATGGGCCGGACGCAAACCGATATCGAAGCAGGTGGGGAGTCTTTCCTGAAGCGCATGGAGCGTGCGCAGAAGATATTCAAGGCGGCCATCTCGCTGGATGAGACCGAAGCGATCTACATATTCCCGGTCATGGAGATGAACAAAACTGAGATATGGGCCATGCTTCCCAAAGATATCCGGTTGTCCACCTGGTCATGTCGCAGGCCTTCGTATGATGACAAGAAACAGCCGGCCATCTGCGGCAAGTGCAATACTTGTAAGGAACGGCAGGAATTCGATTAATCATTCTTATCTGGTGGGTACTATGCCCGCACCATGCATGGTCTGCATGAGAATCAGTTCAATATCATAAAGATAGAGGCTTTATTGCCTGATTGTGTGGGCTTTTGACGGGTGGGGTGCGTCTGGTGATTTGTGAGGTTCATCACTTCCAAGGATAATCGGCAATTCTGACTAATATAGTCCGAATTATTTTTGTTTTGCAACCTTTATTATATTTGCAAAAAAAATAATGCGACAAGGTGTAGAATCCTGTTATGGCTAAACAGTATGGAGAATTAGTTTAGGGACCCATAACAGGAGAGAGGGCAATGAAAAGAGTGTGTTTACTGTTCATCGCTGTGGCGGCGATGGTCATTCTACTCGTTGGATGCACGTCCAGTGAGCCTGTTGTAGATGTCGCCAAGGTGACCTCGCAACCTAAGGCTTTTGTCGGATCAGAAACCTGTAAAACATGTCACCTGGAGCATTACGACTCCTGGAAATCAACCAACCATAGCCGTATGGCTCAGGATGTCGCCAAGAATGAAGATGCCTTCATCGTTGATATCAACCAGAAGGTCATCAAGGCGGACTTCGAGAAGCTCGAAGCCAAGGGCAAGCTGAAGCTGCCTGTCGACAAGATCTATTTCCCGAAAAAGGATGAAATCAAGTACACCCTCGGTAACGAGTGGAAGCAGCGTTATATCATTGAGAAGAATGGTATTCTCTATATATCGCCTCTTCAGTTCAATACCGAGACTGGTCGTTGGAAGAACTACCACGAAGCGGACTGGGAAAAGCGTCCCTGGCTGCTGAAATGTGGTGGTTGTCATACCACCGGCACCAAGCTCGACATGGAAGACCAATCCAAGAGTTCGTTCACCGAACCTGGTGTTGGTTGTGAAGCGTGTCACGGAGCTGGCTCCTGGCATACCGCGCTGCCCAAGACAGCAGTCTTCGAAAAGCGTGAAACTATCGTCAACCCGGCCAAGCTGCCTCGCGGCGTTTCTGTCCAGATTTGCGGTAGCTGTCATAACCGAGGCAAGTCCACCATGGCCAAGGGCGCTGGTTGGCCTGTCGGCTACAAGCCGGGCAAGGCTCTTGAAACTTACTACAACTCGACTTCCTACGCCGTTGGCGACAAGAAGCATATGTACGCAAATGAGTTCTCCAAAGGACATCACCAGCAGTACATCGATTGGCTGAAGTCTGAGCACCGTCGTGAAGGCGTGACCTGTACGTCCTGTCACTTCGTGCACCAGCTTGGCATGCCTGCCACACGCTTCCAGACCAAGGGTGTCGGATCGGGTTCCTGTCTCTCCTGCCACAAACAGGCGAATCAGAACATGGCTCATTCCATTCACTCCTTTGCCAATTGCATCGGCTGTCATATGCCGAGAATTGCCAAGAGTGCCGAGTCCAAGGATATCCACAGCCATGTCTTCAAGACGTTGCTGCCTTCCGGTACGCTGGAAAACCCGGAAATCCCGAACTCTTGTCAGAATTGCCATCGTCATAAGGACGAGAACCTGGCCGAACTGCAGAAGCGTTTCCAAGCTTTGACTGCAGTGCCTAAGCCTCAGGGCAAGGTCCTGGAGCCCATGAACCCCTACAAGTAGGGGGCGATAATGCAACGTAAACTGATACTCTATGCCCTGCTCCTGACGGGAGTCCTCCTCGCTGCGCCCACGTGGGCGCAGGAGGAGGTCACGTCCGGTCAGTACCGGTACAAAGACCGGGAATCGAGCACGGGTTATTATGAGGAATATGAGGTCCGACCGGGCCGAGGGAGTCCGTTCCTTCAGTGGGACAAGGTTCCTGAGGACTCTGTCGGCTATGATCGTGCCAATGCGGACAGGTATCGCCCGGGAAGCAGTCGCTTCAAGATCGATGCCCACGCCGGACTGGCTAACTATCGCTATAAGCGGTGCGTGGACTGTCACAAGGTACAGGCCATGACCAACCGGCACGTGACCCGCGCAAACATTGCGTGTCGTCAGTGCCACGGCGGTGAACCGATCTCCGGTGTGGAGTACTACCACTCTCCGCTTAACCCCATACGCAGGCATGCTTACGTATGCTCCAAGTGCCATCAGGGTGCAAACGCCTCATTCGCCAGATTCCTGGTGCATGAGCCTAACCCCTTTGCGAGTGCGACACTTTCGATATTCCCGAAGCTGTACTACTCGTCATGGGCAATGCTGTTCCTGGTGTTGGGAACGATGGCGTTCTTCCTGTCGCACACGGGTGTGTGGGTGATCCGCGATCTGTTTACCAGAAAGCCTAAAAAGGGGGTGGATGATGAAAATTAGAAGATTCACCCCGGTTCAGAAGACGTTCCATCTGTTGCTGATAGCAACATTCCTGACTCAGGCCGTCACCGGCATGTCCAGGATGTTTTCCACTACACTGTTCGGTCAGGCCCTCGGCGCACCTTTTGGTGGGTATGAGAACTGTCTGGTCGTGCACAAAGCGGTGGGACTTGCCATGATCGTGCTCTTTGCCTGTCATGTAGTCTATGCGCTCTTCCTGGTCTTTGCCCGGAAGCTCGACAAGGGCGACTCTCTTGTTCCTCAACTGCGGGACCTGAAAGAGTTCTTCGGGCACCTGCGTTGGATGCTCGGCGGGAAACTGCCTACATTCGACCGGTGGGGATACTGGGAGAAGTTCGACTACTGGGCAGTCTTCTGGGGTATGGTGCTCCTCGGACGTACAGGGCTGATGCTCTACAACCCGGTGGAAACTGCCAGGTTCATGGATGGCTCGGAACTCAATGTCGCACTCTGGATGCATCGTCTGGAAGCGGCCTTGGCAATGGGTTACATCTTCTGCATCCACTTCGGGGTCGTGGTGCTGCGCAAGCACAGCTTCCCCATGGATCAGGCCATGTGGGGCGGCAACGCCGACCTGGACCTGATGAAGCTGGAGAAGCCTGCATGGATTGAGCGACTCACGGCAAGCGGTCAACTCGAAGGCCTGCTTGTGAAGGAGTCTTCACCTGTGTTGACGGCGTTTTCATATCTGATCGGTTTGGGAGGTGTGACGCTTGGCGTCTACCTGATCATCGGCGGATTGATGAACGCCAGACTGATTCCCTGGTAGCGGGGGATAAACCTAAAAATAGAGGCCCGGTGCTTACGCGCCGGGCCTTTTTGCGTGGATAGAGTATTTCGATCAAATAGTGTGATTCCATAGAGTTGTGAGAAGCGTGTTGCGTAAATAGACATCATGAGTCTAGGGTGATTCACCTATGAAAAATCCGGAGTCATCTCAATTGAAGATCATCAGTGCTAAAATGGACGCCGATTGCGCTCGCTGTGGCGGGTGCAGGATAAGGTGCGCCTTTCTCCAAAAGTACGATAACCCCGGTGAAATAGCCAAGGCAGTACGCTCCACGCCACAGAGTGAATGGCCTGATCCTTTCGAGTGCAGCCTGTGCGGTCTGTGCGGATCTGTCTGTTCGGAAGAGCTGAAGCCCGATGCGTTGTTTCTGGAAATGCGGCGTGCAATGGTTGAAGCTGGAGTCGTTGAACTTGATCGATATGCGCCTCTTTTGTCTTTCGAGGAGAAAGGCAAATCTGATCAGTATTCGTTGTTTCGTCTGCCACAAGGGGGAGACACCGTTCTTTTCCCCGGTTGCGGGTTGTCTGAAACCCGTCCCAAGACAGTGCGCCACCTGTTTCAGGCCCTTGCTTTGACGATCCCCGATCTGGGTATCGTGTTGGACTGTTGCCTCAAGCCCTCTCACGATTTGGGACGGCAGGCCTTTTTCGAGGAACATTTTGAAGCACTTCATAAGAAGCTTATTGACGCTGGCGTAAAGCGCATACTGACGTCCTGCCCGAACTGTTTCAAGGTATTCAAGGCGTATTGTCCGGATATACGGATTACAACAGTTTATGAGGTGTTGGCCGATGCTGGTTACATCCCGGAGTCGCCCGCTGGTGGGTCTGCTGTTGTTCACGATCCTTGCCCGGGACGGTATGAGAGCGGGACACAGGAAGCCGTGCGAACCCTTGCTTCCGCTTGCGGAATAGAACTCTCCGAAATGGAGAATAATCGCAAGTTCACCCATTGTTGCGGTGAAGGCGGGGCGGTCAGGTTCGTGAATGAAGAGTTTTCTGCGAACTGGACGGACCAACGGGTTGAGCAGGCGGATGGTCGCCGCATCATCACTTCCTGTGCCGGTTGCAATAGATTCCTGGGCGATTCGGCTCAGGTTGATCATATTTTGGAAGAGGTGCTGGGGACGAAGGCTCGGTTCTCGCTTCCGTGGCCGTTGTCTTCTCTCACCAGATTGTGGCTTAAGCGCTGGTTCAGGAAGAACGTCAGCGGATAATTATTCCTTATCGGCTGTAACTTGTTGCAACATCTGCTTTAGTTTCTTGTTTTCCTCTCCCATTCCCTTGATATGGCGGATTATGGTGTCCCGGTTGCGCAACAGGTCGTTGAGAGCGTTGCCCAGGGCTGCTCCGGGGTTGTGCTCATTGGGATGCGGGACATGGTCCACGCGACAGTCGGCGTCGAGCATGATCTTTTCGCCGTTAGCGCGGACTTTCATGCAAAAGCCGAAGTCGTCGCTGACTACCTGGGCACAAAGTCCTTCTTTTGATTGATATTCCACTTCCATACAGGTGAACCAGGGGTAGGGGACGCGCTCAAATACTTCCCGTTTAACGAGCATGAATCCTGCGCCCACCCAGTCCACTTCGAACAATCCGGTTTTATCAACTGGAACCCGGTCTTTGGTGGGAGAAAGCCCTTCGATTTCCTTGAACCAACCGGCCACGATCCGATCCGGGATGTGCTTGTGCACGTATGCGCCGCTGACGATATCCATGTCATGGGCAAGGAGCTGTTTCACGTGATCCACCGTGAAACCAGTGTCGGCGTCTACGCATAGAAAGTTGTCGAAATCGTTGAGTTTCTGATGTGTCAGGTTGGATTTTTCACCGTTGATCATCGCATTGCGGGCGCGGGGGACATTGCTGCCCTGCTGGGTGACGATCTCTATCTCGAAATCCTTGCATTGGCTAAGTTCGTTCAGGCTTTTGAGGGTCTCGTCGGTGATGCGGCCGTGTTTGGCAAATGGAATTCCGACTTTGAGTTTCATGGCGATCCTTATCCTGTAAGGGTTTTCAAGGGGATAAATGAGCATTATTTATTCGTGAAAAGATTGCTTATGTCTTAAACAATGTATATTATTTCTATATGGGGTGGAAGACCGTTTCCAATAGACCTCTTTCCGCCATTAAAGGCAGGGAGGACACGGCATGTCACCTGATGCGACAAATCAAATAGGAAGCGTGATTACGCTAAACGGAACGGCCTGGGCCGTAACGGCTGATGGCGAACGGCTCCTGCAAGATGGCGATCCTATCTTCGAAGGCGAGTCTGTAGTCACAGGCAAGAACTCCAACCTCGAAATTCAGTTCCTTGATGGTACTTTGCTCGGCCAGGGTGAGGAAGCTCGCGTTGACCTTGACGAGTATGTCTTCGATGATTCCGGTGGCGGTCTGGACTTCCAGATGGTCACGGGTGTCATGCGCATGGTTTCGGGCAAGATAGCCGAGACCAATCCTGAAGCATTCAATATTTCGACTCCTCTGGCGACCATCGGTATCCGTGGTACCGAGATCATTGCCAAGATTGACGTCAACGGCCAGATCGTTGGTGTTACGGACATGTCGCCAGGGCACTACGTTGTAGTTGCCACGCCTGATGGCGAAGTGCGCATCAACGCTCCCGGTCTTTTTGCTGGTGTGGATGCCAACGGTTTCCTCATGCAGACTCAGGAATTGTCTCAGGACTTCGTTGATGCCGTGCAGGCAGCGGTCCCGCTGACCAGCATGGGGGAATCCCCTCGTGATCCGGACGATCCCCAGCCGGACGTCCCTGATCCGACAACTGACCCTGCAAACCAGGGCGGTCCTGAAGGTGAGCCCGAGCCTGAGGGTGAACCTGAACCAGATCAACCTGACCCGGATCAGCAGCAGGCTGAAGTACCTCCACCTCCACCGCCGCCTCCACCACCTCCACCTCCGCCTCCAGCTGAACTGGAACCTCCAGCTCCGCCTCCACCACCTCCACCTCCGCCAGAGCCACCACCTCCACCTCCGCCGGAGCCTCCGCCGGTTGAAGACCCGCCAGATGCTCCTACAGGTGAGGACTGGACTGATACTTCGGCACATGCTGCTGATCATACCGGGACGGCTTACGATGATACTCTGCACGCTCTCGATTATGATGATACCGTGCATGGCGGTAGTGGAAATGATTCAATTTCCGGTGGCGCAGGAGACGACCATCTCTTCGGTGATTCTGGTAGTGATACCATTTCCGGTGGTGCTGACGATGATGAGATTGATGGTGACGCTGGGAATGATGTGATTTCAGGTGATGCCGGTGCTGATACTATTTACGGTGATGAAGGAAATGATACCATTTCCGGTGGAATCGGAGCCGATTCTCTCGAAGGAGATGAAGGGAATGATTCCATCGATGCTGGTGCCCAAAATGACACGGTGTACGGCGGCCTTGGTAATGATGTCATACAAGGTGGCGAGGGATATGATTTCATTGATGGCGATACCGGTGCGGATAGCATGACCGGTGGCACCGAGGCTGATACTTTTTATTATGCTGTATCAGACGAGGGTGGTGATTATATCCTCGATTTCGACGCATGCGAGGATCTTGTTGGCTTGGATACGAATGCCCAGGGGACAGATTTTGATTCCTTGTCCTTTGATAGTGGATACCTCTCTTCCGGCAGCTTTTATTGGCATGACGGGACAGATTATGATGGAACTGGTGCAAGTTTTGATTCAGGCGTAACTACTGGAATTGTTTACGCCAGCGCCTCTGGATCGACTACCGGTAAACTCTACTTAGATCCGGACACGGCTACTACGGGTGACGAGGTGTTGTTGGCCACGGTCACTGAGTTCGACTCCGGCAGCGAAAGTGATAACAATCTTACAGAGGCCGATATTATTGACACCACAGAGCCCGGAGTGAGTTAGCAGCAGACGGATTCGACCTTCTTGCCGGTGATCTTGTGGAGCCAGACCGAGATGATGTAGGATGCGCAACCAACGCCCGGTGTGACGCTTATGGCGTCCACTGGGCAGTTTTGTGCGCAGGCTCCGCATTCCATACAGGCATCGAAATCGAGGATGTTCGCCTTTTTGTCCTGTACCTCTAATACGCGGTGCGGGCAGACCGTGGCGCACATGCCGCAGCCGATGCAGGTGTCTTTATCGAGCTTGAGTGTGGCGATGTCGTCTATATATCTGAAATTTTTCATCGTTATATCCTTATCCTAAAAATGGGACGGCTACCCACATGATGATTGCCAGCAGTGCAGCGCCAGCCTGTAGCGGGATTCCCTTGCACATTTCGGCTTCGACTCCGGATGGTGATGTGTAAGGTGTCGAGCCTGTGAAGTTCATTGCCAGGTATGATGATATGGCTGTCGTCCACAGTATCAGTGCCGATGATTCCAGCAAACCGATGGAGTTTGAAAAGAGCAGGACACATATCACGCCTGCCACAACGCCGGTCAATGCTCCCTTGGGCCAGAACTCGCGCCATGGGAGTTGATTGAGTATCAGCGGGACGACTGCGCTTCCGGCAAGAATCCCGAAAACGGTCGCGCATACGGCAGCGAGACCTCGACTCCATGCGGCGGAGAAAGAGAAAAGATCTGGACCGAATCCGGATAAAACGAACGCGGCCATTAATGTGATTAACAGCAGCTTGCCAAGCAGGAACAATTCGACCGGTATGAGCACGGCCCGTTCCTTGAGGGGAAAGGTCACCATGCGCATGGCCTCGTCTGCCTTGTTCCCGGCCTTGATGAATGCGGGCAGGTCCTCGGCGCGTATGGGGCCGTAGATAACCTTGAAGCCGCAGCCTTTTTTTACCTTGTGTGCGGCGACACCCGTTGCGCCGAGCTGGGGCAGAATCAATTCGCGATGGGAGACGATTTCATCGAGTCGGGCAGATTTGGCGCTTAATATCATTTCTTCGGTTGAGAAGAGTGATTTACCGGCTGCGCACCAAACGTTGATACCGCGGGTGTCGGCCACCAGTATCCATGCGTCCAGTCCGCCGAGCTGCTTGCGCACCACGTCAAAGGTCAGTTTGTAATTGCAGGTGACGAGGACCGGAGACTCCGGCGTGGGGTTGCCGACGCAGTACAGGCCAGGCACGACCTTGAAATCATATCTTCCGAAACCGATGCGGCACACGGTGGTCCCGAGGATGTCGCTTTTGAGCATGCTGGTGCGAACGCGCGGCACGAATCCGGCGGGTGTTTCGATGAAACCATCAACGAAAGGCTCCATTGAATAGCCCGGTTTTTCATGGATCCCGGCACGGGGATCAGGCTTGGGGCCTCAACAGGGCGCGTCGTCTTCAGGTTCGCAGGGCTGGGGCGGGGCCATCATGTTGATGGGCTCCAGTTTAATCTCGTCCAGTGGCTGTTTTTTCATGTCGTTTCCATTTAGCTGTTCGGACTTGTCAGAAAGTCTACCGCTGATCCCAGTCGGGTCAGCATGTCCTTATCCACGCAATAACAGGTCTTGGGGCCTTCGGTTTCGCCCTTCACCAGTCCTGCTTTTTTGAGGATTTTCAGGTGCTGACTGACAGTGGATTGGGCCAGGGGCATGATTTCCACTATTCTGCCGCAGACGCACCTGTCCTCTGCGAGAAGATGGCGTAGAATCTGGATGCGAGCCGGATGACCGAGTGCCTTACACGTCTCGGCCAGAAGGGTGTCATCCAGTTTGTTTTCGGTTGTGTTAAGTGGCATTGAATTTTCCATGGTTGTTTCTCTTTATCGTTGATCGACGATAGGCGGTGTTAGGTGCGTGGTCAACTCTTTTGCTCCAAAATATGATTCTGTGATTTATAATATAACCGGGTTGTACCTAAGCATGCTCTATGTCATGTTCATGTTGTGAAATAATAATGCACGAGGATGTAGGTGAGTATGAATACATGGTTTATCCGGTTTTTCTCGCTGGTTTTGATCGTCAGTTTGATGGCGTCCTTAACGGCTTTTGCTAGTGAGATTGATTGTGAACAATACAAAAATCCGAAGACAAGACAAGCCGTGGAATTGGTCTATGAAGCTGCTGATTTGCTGAAAACCAAGGGAAAGAGCGCGTTCAAGGAGTTCTCCACCAAAGGAAGCCGTTGGTTCAATGGTGACAGGTATATCTTTGTTCATGCAATGGACGGGAAGCTTTTGTGTAACGGAGCGTTTCCGAGCATGGTCGGTAGTAATATGATCGATTTCAGGGGGGTGGCAGGGAAGCCTATTGTCCGGTTCATGATTGATGAAGTTACTCTGTATGGCCGCGATAATGGCTGGGTGCATTATCTGTGGCCAAAGCCCGGCGAGATTGAACCTTCCTGGAAATCAACTTTTGTTCATCTCGTCAAAGGACCTGACGGGCAACGGTATATCGTCGGCATGGGGCTGTACGAGGTGCCCATGGAGCGTTGTTTTGCTGTGGAACAGGTCGAAGAGGCTGCTTGGTATGTCGAACGCCGTGGAGCGAAGGTGTTTGATCTTTTTCATAGTAAAGACGGCCCCTTTCTCTGGAAAAACTCCTATGTTTTTATCATCGGCATGGATGGCATCGGGTATGTAAATCCTATAAACAGGAGTCTGGAAGGTAAGGATGTAAAGGATCTGATGGATGAACGTGGGTTCAAATTCGTCCAAAAAATGCAAGAAGTTCTTCGTGAAAAGGAGGCCGGATGGGTGGAATACATGTGGCCCAAGCCCGGATTTATTGCGGCATACAAAAAGCACACCTATACGAAACTTGTACGATCTGGTGGCAAAGAATACATGATCGGCTGCGGAATCTACCTCGACTGATGATTCCCAGAATAAATGATGAGAGCCCCGCGCCGACAGGTGTGGGGCTTTTTATTGGCTGGTACGTTGCTTATGTTTGCGCATTGTCCATAGAGATTCTGTTGTGTAGATGGCCAGTCCTGCCCAGATAAGAGCGAAGGTCAGCAGGTGACTGGGGCCGAAAGGCTCCTTGAAGACGAAGACTCCCAGTATGAAGGCGATGCTCGGTGCCGTATATTGCAGCAGGCCCAGGGTTGTGAGCTGCAATCGTCGTGCGGCGAAGGCGAATCCTATGAGCGGCATGGCCGTGGCCGCGCCTGCTCCGACCAGCAGCAGGTCGATGGATACATTCCCGGCGAACAGGGCGGATGCTCCTTCGCTCTGAAGTTTGATCAGATAGAAAAGGGCGGCCGGGACGAGGACCATTGTTTCGAGAAAAAGGCCGGGTAGGGATTCCACTGCTGCGATTTTGCGGAGCAGACCGTAAGCGGCAAAAGAGAAGGCGAGAGTCAGGGATATCCAGGGAATCTCACCGTAGCTGAATACTGAATTGCCAACACCCAGTGCGGCCAGCCCGATGGCTACTATTTGCAGTGGTTTGAGCCTCTCTTTGAAAAACATGAAACCGAACAGGACGTTGACCAGCGGGGTGATGTAGTAACCCAGGCTGGTTTCAATGACATGGTTCGTGTTCACGGCCCAGATGTAAACCAGCCAGTTGATGCCGATGAACAAGCTGCTCAGAACGAGGATGCCGAGATTCTTCGGGGAGCGCATGGGGGCGAAGGTCTCGGCCCAGCGGTTTTTGAAAGTCAGGACAACGGCGATGAAGATCAGGGACCAGATAATGCGGTGGGAGAGAATCTCCAACGGGTCGACGCTGATGAGCAATTTCCAGTATGCGGGCAGGAGCCCCCAGGCGAGGAAGGCCGCCAGGGCGGCGATAAATCCGTATGTAGTCTCTTTCTGGTTTCTGGGAGGCATGGTTTTCCTTGTCCTGCATTGTGCGTCGGGTGGAGACGGTACAGTCGAAGCTATGCAAGGTAAAGGATAAGCTGCGGTGTGTTCGTAATTGTCGAGAAAATGTTTCAGGAAATTGGTCTGTGCTCCGTCAATTCTTCGGACTACCAGGGTTCAGGCAGATATATGCCGGAAGCTATGAGGTAATTTGTGCCGGGAATTGGTTCCACGTAGCCGAGCTTTTCAAACAACCCGTCAGAGCCTGGCTTCTCCCATTTGTATTCGACGAAACCTCCTCCGTTCCTGGTAGCCTTGATAAGGGCCTGGACGAGAAGAAATCCATCCACATCCTTGAGATCGTATAAGTACTGTCCTTCAAGGTCCTTCTGGACAGGGTGGGCGATGCAGTTCCCATCCATATCGAAAACATAGAAATATCCGCTCAGATCAGGAAAAAAACGTATGGAAGCGACGTAGTTCCGGATCATGGCAATCTGATCCTGGCGTTCCTGAACGTTTTTTAGAATGCCGCTAAGGCCAAGGGCTGCCGTGTGTACCACCAGCTCGGCATCCTGACGCACGGCCTGGGTCTTTCCTGCATGGGACATGGTCGGGAAGGCGCAGATAATGGCAAGCAAAATCAGGGACAGGATACATCGATCAAGGCGGCTCATGGAAGGCTCCTCACGATTGCTGGTACTCCAAAGTACAAGTATTATGCCCCAATGAGTTACCTGTGGCAAATTATAAACCAGGGATGGCTATCTCCCGGCCATTTCACCTAGAATTCGTATTCCTTCGTGAATCTGCTCCGACCACTTTGTGCCGCAACTGATGCGGATGTAGTTGGTGAATTTGTCCTGCGTGGAGAATATGGCACCAGGGGCGATGCCGATGCCTTTTGCCCTGGCTTGGAAGAACAGTTCCACCGAATCGACTTTTTGGGGCAGTTCCAGCCACAAAACGGCTCCGCCTTTAGGATGGGTGACGCGGGTGCCTTTCGGGAAATGCTGTCCCAGATGTAACTGCATGGTGTCCATTTGTTTTTCGAGGGCTCCCCGAAGCTTTTTCAGGTGTCGTTCCATGCGGCCCTGGCGTAGGTATTCGGCGATGGCCATCTGTGCCGGAGCTGAGGTGGAGACGTTGGTCGTGGCTTTGATTTCCAATGCTTTTTGCCTGAATCGTCCGGGCAGCATCCAGCCGACACGGTAACCGGGAGCAATGGTTTTCGAGAATGATGAACAAAGCAGGACCAGCCCTTTTTCGTCGAATTGTTTGTAAGTGCCGGGGCGCTTGGGGCCGAAGTGGAGATCAGAGGATACATCATCTTCCACCAGTGGAATTTCGCGTTCGGCGAGCATGGCGACGATCTCTTTCTTGGCTTCGTCCGGTGTCAGGCTGGAATCGGGATTGTTGAAATTCGGTGCCAGTACGCAGGCCGAGATGTCGAAAGTTCGCAGGGCGTGCTCCAGTTCCTTGGGCGACACGCCGCTGTCCGGATTGGACGGTACTTCGATGGTGCGAAGCCCCAGTGTTTCGATCAACTGTAGGAAGCAGTAGTAGGTGGGAGATTGGATGAGGACAGTGTCTCCTCGGCGGCATATTGATCTGAGTGAAAGGTACAGGGCTTCCATGCATCCGGCGGTAATCAACGGGTCATCCGGTTTTGCCGGGATACCGTGCTCCATAGACCTGTATGCGATCTGCCGGATGAGTTCCGGGTCACCCGGAATCGGGGCGTAACCCATCGCCCGCCACGGATCGTCTTTTACCACCGAGGCTGTGATGCGCGCCATTTCCTTGAGCGGCAGGATGTTCGGTCCCGGTGCGACGACGCCCAGCGGAACGATGTCGGGGCGCCCTACGGATTCCAGAACCGTCTGGATCAGGCCGCTACGGGTGACCGGACGCGGCTCATCCATGGGGGTCGGCGAAGTCTCGGTGCGCGGAAGCCGTCTGGATTCCTGGCGTACAAAAAAGCCCGAGCGTGGTCTCGATTCGATGACGCCCTTGCGCTCCAGTTCAATATACGCCTGATTTACAGTCGAGATGCTGACGCCAAGATTGGTACTCAGGGACCTGAGAGAAGGGAGCTTGTCGCCAAGCCCCAACGCCCCGGAGTCGATCATGGTCATTATGTTCTTTTCAACGGCCTGATACCTGTATGTGTCCTGACCTGCGGGTATGTTGTCCATGCTTGCTCTCCCCCGAAAACAATCTGTTCCGTATGAATTTCTCAAATTCTGTATCTGTACTGATTACAGTTTTTCATCTTTACTGCAAGCGTCTGATTGATCACAGTAACCGGGCCATGACCCGAAAAACATTGCAAGAGAGAATATTAATGACCACCAATGCGCTCATTGGAGAGAACACCTCCTCTCCGTGGTTGTCATCGTTCAGGCAGGCTGCCCCCATCGTCATGGGATACCTGCCGGTGGGAGCCGCGTTCGGCGTTCTGGCACACAAGACCGGATTGTCCCTGCTCAACACAGTGTTGATGTCCACCATCGTCTTTGCCGGTTCGGCCCAGCTTATTGCCGTGGCCATGTTCGCCGCAGGCATGCCGCCGCTGTCGATCATCGCCACCACCTTTGTGGTCAACCTGCGTCACCTGCTCATGACCGCAGCCCTGGCCCCGAATCTCAAGTCGTGGAAGAAGTGGCAACTGGCCCTGTTTGCCTATGAAATCACGGACGAATCATTCGCCTTGCACTCGACACGTTTCTCTCGCGGAGACAACAGTCGGGCTATCTCGTTCGGGATAAATTCAATAGCCCATGTGTCCTGGGTGCTGGCTACCTGGGTGGGGTTCCTGACCGGATCTTCCATCCCGGACGTTGAGCCGCTCGGACTCGACTATGCATTGCCAGCCATGTTCATCGCCTTGTTGGCCATGCAAGTGAAAAACGGACTGCATGTGTTCGTGGCCGGGTTCACGGGTATTGCTTCCATCGCCTTGATCCAGGCCGGAGCGGATCAGTGGAGCGTGATCATCGCTACTATTTTGGGTGCAACTTTTGGCGCGGGAGTGGAATCATGGATGAAAAAATAGTTTTCCTGACCATCGTCGGCATGACTCTGGTGACCTATGTGCCCCGCGTGGCTCCGGTGCTGGCTTTGGCATCGCGAACCCTGCCGGAACCTCTCGTTCGCTGGCTTTCATTTGTGCCCACTGCGGTGCTTTCGGCCATGCTTTTCCCGGCTCTGTTGCTCAAGAATACCTCGTTCGATTTTTCACTTGGTAATTTCTTTTTGTGGGCAGCCATACCAGCCTTCCTGCTGGCGTGGCGCACAAAGAGTTTCTTTGGAACAGTCGCTCTCGGTATGGGGCTGGTCGCTGCTGGTAGATATTTTCTTGGGTAACGGAGTTTTGTCATGAAAGTCATAGGTTTGTTGGGTGGTATGAGCTGGGAATCCTCGGCCGAGTATTACCGGGTCATGAACGAGGAAGTGAAGAACCGTCTTGGCGGCCTGCATTCTGCCAGAATCCTTATGCTCAGTGTGGATTTCGCGACCATTCGGGCGCACATGCTGGCAAACGAGTGGGACAAGGCAGGAGCGATTCTGGCCCAGTCCGCGCAAACTCTTGAGAAGGCCGGGGCGGATATGATCGTCATCGGCACCAACACCATGCACATGGTGGCCCCGCAAATCGAGGCTGCCGTGTCTGTCCCTGTCCTGCATATCGCTGATGCCACGGCGAATGCGGCCAAAGAAATGGGTGTCACCAAAGTGGGATTGCTCGGTACGGGCTTCACCATGGAAAAAGATTTCTACAAGGGACGTCTGGCCGAACATGGTTTCGAGGTGATCATCCCCGCAGCCGAGGATCGGGCAATAGTTGATCGTGTCATCTTCGACGAGTTGTGCAAGGGCGTTTTCAACGACGCCTCCAGAGCCGAATACCTGCGGATCATCGACGATCTTTCCAGGCTCGGTGCACAGGCCGTCATTCTCGGTTGTACGGAGATCGGGTTGCTGGTTCATCCCGGTGACACAACTGTTCCGACTCTCGATACTTGTAAAATTCATGCGAAAAAAGCCGTCGATCAGGCTCTTTAGAACGTACGTTCCCTCCTTGCGGTCAGCTCCTACCCGGGCTGGCCGTTTTTTTTATGGGAGCATAAATCATACTCTTGACCCCCTGCTGTAACATGGTATTCCTGTTATGCGCGCCGCACTGTGCGCAATTCATTTGGAGGGATACGTGAGCGATCAAATCAAGACATTGAAAGATGTGCTGGAGACAGCCGTCGGGAAATACCCGGACCGGACCGCACTCAGTTTCGTGGGCGGAGAGCCGATTTCCTATACCCAATTGTTGGAGCTGGTTCGTGATCTCGGAACCTTGCTCCGGGGATTGGGTATCGAGCCGGGTGATAAGGTGGCGATCATTGGCGAAAATATGCCGAACTGGGCAGTGACCTATTTCGCGGTGACGTCCATGGGTGCCATCGCCGTTCCCATCCTGCAGGAATTTCACTATAGCGCCGTACACCATATCCTTCGACATTCTGAGGCCAAGGTTGTGGTCGCTTCCAAGCGGTACATGCACAAGGTTGAAAGCGACCAATTCCCCTATCTTGAGACGACTATGCTCATGGATGACCTTTCAATTGTATATGAGGGAGATCTGAAAACGAACTTTCAGGAGGCCGTTGAGGCTGCCAGGGAGCGCATGGGGCAGTTGGGTGATGCTGCCAAGGAACGGATGGAGCAGCTCAGTGATGCTGCCAAGGAGCGAGTGGGGCAGATCAGTGATACTGCCAAGGAGCGGGTGGAGCAGTTTAGCGATACCGCCAAGGAAAGAATGGAGCAGTTCAGCGATGCCGCCAAAGATCGTGCTGGGCAGATCAGTGATACCGCCAAAAAAATCATCGACCGGCATTCGTCCGGAAAAGAGCCTTTTGTTCTCGGACCTGATAAAGTCGCGGCGATTCTCTACACTTCCGGAACTACCGGCCACTCCAAGGGTGTGGTCCTGACGCACGGGAATCTCGTCTCCAACGCCGTGGCCGGAGTTGCCACCATTCCGATATTCGAGACTGATCGTTTCCTGTCTGTGCTACCAATGGCTCATACGTATGAATGCACCGTGGGTCTCGTCATTCCCATTTTGCAAGGCAGTGCAGTTCATTACTTGCAAAAGCCACCGACTCCGAAGAGCCTTCTGCCAGCCATGCAGTCGGTTAAACCCACGTGCATGAACGTTGTCCCGCTCATCATTGAGAAAATTTACAAGAATCGGATCAAGCCGAAGCTGGCTGCCAAGGGTCTCATGGGCGGGTTGATGAAGATCGGTCCGGCCCGCAGAAAAATATCCCGTCTGGCTGGCAAGAAGCTTATCGAGGCTTTTGGCGGAGAATTGCGCTGTATGTGCATTGGCGGTGCGGCCCTGTCTCCCGAAGTTGAACTTTTCCTGGCCGAGGCCGAGTTTCCGTATGCCATCGGTTACGGCATGACAGAGACATCTCCCTTGCTGGCAGGAACTGGTCCCGGCAAGCAACGGCTCAAAGGGATTGGCCCGGTCCTGCCCGATATGCAGATCAAGATCGACGACCCCGATCCCGATACGAAAATCGGTGAAGTCCTGGCCAAGGGCCCCAATGTCATGAAGGAATATTACAAAGCTCCCAATGACACCAAGGACACTTTCACAGCTGACGGTTGGCTCAAGACCGGCGATCTTGGTCAGATCGATGAAGACGGTTACCTGTTCATCAGGGGCAGGATCAAGAACGTAATTATCGGCGCCAGCGGGGAGAATATTTATCCCGAAGAAGTGGAGTCGATCATCAATGCCTGTGACTATGTGCTGGAGTCGCTCGTGTTCGAGAATGCCGGTAAGGTGGTCGCCAGGATTCATCTCAATTACGAAGCTCTGGATGCTCAGTTCGGAGTGAAGAAGATGATCGAATCCGAGGTGCGCGATAAAATCAAGGATCTTTTGGAGAATATCCGTAAGGAAACTAATTCCAAGGTGTCCACCTTTGCTCGTCTGAATAGGGTTATCGAGCAGGTTGAGCCTTTCGAGAAAACGCCGACGCAGAAGATCAAGCGATTCATCTACCTCAATAATTAGCCAAAGTTGAATATAAAAAGAGGCGCAATCCGGTAAGGATTGCGCCTCTCTGTTTTGTTTACTGAGAGCTTATTGGCTTTCTTTTACATCGGCAGCAACCTGCATTCGCACGATGATGTCAGGATTCGAGACTGTCCCCCCTTGTCCATATCCCTTTCTGATCATGTCCACGAATTCCATGCCATTGGTCACTTGACCCCACACTGTGTACTTGCCGTTGAGGAACGGGGATGGGGCGTAACAGATGAAGAACTGGCTGTCTGCGCTGTGGTCGTCCTGGGCGCGGGCCATGCCGACGGTGCCGCGCTTAAATGGTTCTTTGCTGAATTCCGCGAAGATGTTTCGTCCCGAGCCGCCCCTGCCTGTGCCGGAAGGGTCGCCTGTCTGGGCCATGAAGTCCGGGATGACCCTGTGGAACTTGAGTCCGTCGTAGAAGCCCTTTCTTGTCAGTTCCTTGATCCGCTCCACATGGGCCGGTGCCAGATCGGGGCGCATCTCGATGACCACGCGACCGAATTCAAGGTCCAGGTAAAGTGTGTTTTCGAGGTCCGCAGCCTGGCCCGGCAGTGCGGACAGCAGGGTGATTGCAGCAAGTAGGAGAAGGGTGTTCAGTATTTTGTTCATGATCATTCCTGTCAGTTCGTTAAGAGTTGTTGAAGCGGCCTGGGCCGTCTTTGGCGGCCTGAGCCAGTAAATTGAGATGGACCGGCAGACATTTGCTCAGGCAGTACTTGTCAAGGATGGTCTCCCTGGCTTTCTTGCGTACGTCATTGAGTTTTGCCTGTCGGTTGAGCGCGAAGATGGTGGTCTTCGCGATTTTTTCCGGGGAATGGAAATCCGTGAGCAGTCCGTTTTCCCTGTGGCGCAGCACCTCTCGCACCGGTTCGGTATTGGAGCCGACTACCAGGCAGCCGCAGGACATGGCTTCCAGAAATGACCAGGAAAGGACGAATGGCCAGGTCAGGTAAACGTGGGCAGATGATGCCTGGAGAACCTGCTTGTACTGGCCGTATGGCAGGGGGCCTGTGAAGTGGACTCTTTTTTCATCCACCTTGATCTTTTCCTGCATGAGTTGCTTGTACGTCTGGCCGTCAGGGAGCTTGGCGCTATAGCAGACTCGATCCTCACCGACGATGAGCACGTGGCATTTGGGTCTTTCTTCCAGAATGGCGGGCAATGCCTCGTAGAATTGTGGAAATCCCCGGTATGGTTCCATGCCTCGTGAGCAGTAGGTTACCAGCTCTTCGGCTCCGGTCAGGTCGGTATCTGGCAGGTTCAGGGCCTCGATTGGCAGCCTGTCGCCTTCAGCCGGTGCGAAATATTGGGTGTTGATGCCGTCGTGCGCCTGGATGAGCTTCGGCTGGAATTCGGTGGGGAACTGGGATCGTTGCCAGCCTGTGGGCGTCACCCCGGCACGGCAGGCCACCAGGTCGTGAAGGATGGCTGTGTTGCGCGCCCTGAGTTGAGCCAGCTCTATTTCCGAACGCTCTCGCTTGTCAAAGAGGACTTCCGGGCCGTTGGCGTTGTAGTACCATTCATAGTAGCCGATGAAGGGAGTGTCCGGGAAAACATCGCGCATGAACAGGGTCTGGCCCCAGCCGGAATGCCCCAGAATTACGTCCGGAATGAATCCCTGTTTTTTGAGATCAAGACAGAGCTTGAGCATGCCAGCACCGTTGCGGACGCCTTCCTCGAAATTCCTGGCAAGGGGATGTGTCTGTTCCGGTGTTTCGCCTGCGGGAGAAAATACGGCCTTGTTTACGCCCGGAATGACCCATTCTTCACGCGGGTTCTTGGTGGCAAATACCACCTGATTGCCTTTCGTACGTCCCAGGTATTCGCATATATGCCTGAATTGGGCCGGGAAGTTGTTATGTGTAATAAGTACGCGCATGGTGATTGTCCGATAACGTGTTGGTATCATCCCAGGTCCAATGGCGACGAGAGTTTTGTCTCTTGTCACAGGTCATGGGTGTCCTGCTTCAGGCAAGGCTTGAAATTAGATACCTGCCATTGGCGGAGAGTGCAACCGGAAGGCTGCCCATCTGTGACCGGTGGGATTAAATTATGGCTGTTTCGATGAAAGGCGCGTGTTTTAAGTGGTCATACCTTACCGGTCAGGCAGCGCTTGATATAATCCTGAAGCTCTTCACGGTTCAGGGGCTTGGCAAGGAACAGGGTCGCGCCGAGTTTTAGAAGGTTGGATATTTCGTTCATGCCCACGACAGCGGACATGATGATGATCGGAAGCTCCGTGAACTGTTGGTCGCCGCGCAGGGTCTTGATGAGCTGCTGGCCGTCCATCTCGGGCATCATTATGTCAGTCATCAGCAGGTCGAAATCATTGCAGGCGGTCAGGGCTTCAAAAGCGTGCTTGCCGTGGGGGCTGACAAATGCGGTATGGCCTAATTCCTCGACGATTTTGGAGGCGAGCTTCTGGGAAATTCTGTCGTCTTCTGCGATGAGTATTTTGGCCATGAATGTCTCCCCCGAGTCTTAAAATGCTTACGTAAGGCTTTTAAAATATTAATAAAATAGTAGAAAGCGGCATTGATTACACTGTTCTTATACATTATCAGGCTGATGCAAAATGTAAAGTATATTAATCAATAAAAAGCGTTAGGCTGATTATAAATATACCTTGAGTCTGAGGAAGGACGCCCCATCGGTCTCAAAGGGACGGATGGGGCGTATTGGGTGAAATTACGTTTTCTCGACGTGCATTGAATCGCCGAATTCGCAGGTTATCCTGTAATCGCCATTACCGGTTTTGACCATATAGTCATTGCCGGGGAAAAGGGTGCACGCGGCCTCAAATCCATCATTTATCATGATGTCTTTGGCCTCTCCGTTGGATTCGAATCGTACCGTGGTTCCGTCAGCCAAGGTGATGATTTCTCCATGGTGGACGTCAACGGGGAGATCTGCTTCGGTAAATGTAGACATGTTTCTTCTCCTGCATTTTGGTAATGAAAAGGGATCCTCCACCCTTTCTCCATACACGTCTGAGAGGAAAATGGATAGTGTAATCGACATTGGAAGCGATTGAAGGGCTGGTTAACGCTCCATAAGTGATGTAAGGAGTATCGCAGGAGATTTACAGGTGAACTCGACGATTCTCGTCGCTGAAAGCGACGCTTCCATACGCAAGCTGATCAAGGATATCCTTGTCGCCATAGGATACCAGGTGGAAACTGCCGGGAGTCTGGCTGCTGCTTCGGCCTTCATGTCAAAGCAGGAGCCTGATCTTGTCTTTGCCGCCTTGGAACTTGATGACGGCAATGGAAGCGAGTTGTTGAGCGAGGCCAGTAACAACGATTATCATGTCCCTTTGATCCTTATTATCGACGCAGTCGTAGAGAATCCGTCGGATGCGGTAATCGATTCTGGTGCCATGACCTACCTGAGCAAACCTGTGGATCGTTCTCGCCTTGAAATGCTTGCCCGGCAAGGGCTTGTTGTCAAAGAGCGGATGATTCGGGAGGGGCACCGGGTCCGAGAGCTATCCCTTTCTCGCAGTTTTCTGAATGCATTGCTCAATGTCGGAGATGAGGTTCTTTTCCTTCTGGATGATGCGGGCATAGTGTTGGAGGCCAATGGTCCGGGAGCGGAATTTCTTCAGGCTCAGCCGGAGTCGTTTCTGGGTAGGGAATATCTGGCTCTTCTACCGAGCCTGTCCGCCGGACTTCAGAAAGATGCAATCGCGAAGGTTCGTTCCACAAAACAGCCAGTTCGTATCGAGGAACATAGAGGCGGCGGTGTCTATCACACGACGGTCCGTCCCGTTGTCGATCAGGGAACCCTGGCAGGATTTGCCGTGGTCACCAGGGATATTTCGGCCCAACGGCGTTCCGAAGTGGGACTGGCGGAGAGTGAGAAACGTTACCGAAGCGTGTATGAGGCGGCACGTGACGCCATTGTCATGCTCGACCGTAACGACGGTTCCATTCTTGACTGCAATGCTGCAGCCAGAAATCTCTATAGATATTCCACTGATGAAATGCTGAAGCTTACCATTCGAGACCTTTCAGATGAGCCGGAGCGTTCGCTGGAAGCTATCCGGTCTGGAGTGGAGCGGGTTCCACTGAGACTTCACCGTCGCAGTGATGGTTCGATTTTCCCTGTGGAAGTCTCCATGAGTCATTTCGTGCATGATGGCCGCGAGGTCTGCACAACCTATATACAGGATATTTCTCATCGCAGGATTGCCGAGGAGGCGTTGAGAGAGGGTGCCCGACTGTATCGAGCCGTAGTTGAAGATCAGACAGAACTAATTTGTCGTTATCAACTGGGTGGGCACATGACCTTCGTTAACAGGGCCTATGCAAATTTCTTTGGCGTGGACGAAGACGAGATCATCGGCAAGACTTTTTTCCCTCTACTCGATCCTCAGGACTTGCGTCCGGTGCAGGCCTGGCTTGAAAAGGCCGGACCAGCCAACCCCGTGCTGGATCATGAACAACACCAAATGCGACGTGACGGAGAACTACGTTGGATACTGTGGACCAACCGAGCAATTTTGAATCACAGAAATGCTGTTATCGAGATTCAGGCCATAGGCCGCGATATAACTGAACGCAAAGATGCAGAGCGTGCGCTTGGCAAGGCAACTGTGGAAAAGGAACAGTATCGGCTTAATCTGGAGGCGACTTTCAGGAGTATCCCGGACGCCATTGTCACTGTGGACAGTGAATTGCGGGTTATCGCCACCAATAGTGCGGCTGGTACATTGTTCGGCATTGATCGCGACAAGGCAAGGGGGCAGGATCTTGAGGAGCTGGTCGAGACCCAGGGCAACCCCTGCATCAGTGTTCTCAAGCAGGTCCTGCGAACCAGCAAGGCAGTGCATGGTTACGAGATCGAGCTGTCTTCACCGGATATTGGTGAGGCCATGGTGGAAATCAATTGCACTCCGCTTATCGATCAGAACAAGCAGCATACAGGCGCGGTCCTGGTTGTTCGTGACGTTTCCCGCATTGCCGATCTGGAAAAACGGCTCCATGAGAGGCACGGATTCCGGGGTATCGTCGGGCGAAGCGATAAAATGCAGGATGTTTATCATCTCCTTGAGCAACTTTCGTCACTGGACTCCACCGTACTCATTCTCGGGGAATCCGGCACCGGTAAGGAGTTGGTGGCCGACGCCCTGCATCATGGCGGGTCGCGGGCCGGTCGTCCCCTGATTAAGGTCAACTGTTCGGCCCTGTCCGAAAGTCTGTTGGAAAGTGAGCTGTTCGGTCATGTGCGCGGGGCTTTTACCGGAGCCGTGCGTGACAAGGTCGGCCGTATCCAGGCCGCCCAGGGTGGCACCTTGTTCCTTGATGAAATCGGCGACATCTCTCCGCTCCTTCAGCTCAAGCTGCTCAGATTTCTGGAGCAGAAAGAGTATGAACGAGTTGGTGAATCCAAAACACAGACTGCTGATGTCCGTATCCTCGCCGCAACCAACGCCAAACTACAGGAAGCAGTCAGGTTGGGGTCATTTCGTGAGGATCTGTATTATCGCTTGAATGTTATGCCTGTTTCGCTCCCGCCACTCAGAGAGCGTGATTCTGATATCCCGCTGTTGGTCGAGCATTTTCTTGAAATTTTCTCCGGCCAGTTCAACAAATCCTTTGTTCGGGTGTCAGATGAAGTCATGGATCTCTTCATGCGCCACAAGTGGCCCGGCAACATTCGTGAGTTGCAGCATATCCTGGAGCATGCCTGTATCCTGTCTCCCGGAAGCGAAATCGGACTCAAGCACATTCGCAAGGATCTCGTTGATCAGATGAGGGGCAGTGAATTCCACGCACCTGAGCCTGTGGCGTCATATGCACCACAACTGCCCATATCCCGCAAGGCGGGCAAAGAAGACATTCTGGTCGCCCTTGAACGGTGTGGTGGCAACAAGGCCAGGGCTGCCCGTCAGTTAGGAATCCATCGTGCCACGCTTTATCGCAAGCTTAAATCCTGGGGTCTGGACGACTAGCTGGTTGCTTTAAAAATACCATCTGCGGCGTTGCTGCGAAAAACTCAAATCCTCGCGTATAAGAATACGCTTCGGCCTTGAGTTTTTCTTGCGCCTGGCACCTGTCACTTTTAAAGCAACCAGCTGAAACAGCCTTATTGCGGCGTTACTGCGAGTTGTTGGTTCCCTTCAACTCTGTTCGATTTTCATCATATCCCATGAAAAGTTATAATCAATATAACGGGTCGATATAATGCATTGGCGTTGCTCAACTGTTATGGTTCGATCAGTTTGATTGAATTGTTATTCTTTTGAGGGGATATTTTGATGGCGGTTTATGGAAGCAGTGAAGGTAAGCGGATGGTGAAAACAATAGAACCACAAGCATTCGACGTAGAATTGCAGAGCAGCTCCGAGCCGTTTCTGGTCGCATTTCTCAAACGAAATGAGAGGTTCCTTTCCCAGTCGAAGATTCTCGACGATGCCTCGAAAGCCTATGCCGATAAGGTTCGATGCTTTCTGTACGACTCAGACTATCTCGACACTGCCATGCAGCGTTTCATGGTCAAGGGGACACCCACATTCCTCTTGTTCTCCGAGGGTCGTGAAGTTGACCGTCTTATAGGTGAATCCGACCGCGAGGCTCTTGATGAATTCATACGCAACAGCATCGGAAACACCTAGTCTGGAATTTATTATACGTATTATCTTTTGATGGGCAGCCCTTCTCTGACCCATGCATTGATGCCTCTGTCGAGGTGTTGAACCGCTTTGAATCCTGCTTTGTTCATGAATTCCAGCGTCTTTCCGCTGCGATTGCCTGAGCGGCAATAGACAAAATACGGTGTGCCCTTATCCAGGGCTTTAATCCGATCCTGAAAATCCTTCTCATAGAAATCGATGTTAACTGCTTTTGCGATATGCCCGGCAGAGAACTCCGCTGGCGTCCTGACGTCGAGTATGACGAGTCCGGCAGTCTGTTGAATCGCCTCCAGGGCCTGCTGCGGAGTAAGGTTGGATTCTGCCGGGGCAGAGGTGCAGGCTACGCTCAGAGCGAGCAGGATAAGGCATATTGTTATGGATATGTGACGTATATTATTCATGTTGTCTCTTTAGTGTTTAGAATTCACTGTTCAGCTTTCCCAGAATGTCAGCGAAGGCTTTTCGTTCTGTGTCCGAAAGTTCGACAGTGATGTCGCGAGTGAGCTGGTTGTGAAGCTCGTCATGCTCCTCGAACAGGACATGTCCCTGATCCGTGAGCTCAACGAGGATTGATCGTCTGTCTGCTTCGTGAGGTTTGCGCCGGATCATTCCGCTCTTTTCCAATCGGTCGGCGAGCACGGTCAGGGTGCCGGTGGTCACGCCCATGCGTTCGGCCAATTCCTTCATGCGCAATGCTTTGTGAGTGCCAAGAATTTCCAGTGCATGCACTTGGGGCAGGGTCAGTCCCTTGTCGCGCACAACGCAGTGTTCCCAGGAAGACAACTTTTCGTAGAATTCGACGATCAGTTGCGTCAGTTTTCCGGTGTCAGGCATGGTTGCTCCATCAAGTTGTTACTACGAAGTCCAGGTATAGGGTGTATACGCCGAACATTATGGTCATCACGCCTACTGTGCGCATGATGGCAGGTTCTATCCAGGGCTTTTGCAGCTTTCGGACGAGTCCCGTCACCTTGTAGATGGCAAAGATGACTCCGGCAAGGGCAATGGCCGTGCCCAGCGCATAGCTGGCAAAAACCGATACCGCGCTGAAAGCATCGCCCGAATCCAGGGCGTATGAATACATGATGGCAACGGTCGGGCATGGGACGATCATGTTCACGAAGCCCAATGTGGCAAGCCCCCAGATGGTGGAACGTTTGGCGGATAGGGGGGTATGCTTGTGAGCATGGTGGTGGCCGTGCTCGTGTGAATCGCAGCAGTCATGATCATGGTGATCGTGTTTATGATGACCGTGGTCGTGACCTGAGCAGTCGCACTCGCCGTGGTCATGGTCGTGGCTGTGCAGCAGGTGAGGTTTCCATATGAGGATAGCCCCGAGGATAATGATGATCCCGGCCGTCACCAGGTCCGTGATATAGCGAATTGACTCCGGCAGACTGGCTGAAACCGTGCCGAGAAACAGGCCGATAGCCAGACAGCCGAGGGTGGTGCCGATAATGAATGCCGCAGTCAGGCTGAAGACGCGCTTTCCGCTTTTGTCCCCGGCCACAAAAGGGGCGAGAACCAGCCAGGAGTGACCGCAGGGGTTTACGCCATGTATCAGCCCGAGAAACAGGCTCGATTGTAGCGCTACGAGAAAAAGTGAGTCCATTGATGCTTGTTCCTTGTATTGTTTGAAAGTCAAAATAAACTAGATTCAAATAGCTTGATAGTCAAGGTAAAGTGCAAGAAAATAACTGCAATAGTTGTTTGTCTGGTCAATAGTTTCAGTATGAGCAAAGAAATTAACATTTTGCCTCGTATGGGTGTGGGGCGGTACTCTGTTGCATTGGCTGTGGCCTGGACTGTGCTTGTGCTCGGGTTGTACAGCTGGATGGGGCATCAATTCAGCCAGTTTTCCCTGCAACTGGCGCGCTCCGAAGCTCGAGCATATTTCGATAACGCCATGGCGTTTCGTTCTTGGGTCGCAGAACATGGCGGTATCTATGTGCCATCCGATTCGGCCATTACCCCCAATAAATATCTCAAGGCTCAAGAACGCGACATCGTCACACTATCCGGTAAGCGATTGACCCTCATGAATCCTGCCTATGTCATCCGGGCCCTGACCGAGAATGGTTCGAATCGTGCCGGTGTGTACGGACATCTGACGAGCTTGAAACCCATCCGGCCAGAGAACGGTCCCGATCTGTGGGAACAGAAATCGCTTCTCTCTTTTGACCTTGGTGTCGAGGAGGTTTCTGAAGTTGTCGAAATCGATGGCAAGCCTCACCTGAGGTTTATGCGACCGGTATATACAGAGAATTCTTGCCTCGGATGTCATGAGGAGCAGGGATATGTCATCGGTGATGTTCGCGGTGGTATCAGTATTACCGAACCCATGGATCGGTATCTGGCGATGGAATTGGATAAAAAATTCGACACGGGCATATCCTTTTTCATCTTATGGCTGGTCGGTATGCTGGGGCTGTTTATCAAGTCGCGGCAGTTGAAGAAACGTCTCGCCGAAAGTGAACGCATGGCTGTCCAACTCGTTTACGCCCGCGATGAAGCTCATGAAGCGGATGATGCCAAGAGCCAGTTCCTTGCGACCATGAGCCATGAACTGCGAACCCCTCTCAATGGCATCCTTGGTATGCTAAAACTCTTGCGGTCAGGTGCTCTCACTACTGAGCAGAAAGAATATGCGGATATAGCTTTGTCGTCCGGTGACAATCTTATGGCTATCATCAGCGACCTTCTGGATTACTCCCGTGCTCAAGCCGGGAAGTTGCGGCTGACAGCCAGTGAATTCAATCTGAGAAGTGGATTGGACGCGGCTCTGGCTTCCTACGCAGACTATTCCCGGACCAAAGGCATTGAATTCTCCCATACTGTGGATGAGCGTTTGGAAGGTGTTTATTACGGTGATGAAGGACGGCTTCGCCAGATCCTGGTCAATGTGGTGGGCAATGCGGTCAAATTTACCCAGGAAGGCAAAGTTGACATCGAGGTCTGGTCCGTGGGCGGAGATGAGCGCGGAGAGCTTATCCTGTTCGAAGTCAGGGATACAGGGATCGGTATAGAATCAGACAGAATCGAATACCTCTTCGAACCATTCACCCAGGCCGACAGCTCAAGTACTCGCCAGTTTCCGGGAACCGGCATGGGACTTGGCATCGTTAAGCGACTTGTTGAGGCCATGGGCGGGACTATTACCGTGGAAAGTGAGCCGGGAGTGGGTACTTCCTTCCACTTTACAGTTCGTCTTGAGAGAGCATGTGGTTCTTCAGAAACTTGTGAGGGCACCGGGGCCATTGTTATGCGCATCCTCTTGTGGAGTCCCGATGACTCGGGGCGCGAGGAGCTTGCGCTGGCACTCGGTCGCATGGGCAACAGGGCAATTGTCCCAGCTTCCCTTGATGAGTTTGTCGAAAGCCTTGAGAAATACGAATATGATTGCATCCTCGTTGACGGGCGGACCTCTGATGAAGAACTCAAAGCGTTCGCTGAGACTATTCGTGAACGCGAGGTCTGTAATCTGACTAATTGCAATGTTGTTGTCTATGGCGCGGAATCTGCGCCGGCAGATGCATTGTTTGGAAAAGACAGCATAAAGTGTTGCCATCCAAGTGGTGCGGATATGGAGAACCTGCGCATGGCGCTCGTGGATTGCCTGCTTAATTCCCTATAGTGAATCGGGTCAGGGGTTGTGACGTCTTCCGGATGATGCAATCTGGCAGATTTTGAGCCGTTCGTCTCTGCGGCACCCTGTGTGAATGGCCCACTTGAGGCCGAATGGGGCCATGATGGTAGTGACGAAAGCCATGAGTATCAATGCAGTGAATTGGATGTCCGTGAGCAGAGGACTGGTTATGATTCCGGCGGCCATGAGCTCATTGCTGTGAGCCAGGGCCACGGCTGCCACCACCAACTCCACGGCTCCGCGGCCATTCATCCCGAAGCCGACGACGGCTGATTCCCATCCTGAGAACCCAAAAGGCCTGGCTGCGATACCGCAACCGAAGAGCTTACCTGCCACCGCTGCAGCGATGAGCGTCAGCGCGAAGATGGTGAAATGCGATGTAGCCACGAATTCGATGTGAAATGAGAGGGTGGCGAAGAAGATCGGCACCAGAGAGCCGTAGCTGAGTCCATAAAAACGGTCGAAGATGGCTTTGTGTACAGCTTCGTCATAAAAGGATTCATGCCGCATGAGTTGCCCTGCCAGGAATGCGCCGATGATCATGTGCAACCCCGCTAATTCGGCCAGAAGGGCCATGGAAAGGGCTACCAGCATGGCCAGGGTGAAGGCTTGGGCTTCCAGCTTGTGGAATTTCAGGCGAAGTTTGGGAACTATCCAGTTTCCCAGATAGAATGTTCCCACGAAGAATACTGTCACCTTGAGGAGAACCAGCAGCACGGGCACTACTTCGAAAGTTCCGCTTCTGGTGACTCCGAGTAGGACGGACAAAGCCATGAGCGAGAGGATGTCATCCACAATGGCTGCACCGATGATGATGTGACCAACCTTGCTGTTGGCAAGCCCCATGTCGTGGAGGATGACAGACTGAACGGCAATGGCGGTGATGGACAGTCCCAGGCCTACGAACAGGCTTTGATGTACCGTGCCGCCAAAGAGCAGGCACACGCCAACACCGAGTGTAAAGGGTAAGATAAAACCCAAGGCAGCCACCGCGATGGCCGCGCCTGCGTTTTGCACCATGTCGCGCATGTCTAGTTCCATGCCGGTGTGGAACATGACCAAAAAAATGCCTAATTCTGCAAAAAGTTCAAGGGAATGCGATGGTTCTATCAGGCCAAGCATGGGTGGTCCGAGCAACATTCCTGCGATGAGTTGGCCTACCATAGAGGGCAGGCCGAAGCGTTTGAATACGCTACCCAGTATCCAACTGCAGGTCAGGATAAGCATCAGGTCGATGAGCAGTTGTGTTGTTATCACGGTTACCTCTTCATACGAAGACCAATTATTAACCCCATACAGACATAATAGCCATTTAGGGAGCTTGCGGCAACTTCAATCCGGATTGAGTGATTTGATCGAACGAGCCGTCCTCTTTCATTTCGCGCAGAGTTCGGGCCAGTATCGGGGCCAGAGCCGCATGTTTGCGGTTAAGGTACGGGTATGTTTTTACCGTTTCAAGGATGCCGACGCACTTTATGCCCGAGTCGCGGAATTCGGCCAGGGCGAGGACAGTATCCGCGAGTTTTTTGGGATCCAGTATAAGATCATACCGGCCTGCGGCGAGCATGCGAATGGAGTGAGCAGGATGTTGTGTCGGTGCGACGGTGTGTTCGCTTCCCGTGTATTCATGGAGATTGTTTTCTACGGCTATGAAACCACGGGTGTAGCCGATCCGCAGCTTTATACCCTTGATCGTGGATAGAGATTCCCATCCATCGAAGGAGAGGTCCTCTCGGCGTGTGTAGGCTGCAACGTATGCTTCGCCAATGGTCTCATCTACCCGGATCAAATTGGGATATCGGCCATCCTTGTTGAGGTCGAAAATCCGAGACGGGTCTCCGTCAGTCACGCCGTCGTTGGCGTCCTTTAGTGATCGCTTGACCGGGACCGGTTCCAGTTTGAAATAGTATCCCAAGCGCCTGAAAGCTTCTGTGTATAGAGTTTCCTGCCAAGCGAAACCGTTTTCCTGTTTTGTGAGTGGGGTGGAGAAGGTTATGACTTTACCCGTATCATCGGCATGGCCGTGAAGAGGAAATAAAATCCATGTGCTGAGGATTATAAAAAGAATGATGCGGATGGGATGAGTCATAGCTCATTATATACCTTCCCATCCACATCTGGACAAGCATTTAAATCAGGATGAAGTCAGTTACCGCAAGGTCTGCGTCGCCGCCGTCTTCGGTGATGGTCGCCAGCAGGATTTCATCTCCTCCCACCGTATCGTCAGGATCGAAGTAGAGGTTGCCTGTGTCATCGCCGACCGCGCTTGCATAGACGAAGCCTTCGGTTGCACCGGCGAAGTCGTATCCTCCAGAGAAGGTGGCGGTCGCAATGGTTGCGAACTGGTAGGCCTTGAGTTCATCGCCTGCATCGCCGTCCAGCGTGAATGCGGAATCGCTCAGGCCGATCACGTCATTGCCGGATTCGAAGTCGGTAATGGTGTCTGTTCCGTCCAAGGTAGATGTGTAGGCGAATGTATCGTTTCCGTTTCCGCCGGTGAGGGTGTCGTCGCCAAGGCCGCCGATGAGGTAGTCTCTGCCGTTTCCATCACCGCCGCCGAGGATATCGTCGCCATCTTCGCCAAAGATGTAGTCACGACCGTTATCACCGGAGATGGAGTCGTTGTCGTCACCTCCATAGATGGTGTCATTGCCGTTTCCGCCGAAGAGCGAATCATCGCCGCCAGCACCATTGAGATAGTCACCCTTGCTGGAGCCAGTATACGATTCCGCTGCATCTGTGCCTGTCCACCTGATGGGATCGTTCGGGTTGCCTTCCGGGGGTGGATCGTCATCTGGCGGTTCCGGTTCCGGTTCGGGATCGGGTTCAGGCTCGGGTTCCGGTTCGGGATCAGGTTCCGGTTCGGGATCGGGAGGAGGCGGAGGTGGAGGAGGCTCCGGTGGAGGCAGTGGGTCTGGTTCCGGTTCAGTTCCGATAGTTTCAGGCCCGGGGGTGTCAGTGGTGTCGTCTGTTCCTGAATAGACTGCAGCCGCGACCATAGCATCCGTGTCGCCGGTTGCCTGCGGCTGGTCAGTCGGCATGGGGGCGCTTGGGGTGGTCGGGGCCTGGGCACCAGTCTCTACCGGTGGAGCAGCTTCTGCATTCGGGTCGCGCTCCTCTTCGCCAGCAGACGTTTCGAATTCGTCAGACGGGAAGAATTCTTCAGGCATGGGAACATCCTGGGGGGTACCTGGTACACGCATGGATTCGCCGAGGAAAGTCAGAGGCGCGGCCTGTGTGATAGCCTCGACAAAGTCTTCTGGAAGTTCGGCAGGCAGAATGAGGTCGCCCTTGGGGTCGATGCCGGAGTACATGTTCTCATCTTCCAGAGTCATTGTGCCAAACGGGTTGGAAACAAGCACGGTGTGGCTTTCGCCAAGTTCGGTGACGCCGATGACCTCGCCGCTAAGGCCGAGCTTGACGAGAATCTCGGTGCCGCGAATGCCGATGGTCGCCAGCGGAGTGGTCAAGTTGAATCCTTCCGGATTGGCGTTGACGATTTCGCCGGTGACAACACGCAGGATACCCTTCATCATGTGAAGGTCGATGGCGTTTTCAGTATCGGAATATACGAAGTCGTCCAGGCGCACTGCCGAGTTCTCGCCCTGACCCAGTACGGAGTCGTCGGCGAACTTGATCTCGACATTGCTGTCGGCTTCGGTGTGTATTTCTTCACCCTCGTAGACTGGTGCGCCTTGTGTGAGCTGTCGTTGCGAGGTGTCGGTAACTGCCCAGACTGAACCGGTCATTGAGATGACGCTGCCAATCTGCAGGGTTGTGGTGGTATCGCTCATGATTCCCACTCCTGCAAATTGTTTTCTCTCTATACTATATAAATAAGACTTTTACGGGCATTTTCAAGGGGAAATGGAATAATAATCAGGAAAAGCCTTGACAAAAAAGCTTATAGAAACCGGATAGTTGTCTGTGAAATTCTCTTCATTAGCGGTGTGTGGGAAGGTCGCGGAACGGGTTGCAAAAAACACCCTGTATAAACAGGGTGTTAGGTGGCTTGGCGTTGCCGGAGATGGGTGTGGTTGGTGTTAATCTAACGGTTTGAAATTGTTGACTGTAGCAAACAAAAAAGGTGCGGATGGGAAGCGGGTTTTGCGCCCGCAAAAAGCTCGCCCATCCGCACCTGTCAATGTGGTCAGACTGTATCTACAATGTCTTCCACGAGGTCATCGTCGTTATCCACTTCAATGGTGGCGATAAGCACATCGTTTTCGCCGTCGTCGAAGTAGAGTTCTACAGTGTTATCTTCATCACCAGCACTGGTGTACAGGTTGGACTCGCTGGACTCGCTGAAGTCGAGCGGGCCGCTGTAGATCAGGGAGTCGTCTGCGCCGTCATTGTTCAAGTCCACACCCCATTCGTACAGGGTGATCTCGTCCATGGCGGTTTCGAATCCAAGGATTGTATCAGTGCCGTCGTACGGTGAGGTGAAGACGAAGGTGTCATTGCCAGCGCCGCCGTCGAGGGTGTCATCACCCATGCCGCCGCTGAGGAGATCGTCTCCCTCGCCGCCAGTGAGTTCATCGTTTCCTATACCACCGGACAGAGTGTCATCTCCTTCGCCGCCGAAGATGACATCATCTCCCGCGCCGCCTTCGATTGTTTCGTCAACTTCGTCGCCGAAGAGGACATCGTCGCCGCCACCGGCGATGATCTGGTACTCTTCAACAAGTTCGTGTTCGGCTCCGGAATCCTCGCCGCCATCGTAGTCCGGGTCAACCGTAAGCGAGACGTTGTCGAGAAGCACACCGTAGGTGCTCTTGGCGTTGCCATCTTCTCCGCTTGCCGGCTCGGAGAATGTGACGGTGGTCTTGTCGCTGTCGGCAGTGAACTTGATGGTGTACTCGGTCCATCCTGTATTGTGACCTGGATGGTATGTTTCCGGCGAGTCCACGCTACTCGCGAGGAGATCGTTTCCGTCGACCTGCACGATGAGGTCTTCGTCAACTTCGCCCCTTACGCCTGCATCGTGACGAACAGTGGCGTAGTAGGTCAGTACGTAATCAGTGCCTGCTTCGGTCTCCACTTCCTGAGAGATGAAGTCCGTGGCTCCGGCGTAGTCGATCTCTACGAAGTAGCCATCCTTTCCGCTTGTTCCCCAACCGCCACCTTCAGCCTTGACTGCGTCGGGATCCCTCACGCCCTTGAATCCGGCGTGCCAGACCTCGATCTTCGCGTCATCGCCAGTTGCGGGGTAGTTACGGCTTTGTTCTCCATCTGAATCGTAGAACTTGCCAGCCTTCCAGCCTTCAACGTTGTCGGCATCAACGGCCTTCCAGCCGCCGTTGAAGTTGCCGACATCTACTGTGTTGAAGTCGCCGTTGACCAACAGATTGACAGAAGGATCTCCCTGGTCCGGTTCTGGTGTAGTGAGTTCGAAGCCCAGTTGAGCCTCTGTAACATCGCCATCGCCGTCAGTTGCAGTGATGGTGACGTCGACGTTCGGAGTGGCTCCGGTGTAAGAAGTGTTCTGTGTGAACTCGTATTCGCCATCATCAGTTATTTCGAGGTTCCAGACTTCAACGGTTTCACCTTCATCATCCAGTTCAGTGTATGAGAGGGTGTTTGATTCTGCGTCCCAATTAGCTCCTTCGGCAGCCAGCTCAATGCTGCTGCCCGAAACGTCTTCGCCGAAGTCGACGGAGAGCTCGCCGCTAGCTATGGTCAAACCGTCATCGTCAATCTCGGATTCCAAGCTGGTGGTGATGACAGGTTCGGAGTCGTCAGCCAGTTCAATGGTGAGCTGTGCCGAAGCAGTGTCGCCATCAGAGTCTTCAACCATGTAGTCGATGACTACGGTTCCGGTTTCACCGTCTGCCGGTGAGTATGTGATGTTGCCGTCAGATCCGTATTCCACATCACCGCTTCCAGCTGTCAGGTCTGCTGCGATCAGTGCGCCGCCTGTGTAGAGTCCGGTTGTGGCTTCGCCGCCGGAGATGACGTTGTAGCTGACACCCGCGTTTTCGATTTCCTGTGTGAGGAGTGCGTCAGTTGCCGTAGGTCCGTCGTCGGTTACCGTGACGGTGAATGCGCCAGAGTTGACTGTGCCGTCGCCGTCGGTGGCCATGGCCGAGACATCAATAATGAGTTCTTCGCCAGCCGCCGACGCGTCTGCGCCAGCAAGGGCTGCGTGTTGGGTGAACTCGTATGCGCCGCCTGCCAAGACGATGCTCCAGATGTCAACGCTTTCTCGGTTTTCATCCAGTTCACTGTAGGTGAGGGTGTTTGTGTCGCCATCCCAGGTTGCGCCTTCGGCAGCCAGTTCGATTGAGCTGCCTGCGGAGTCTGCGCCGAAGTTGACTGAGATGGTGCCGCTTGCGGTGACCACGCCTTCGCTTTCCTCGCCTGTGCCGTCGCTGACGGTGACAACAGGTGCTGAATCGTCAGCCAGTTCAATGGTGAGCTGGTTGCTGGCGACGTCGCCATCGCTATCCGTAACTGTGTAGTTAATGACCACAGTGCCGGATTCTCCAGCTACCGGTGTGTAAGTGATGTCGCCGTTTGCGTCGCGTCCGATTGCGCCAGTGCCGTCACTGGCTGCATCCATGGTCGCAGCGGTCAGGGTTCCGCCATCAACGCCGAGGTCTGTACCTGGTGCGGAGATGACATTGTAACTAATGGGAGTTTCTCCCTCAGCTGCCTGGTCCGTGGAGACAAATGCAGCAGTAGGAGCACCGTCAACAACAGTTACGTTGATGAAGGAGTCTGTAGACGTACTTTCGTCACTGTCGGTTGCAACAACTCCAACACTGATGTTGGCAGTGTCGCCGTCTGTGTGATCGAAGGCTTCGGTTTGAGTGAATGTATAGTCGTTGCCGTCAAGTGTGATATTCCAACTGCCGTCATTGGCAGCAAGTGTACCAAGAGTGGTTTCAGTTGCATCGGTCCATGTTGCGTCATCATGTGTCAGAGTGACGCTCTCCATTGTATCCCCACCGAAATCGGCGGAGATGGTGCCGGAAGTGCTGGCCTCGGTGTTTTCAGTTACCGGGTCGCCGGAGGTGACGGTGACAACAGGCTCGGAATCATCAGCAAGCTCGATGGTGAGCTGTGCAGACGAGGTGTCGCCCAGACTGTCTTCGACAGTGTAGTCGATGACCACGGTGCCTTCTTCGCCAGCCGTGGGTGTATAGGTGATGGTGTTGCCATCTTCACCAATGCTGACCTGTTGGCTCGGTTCTCCACCGATGGTTGCCGTGGTTACTTCTCCTTCAAATGTACCGGCTGTAGCTTCTTCGCCATCAAAGACGTTGTAGCTGACTTCCTCGACATTTTCAGCAGGAGTGAGTTCCGCATCGGTAACCAGCGGGCCTTCGTCGGTGATGGTGACAGTGAAGTCGCCAGATGCGATGTCGCCGTCGCTATCCGTAGCTGTGGCCGTTACGTCGATCGTCAGTTCTTCGCCAGGAGCAGCGTCGACTGAATCTGGAAGGGCCTGATGCTGGGTGAATTCGTATTCGCCGCTATCATCAAGTGCGATACTCCAGATATCAACGCTGTCTTCGTTCTCGTCCAATTCACTATAGGTGAGGGTGTTAGCTTCGGAATCCCAGTCTGCGCCGTCGGCAGTCAGTTCAATGGTGCTGCCCTCGACATCTCCACCAAAGTCGGTGGTAATGGTGCCGGTGGCTGTCACCACGTCTTCGACTACATCTCCAGTAGCGTCAGTGACTGTGATTACGGGTTCGGAATCTTCTACCAATTCAATGGAAACGTGAGCAGTCGAAGTTTCGCCCTCAGGATCTTCGATGGTGTAATCGATGACGACAGTGCCGTCTTCGCCTTCCGCCGGAGTGTAGGTGATAGAGCCGTCTTGGGGTTCGTTAATCTCAATTTCGCCTTCACCAGTGCTGTTTTCGTCAAACACGGCGTCTACGAGATTAGTGTCGCCATCTTCTGGCAGGACTTCTACTACGACAGGCGCATTTTCCTGAGCTTCATCTTGTTCTGCGACAACATCTTCTGCGGGAGGTTCAGGCTCATCTTCAGGATCGTCCTCAGGCGGAGGAGCGTCTCCTTCATCGCCAGTATCATCGTCTTCACCTTCGCCTTCGCCGCCGGTGAGTTCGGGATCGCCCTGGGCGCCCTGTGGATCGTTTTCGAATTCGTCATAATCTGTCTCGAGAACCGGGTCGAGAGCGTCAGCGGGAGCACCGAATTCCTCCGTGCCGCCTGCGGTCTCGAGTTCGAGGAGAGCTTCAATCTCTTCCTCGCTCATCTCAAAGTCCTCGTCGTCATCCTCCTCGCCTTCCTCTTCCGCAACTTCCATGCCCTCGCCGGGCGCAACCTCCCCTGTCTGGTTGTCGATGGTTTCATAAAACTGCGGAGGAGTAACTTCCTGACTTTCGCCGGGGGTACGCGGAGAGTCGCCGAGGATGGTGAGAGGGGCTGCTCGGACAACTGTGGAAATAAAGTTGTCTGGCATTTCGTCGGGTGCGATCAGGCTGCCGTCGAAATCGATGCCGGAGAACATGCCGGGCTTGTCGATGATGACTTCACCAAATGCATTTGCGATGACAACATGATGGCCTTCGCCCATCTGGTCGACACCAATGATTTCACGGCCATTATCAATCTGGACCATGACTTCGGTGCCACGGATGCCGATGGTGGCCATGGGCGTGGACAAGTTGAAGCCTTCGGGGTTGGACTTGACAATCTCCCCCGAGACGACGCGCAAGACGCCCTTTATCATACTGAAATCAAGGCTGCCGTCACCCTCCTCATAGACATAGTCATCGAGTCGGATCGCAGAATCCTCACCCTGGCCGAGAATGGTGTCATCGGCCAACCTGATTTCGACGTTACTGTCGGATTCTGTGACGATTTCCTCGCCTTCGTAAACTGGCGCGCCTTCAGTGAGAGGTCGTTGTGTGTCTCCGCTTACAGCCCAAGCGGATCCGGTCATGGAGATAACGCTGCCAATTTGCTCGCCATTCGTGGTGATATCAGCCATAGCCGCACCCCTTTGCAAATTGGTTTAAAACTATCGTCCTACACTAAGAGAGTAGGCACTTTTACCCCTTGTGCAAGGGTAAAATCGCGAAAATAACAACTTTTTTCTTGACAAAAAAAGTCAATAAATTCAGCGGGATTTTGTTTTATATTCCTACTAAAAAAGTAGAGAATATCGAAAGGGTGCAAAAAATTGATTTCTGGGTGCTGTAAGTACCTAATTTTATTAGTCGGAACTTTTCTTTTTAGTGCTCTAAGGGCGAGGTTCATAGATTGTAAAAATGATTTAGACGTAATTTGTCTTACTTATCGTAGTGGGTGACAGCTTGGTTGGTCACGCTGTTGGGAGTAGTAATCATGTGCAAACCTTGACTGTTTTAAACAAGAGTGTAAAAGCCAGATATGGTCGACGAAAGAGGGGTTTTGTCTATTCGCGAGAGATACTGGAAATTGGCTGACCATCCATGGCGGATGGTCATGCTCGTAACTATTCTTGCTATTCCACTTGCCGCGGCGGCGACGTTTCTCGGTTGGCGACTATCCGTGGACGTTGATATCAAATCCATGCACAAGCAGTTGGAATTGCTTGGCAGCAAGGTTGATAGCGCCACCCTGGACAGTAATGTCATGGGCGCAGTCACCATGCTTGGAACCTATAATGCTTCAATCAAAAAACAGGCCACTGGCGAACTTCTTCCGGATGCTCCGGAGGTGACCTCTCAACTCAGAGCATTGGTGGACCGGTTTAATGCCAGCAATGCTTTTGTCATGGACAAGGACGGCGTCATCGTTGCCTATGTCAGGCAAAAGGGGAAATCCGGCCTTGGCAAGAATCTCAGCTTCAGGCCGTATTATAAGCAGGCCATCAAGGGAAAGCCCAACGTCTATGCTGCGGTCGGTTCGAATTCAGGCAAACGCGGTTTGTATTTCGCTGCTCCCATCTACTCGACTGATCGGGATATGGTCTGGACAGATATCATCGGTATTGTCGCCATCAAGCTCAATTTGATTGGTGTTGATTCCTTGTTCGAGCAGTTTGCCTCTCCCATCATGCTTCTCTCGCCGCAGGGCGTCATCTTTTCTTCCAACAGACCTGACTGGTTCTTCACTGTTACTGGGGAAACTACCCCCAGGCGGATTGAGGCCATCAAAAGCCTGAAGCAGTTCGGAAAGACCTTTGACGAATTGAATCCGGCAGCTCTTGGCATTGATATCAATGATAATACCGTTGAAATCGATGGAGAACAGTATGCTTTGAGTAAGACGCCAATCAACTGGAACGATCCTCATGGTGCCTGGCAGCTTGTCATGCTTATCAGTCGTTCCGAAGGACTCTGGATTGAGACCTCGGTGGTGTATGGCGGCGGCACGATGCTTGTGTGCTGGTTGCTTGGGGTCGCCCTGTTTTTCAAGCTTAAATACGAACACAATCGCAGGCTGTATACCAAGAAGCTTTTCAAGGCCAACAGGCGGTTGGTCGAAGCCATTCGCATCAAGAATGACGTAGATCGCATAATGCGGCACGACTTGAAGAACCCTTTGACTGTCGTGATCACCAATCCATTTATTTTGAAAACGGCCACAACCATTGGCGAAATGGAAACGGAAATGCTCGAGCAGATCGAGATTGCCGGTTATACGATGCTGAACATGATCAATGCATCGCTGGATATGTTCAAGATCGAAAAAGGGACCTATGAAGCGCAACTTGTACCCTTTGATCTGGCGAAAAGCTTGCGATTGCCGCTCAAGCAATTCACTACCACGGCAGACGAAAGCAGGATTGAGTTGGATGTTAATCTGGATGGCTCCCGCTTTGACGAAAACAGCATATGCATGGTCACGGGTGTGGAACTGTTGTGCTATACTGCATTATCAAATCTTATTCGCAATGCCCTGGAAGCGTCTCCGGCTGGGGAGAGGGTGACGATCTCTCTTGAAACCGGTGAAGCCTGTACTGTAAGAATAACCAATCAGGGTGTTGTGCCTTCGGAACTGCGTGCCACATTTTTTGAGAAATACGCCACTGCAGGCAAGGATGGTGGAACCGGACTCGGTACCTATTCTGCCAAGTTGTTCATTGAGGCTGTCGGCGGCGACATCGATATGGATACTTCAAGCGACGCTGGAACGACGGTTACCGTCAGAATCCCCGCTTGATAGTGCCATGGGAAAACAAGTGTTGAAGAGGAGTAGTGTGTGGACATAGACAAAAAAATGAAAATTCTCATCGTGGATGATATGCAGCCTGTTCGGCAGGCCCTGGCAAACATTCTTAGAGTCTATGGCTTTAGCAACATCGCTTATGCCTCCAATGGACAACTGGCCCTCGACGCCCTGAGGGGTAAGAAGCCAGAGCTTATCTTGCTTGATTGGAATATGCCGAAGATGACCGGCATTGAGTTCCTGAGGGAACTCAGAGTGATGGATGGGTACGAAGATGTTCCTGTCGTTATGGTCACGGCGGAAAACAACGCGGAAAGAGTGCGTGAAGCTATCAAGGAAGGCGTAAGCGGTTATCTTATCAAGCCGTTTTCCCCTAACGATATCAAGGAAAGACTTTCCGCAGTTCTCGGCGTTGAACTTGAAGAGGAGAGCGCCAAGAAGACTCCTGATCTTTATATTCCTTCCTGATTTGTAGATACATCAAACAAATGTGAAAAGGCTTCAAGCTGTTAGCTTGAAGCCTTTTTCCTGTTCTGGTGGAGACGAAGAGATTTGAACTCCCGAATCTCGCAATGCGAAGATATTGTTCTCTCTGTTTTAGTTCCTAGTGCAGTGTGGTGGTTATAATAATTTGGGTGAGAGTTGTGTCGAACAACAACTTGTACTAATATTTGAAATGATACCATTTGACTTCAACGCTGGGACTTGGGGGGATATATGAACAAGATAGCAATACTTGCCTTCCTGCTTCTTATCGTCTCGTCACAACCTTCTTTTGCGGCGGAGTCTCGGCATGCTCTTGTCATCGGCAACGCTGACTATAAAGATCTTCCGCTTAGTAATCCTGTGAATGATGCCAGGGATATTTCAGCTGTATTGAGGACATGTGGGTTCCAAGTCACCACTTTGACTAATGTTAAACGATCCGAGATGCGCCGAGGAGTCAAGGACTTCATGAGAAGGATCAAAAAAGGGGGAGTCGGTCTCTTCTATTACGCTGGGCACGGAATTCAAGTTGATGGCATTAACTATCTAGTTCCAGTTGATTCTGACGTAACTGTGAAGATAGACATTGAAGATCAATGCCTTAAAGCCAATTATATTATGGCCGCTATGGAAGAGGCCGGAAATCGATTAAACATCATCATCCTTGATGCCTGTCGAACTAACCCGTTTCGTTCTTTTAGGGCAATCCAGAGTGGTCTTGCTCAGATGGATGCGCCTTCTGGCTCTATCTTGGCATTTGCCACAGCTCCAGGGAGTGTCTCCAGTGATGGTAAAGGCAAAAATGGCCTATACACTGAGAAGCTTCTTAAGCATTTGGCTACCCCGGGTTTGCGCCTAACAGAAATGTTCATGCAGGTGCGGACTGAAGTCATGGGTGTAACAGGCGGTGTCCAGACGCCATGGGAAAATCATTCCCTCACCAGCCCGTTTTACATGATCCCTACGGGCGTAGCGCCCCAAGTTCAGCCCAACATTGCAGCGAGCCCATCCAGCGGTGTTGCTGTTGAGATGTCTTTTTGGGAATCTGTGGAAAAAGACGGTAGCCTGGAGATGTATCAAGCCTATCTTGATACTTACCCCAATGGCGTTTTTGCCGCCTTGGCCAGGACCAAGATCGACATGTCCTCTGGAGACAACTCCAGTGCCAGGAAAAGTGGGGAAGAGGTCGTCAGGAGGATAGATCTGGTCGACAGGATCATTCACATTGGTGATGATGTGGCCAGTGATTTCAATGTAAGAAATCCTTACGGCAAACAGTATACGATCAAGTTCACTATCGATGAACCTGTCGCAAAAGCGCTTTTGATCATGTCGGTGTCACACGTAGTTCCAAAGAATTATCATGGTTACAAAGACGGCAAGTATCAGGATGTAGTGGAAGTTAATGGGTATAATGTAGGCGTGATAAACGAACATGTGGAAGGAACAACTGATAGCTTGCAGCCCGTGGTGGTATCCATGCCCATTGATATCAAGCTACTGCGAAGAGGAGAGAACTACATTAGGGTATCGGCAGGTAGTGCCCCGAATCTGTTTGGCCGCAATTACGATGATTTTGAGATACGGGCGATGGTGCTTGAATACCTCGTGACTAATTGACAGCCCAGACATGCTCGATTTGACCAGCGAAAAGGGGCTGGAAGCTGCACCGCTTCCAGCCCCCTGTTTTCTTGGTGGAGACGAGGAGATTTGAACTCCCGACTTCCGCCTTGCGAAGGCGACACTCTCCCAACTGAGTTACGTCCCCGCTGGTTATTCAAAAACGCACGATTGCTTCGTTGCTGCGAAGAGGACAAACCCTCGCGTACAGGAAGTACGCTTCGGTCTTGTTCTCTTCTTGCGCCTTGCACCCGCACATTTTTGAAGAACCAGCCTGATAATTATAGCTTTGTTACGAGTTTTGCCGTTTTTCGACAAATTCCTATCATTTTTTAGTTACTTCCTTTCAAAACGATACGTTGGCGTGGCGTTGAAGCGGATTTTCGGAATATATCCTAACGGTTTGAGAACCATGGACATTTCGGCCAGGGCCTTGTCGTCGTGGGCCTCGGCGTAGATCGTCGGTCCGTCTTCTTTCAGGATTCTCGTTGCGCCGCGCAGGACATCGGCCTCCATGCCTTCCACGTCGATCTTGATCAGTTTGACCGGGGCAGTGAGTTCAAGTGCATCCAAAGGGATAATTGACACCTCGGCACCCAGGCCTGTGGGCGGCGTGACTACGCGGGTTTGGCCGAGGTTGTCCTGTTCTCCGTTGATGACCGTGCCCGAGGCGTGCTTGGCTCCGCAGGCTGTGTTGAGGGGGAGTATGCGGTGGTCAAGTTCATTTAGGGCGACATTGCGGTCGAGGATATCAAAACAGTGCCTGAACGGTTCAAGTGCGATGACTGTGGCATCTGCCGCACCTGCAAGGAAAATGGAATGGTTGCCGATATTGGCACCGCAATCAATGGCCAGGTCGCCCGGTTTGAGGTGAAGCATCATGTCAGCCAGCATTTCCAATTCATAGAATGCATTGGTCTCGCGGATGGTGCGCTGGATATGGTCGTCTGCATCAGGCAGGTAGAAACGAAATTCTCTTCCACCGATCTCGAAACGGGTGATGGCGTCTTCAGATAGCATTACAGTCCCAGGGTTTTGAGCACGGTATCGGCCCGGTTATGGTAGGTGTGATCGCGCAGGATTAGTTCCTGCCACGCCTTGCGCAGTTCTCGTTTCTCGTCGGTTTCCTGCCGGAAGCGGTCAAACAGCTTCGGTATGTCGCCCGGAGAGGTAAAGGTTACGGCTTGGGTCAGGTCTTCAGGGAAAATTTTGAGGCCGGGATTGGCGTCGGAGATCAGGAATCCGCCTGCGCACCAGACATCGAAGTGGCGCTGGGTCAATCCTGCCGGAAGCTGCATGCCGGTGACGTTGAGACTGACCGAGGCCGCTCGGTACACGGCGGGCAGGGTGATGTAGTAGTCCAGCAGGGGGCGCACTTCGGCGGTGATATCGTCAATCTGCCCCCATTTGTCGTCACCAAAAATGATTGTGTCTGAACCTGATGCACTGAGGCAGCGAACGCGCCAGGTGTATCCGGCCACCTCCGCTCCCACACCCACACTACGGACTTCGTTGCCGGGCCATAGCTGTGCCTGGATGTATTCCTGCCACCAGTGGAAGTCTGGCCTGTCGCCTGAGGCAAGCATGTTTATAGCATCGTCGAGCAGCCTCTGGTTGGGAGTCAGGCCTGCGAAAAATTTGTCCTTTTTCGGGAATTCCGAGCGGCCCACGAAGACCAGTTTGTCCTCAATGTCGTGCGCGAAGTCCGGTAAAGTTCCGCCCTCGGCGAATAGTTCAGGGCAGGCCGCCAGAGGGAGGTGGGTCACCCATCTGGCCCCGATACCGATAAGTGGGCCGATGAAGCTGTGATCGGTGACGAAAAGTTTGGCGTCTTTCCAGTAGCCGGATTTGACCGAGGTCAGCAGATTAAACGGATTGTCCACCATCCAGATGGCGACTTTGACACCAGCTTCGCGCAGGATGTTGTACCCCAGTCCGAAGTGGTCAAAGCCTTTGAAATTTACGCTTAGAAAAAGGTCAGGCGCCCCTTCTTTCAGAAGTGCCGGCAGGGCGGAACCGGGGTGCTTCCCGATGGCTTCGTGATCGATGAAACGGACTGAATATCCCTTGGCCTCGAAAGCCAGTGCCAGTTCCTTGCCGAGCAAGTCGCCTTCACCCAGTGGCAGCCAGACAGATTTTGTCTCGCTGGGCGGGATGTCGAAAGACAGGGTCAAGCGCGCGGTCAACGGGGCATAGAATGATGGGAAAGCTCGCTGTATTGGAAGGTAACGGACTACGTGAGACGACCTCGCCATTTCGAATGTGAAGTCCTTCGCAGGGAGTCTCGTAAAGTTGTCTGGAATTGAGGTGGCCCAGTTGTCGCCTGCCTGGTCGACGAACTCCTGACAGTCAATGAAATACACAGGTTCAGAAGGGTCCAGACCAAACCACCCGGCGATGTTGCCTGGTTCGGGTCCGAGGCCAATGAAGACAACGGGAGCTTCGTCCTCGGTGGTGTTAACGTGCCACTCGAATTGTTCCTTGGCGGCAGGCATGGATTTGGACATGCCTATTTCGTCAATGAGAGTAAGATGACGGGGTCTGGTCATGCGGGACTACTTGGCTTTTCCGGCGTATTCGGCTACCAATCGCTCCACGCCATAAGGAGCGTCACCATGAAACAATATCAGGACAAATACTTCAAACGGGCCAAAAAAGAAAACTATGCCGCCCGTTCAGTTTACAAACTTAAAGAGATGGACAAACGGTTCCAGATCTTCAAGAAGGGCCAGACCGTGCTCGATCTTGGCGCGGCTCCCGGTTCCTGGACCCAGTTCGCCGGGGAAAAAGTAGGCAAGCAGGGTCGTGTGCTCGGTGTTGATATTCAGGAGACGAAACATTCGTTCCCGGAGAACATCACCTTCCTGCAAGCCGACGTCTTTTCGGACTCACCAGAGCTTCTCGAAGCAATCAAGCCCCTTGCGCCTTTCGATGTCATTATCAGTGATATGGCCCCGAAGACAACAGGAATAAAATTTGCCGATCAGGCAAATAGCCTTGAGCTTTGCGAGCGAGCTTTTGAGGTCGCCACCAAATACCTCAAAGAGGGTGGCAATTTTGCGGTCAAAATCTTCGAGGGCGGCGAGATCAATGACTTCCGGAATCTGATCAGGCCGTATTTCGGAAAGATCAAAAATTTCAAACCACACAGCTCTCGCGCCGAGAGTAAAGAGTTGTTCATCGTCGCACTTGGCTTTAAGGGCTTTGACGGGTAGTGTACGCAACCAAATTTGAGAAATAATTTTTTTGAGAATATTCAGGAGGAATCATGGCAGGACATAGTAAATGGGCGAACATCCAGCACCGCAAGGGACGTCAGGACGCCAAAAGAGCAAAATTTTTCACCAAGGCGGCCAAGGATATCATCCTGGCAGCCAAGGCTGGCGGCGGCAACCCGGAGGATAACTCCACCTTGCGTCTTGCCATCCAGAAGGCCAAGGCCGTCAACCTGCCCAAGGACAAGATCGAAAACGCCATCAAGAAAGGAACCGGCGAACTGGCCGGCGGCGATATCCTTGAAATCCTGTATGAAGGTTACGCCCCCGGCGGAGTTGCCATGCTCGTGGACGTTGCCACCGATAACAAGAACCGCATTGTAGCCGAAGTTCGTCACGCCTTCACCAAACATAACGGCAACATGGCAGAGGCCGGCGCCGTTGCCTACATGTTCAATAAGAAGGGCGTCATCGTCTTCAACAAGGAAAAGTACTCCGAAGACGATCTGATGGAAATCGGATTGGATGCCGGAGCCGAAGATATTATCGACGACGGCGATTCCTTCACTGTCCAGACCGAACCCGGCGATTTCATGGCTGTTCAGCAGGCTTTCACTGATGCTGAGATGGTATTTGAGTCCGCCGAGATCAGCCAGGTTCCCGAGAATCTCGTACCTGTCGATGTCCCTACCGGCAAGAAGGTCATGGCCCTGTTCGAGGTGCTGGATGAAAACGAAGATGTTCAGCAAGTTTACATGAATGCCGACTTCCCGGACGAACTGTTCGAGGAAGAGTAACCACATATGTCTGAAGGCGGATTGGTCGTCCTGGGCCTGGATCCCGGTTCACGGGTGACGGGTTACGGTTTTGTCCGGGAAATTTCCGGACAGGCCACACTCATTGACACCGGCACCATCCGCACACCGGTCAAGAAGGACATGGCGACCCGTCTGGGTGTCATTTTCGAACAGCTCGCAATATTGATTAAGCAGCACGGGCCGGTCGAGGCTGCCATCGAAAACGTATTCGTCTCAAAGAATCCTTCAAGTGCCCTGAAGCTGGGACAGGCGAGGGGGGCTGCCATGGCCGCTTGCGCAACGCACGGTATCTCCGTGGCAGAGTACGAGCCGACCAAGGTGAAAAAGAACCTGGTCGGGGTCGGCAACGCCCCGAAGGATCAGGTTGCCTTCATGGTTGCTCACTGCCTTGGTATCAAAAAGCCCGAGTGGGCTGAGGATGCTTCGGACGCATTGGCTGTCGCGATCTGCCATTTGAATGAGCGGCGGATGCGAAAGCTGACTGGCATGTAGCTGTCAGTTCTCATTGAATTAAACGGATGGACTGGCGTAGAATGAATCTGATCTGTCTAGGTGTCATGAGCGACTATCCTGGGTGTATCTTTATCGAAGTCAAACAACGTCCTTATATACTTGGTGTGTGAGATTTATGGAATTGACTCGGAATAAGGCTCAAGATCTTTTCTTTCAGTTGAGCAAATTTGGCATCGTGGGGGCGATTGCGACAGCCCTTCATATCGGTTTGTTCACGATGTTTGTGGAGACTGGTATGGCATCGCCCCTGATCGCCAACCTACTTGCTTTTGTCCCGTCTTTTCTGGTTTCTTTCTATTCTCATTTCATCTGGACGTTCAAGTGCAGTTCGGAATATGGGCGAAAGTATGTTCTGTGGACAATGGCGAAATTTTTATCCGCAGCTTTACTGGGTATAGGACTTAATAGTTTGTGGGTGTATTTGGTCACGGATTATTTTATGATCGAGTACTATTATTCCATTCTGTGTTTTGTATTTATCACACCGGCCGTTTCGTTTGTTGTTAATAAAGTTTTTGTTTTCAAGAAGTTGCAGCAATAATTAGATAATCGTACTTTAAGCTTGAACTGAAAAAGGTTCACTCGACTTTTTGTCGGGTGAACCTTTTTTAATTAAATATGTGTCCGCTCTACTTTTTCTTCCCTTTGCTCTTATTCTTGTTCTTGTCTTTGCTTTTCCCTTTCCCCTTTCCTGCAGCGGACGGATGAATGCCGCATTCCTTGGCGATCTTGCCCCAGCCCATGCCGGAGTCGCGCATGGCCTGGATTTGTGCCGATGATTTGCCGCATTGTTCGGCAAATGCGTCGGTACGAGCTGTGTCGAGTTTTTTCTCTGCCGCTTCGTATTTCTCTTCGGCTTTTTCCACGTCCTCTTTGGCCTGCTCCTGATCTGCCTCTGTTCCGTCAGTAATGAGTATGTCCAGGATTTCCTTTGCCGCCCTGAGTTCCTCATCGGCCTCGATCACTTCTTCGACAACGGCCTTGCTGACGAGACCAATCAGTTCGTCGGTGGCTGAGGTCGTTTCCTGCGCAAAGGACATCTGGGGCAGGAGAAGGAGGACAAAGGCTGTGATGGCGATGAAATAATGAATACGTTTCATAGTGGCTCCTGTGGTGGTTCTGTTGTTCTTATATACTTATTCTCTATGCATCAGGGCACAACAGATGGGAATGATTTTATGATTCCGTTCAGCGAACGCGCTGCTCTGTTCGGTTGATATATCCATACTAAGTATTCTCTTTGAATTGCATCCGTTATTAAGATAATACTCCTGCAACGGAGGCAATTAATGATCGGATATCTGCAAGGAACACTGTTGTCCGCCAACGAGAAGGGGCTTGTGCTGCTGACGCCGGGTGGTGTCGGCTACGAGGTGGCTGCACCCACTTCGGTCATCGCCAAGTTACCGGGAAAAGGCGGTGAGGTCGATCTGTTCATTCATACGCAGGTGGCGGAAAAGGCCATCGACCTTTATGGATTCCTCGCCAGCGATGATCTTGATCTGTTCCGCACACTCATATCCATCGACAAGCTGGGGCCGAAGAAGGCTTTGGCGATCCTGTCCATGTTCGATGCCGAACATCTGCGCGAGATAGCTTTCCGCGAAGACGTGACCATGCTTTCCACGGTACCGGGCATTGGTCCCAAGTCTGCCAAGCAGATTTTGTGGAACCTCAAGGACAAGGTGAACAAACTGACGCCGACCACCGGCAAGGCCACGACGACCAAAGCGCAAGGACCGCAGGGCGAGTACCTGGACACCCTTGCGGGACTCAAGGGGCTGGGATACGCTGAGGATGAAGTACGACCGATGATCATGGAAGTTTTTGACGCGGAACCCGACCTCGACGCTGCCGGAGCCATCCGGGCGGTGCTCAAGAAAATAAATGCGGCACGTTCATGAGTAAATTGACTCTCCCAGAGGAAAATGTCCGGCCAAAGAGTCTGAGTGACTTCATTGGCCAGGAAGACCTGCGCAGTAATCTTGACGTTTTCATCCGCGCCGCCACCGAGCGCGAACGCCCTCTCGATCATACTCTTTTCTACGGCAATCCCGGCCTGGGCAAGACCACGCTTGCGCGCATCATGGCCTCTGAGCTTGGCGTGAATATGGTTTCCACATCCGGTCCTGTCATGGAGCGGTCCGGCGATCTGGCCGCCATCCTGACCAACCTTGAGCGCGGTGATATCCTGTTCATCGACGAGATTCACCGCATGCCGCCCACGGTTGAGGAAGTGCTGTACCCGGCCATGGAAGATTTCCAGATTGATCTGGTCATCGGCTCCGGCCCCGGCGCACGCACGGTCAAGCTCGACCTTGAACCGTTCACGCTGGTTGGCGCGACCACTCGGCTCGGGCTGCTGACATCTCCGTTGCGTGACCGTTTCGGCTGTATCTTCCGCATAGAATTTTACTCGCCAGAAGAGCTTGGTCGTATTGTCGAGCGTTCGGCGAACATCATCGATGTCAAGGTCGAACCAGAGGGTGCATTGTCCATCGGCAGGCGCGCCCGTGGCACTCCGCGCATAGCCAACCGTCTGCTCAGGCGTGTGCGCGATTACGCACTGGTGCATGGCGATGGCGTAGTTACAAAGGACATCGCCGAGTCTTCACTGGAACGGCTGGAGGTAGATCAGTACGGCCTGGACAACATGGACCGTAAGATCCTTACACTCATGGTGGAGAATTTCGAAGGCGGACCGGTTGGCCTGAAGACCATCGCCGCAGCCTGTGCCGAGGAGGTCCGAACCATCGAGGACATCTACGAGCCATACCTCATCCAATGCGGTTTCCTGAAGCGCACCCCGCGCGGCAGGGTGGCTACTGCCAAGGCGTATAAGCATCTGAAGTTAAGAATGGAAGATGACCAGCTGAGTTTGATTTAATCATTCTGAATGATACAAAAGAGAAAGCCGCCTGAGTGGGCGGCTTTTTTATTGGTGAGCTATTTCTTCTCCATAGAGAAGTTGACTTCCTTTGTTGTCTTTCTCCAAAGGAACACGTTCTTTTCACTGGGTTTGTAAATCCCGTTGGGTTGGGCCAGGGCGCGGATGATGTATTCGTCCACTGGCAGCTTGTCGAGGATGTAGACCCCTTTCTCATTGGTGGTCACAGACTTGTTGGTGTAGCTGGTCTCGCCGATGATGGTTACGAGTGCGCCGACCAATGGCTGGCCGTTGTCGTTGACGACACCGTATAGTGTACTGGTTCCCTCGCGAGCCGATGTCGGGGCGGCGAAAAGTAGGACCAGGGCGACTGTGAATATGATTTTGCGCAACATCTTAATTCTCCGTAAGCTGACGATTTAGGAGACCATACGTTAATTTTGCGGTGCATCCAATAAAAAAGGCCGCCTAAAGTGACGGCCTTTTATTGTTCACTAGTTTGAGAGATTATGTGTCTGTTCCTTCGTCGTCATTGAATACATCGGCCATCAGATCACCCATACCACCTCTGTACGAGGCCATGGCGCGGCGAAAGCGCGGATCGCGATGCGGCTGCTCTTCGCGGATTTCGTCGACCAGCTCTCGAGTGGCCTGAGATCGATCAGAGATCGCAGCTGCAAGTTCTTCTGAAGAGAGAACCCCGTCACCGTCTGCGTCAACGGCGGAAAATGTTTCTTCTTCAATTCTGGATTCTTCGAAATCGATGCCGCCGGAATCGTCTTTGTCGAATGCCTTCATGAGGCCGCTGGCCAAGCGATCGATCCAGTTTTCGGGCAGGCCGGGAACATTGCCTTCGCCATAAACCGTGGTCAGGAATTCGCGGGCCAGTTCGGGCTGGTCGCGCAGGGCCGCTGCGATTTCTTCGGAGGACAATACGCCGTCGCCGTTGGTGTCGAGGCGGGCGAAAAGCTCGTCGCTCAGGGTAGATTCATCCTGACTGATCTCGCCATTATTGTCCTGGTCCAGCTCATCCATCAGGCCGTTGGTGAGATTTCCAACGACTTCCTTGGCTTTTTCCTTGGCGTCTTCATGTTCGGGGCGCGTGACCTCCTCAAGGAAGGTGCGTGCCTCGTCAAGGCGTTCGCGAACTGCGGTGGCTATCTCGTCAGCAGTCAGCAGGCCGTCGCCGTCTGCATCCATGGCATTGAAATTTTCTTCAGTCTGCCCGGTCTCTTCAAGGGTCAGGTCCTGACTTTTATCCGCATCAAACTGGTTCATGAGATGGGCGGCCATGGCGCGAGGAGCACCTTTGGGCGGGCCATAGGTCTGCATCTCTTCGGCGCGTTCCTGGAGAATGGTGACGATATCGCCTTTCTTCTCATGCAATCCTTCCAAAATTTCATCGCGGGTGATTACACCATCGCCGTTGCGGTCAATGTTATTGAAGCCGTTTTGGTCAAGTTTGGTCTCGTCCAGAACGAGGTCGCCGCTCTTGTCAGCGTCCTGCTCCTTGAGCATGTGCTGAGCGAGTTTGCTCATTACGTCTTCTTCGCCGTTGGCTGGTTTGCCTGGCCAATTGCCGATTCCGAAACGAGAGCCGATTCCATCCATAGCCATGATTACCTCGCGCGAGTAATGTTTTGTGCCTGCCGATTCTGGTCTGAGACTTGTGTGCAATCGGCAGGGGGGTAAAATTTTCCGTCCTGTTTATTGAGCAAAATCCGTTCCGATTATAAATGTGGCGACTTGGACGAATTCGGTTGAAAGCCATACGTTTTTTGGTAGGATGATTTCAAACTGAAATCATGGAGGTTTCATCATGGATAAATGGGAATGCCCGTGTAGCTACATCTACGACCCGGCTGAAGGCGATCCGGAAAACAACATCGAAATCGGAACCAAGTTTGAAGACCTGCCCGAAGACTGGGTTTGTCCGGAATGTGGAGCGGAGAAGGAATATTTCGAGAAGCTCTAAGGCGACTAAGCTCTTTGCCGAGCTGAAACAGACTAAATATATGAGGTGGATAATGTTCCACTTCATATCAAGGAGAATTGTATGGGGATCATTGCTTTCTTGTTAATCGGTTTATGTGCAGGTTTCCTGGCTGGTAAGATTATGAAAGGTGGCGGATTCGGTCTGGTCGGCAACATGGTTGTCGGTGTGGTCGGAGCAGTCGTGGGTGGATTTATCTTCAAGTTCCTAGGCTTTCATGCTTCGGGCATGTTCGGCTCATTGCTCACCGCCACAGCCGGAGCTGTTATTCTACTGTTCATCATAGGGCTCGTAAAAAAATCCTGATTTATTTTTACGAAAGTACTTGCAATGGGCTGTTATGGGCGTATGATTTACTCAAGTCAAAGGACCGTTTTCAGTTAACGCCATACAAACCTTAAGATTCTTTGAATCGGAAAGTGTTTCCAGGCAACTTTCAGCAAACATCAATCCTTTGGTAGAGGCCCGTATCTCGGAAACCTCCTAAAAAAACGACGTCTTTTATGATAGCCCCCGATTCCGGGGGCTTTTCTTTTGGCTGTTGAAAATGGTCCGATTGTGTCGTTGCGAAATGAAAGTCAGACCCTCACGTATAAGAATACGCTTCGGTCCTGCCTTTCATTTCGCGCCTAGCCCCCGAACCATTTTCAACAGTCAAAATGTTGATGTAAGATGTCAGATTTGGGGCGTTGCGGATAACCCCATAAAACCCCACGTAGGAAGACTACGTTTTGATCTTGGCTTTTTTGTGGGAGCAACGGGGGAAAGGAATATGATTCCCCTGTTGCTATACTGTGATGTCTTTATGATTATGATTTTGGGGTGTAGCGCAGGTAGCCGCCTTTGCCGCGCTTTTTGGCTTCGTACATGGCCGCGTCCGCATTGCGGAGGAGATCGGTCGGGGTTTCCCCGTCGATTGGGGATATGCTGATCCCGATGCTGGCCCCAATGTTACATGGGCAGTCCTTGATGTCGAAATCAATATCGAGGGCATGAACAATACGGCCTGCCACCTTGGTGGCGTCGGCATCTGTCTCGATGTGTGAGAGGATGGCGCAGAATTCATCGCCGCCCAGCCGCGCAAGGGTGTCTCCTTCGCGGATGCAATCTGTCAGCTTGATCGACACCTTTTTGAGCAATTCATCTCCGATCTCGTGCCCATACGAGTCGTTGACTTCCTTGAATCCGTCCAGGTCTACATAGAGCAGGGCGACAGCGGCCTTGTTACGTCGTGCGCGTTTCAGGGCATGCCCTAGCCTGTCGAAAAATAGGCGTCTGTTCGGCAGGCCGGTCAGGGAGTCGTGCAAGGCCTGTCTGCGCAATTCGTCCTGAGCCTGCCTGCGTTTCCTGATCTGATCGATGAGGCGGTACGCGCCATACGTCATGATGAGCAAGCCTATGAACCAGACAGAAACGTGCCATATAAGGACATTCCTCAGATGAGCGTCCTGGATGGTGAAAAATGGAAGCATGGGTACGGAGACGCTTAGTCCGCCGATGGTGTCGCCGACTCTGTATCCCTGATCGGCATGGCAGCGCAGGCAATTGTCAAACGCGATCAGCGGCTTGATCAGGCGCATGTATCGGTCGCCGTCTAGCTCCCTGATACCACTGACTTCTTTGGCTCCATCCTGAAAAGATTCAAGACTGCTTTTCTCCCAATCATCTGGCGCGTTCTCTGGACGAAGGGGCGACAGGCTGGTCATGTGTCCGCGAAGGCCGAGGATTTTGCTGCCTAGTTCATGAATCTGACGGGTCATGTAGGACGGATTGATCAGTGTCAGTTCCATGTCCGACTGCGTGGAGACATCGCGTTCGGGCACATCGAGATATGGATTGGGCTGCTGGGCGTCTGTTATCTGCACATAGACCCCGCCGAGCATGGCATTCCACCGCCTGAAAAGAATGTCGCGGTCAATGGCAGAGCGGGCCTGGATTCGGGCCATCTCCAAGATCTCAATACGGTATTGGGATCGGGTGGTGATATATGACAGGACGAATATCATCGTCCAAATGCTTAAAACGATCCAGAAGTATGCGTGAAAGTTGATTTGTCGGTGGTGACTGTTCTCATCGAAAGGCATGAAAATCCTTTGTATCTTTTCCGCGAATTGTAAAAGATCACCGTTTCGTCATCATGTATTCATATCGATATAATGCATACTCACACATGAAAATGACTTTCGTCAATTCCAGTGCTTCGTTCTGTGAAACTCATGACAGTTAAGACCATTGATATGGTTGTTTTAACGGTTGATGGTGTCTGTGAAAAAGAAACGATTCATCTGGTGCAGAAACGTTGTAAGGAAGAAAACTATTGATCCTGAGCTGGATATCCGACAGAAATGATCCAGATTTTGTATTTGATTTATTAATGCAAAGGATAGATGATTTCTATCAAGCAAGGGGGAGATAAAGTGAAACTTCGGATTATATTGGCGACAATAATATTTGCGACCTTGTTGGGCGTCCAGTCCTGGGCTGGAAGTTCTTCCGGGACCGTGGTCATGGATTTTGATTTGAGCGGTCAGGAGCAAGGTGAGGAAGTCAAACTCTGGATTCCTTATCCGGTGTCCGGGCAGTACCAGTCTGTGACCGGTGTCAGGATTAATGGCGATTACGCCGAATCCGCTGTCTATACGGATAACAAGTTCGAGACGCCGATGTTGTACGTGCGCTGGAATAAATCAGCCACGAGCCGCAAGCTTTCCTTTGAGTTCGCTGTAGATAGGCAGGAAGTCGCCATGCGTGATTTGCCTTCTGTGGAAGCTGCCTGGAATCCGTCTGATTACGCCATCTACCTTGAACCGACTCGTCTTGGGCCGATTGACGGTGCCGTCAAGGAGTTGGCCGATTCTATTACCAAAGGGGAGACGACCCTCATTGGTAAGGCAAAAGCCATCTATGACTGGATGTGTGAAAACACCTATCGCAATCCGGAAACACGAGGTTGCGGTCAGGGAGATGTTTGTCAGCTCATCAAAGATCCCGGCGGCAAATGCAGTGACCTCAGCTCCATGTTCGTGTCCCTGTTGCGCGCCTCCGGCGTACCTGCTCGCGAGGTGTTCGGCATCCGGCAGGGGAAATCCGCCAATCAGGACATCACCACCTGGCAGCATTGCTGGTCTGAGTTTTTTGTTCCCGGTTATGGCTGGGTTCCGGCCGATCCGGCTGATGTGCGCAAGATGATGCTCAAGCACGATCTGAAACTGACCGATGCCCGGACTGATGAATACCGCGACTATTATTGGGGTGGTGTTGATCCCTATCGCATCAAGCTCGGTGAGGGGCGCGACTTGACTTTGACTCCTGCTCAGGAAGGGGAGCCCGTCAATTATCTCATGTATCCTCATGCTCAGGTCGGTGGCAAAACCATTGACTGGCTCGATCCTGCCAATTTCAAGTACACGATCACCTACACGCAGCCGGTAGTGACGGCCAAAAATTAACAGGCACCAAGTAAAAGGCCCGCAGAATTCTGCGGGCCTTTTTTATTATTTTGCCAATCGGTCGAGAAGGCTTTCGAGAAATGAGTTGCAGACTGGAATCAGTTCGTCAGCGCGGCTTCGGATTATCTCCACCGACTGTATGGTCTTTCCATCGCCTTCGGGCGGGCCGAGCACCTCGATGAATTCTTCTAAATTCGCATGTGTCACCTGAGGCAATATTTGAAGACCAACAACGCGGTCTTCGAGGATGTACGCCTCATTGGTGCAGTTGGGGCTCGTCAGGGCCTGGATGGCTCCGGGCGGGATGGTGAAGGTGTCGCCGTGCCAGATCAGGACCGGGAATTCGGCCGGTAATCCATCAAGGAGCTGTGACTTCTTGCCTTCATCTGTCTTGGATACCGTGTGCCAGCCGATCTCCCTGACAGTGTTGGGCATGGCTTTCCCGCCAATGGAGGCCGCCAGTAGTTGGGAGCCGTAGCAGATGCCGAGCACTTTCTTGCCCTCATCAACGACGTTCTTGATGAACGCCATCTCGCGTTTGACCTCCGGCTTTCCTTGCTCTTCGTAGACACTCGCCAGTGCGCCGAGCACCAGCAGCATGTCGAAATCGCCGAGGTCGGGATAGGCTTCGCCTTTGTCTACGCGGGTGATGGTGATGGGGTGGCCGTTCTTTGCGGCCCACTCACCAATATACGCCGGGTGTTCGAAGTCTTCGTGTTGCAAACAATGAATGCGCATTATGCTTCCTAAGCAGTTTGGGTCTGTCTTAATCGAGAGAGTATCTGCACCGTTGCAAAGCCTGTAACCGCCCAGACCGCCACAGCCGTCAGACCTGTACCGCCGCCCAGCATGGGGTTGGCGTCCGGGAACATCCACATCCAGATGCCGAAGCCCTGGGCATTGACCGCGCCGTGAATGAATGCGGCCAGGATGCTTGATTTGTAGTGGAGCGTCATCTCATTGATAAAAAAACCGAAGGCAATGCAAAGCAAGCACATCATGACGATGCCGTTGAATGGATAACCGGGGTAGTTGAATCCGACGTATATGATCGGTGCGTGCCAGAGTCCCCAGATGATGCCGAGAATAATGTATGCCCTGATTTTGCCAAGTGGCATGAGGCGTGGGAGCAGGAATCCGCGCCAGCCGATTTCTTCGCCCAGCCCGAAAACGAAGAACATGAGCGGCCCGAGAAAGATGGAAATCGGCAGTATGGTCTGTAAAATTGTAGCCTGGTTGATTTCAGTGTCGGCCAATATAGCCAGCCCCGTCATATTCGGGTCGAATCCGGACAAGCCCAGGACCCATGTCAAAAGGTACATGGTAAAAATGGCGAGGGGAGCAATGAGGTAGGTCAGGAAATACGGGCCGATTGATCCCATTCGGAGGGCAAGGGCCGGGACCAGTTCCCTTACGGATTTCCCTTCAATGAATTTTGCGACAAATAAACCGGACAGGCCGGGAATCCACATGATGGCAAGAATCCAAAGCGTGGGCGTGTACTGGATGTTTTCGCCATCGAATCGCACACCGTCTGCGATTTGGTTGAATTGAATCGCATAAGTGACACCAAAGGTGAGGATGATGAACCAGAGGACGGGTTTCAAGTTCATCTTCGGGTTTGTTTCGTTGTTCATGGCTGAGGAATCTACCTCGGGCGGGGTTGTTAGTCCACTCCCGGTTTGCAGGTGACATGGCATATTCCCGTGGGAGTCTGCACCGCGTGCGGGAAGTACTTTGTCCTGAACCTGAGAGCGACGTTGACCAGTGCTATGAGTACCGGCACTTCAACAAGTGGTCCGATGACGGCTGCGAACGCAACGCCGGAATCAATGCCGAAGACGGCGATTGCCACCGCGATTGCCAGCTCGAAGTTGTTGGAGGCGGCGGTGAAGCTCAGTGTTGTCGATTGTTCATAGGTCGCTCCGACCTTGGCTGACAGGAAGAATGACACCAGGAACATGATCAGGAAATAGATGCACAGTGGAATGGCGATGCGAACCACGTCCATGGGCAGTTCAACGATGTATTCTCCCTTGAGGGAGAACATGACCAGAATGGTGAAGAGCAGGAAAATCAAGGTGATCGGGCTGATAGTCGGGATGAATTTTGTCTCGTACCATTCCCTGCCCTTGAGCTTTACGCCGATCAGTCGGGAGGCCATGCCTGCAAGAAATGGAATGCCGAGATAGATGAATACGGATTCGGCGATCTGGCTCATGGAGATGTCCACGACCACGCCTTCAAGCCCGAACCATCCGGGCAGGATGGTGATGAAAATATAGGCGTAGACCGAGAAGAAGAGCACCTGAAAGATGGAGTTGAAGGCCACCAGTCCGGCACAGTATTCCGTGTCGCCGTCGGCCAGGTCGTTCCAGACAATGACCATGGCGATGCACCGGGCCAGGCCGATGAGGATCAGGCCGACCATGTACTCGTGATGGCCGGACAGGAAGGTGATGGCGAGGCCGAACATCAGTACCGGGCCGATAATCCAGTTCTGAACAAGCGAGAGTCCCAACACCCGGAAGTCCTTGAAGACCCGGTGCAACTCTTCATAACGGACCTTTGCCAGCGGTGGGTACATCATCAGGACAAGTCCCACGGCGATGGGAATGTTGGTGGTGCCTACCTGAAAAGTATTTATGACGCCTTTAACGCCCGGATACAGGTATCCGGCCATGACGCCGATTATCATGGCGAGAAAGATCCAGAGTGTCAGAAAACGGTCGAGAAATGAGAGTTGTTTGGGTGCTGATTCAGTCATGCTCGTGCTCCTCGTGTGCGGCAGGGTATCCACAAAACAAATTGGTTAAGCGACAATCATGTGACAATCGAGTTGTCAGTCAGTGAATTCTGCCAGTCTCTCGAAGTAGAGCTTGCGACAGAGATTTTCGGTTTCAAGCAGAGTCTTGAATGCATTATTGAAATCAACTTTAGCAGATGTGAACAAACCGTGTCCATGAACGAAGGCCGCTCCGGCAGAGGCCACGGCAGGCGGCAGGGTGTTGCACAGGCCGGTGGGGCCGGTGCCGACTTCGCCGGGTACGATGGGGATGCCTTCGATGGTTCTGCATTCTGCGCATTTGACGTGGCATTTGCCCCGGTTCGGGCAGTCTGCTTTGTCGCAGTCCATGGACATGATCACCGAGAATTTTGGATGCCCGTGCAGGATGCAGTCGACTTCGGCGCGGCGGTAGACGTCTTCGTGGGCAGTCAGTTCGGAGGAGGCAGTCAATCCGGTCGTCGAGCTGCCGTCCATGGGGCATTGGTCGATGCAGCCTTCCAGTTCATCCAGCGAACTGCCGGTCTGACTGATGTAGATGGTGTTGTCCAGCCGGTAGGAAATGTTGCCGAAAAAGGAATCTACAAGCCCGTATTCGACTACGCCTCGGCCTGCTTCAGCCATGGCGGAGAGTATGGTCTCATCGTCGGAGTGCGGCCCCGTGGCAAGGACGGGCAGGTCGGTGCGCGGTTCGGGCAGGTGGCTGACGGCCTTTTCAAAGGCGGCTTGGTATTCGTCGTCGATATCACCGCGTTTGGCGGCTTCCAGGTAGTCGGAAAAGAAGAGCACAAAGCAGGCAAAAGCGGTGGATGAATAAAAGACGAATCCCTGCTCCGGGCTGACCGTGCCGAAGGAGATTATGCCTTCGCCGGGGATGATCACGGCCTTGCGCTTTTTCAGGTTCTCGACAATGGCCTGAGCTGAGAATTCTCGGCAGACCGGGATATCGTGCAGAAAGGTGCGTGTTTCCGTGTCTTCGGGCCGGATGGTCTCGGGATAGCGCGTGGCAAGGAAGTCGATGATCGTGGCAAATGGTTCGGCGGGCTTGGAGAATACCAGCGAATTAATGGATAACTCGTCAAAGACCTTGGCGAGTTCCTCAGTGCGCGGGTCCTGCCGATTCCAGACAAGCTCGGCATCCAGGCCGCCCACGATGGGGTCACCGGGCGCGGCAAGGCCTTGCTCGGTCAGTTTGCGGGCGTATTTTTCACACAGGGTTTTCATTGGTCCAGCCTCAGCTTCTCAGTCATCTCTGCCGTGGGCCAGCCGTCTTTGTCTAAGCCGCGAATGACGTAGTAGTTTTTCCTGGCTTCCAGAAATTCCCCACGGTCTATGGGTTTGATTGTCACGCCGCCGCCGGATGTGCCTTCTTCTGTGAAGAAGCGGGGCGGCAGGTCGTCATCGCAGGAACAAAAACCGTTGTCCGCGTTCATGATCCGTTCATTGTAATAGATGCGCTCTCCGATATCGAGCAGGTCGTGGCCTGATGAGGGGACGCCGGTCACTGCGGTGAACGCCTTGGCGTACTCTTCCAGGCTGGCGGCAAAAAAAGTGAATTTGCAGGCTGTCAGCGAATCGACCACCGCATTGGCGTCTTCGGCGATCTTTACGATGCGCGCCTTGCCGCTGAAGCTGAAGCGGTCGGTTGCTACCGGCTTACGCAGGATTTCGTGGCTGACCGGGTAGGCCCGTAGGTGGCAGCCGCCGCGTGTGCTCATGGCATATGCCAGGGACATGCCGTACGCCCCGCGCGGGTCATAGGCCGACAGCTCCATGCCTTTGACCGTCATGGACAGTTCCCGCTTGTCACAGGAATCGGCAAAATCAAGAGATCCCTGCCCCAGATGACCGCCTTCGGACATCTCGTAGAGTGCCTTGATCAAGGTGCGCGGTGTGAAATCCTCACCGGAGATCTCGCGGTAGCAGGCCAGCGTAGCCCCGGCGGAGATGGTGTCCAGCCCGAGCCGATTGCACAGGTCATTGGCCTGGACCACCAGTTCCATGTCCGTGTTGCCGATCAGCGCGGTGAAGTGCGACATGGTCTCGAATTCCGGCATGGTCCGGCCATCTTTTGCGATCTTCTTGCAGAGGATGTGGCAACCTTTGCAACCATGTTTGCGCGGTTCGAAGGCGTCCTTGTAGGCCGCTGCATTGAGTTTATGCGCACCTTCGAAACGGGTCTGCCTGAAATTGTCGGTGGGCATCATGCGCCGGGAGTCCGTGAGGTCGTAGACCGACCCGGTTCCCCAGCATGAGAAGCCGTGTTGTCCCAGCAGGACTGGCGAGGCTGCTGTGAGGCGGAATATCTCCTCGCGCGCTTCCTTCAGGGCGTCCTTGTCATGAATACGGACTTTGCCTGTACCCTTGATGGAAATGTATTTGAGATTCTTGGTCGCCCATGTCAGGCCCAGTCCGCCGCGCCCGGCAGCGTGATGGTGGTCAACCATAATGGCAGCCAGGCGCGCGCCATTTTCCGCCGCCGGGCCGATGCAGGCTACGGACATGCCATCGGCACCGTCGGCTTCAAGTCGGTCGAATACGACATCCGTGGTCTCGCCCCACAGGTCTGTCTCGACAATCTCGATGACGTCGTCATTGATCTCGATGCCGCACGGTTTGTCGCTTGCCCCGGTGATGATCAGCCCGTCCAGCCCGGCTCGTTTGAGCTGGGTCGCCAGCTTGCCGCCCACGGACGAATCGCAGATCGCGCCGGTCAGCGGGGAGCGTGACATGATCGTGCCCCGGCCCGATGTTGGGGCGATAGTGCCGTTCAGGGGGCCGGTAAAAACCAGTATCGGTAGCTCCGGGTCGTTCCAGTCCAGCGAAGCATAGGGCCGCAGGTAATACCCGGCCATGCCCTTGCCGCCGATGTACTTCTCGTAGATTCCCATGGCGGGATACTGGGCCGCTAACTCACCGGTAGTCAGGTCTATATGAAGGACCTTTCCGGTCCAGCCGCAGATGCTTGTACTCATGAGCAATTAATCCCATTTCCCGTCTGAAAAGGCAACCAGTTGAACGCCCTTCCTTGACCCCGGATGGGAAATCGGTATTCTGTCGACCCGGAGGATGAAATGGCCAAGAAGAAGATAGACAAGTCACGCCGAAATTTCCTGTTCGGAGCGGTGCGCCGCTTCAAGAACGAAGACCCCAATGAACCTGCGGCTTCAACAGATGACGCCGTGTGCGTCATGAAAGAGGCCAATGCTCTGTATGTTGACGAGAATTGGGAAGATGCACGGCTGAAATATAAGGATTGCCTTAATTCCGACAAGAATGACGCGGACGTGCGTTATCGGCTCGGTGTGTGCTTGTACAAGACCGACAAATATCGTCAGGCCAAGCTGGAATTCGAGCGGGCCTTACGCGTTGATCGGGGTTACAAGGACGCCTTGTTGTATCTCGGGCTGACCATCGTCAGATTGGGCAAGCCGGAAAAGGCCGTGGCTCTCTGGAAGCAGTATTTTAATCCTTTGGCCGTGACTGTGCAGCGCGAACTGAATTTGCAGATTGGTCTGATGGAATCGGGCGTTACCGATCCGGTCGAAGTGATAGCCGAAGCCGTGGAAGCTTCCATCGTCGAGGCCGGAGACGGGGTAGGGTAAATTCCCGAGCTATTTTGAGTTGATTAACGCCCCTTGCTCCAGTCCCACCTTCTGATTCACCAGTTCGGAAACTCGCTGGAGCCGTTGGTTGACCTTGTCGAACATGCGCAGTTCCATCTTCATGGACGGGCCCATCGCGTCAAGTCGGTTGTCGAATTCATTCAAAGCGCGATCGTAGAGTTGAATGTCCGCCTGGTTGTGCTCCCTGATTATTTCCAACTCTCCCGGGGTGGCGGTCCTGTTTGAGGATTTGTCGCGCACATTCTGCTTTTCGTAAAAGGTGCGTTCCAATCCTATGGTCCGTTTCAACATCAACAAGCTCTCGTTGAACCTTTCCAGAATACCGAAGAATACGAATCTTTCCTTCATGTGATACCAGGCCAGTTCCAGCCGTTCCTCGATGGTGGCGCCTCCGATGCCGGACAGTGAATTGACCATGCCGTTTCTGCCACGTTGCCGAAGCTGCGGAGTGGTCGATGTCACGTACTCGGTCAACGAAACGTTCTGCTTGTTCATGTACCCGTACAGATGACTCTTGGGCCAAGTTTTCAGGAAAAAGTACTCGGATATAACTCTGTCCACGGGGTTGCGCAGGAAGGTGAAAACCCGAAACGGTACAGGGCCGTCCAACAGCTTGCCGAAGTCCCCGATGAATACATGGCCCCGCACCAGTGCGTACTCGGAGATTTGATCGTAGGTCATCTCATTGAGTTTTTGTTGCTGCTCTTCCTTGTATAAATCAAGGATATTCTCCCGCGACAGATTGTCATCCAGGATGTTGTTCAGGGTGGTCCCGGCTGTTTTGGGTATGTGCAGGAAAAATAAAGGGTGCGGCATATTGTTTTCAATGAGTTGGAAGTTGTCGGGTTTCACTTCTCTATTCGACGGAAATGGCGGGGATGTTTAGAGTGATTGTCGAATCTGGCAAACAAAAAGGCCCCCCTGAAAACAGGGGGGCCTTTGAATCAACAGTAGAAGCCGTACTTATTTGACTGCGTCCTTTAAATATATGTACTAAAAAACCGTCAAGTATGTATGTAAATAGCCTGGATAAAAGAAATTACGCCGTTATAATATCTATCAAAATGGCCAACTCGTTAAGTTTCAGGCCATTTCCCCCATTGTTCCCCTTTAAAAGTTGACGCTTTGATTGGATTAATCAGTACCGGAT
>Ga0070729_10000675_pt1 | contig 65601 bp, 56 predicted proteins | sample tdDd472_FD_66725 | JGI IMG/M metagenome (GOLD analysis project Ga0070729, IMG submission 66725) | Marine sediment microbial communities from the Atlantic coast under amendment with organic carbon and nitrate - tdDd47.2 | ecosystem: Environmental > Aquatic > Marine > Coastal > Sediment | place... | reverse complement strand
AAGCGCAGTTCGGCGACATAAAGCTTCAAATTGCGGCAGTTCCATTTGCGTGGATCGCCGCCGAATTTTCTGACCTCCGCCGTGCTCAGCGAGCATCGATAGGCGATCAGATCCTGCTGCCAGCTCGCCATCGCCGCCTTGAACGCATCGAAGCCCTCTCGCGTCGCCGAGGCCATCGCCGTATCCGCGATCGCCGACACGAGTTCCAGACCGCCCGGACCGGCGACCTCATTCGCCCAGTCTCCGTCGAGTTCGCGGCCCGCATTCGAGACGATGAAGACCATCCGCTCCAGCGCCACCGCCTCTTCCTCGCTGAAGGGTGCGTGGCGCGTCTGCGCCCGGCCGCGCGCGATGGAAATGCCGGTCAGGCCGAAATTGTCGGTCACCGCGCCATCGAGCAGCTTCACGTAGCGCATCTTCTCGGGATCGCGGTAATTGCGCAGCGCCCGTGCATAGGCGCGCAAAGAGGCCGAGGCCTCGGTATTATAGGCGGCCGTCGTCAGCCAGGCCGGCGGCTCGTAATTGCAGCGAGGCCCGTAGGCTTCGAGCACGATCGGCGAAAAGACGATCGGCACCGCAGCCGACGCCGCGACAGCCTCGGCGATCGGCAGCCTGTTCAGATCGCTGCATAGGGCGCGGAACGTTTCCGGCTCGAAGGTGAACGGCGTCCGGTTGTAGATGTCCGACGCGTTGATCCAGGTGGTGATCTGCTTGTTGCGATAGAGGTCGGCGAAGGTCGCGCCCTTGAACAGGTTCTCGTCCAGCCACCGCCCGAACCCTTCGCGGCTGTTCACGCCGCCGCTCGCCGCACGCAGCAGATTGACCGGATCGAGCTTCGAGGTGCGCATGTATTCCTCGCCGTTCCTGACGAGGAAATTCTGCTTGAAGTCAGTGAAACCGCGCTCACCCTTGAGGCCGAAATAGGCCGCGGTCACCGATCCGCCGGATACGCCCGAAAGGAAACGTATTTCATCGAAAGCCGTCACCCCGTTCTTTCCGGGGATCGCGGTCTCCTGCATTTCGCTGAGAATTCCGTAGGCGAAGGCGGCGGCGCGCGTGCCGCCGCCGGAAAAGGCCAGCGCGACGAAATCGCTGTCGGCGCCGATGTCGTCCGCCTGCGCCGTCAAACCCGGCGTTTCATCGAGCTGGATATCGGAAAAGGAGTTCAGCGTGTCATTGACCGAGACACAGCCAGCCAGCGCAGTGGCGGCGACCAAGCCTGCAATGCGGCGCAACATCGTCAATCGCGACATGCGGTGTCCAACTCCCCTGCAGCCCCGCAACTTTTCTAGGCCAAAGCACGTCGGCTGCCAACCGGTTGCGTTCTCTGCCCTTTTAGTGCCGAATTCTGGCGGATGATTGATCGTCGGGGCAAGTGAAGGCTGGAGCTACAGTTTATGAAAATCGTCTTGCGCGCGGTCGCCGTTCCCGCGCTGATCCTCGCGAGCGCCGTGGCGACACCGAGTTTCGGCCAATCGGCTGCGGAAGACCCGCAGGCGGACGCGTTGAAACTGATCCGGCTGTCGCGCACATTGCACGACCGCGCGATAGAAACTTCCGATCCGGTCCTGATGCTGTCGGCGGCGCGGCTGCGCAAGGATTCAGGCATGAGCGCCGGTGAACTCGGCACGCTTGAGGACGGTGACGCCGGTGCGACCGACGGATCGGGAAATGCGTTCGGCTGGGAGGGCTGGCTCGAAGAGGCCGTGCGGCTTTCCGGCGGCAGCGAGGTGATAGCAGGCCTTGCCGACGATATCCGAACATCCAGATCGAAAGGCCTGGCAGGCCAGGCGGTCTATACCGAAGGCCGCCTCGCCGCCCGCGCCAGCCACCGGTACAGCAATCTGAATTTCGTCGGCGGCGAATTCGCCGAAGTCTATTCCGAAGGTCTCGGCAAGGCGGATATCGACCTGTTCGTGCGTGATTCACGCGGCGCGCTGGTCTGTTCGCAGACGGATTCGAGCAATATCAACCAATGCGGCTGGACACCGGGCGCAACCGGTCCCTTCGAAGTGACGCTGGAAAACAAGAGCGACTTCTCGGACACCTACGCGCTGACCACCAACTGATCCGCATCTGACAATGCGCTACTTGCAACCGGCCAGATACCAGATCTCGGTCGGGATCATGACAGGATTATCCGTCCCGTTGGTGCCGTACCAGAGCCCGCTCCCGAGCATCGGCAGGAAGATCGCATCGGGCGCGGGCGAACCCGAGGCCGGAAGCTCATCGTAAGGCGCCAGCCGCTCGCCCTGCTTCCGGAAAAAGAAGACGATCATGCCGCTTTCCGAGACCGCCTCGTCATCGGCGATCGCATAATAGTTTCCGTAGCCATTGGACGCGGTGAGATAGAAGCTGAACCGTTCCGGATTGCCCTCCGCCCGGACCACAATTTCGAGGTCGGAATAGCCCGCGGGTTCGGCGCGTTTTTCCAAGGTCAGGCGTGCCTCGCTGCCGGCGGCCATTTCGTAGACTGCGGTCTCGGCGGTGCACTGCGCCGCCTGCGCGCCTGCGGATATGAGGACAAAAACAAATGCCATAAACAGTCGGATCATGATGTGACTATGCCTCGATCAAGAGAAGGGAGGAATGAGTGACGGGAAGACGGATCAAACTGATGGCCGATTACGACTGCTGGCCTCTTTGGGGCATGGAGACGGAGGACATCGGCAACATTGATCCGGGAGACTTGCCGCTCACTGAGGAAACGGTGGCCGGCCTCACGCGATGGTCGCAGGAATTCGACGCCCGTCTCGATCGCGCAGACCCGGCGAGATCTCGACCGTTGTCCCCCGGCGAAGAGGAGCGTTTCGAACGCGAGGGTCAGGCGCTCTGGCGACAGCTCCAGCGCGAACTGGGGAGCGGATTTGAGGTCTACTATTTCAGTTCCTCCACCGGAACGCTGCTCCCGCCAGACAAGAAATAATCCGCCCCGACAACAACGAAAGGCGCCCAGACCGACGGATGCGAGCCGCCGGGCAAATCGGGATCATAGAGCAAGGATAGCATCAGCAATGCCGCCCGCGCACTCTTCGCGCATCTGAAAACCGACGATGCCTCCCCTGCTCCGCTCCCGGCCCTGAGACAGAGGAATGGTAGACGATGGCCGGTGATGTTCCAGTATCTACGCCGCTTTGTCGTCGCAATCCTGTGCCCCGCGCAGAAATTGCCCGATAATCGCCCAAGATACTGGAATTGAAGCCACTTTTATGGCTGGATCGCAAAGTAACGTTTCCCGGGGACGGCGCCGTGTCGGCCCTTTTCAGATCATGAACGAGGAGGAACCCGAATATGATCTCAGCAAGGAATATCGCGCTGGCAGCATGCATCGTCGGTATGATGGCCCCACAGGCTTTCGCCGCCGACGAAATGTCGGAAGGCGCAAAGCAGCAGATGGAACTTTCCAACCAGCTGATCGCTCTCGGCCGCGAACGCAAGGATGCCATTCTTGTTCTCGCCGGTGCGCATCTGCGCAACAACATCACCAATGATCCGATCGGCGAGGCCGGCGACGTTCCGGACAAGGCCGATCTGATGGAAGAGGCCAAGATGCTCGCCGGAGACCGGGACGATCTCAAAGGCATCGCCGACGACATCGATGCTGCAAGTTCGCGCGGCTGCTACAACTGGAACGGCGGCACCGGATCCTTCTCCTGCCCGCCCGGCTCGCAATTCGCGAAGTGAACTGAAACCGGGACCTGAGGCGTCAAGCCTGGCCGCCTCGCATGTCCATAGAATTCAAGCCGTATCGGCCCCGCCGGTGCGGCTTTTCTCTTGAGTTCGGCGGCAGTCTACCGGCCGGCGAGAATGCCGAAAGCATCTTCATCTTCTGCCGGACGAAACGCGCGAAGGTGACGGTGCCCGTCTTCCATGTAGAGCATTCCGCAGGCGTTGCACTGCCATGCCGTGCGCGCCATGTCGCTCAATAGAGCGCGCATGCGCATCGCCGCGGCTTCGCGTTGACGGGGCGACTCGCCGGTCTCTATGGCGTCGTCGATCGCATCGGCCAGTTCGTTCCAGCGCCGGTCCGGAATCATATGCGCCTTGTTGCTGATCCCGTCGGTGCCGTCATGAATCATGTGACCGCATTCGCATTGGATTTTCATATGCCCTCGCAATCGCCTCGAACGATGCCCGAAGCCTTATCTTAAGCCGTTTCTTGCTCGGGAACAGGGCAATAGCTGGAAACCAAACGGTCTCGTCAGGCGGAATGTATCCGCCGCCTCGCCCAAAGCGTAACGAGTACAGATCCCGTTATTCCCAGGGGAATCGTGATCCATCCGAAAAAGATGTTGGCGAGAAGCGCGAGATAGAGCGAGACCGCTGCGCCGCGCCATATCGCTCCGAACAGCGAAACATCGACATCGAACCCGTCGCCGGCCATCAGAACCAATGCCGCCGGCCACATCAGGATGGATGCCGAAATCGCCGACAAGGCCCCGGCAAAGACGGAGCGGACCATACCGAATCCGTTCTGCGCCGGAACGAGCCAGCGCCAGAACAGCGGCATGGTCAGCGTTCCGCCGGCGACGGCGCCAGCCGCCACCATCATCATCTCGGAGTTCTCGAGGATATCCTCGTTGACGAACAGAACGGCCAGCGTACTCGCGACGAAACCGGCCAGTGGGGCAAGCCACGTCGCTTCGCGAACGATACGCTCATGCTGATCTGGACCCGGCATTCTGACAGCCCCTAGCCGAAGGCCAATCGGAAGGCGAACAGGCCGATTGGCACCATGATCAGTCCCAGCGGGATAATGATAATCGCCAGGAAATCGGCGAATCGCCAGCGCACGACATAGAGCTTGCCGTCCGGCGACTGCATCGCGCGGACCGTCTCGCCCGGAAGGTAGCGGGCTTCGCGCAACTTCTCCGCCTCGGGGATCGGGATCCAGCCCCAGGTGATGCCCTCGAGAGGAACGCCGCCATTGTCTACGCGGTCGGAGGAGGTCACCATCACATCCACATAGGCGGCGACCGTACCGTTGCCGACCTGATGACGCCGGACCGTGGAGGATGCCACCGTCATGTCAGAACGCGGCCAGGCGATCGAATAGGGTGGCGGGTCGCCGAAGGTCCAGAAGAAATAGGCCAGCACCAGCGGGATGCCGGTGAAGGCGAGCCCGAACAAAAACGCGATCGGTCTGAACGACAGCCCGGCATTCTTGCGCGCGGCTTCGCCGCCCTGGGCCTTCCAACGCTTCTCATGGAAAGGCCTGAAAACAATGAAAGCCAGGACGACGAGAATAATCGTCAGCGCAATGGCGGGGATTATCATGAAGGGGCGCCTGAACGACGGATAGGCAACGTCCCCGCCCGGCGATACGCGGACAGAAACCGTCAGCCCTACCGGCCATTGAGCGATAGCGGCGTCCCTGTCGCCGACCGCGTCCTCGACGATCAGACGTATCGGCCTGCGCTGGTTGGCGCCGCCCATTACCTCGATGATCGGGTCGGTACGCTGGACGATACCCAGCCCGTCATAGACCTCGCGCGTTTCATGCGTTGCAACGATGGCGTCCGCTCTGTCCCAGAACATGGAGATTGCGGGCGGTTGGCCGATAAGCCAAACGGCCAGCCATATGATCAGCGCGATGCCGCCAAAGAGCACTCTTCCTATCAGTTGCACGGTCCGGCCTCGGCGAAAACGGTCTGGCGGCTCAAGACGCGACACCTGCAAGGATTACGAAAGGAAAAAAGATCACCGCGCCGGCCAGCCCCGCCCCGTGCAGCATGACGCCTCTCCTGGCGGCACGGCGTCGGGATTCGGGTTCGATCGCGTCGAGATACCGGTTCGACCAGAAGAATCCGGGACGGATGCCTTCCTTCCGGCAATAGGCCACATAGGCCGGCCAGGGCCGGACGGCCATAATGAAGCCGATAATCCCGATGACGAAACTGACAATGAGACCGGCAATGCCGGCATAGGCGAGGATCCCCACCATCGGCGTCACTTCCGCCGCGCGGCGATGCCGCCAGGATATCGATTTTCCAAGAAGGTCCCTCCGGGCATGGTCGCCGAAATCCGGATATCCATGATTTTGGCCATTGGAATCAAGAGCAAGCAAGACTTGTCAGTTTGCACGCCCCCTCATAGACATCAATTCATCGCAAATTACGGCCAAGCGGATTGCGGATTGATGTTTGGAGGCCCAATGAGACCTGTCCTTCTGGCAGCCCTGTCCGGGTTGCTCGCCATATCGAGCCACAATGCTTTCGCGGAATGCTATGTCTGCGACGATCTCGTCGTCCTCGACAAACAGGCGGCGACCTGCTTCCTGGAGAAATTCGACTCCTTTGCCGCCGCGTCGTCGCAGGCAGACGGCAAGCGCATCGAATTCGACACCACCAGCTGCGTCGACCCCGACGCGGAAAAGCCGCGCGGCGGCCTGTCGCTGATGCCCACGATCGGCGGCATGGCGAAAGCGGGACCGAAGGCCAAGGCGCGGTACACGCTGGATGATCAGAAAGCCACCTGCCTGAAGGGGCTTCTCGAAACCTACAACGGCCCGTTCGACCCCGACGCGCAATTCGACCTCGCCAAGAATTGTCCGTGATGAGCGACGAGACCGAGAACACCTCCGGCGATCAGGCAAAGGGCGAGCGCGAGCACCGCTTTCTCTTCATCGACGTCTGGTGGTGGGACGCGCTCGGCGGGTTCTTCTCCGTGCTCGGCGTCCTCGCCGCACTTTTTGGCATCTATGAATACAAGCAGCGCGTCGAGGCGTCGAAAGCCAGCGAAACACTGGCCCTGATCGATGTCTGGGAGACCCGTGGGGCTCGCCAGGCCTATGAAAAGCTGTCGAACGAGATCGCATCCGGCTTCGCTGAGGTGCCCGCCGCCGACATGGCGGCCGCGGCAGACGATCCGGCGCTCGCCCGCGTGGTCAGCAACAAGGTCGCGGCAATCGTCCTTCGCAAGGAGGAAAACGCCGACGCCTTCGGCGAAGTGGTCTATTTCTTCAATCGCTTGGGCCTTTGCGTCGAAGCCAGCCTCTGTTCGCAGAAAACCGCCGAGGTCTTCTTTCAGGACACGCTTGACACCTTCATCGACGTCTTCGGCGATCAGATCAGCCAGATGCGCGAAAGCCGCCCGCGATATGCGGAAGCCATGCTCGAACTGCATGACGAAACGACGCCGGACTAGTGGTTCACGCGGTTACTGCAGGGTGAACTGGCTATATTGCGGCTCGCTGCGGACGGACGGCATCTGACGGCCGTTGGACAGCTCCAGCACATTAGCGCTGACATATCGGAACAGCTCGCTGAGCTCGATCGCATCATCGCCATTGCTGTCCGCCTTCCGGGACCGCAATCCGTCGAGAAGCACATGGGTGAACAAGCCATTGGCGACGTCGGGCGTTTCGAACGCAAATTGGAACCCGCCGGAAGCCGATATGATATTCGCTCCCGAGCGCGATTTCGTGTCTAGGAAATTCGCCCTCAGGACCTCGTAGCTGTCCTCCAGCGATACCGTGTTTGTCTTGCGCGCCAAAGGCACCGCGCCACGCGCATCGCGCGCGACGACCGCCCCGGTCGTAAAGGCGACCCGTTCATCGGTCTTCAGGCTGGGGTCGATGACACCGGAATGGCAGGCATCGATCAGCATGACGCGGTGAAGCGAGTTCGTATCGTCGAAAATCGATTCCAGCCTCCGAAACGGGATCGCGCTGTGTGCGAGGTCGTCCATATCCGTTTCATGGCTCCCCAGATAATAGCCGTAGTCGTCATCGAGCAGGCCATGCCCGGCGAAGAAGAAGAGCGTCTTGTCCTGCGGCCGGGCCTGCGCAAAGAACCGCCGCGCTTCGTCGACCAGATCGGCGGTCGCATCGCCATCGGTGCTGACATGCACGATCGCATCGGCCGTGCCGCCGAAATAGGCGCCGATATCGAGTGCGTCCTTGGCCGCATAGGTCAGGTCGAGCGCATTGTCGCTGTAATCCGAGACGCCGACGGCAAACACATAGAGTTTGGGCGGAGCGATGCCTTCCGGCGCCGCGCGGCGAATGGTCGTCCTGAACAGCGTCCGCTCCCCTCCCCGCGGATCGCTTTCCGTGAACCGGATCCGGTTCAACCCCGGCTCCAGCGGCACATGCAGGGTTCGCCCGTCCGATCCTCCGGAGATGCCGAGCCTGTCCAGAACGATCCCGTTATTGCGCAATTCCACCGTCCGCAGACCCGTCTGCCCGGCGAAAGACAAGGTGAATTCCGCGCCGTCCGATCCGGTGATCGCATCGGTCTTCTGGGTGAATTCCAAGTCCGCCGCAGCGGAGAGCGTCATGGTCGGCGGCGTTCCGCTACCGCTTCCCGTTTCGAGAAGCCTCTTTTCATGCAGCCGGGCCAGAAGAAGCTGTCGATCGGGAGTGATCAGCCCCGCCCGCGACAGGGCGATATCCGGCCGGTTGCGAAAGATGTCGGCCTCGAAGAGATCGACGCTGCCACCCCAGGTGTCGATGAAGCTTAGACGCCGGAGCCGGTTCTTGTCGCCCGCATAATAGCCGTCCGAGGTCAGGACCACGCTGCCCTCGAAGTTTTTCGAGCGCGCGCCATACAGCGGATCGAAGATCGCGGCGACCATCTGATCGTTGGCCGGCATGCCAAAGGCGATGTCATATAACCGGTCGCCATAGTCCGGCGTGGCATAGTCGAGGTCGATACCGGCCGTTTCCCACATCCGGACCACACCCTCGCGCCCGCGCGTGACAAGACCGTTCCCCTCCGAGGACAACGACGCGACGGCAGCGTCATGCGCCTGGAAGGATTGGCGGATGGCCCCGGTTTGCAGATTCTGCAAGATCAGGCTGCCGCTGTCCGTCCCGATCCCCAGCATCTGGCCCGTGGCATCGAATTCCATCGCGGTGACATTCCCCTGCCAGCCAGGGAAAATCTCGGCGGTGCGCTTGCCCTCCGCAAGGTCAACGATGAAGACCAGCGAGACATTTTCCGACCACCGCCCGTTGTCGGGCGCCCGCATGTTCGCCACGGCGGCGTAGCGCCCGTCCTTGCTTATGGCGAGCGGCGTGTCGCTGGTGAAGTTCCAGCGGTCGGGCGCGTGCAGCGGAATGTGTTTCTCCACCGATACGGTCTCGCCATCGATGCGACCGATCATCAGGCTGACGGACTGGAGAGACCCGTTCGGATCGGTATTCCGGATGAAGATCGGGCGGCCCTGCCACGGACCTCGCCCAAGTTTCACGTCGGTGATTTCCGCCGGAACGATATCCGCCGCAAGTTTTCGGACCGCGAGGCCCTCATCCTCCAGAACCACGAGCCCGTCACCCGCAAGGAGAAACACCTTCCCATCGTCGGTGGCGAGCGCGCGCGACAGCGGTAGTACAGGTGCTTCGAATTCGCCAAGATGCCGCCATCCGCGCCCTGTCATCTCGGCAAGATGTGTCCGGTCGCCGTCCGGCCCCTTGATCGTGTAGGCCAGAACGAGACCTTTTCCCCGCCGCCGGATTTCGGCATCCGTAAGCCGCGCATCGGCGGCTTCCACGCCTGCAAGCGCGAGAAGGTCCTGATACTCGGTCCTGTTCGTCTCGGGTTCCTCGGCGATCAACATCCCGTTGCCGGTGACGGACCACAGACGCTTGTCGGCAACCGCGCGCGCCAGAATGGTGGAGACATCCTCATAGCCCGCTTCCGCAACCAGATCGCCGAGAACGGAACGCGTCTTCAGATCGACCATGAAGACCGAGTCGTCGCCCGCAAGTACGAATGCCAACGAAGACTCATCCGCCACGACCAGCTTCTTCGCGCCGTCGATCGCGCGATCGAACTGTTCGCCCGGTGGGACGCCCACTTTGAGACCATAGACACCGGCATCAGTAATCAGACGTGCGCTGTCCTTGGAAAAAGCGAAGGCCCTCCCCTCGACCGTGCGCCGGAGGCCCGATTCCAGGGTCTCGATTATGAACCGCCCTCCGGGTCGGCAATCCGGGGTCGCCTCCGGCTCGGCCCAGGCCAGCATGGCGCCGTCGGGCGACAGACGCAGGCTTCGCGCGCTCACCTCCAGACAATGGCTTGAGCCGAGCGGTTTTTCGACCAGCCTGTCACCGAGCGATATCCGCCCGTTTTTGCAATAGGCCGACAGGAATTCCGTCGTGCCGCACCGATCCGGGAAATCCAGCGTATCGACCCTTAGGACACCGGCGCGATCAAGGCTGGCGATCCGTTTCGAGGTTTCCGACACCGAGACGGCGATGATCGGCTCCGACGAAATGTCAGAGAGCCCCATCTCCTCGTCATAGCCCGCATTCACGAACCCGACCTCACCCAGATTGGTCCCAACCGCCGCATAGACGCCGAGAACATCCATCGCCGTGAAATTTTGTTCGGCCGAAAACCGCAGGAAATGGCCGAACCCTTCGAAACCGTCCTTCTGGATGATGAAGCCCTTGATCGAAAGGTCGTCATCCGCCTGCAGCAGCGCCGAGGCGCTGGAGGATCCGAAAATACGGCCGCCGAAGTCCGAATGAATTACCTTCGTCACCTTCTGGCTTCTGACATTCCATATCCCGAGCGTCTGCCGCTCCTTGCCGTCCCCGCCCGCGGCCGGCTGCTCCAGGAGTATCAGGGATCCGCTGGTTGGCACGAAGGCAATATCGGTGACCCTGTCGCCGCCGGGCGCCATGAATGCCGGATTGACCACCTCGAATGTCGAGCGATCGATCGGTACCGACGCGTGGCGATACTGCGTGTCGAATTGCCAGGCGACATGCAGCAGGGAACTGCTTCCATCGGCCTGCTGTATCGGCGACGGCTCGTCGGAGGCGATTTCGCGGCTGACGCGGACGGTAAGGCCGGTTGCGACATCCACATCGGCCATCCATTTCACGGATAACGGCACACCGCCCTGAGCGCCGGCTTCGATCGCAAAACGCGCAATCTCCCGCCCCCAGCGCGTCCCGACATCCTTCAGGATAATCCTTCTCCAAATCGTGTTGTCGCCGAGAACCTCATTGAAGGATTGGCCCGGATCGACCGCGTCCCCGACCATGAATGTCTTGCCGTCGAGATAGCGCCCGAACCGCTCATAGAAGGGCGCGCCGTCCAGAAACGCCAGCGCCTTGGCGGCCTCGTCCTGAGGGAGATCGGTCTCGACAAACGTCCCCTCCGCGTCCTTCTCGAAATAACGAAGGGATCGTTCGCCAGTGTCCCCGTCTTCGATCCTGTATCGACCCGTCCTGAGAGGATAGAACGGGTCCATCCTCTCGCTCTCCGGGCTCGATCCCCGCGAAACGCTTTGCCGGTTGACGTCGATATCGGTGACGAGCGCGCCGTTTTCGCTTCTTTGAACCGAGCCGTATCGCGCGACAGCGGTCGTCACGTCGGGAGCGGCGGAGAAGTCGGCTTCCGTCTGCGCATTGACGAAGCGCCGGACGGCCCGGAGATAGATCACAACCTCATCGTTTTCCGCGTCGCCCGCATAGCGGAAGGTCACGGACGATCCGCCGCTCCCATCAGCAGACGCAGCCTGCGCATCGCCCGCAAAGCCGCAAAGCGCCACGGCTACGACAGCAATCGTCTTTACCGTCAGACTCCGAACAAGGCCCGCGAAGGAAAGGATCGGGGAGAATGCCTGCATCACGTGCCGGAACTCAGCATCCTCCGAAAGCATAGGACGCATGAACACCAATAAGCGCGAGCAAGTCGCGATCCGTCTTGCCTGTCGGTTCGATGCCGATTTCGCTCTGGAACAGCTTCACCGCTTCAGCGGTTTCCGCCGTGTAGTACCAGTCCGGCGCGTCGGCGAAATAGCCGCCGACGAGCAGGTACTTCTCCAGCCGCTTGACGGCGGGATAGAGATCGCCGGGTTCCATCAGAAGCGGTTGGGCGAGCTTGTCGGAGGCCTGGCACACCGCTTCAGGCGCCGGCTTCAGGAAGAAGCTGCCGTTCATCACGGCGCCGTCCGCTTCCATGGCGCCAAGCGCGGTTACAACGCTTTCCATGCGGACCGATTCCACGCGCCGGTTCGAAAACTCCGCGAGCAGACCGTCACCGGTCCGCATCAGCGTGATGCGCCCACCGTCGCAATCGAGCCCGCAAACAACCGCGCCATCCTCCGGGAATTCGCAGGAATCCGTATAGGCGGCGTAGGGATTGATCGTCGTCGAATAGGTGATCGACCCGCTCCGTTCGATGGTCATCATGCCGACGCCGGAATCCGGAGACGCTTTCTCCAGCGTGTAGCAGCTTGCGGGTTCCGCGCCCAAGGCGGGGCCGCTCGCAAGCGCAACAGAAATGGCGGTGGCGGCAAAGGCCGAAACGAAACGCGACATCAGGACGTGCCCTCCATGACGACAATCGGTGCCCAGTAATAGGGATGTCTCTCATCCGGTACGGTCATGCCGGCGCCCTTCTGCTTGGATTTGGCGGAACGGAAGTCGGTGCTCGCCCCCTTGTGCTCGCCCCTCAGAAACTGCCGCTGAACCTGTGCGAGCGCGCTCGCCACGGACAGGCCCTTGTCGATTTGCTGCTTGTAGAATTCCTGCATGAAGACCGCCGTCGACCGGTCGTTGATCGGCCAGAGCGTGGCCACGATCTCGAGCGCGCCTTTCTGCTGGGCGACGGCGGCAAAGCTCTCCAGCTCGCGGCCATCGGCCTCCTGCCCGCCATAGGCGGTCTCGCAGGCCGACAGGGTCAGGACGCCGACCTCGGCGAAATCGAGATCCATCCCGAAACTGTCCTTGATGTCCGCGACGGTCAGCCGGTCGCCATCGCCAAGCAGCAGGTAGGAATCGTCCTCCGAACTGCCGAGGATGAAATGCGAAGCGAGATGGACGATGCCGAGCGTCGGCTCGTCGGGCTCCCCGAAGATCATCGCGCTCGCCATCGTGTCGCGGGTGAAATCAGCGTCCGAATGGATCGTGCCGTCGACCACGCCCTGCGCGTCCTCCCCGCCCTCGCGCACGATCGCGGCAAGTTCGTCGGCAACGCCGGGAAGCGGCGAAAGGCCGTACCAGGAACTGGTCGTTCCAAATCCCGCGATCCGGTCAGGCGACGCCGCGCCTCCTCCGACCGACCGCGTCTCGGTCGCATGCGTCAGCTCGAACTCCTCGACCAGATAGTGCTCGCCGTCATAAAGCGCGGCAAAAGGCACATAGCGGAGCCGGCGGTCGAGCGACAGGATCAGCGTCTGTGCGCCGGCATCCTCCAGTTCGCGCATCAGGTCCTCCGGAAGCACCAGGTCGTGGAGCGCCCGGGAAGCGGGTTTCGGGTCGGCGCCCGGGTTTTGCAACGCCTTGCGCAAGTCCTCGATCCCTGCGTTGAGACGATCTTCCGTGAACGGCGCGCCCTCCCATTCGGTCCAGCTGAACACCCGTTCGGAGACAGCGGTTGTCAGGATCGCGCCGACCCGGTCCGGCAGGACGACATACTGGATCGCCGCCGCCTTGCCGTCGAAAGCCCTGCGCAAATGCGCCCTCACCGAGCTGACATTGCGTGCCAGATCCTCGACGACCGTGCTGTGAACCTCATCCGAGGCGGCGATCAGCCCTTCGAGCTCCTTTTCCATCTCTTCGCGCGAGGCGACGAGCGTGTCGGTCAACGAGGCAAGTTCGGTCTCTTCCTCACCGGTCAATTCGCCGCTCTTGCGTTGCAGCAGCAATTCGCGCCGCCGGATTTTCAACGCCGTCACGGTCGGACGAACCGCATCGATCTCGGCGGACAGCGCCTCTTCCGCAGGGCTCATCTCCAGCGGGGCAAAGGCATCGCCCGCGAATTCCGTGTCGCGACCGAGAAATTCGAAAGTCTCGAAGGATTTGAGCATGCCGAGAACGGTCGATGCCTCGACCGGCCGGTCCTGGCTGATGAAGAGATCGGCAAGCCAGCGATAATGATCGGAGATCGTGTCGCGGAAACACATCTGCAGATGTTCCGGCAGGCCGGAAATGCGTCGGCGCACATCCTGCAATTCATTGACCGCACGCTTCGCCAGCGTCAGCGCCATCGCCGCCTCGTCGAGCGCGTAAAGGCGTTCGCTCGCCTTGGAAAGCGTGCAGACCCGGCCGAGCGATGCCTCGATGGGGCCATTCCAGACAGCGGTCACGGCATGGCGCGCCATGTCGGCGTTCAGCGCGACCAGTTCCAGTTCGACGGCGCGCAGCCTGTTGCCGGCGCCTGCCTCCAGCTTCGCCAGTTGCCGGGCGGACAGCGCCAACCCCATACTGTTGCCCGATAGCCCTTCGGCCAGCGCGAAGCGTTCGCGGGCCGCATTGATGTCGACCGTAACATCCGGCTTCGGCTCGTCCACGGTCGACGCGAGTTCGAGCAGATCGCGCGCGGCTTCGTCGCCACGTTGGGCAAGCGCCTGAAGAAGACGTTCGAGCGGATCCCACGCCTCCTCCGGTCCGCCCTCCAGGTGGCGGGCGAGCGCACGGCGGAACGCCGCTCCCCGAGACGCGCCGACCTCGCCCTCTCCGGGGAGGTCGCGCACCAGGCGGAGCGATTCCAGCGCCCCCGCATGATCGCCGTAATAGGAGAGGACATCTACCCAGCCGGCGATGGCATAGGCGGGACGCGTACTCGTCGTCTCGTTATAGGGAGCCAGCCGCCCCTGTTCGCGCAACTCGGCCTCCTCGAACGCCGCCGCCTGCCCGAGCCATTCATAGGCATAGGAAATGATATCCGGGTCGAAACCGCCAAGAGCCGCGACCCGGTGGAACTCGACGCAATCGACAAAGCCATGCACGGTAGGCCGGCAGATTTCGTCGACCGCCGCCTTGAACGCCTCGATCCCCGGCGCGGAGCGATAGAGCCCCAGAAGCGTGCCCTTCGTCAGGCGGGCAAGCTCGTTTTCATCGGCCTGCAAGTCCGGTTGCGCCAGCAGGATGCGTATCAGCTTGTCATTCGCGTCCTCGTCATCGGCGAGGCGATACCATGCGGCCGCCTTGCCGAGATCGACGGTCGGCCCGCCATCGAGGCCCGCAAAGGCGTCGCCAAGCGCGACCGTGAACTCGACATAGGCCCCCCATGTGGACCAGTCCTGCTCCTCGCCGCCGGACGCCCCGATGATCTTGCCGGCATCGTCGAGAAGCACCCGCCCCGGGCCATCGGAAAAGAACGCGCTGCCATTCAGCAGGCGACCCTGGATCACGCCGGCCGCGCCGTTCGTCAGACGGCCGCTTTCGCCGTCGAGGCCGAGACCGGCCCGGTAATAGGAAAGCGCCCTGTCCCAGTCGCGCGGCACATGCTTTCCGGTCTCGTAGAAACGCGCCAGCGCGAGACTTGCCGCCGTCTGCCCCTGCTCCGCGGCGCGGCGGTAATAGTTCAGCGACGCCTCGATATCCTGCGTCACGCCGTAGCCCTGCTCATGCATCTGAGCGAGCCTCAGAAGAGCGAAGCTGTTGCCCTTGTCCGCCGCCGCCTGAAAGTGCTGCAGCGCGAGCGGCAGGTCTTTCCTGCCGCCGACGAATCCTTCCAGCAACAGCGTCGCGACGATCGCATTGGCCTGCGGGCTGCCCTCGGCGCGCAGTTCCTCGGAGATGGCTGGATCCTCCGATACGGTCCGGGCAAGTTTGACAGCGTTTTCGGCAAGGCCGATCGGAACGCTGAAATCGAGCGCAATCTGTTCGACGGTTGCCTTGTTGCCCTCCCCGACCCACCACGGTTCGATATAGCTATCGGCACCAATCCCGCCTTGCGCCTCAGGGAAAAGCGTTCCGCCGCCCTGTTCCCCGTCAGACTGGAGCAGACCGGCCAGCGCCTCGCGCATGCCCTCCGGCAGCGTGTCGGGAAGGACGCCCGCCACGGCCGCGCGAACCAGGGCGACATCGCCGCCGATCCAGCGTTCGGCGCCCTCATTGCCGAGGCCGACGAGATAGACGCCTACATCGGGCCGGCGCGGCAGTCCTTCACCGTTGTAATAGTCGAGGCCGAGGCGGCTCATGACCGTTTTCGAGCGGCCTTCCTCATCCTCTTCGGGAAGACCGGTGGCGAACCAGACCGCCTTGCGGGTCGCCGAAGCGATCGCCTCGATCGAAGCGAGATCGTCCGGCCAATCCGGAAGCGCCGCGAACACGGTTCTGAGGAACGGATGGACTTGATCGGGACGGCTTTCCCCGTCGGTTCCGTCAGTCGCCGCCATCTGGCCGGAGCACACCCCGAAGATCTGGCCAAGGGAGGATTCCAGCCGGCCCGCATCGATGGTCCCGCCTTCGCTTGCCAGCGCTGCGACCTGCCATCCGACAGGTGCCCATGCGGTTTCCGGGGCCTTGCCCGCCTGGCAGGCGGCAAGCGTGCGCAGCAGCAACGGCGCATCGAAGGCTTTTGCCTGCGCCGGTTCGGCGGCGCATAAGGCGCCGCCCTGCCCGGCCTTTGCGAGATCGAGAACGTCGCCCGGCGTAGGGAGCCCGCCTTCGCCCTTGGACGCCAAACCGGCACGGCTTGCCGCGCGGTTCCATGAAGCGACGCTTCCCTTGCCGAAGAGCCCGTCGGCTTGACCGGCTTCGCAGCCATGCAGATTGAGCATCGCCTGCGCGAGGCGCGATTGCGGCTGGTAATAGGCCCGAATCTCGACCTGCTTGCGCGTGATCGCGCCAAGCCCTTCGGTTTCGACCACGCCGATAAGCGGGCAGAGTCCGTTGCCAAATCGCTCGATATCAGCGCTAAGGCGTCGCAGCGCCTCCGGATTTGCAGCCAGCATGCGATCGGCAAATCCCTCGCCGTCGTCCGCCTGACCAATCGTCGAGCCCGACATCAGATAGTCGACGACATTCACACCGGCCCGCCCGGCGAAGTCGCCCACGCTGGATGTCGAATAGCTGGCCGCCACCGCGATAATCGTGTCGAGATCGTAACTGGCCGGTTGTCCGTATTCGCCGGGACAGGAAAGCGATTCCAGCGCTGCCCGCCAATCCGCGACAGCCTCCTGCGCCTGCGCCCTCGCCGTTGCCGATCCCATCGCCAGAACAGCCAGCGATACGATACCGACCAAACGCACAATCATGAACGGAACCCCCGAAAATTCACCGGGGCAATCTAACAGGCAAAACGGCGATGAAAAGGCGGTTCGCCACGGCCATCCACCAACTTCCCCATATCAATCAAGGACGACTCGATCGACTGCGCCTGGAGAAATCCATTCGCCGCCCCGGGCGCGCGCCCATGGGACCGCATCGCGAAGATCAAGCCAGTCGACAGGCCAGGCGCGATGGACAGCAGGCCGTATCTTCCACGTCATCATCCGCCATGAAGCCTGCGTAAGAGGCGGATGCCGGCCGGAACAATCGCTCCGGCCGGCTTCTTGTCGTTACTGCCAGGACTTGACCAGCTCGTCATAGGAAACGGTTTCGCCCTTCGGCTCCTCGTTCGCCAGCTTGGCCTTCGGAGAGCCCGGCTCGTCGAGCCACACCTGCGGGTCCTTCGGCTCGTTCAGCTTCGGTCCGAGATCGCCCTGCACGCCTGCGCGTTCAAGACGCTCGAGCACCTTTTCCTGCGCTTCGCAGAGGCTGTCGAGAGCTTCCTGCGGGGTTTTCGCACCGGACATGGCGTCGCCGATGTTCTGCCACCACAGCTGGGCCAGCTTCGGATAATCGGGCACGTTGGTGCCGGTCGGCGACCACTGGACACGGGCCGGCGAGCGGTAGAACTCGATCAGACCGCCGAGTTTCGGTGCGCGTTCGGTGAACGACTCGTCCTGGATGGTCGATTCACGGATGAAGGTCAGACCCACATGGGACTTCTTCACGTCCACCGTCTTGGAGGTGACGAACTGCGCATAGAGCCATGCGGCCTTGGCGCGGTCGACCGGTGTCGATTTCATCAGTGTCCACGAACCGGCATCCTGGTAGCCGATCTTGGTTCCCTCGGTCCAGTAAGCGCCATGCGGCGACGGTGCCATGCGCCACTTCGGCGTGCCGTCCTCGTTCATCACCGGCAGGCCTTCCTTGACCATGTCGGCGGTGAAGGCGGTGTACCAGAACATCTGCTGGGCGATCTCGCCCTGCGCGGGAACCGGACCGGCTTCGCCGAAGGTCATGCCGGCAGCGGCTGGCGGCGAGTACTTCTGCAGCCAGTCGATGGCTTTCTGGACCGCATAGACGGCGGCCGGCGAGTTGGTGGCGCCGCCACGGGCGACGCAGGAACCGACCGGCTGCGACTTGTCGTTCACGCGGATGCCCCACTCGTCGACAGGAAGACCGTTCGGCTCACCTTCCGAGCCCATGCCCGCCATCGACATCCAGGCGTCGGTGTAACGCCAGCCGAGCGAGGGGTCCTTCTTGCCGTAGTCCATATTGCCATAGACGCTCTTCGGACCGCCGGCATAGCTCATGTCGCGGCCGGTGAAGAACTCGGCAATGTCCTGATAGGCCGACCAATTGACCGGCACGCCGAGATCGTAGCCATACTTCTCCTTGAAGTCCGCCTTGGTCTTCTCGTCGTTGAACCAGTCGTAGCGGAACCAGTAGAGGTTCGCGAATTGCTGGTCGGGAAGCTGGTAGAGCTTCCCGTCCGGTGCTGTCGTGAACGACTTGCCGATGAAGTCGTCGATGTCGAGACCCGGATTGGTGACGTCCTTGCCTTCCCCTTCCATCCAGTCGGTCAGGATGCGGGCCTGCTGATAACGCCAATGCGTACCGATGAGATCGGAATCGTTGATATAGGCGTCATAGATGTTTTCGCCGGACTGCATCTGCGTCTGTAGCTTCTCGACCACATCGCCTTCGCCGATCAGGTCATGAGTGATATTGATGCCGGTAATCGCGGTGAAGGCCGGTGCGAGCACCTTGGACTCGTATTCATGCGTCGTGATGGTCTCCGACACGACCTTGATGTCCATGCCCTGGAAGGGCTTGGCCGCATCGATGAACCACTGCATTTCCGCTTCCTGATCGGCGCGCGAGAGCGTTGAAAGATCGCCGATCTCGCTGTCGAGAAATGTCTTGGCCTCGTCCATTCCGGCCCAGGCCGGGCCGGCCATGAGGCCCGCAAACAGCGCGAGCGCGGTTGTCGTTCTAAGGTAATGCTTCATGAGATCCTCCCTTGAATGAAGCGTTTCCAACTTTCCTGCATTCCGGCACGTGCCGGATGCACTCCTCCCAACCGTTCACACCCAGCGGAAAACCGCTGCAGCGTAGAACAGGCAGACGATCAGCGCCCCCCATTGGGGCAGGCTGACCACACCGAGCCAGGCCAGATTGATGAAGGCCGAGCCGAGCAGGGTGATGAAGAGGCGGTCGCCGCGCGTCGTCTCGATGCGCAGCACGCCTGTGCGTGGCGATTCCGGATATCGGATCGCGAGGACCGAGAAGACGATCAGCAGCGACGCGATCACCACGAAGAAGATCGCGGTCGGCACCGTCCAAGCCATCCAGTCCATTGTTGTTCCTCCCTTGTCTTCGCTAGACACGCCCCAGGGCGAAGCCCTTGGCGATGTAGTTGCGAACGAAATAGATCACGAGTGCACCCGGCACGATCGTCAGCACGCCGGCAGCGGCCAGCACGCCCCAGTCGAGTCCCGACGCGGACACGGTGCGCGTCATGGTGGCCGCGATCGGCTTGGCGTTGACGCTGGTCAGCGTGCGGCTGAGCAGAAGTTCCACCCATGAGAACATGAAGCAGAAGAAGGCCGTCACGCCGATGCCCGAAGCGATCAGCGGCATGAAGATGCGCGTGAAGAACCTGCCGAAGGAGTACCCGTCGATATAGGCGGTTTCGTCGATTTCCTTGGGCACCCCGCGCATGAACCCTTCGAGGATCCAGACGGCGAGTGGCACATTGAACAGGCAGTGGGCGAGCGCGACGGCGATATGCGTGTCGAACAGGCCGACCGAGGAATAGAGCTGGAAGAAGGGCAGCGCGAAAACGGCCGGCGGCGCCATGCGGTTGGTCAGCAGCCAGAAAAACAGGTGCTTGTCGCCCATGAAGGAATAGCGCGAGAAGGCGTAGGCCGCCGGTAGGGCGACGGTGATCGAGATCACCGTGTTGATCACCACATAGATCAGCGAATTGACATAGCCCATGTACCACGAGGAATCCGTCAGGATCGTCACGTAGTTGGCGAAGGTCAGGTCGCGCGGCCAGAGCGAGAAGGTCGACAGGATCTCCTGGTTGGTCTTCAGGCTCATATTGAGGAGCCAGTAGATCGGCAGCAGCAGGAAGACGAGATAGGCCGTCATCACGATCGCCGAGCTGTTGATCCTCGGAAAGGCTCTCGTGCGGGACGGCGTCCCGGTCACAGCGACGTCGGTCATCACACGCCCTCTCTTTTCTCGAGATTGGTCATCACCGTGTAGAACACCCAGCAGATGAGCAGGATCACCAGGAAGTACATGATCGAGAATGCGGCGGCCGGACCGAGGTCGAACTGGCCGAGCGCCATCTTGACGAGGTCGATCGACAGGAAGGTGGTTGCGTTGCCGGGCCCGCCACCCGTGACGACGAATGGCTCCGTGTAGATCATGAAGCTGTCCATGAAGCGCAGCAGGATCGCGATCATCAGAACGCCCTGCATCTTCGGCAGCTCGATATAGCGGAACACGCTCCAGCGCCCCGCCTGGTCGATCTTGGCCGCCTGGTAATAGGCGTCGGGAATGGACTGCAGGCCGGCATAGGCGAGCAGCGCCACGAGCGACGTCCAGTGCCAGACATCCATGACGATCACCGTCGCCCATGCCGCAAAGACATTTTGCGTGTAGTTATAGGGAATGCCGAGCTGTTCGAGCGTATAGCCCAGCAGGCCGATGTCGACCCGTCCGAAAATCTGCCAGATCGTCCCGACCACGTTCCAAGGGATCAGCAGCGGCAACGCCATCAGGACCAGGCAGACGGAGGCCCAGAATCCGCGTTTCGGCATGCTCAAGGCGACCAGAATGCCCAGCGGCACCTCGATCGCCAGGATGACAACCGAAAAGAAGAGCTGCCGCCCGAGCGCGTTCCACATCCGCTCCGAGTGGAGCATCTCGTCGAACCACTCCAGCCCGGCCCAGAAGAACTGGTTGTTTCCGAACGTGTCCTGGACCGAGTAGTTGACCACGGTCATCAGCGGGATCACGGCCGAAAACGCGACCAGCAGGAGCACTGGCAGAACGAGGAACCAGGCCTTTTGATTGACGGTCTTTTCCATCACGCGGCCTCCCCGGTCACGCGCCACTCATTGGCGTAGACATTGACTCGCGCCGGATCGAAGACGACGCGCGTCATGTCCGCGCCGATGGCCTCGCTTTCCTTTGCGATGATGTTGATGTCCCTGCCGAAGAATTCTGCCCGCACGATCTTGTGACGGCCGACATCCTCCACGCGGCGGATGCGGACAGGCAGCCCTTCCTTGTCCGACAGTTTCGAATACTCGGGACGCACCCCGATGACGACATCGCCGTCGAGTTTCCCGTAACGATGATCGAGTTCGATCAGGGAGCCGTCGACATGCGCCCTGTTGCCTTCGACGCGGGCCGGAATGATGTTCATTCCCGGCGAGCCGATGAAGTAGCCGACGAAAGTATGCTCGGGCCTTTCGAACAGTTCCTCCGGCGTGCCGATCTGCACGACCCGGCCGTCATACATGACCACGACCTTGTCGGCGAAGGTCAGCGCCTCCGTCTGGTCGTGGGTCACATAGATCATGGTGTGGCCGAACTCGCGGTGCAGCGACTTCAGCTGCGTGCGCAATTCCCACTTCATATGCGGATCGATCACCGTCAGCGGCTCGTCGAACAGGAGCGCGTTGACGTCCTCCCGCACCATGCCGCGGCCGAGCGAGATCTTCTGTTTCGCATCCGCCGTCAGGCCGCGAGCCTTGCGGTCGAGTTCCGCCTCCATGCCGATCATCTGAGCGATCGTGGCGACCCGTTCGGCGATATAGCCGGCCTCCGCGCCGCGATTGCGTAGCGGAAAAGCGAGATTCTGGCGGACGGTCATCGTGTCGTAGACGACGGGGAACTGGAACACCTGGGCGATGTTGCGTTCGGCCGTGGGCGCCGATGTCACGTCCTTGCCATTGAACAGCACGCGACCCTGGCTGGGCCTCAGGAGACCCGAGATGATGTTGAGCAGCGTGGTCTTGCCGCAGCCCGACGAGCCGAGCAGCGCATAGGCTTCGCCGTCGGTCCATTCATGGTTCAGTTCCTTGAGCGCATAGTCATCCTCGCCTTTGGGGTTCGGGAGGTAGGAGTGCGCCAGATTGTCGAGGGTTATCTTTGCCATGATTGATCCCCTTCAGGCCGCGATCGCGTAGGCCGCGGGAACGACCAGCTGGCCGTCCTCGGCAAAGATGTAGACATGCGAAGGGTCGAGATAGACCTCGATCGGCCGGTCCAGTTCGAGATCATGGACGCCGTGGATCAGGCCGACCCACTTCTCGCCATGATGCGACAGGTGAATGAACGTCTCCGATCCCGTGATCTCGGTTACGTTGAGAAGCGCGGTGAAGGCCATCGCGTCCGCCGTATGGCGAACGACCTCGACATGGTTTGGGCGGAAACCCGCGACATAGCGGCCGTCGGCCAGTTCGCGCAGCTTCCCCGCCGCCGCGACCGACTGGCCGTCCCCGAACAAGAGCTTGTTGCCGGTCTTTGAAATGCTCAGGAAGTTCATGGGCGGGTCGGAAAAGACCCGCGCCGTGGTCGCGTCGGTCGGTTTGCGATAAACTTCGGGCGTGGGGCCGAACTGGGTGATGCGTCCCTGCCAGAGCGTCGCGGTATTGCCGCCGAGCAGCAGCGCTTCCTCCGGCTCGGTTGTCGCATAGACGAAGATCGAGCCGGACTCCTCGAATATCCTCGGGATTTCGACCCGCAACTCCTCGCGCAGCTTGTAGTCCAGATTGGCAAGCGGCTCGTCCAGCAGCACCAGCCCGGCATTCTTCACCAATGCGCGCGCCAGGGCGCAGCGTTGCTGCTGCCCGCCGGACAGTTCCAGCGGCTTGCGCGACAACATTGGCGTGAGCTTCATCATCTCCGCCGTCTTCCTGACTGCGGCGTCGATCTCCGCGGCGCTCTTGCCCATCAGCCGCATCGGGCTGGCGATGTTCTCGTAGACCGTGATGGAGGGGTAATTGATGAACTGCTGATAGACCATGGCGACCTTGCGGTCCTGCACGCGAACGCCGGTCACGTCCTCGCCGTGCCAGAGCACGCGCCCGGTCGACGGCTTGTCGAGACCGGCCATCAGGCGCATCAGCGAGGTCTTGCCCGACAGGGTCGGGCCAAGAAGGACGTTCATGGTACCCTTCTGCAATTCGAGATTCGTGGGGTGGATATGCGTCGCCGCGCCCACCGCCTTCGAAACCCCGTCCAGTACCAACGCCATTCTTTCCTCCTCCCGATTTATTCCGCGGCCGCGGACTCCCCGCCTTCGCGGCGCTGGCGCATCCAGTTGTCGAGTTGCTCGACTTCACCCGGGCTCATCCGCAGCCCGAGCTTGCTCCGGCGCCAGACGATATCCTCGGCGGCACGCGCGAACTCCCGGTCCATGAGCCATGCGGCCTCACGTTCGGTCAGTCCGCTGCCGAAATCCTCTCCCATGTCTTCCGGCTCTTTCGCGCTTCCCATGACATTGAACGCATCCGTCCCGTAGGCCTTCACCAGCCGGCGGACGCTGAACGCGTCCAGGAAGGGATAAGCGGCTGCGAGCTTGCTGCGCAGTGCGTCGACGCCATCCACTGGGAAATCGCCTCCCGGCAGGGCCACGCCGGCCGTCCAGGTCTCCGTCATGCGCGGGAACCATGGCGAGAGCTTCGCCATCGCGCCTTCGGCCAGCCGCCGGTACGTGGTGATCTTTCCGCCGAACACGTTGAGGATCGGCGCACCGCCCTCCGCATCGACCTTCAGCGTATAGTCGCGAGTCGCCGCCGTGGCCGAGCTGGCGCCGTCATCGTAAAGCGGACGGACGCCGGAATAGGTCCAGACGATATCGTCCCGCGTCACGGGGCGCTTGAAATATCCCGACGCGAACCCGCAGAGATAATCCTGTTCCTCGGGCGTGCATTGCGGTTTCACCGAGGGATCGGGATGATCCAGATCGGTGGTGCCGATCAGGGTGAAGTCGGTCTCGTAAGGGATCGTGAAGATGATCCGGCCGTCCGATCCCTGGAGAAAGTAGCATTTGTCGTGGTCGTAGAGCCTGCGCGTGACGATGTGGCTGCCGCGAACCAGCCGCACGCCCTCGCTGGAATTCTGCCGGGTCTTGGTACGGATGATGTCCCCTACCCAGGGCCCGCCGGCATTGACGAGGCCTCGCGCCTTGAGAACCTGGCGCTCGCCGGTTTCGGTGTTCTCGACCTCGACCTTCCACAAGTCCTGCTCCCTATCTGCCGAAACGACCTTGGTCCGCACCATGATCCGCGCGCCGCGCTCCTGTGCGTCGCGCGCATTCAGGGCGACGAGGCGTGAATCCTCGACCCAGCAATCGGAATACTCGTAGGCCTTGCGGAATTCGCCTTGGAGCGGCGCGCCCTCCGGCGCCTTGGTCAGATCGAGGGTCGCGGTGCCGGGCAGAATCTCCCTGCCGCCAAGGTGATCGTAGAGGAACAATCCCAGCCGGATCATCCATGCGGGACGGCGTCCCTTCATCCACGGCATGAACGTGTTGAGCAGTTTCGACGCTGGAGTTTCCGTGTCGAACCGCATGCCGTCATGATAGGGCAGGACAAAGCGCATCGGCCAGGAAATGTGCGGCATCGCCCGCAAAAGGATCTCGCGTTCGACCAGGGCTTCGCGCACCAGTCGGAATTCGAAATATTCGAGATAGCGCAGGCCGCCATGAAACAGCTTCGTCGAGGACGAGGATGTCGCGGAGGCAAGATCGTTCATCTCCGCGACCGCGACGGACAAGCCGCGTCCGGCGGCGTCGCGCGCAATTCCGCAGCCATTGATGCCACCACCAATGATCACGAGATCGAAGATCGGAACGCCTTCCGACGACTGCGGCACTTGGTCCTCCCTGACTGTGCGATTGCTGAAGGGAACCTAGGGCAAGCAAACAAAATTGAAAAGAAATGTTTTTCGTTATTTTTCGTATTTGGCTTACTTATTGACATAATTGGGATTTTCGCGCCATCCTTGTGGAAAAATGTTCACTTTCGCAGATGCACAATCGACTTTAATGCCCCGTTCTTGATCGCTTTGGGGCGATTTCGCGCATTATCGAAAGATCGCGTTTTCATTTCTGCTGCGATATGTATCGCAGACGAGGAGAGGCAACCGTATGTCGAACAGTTTTCGCCAGAACGAAATCCTCGAGATCGCGCGGCGTGACGGCCGGGTCACGGTCGAAGGTCTGGCCGATCATTTCGCCGTCACCCAGCAGACCATTCGGCGCGATCTCGGCGAGCTTTCCGATGCGGGCCGGCTGGAACGCGTGCATGGCGGCGCCATGCTTCCGTCCGGCACGACGAATATCGGCTATGAGGATCGTCGGAGCCTTCACGAGGCCGAAAAGGCACGCATCGCCAAGGCTTGCGCGGCCAGGATTTCCGAGGATGTTTCGGTCTTCCTCAATATCGGCACGAGTACGGAGGCCGTCGCGAGGCAACTTGTCCACCATCGCAATCTCCTGGTCGTGACCAACAATATCAACGTGGCGAATATTCTGGCCGTCAATCCGGAGTGCCAGGTCATCGTCACGGGAGGAGCGCTCAGGCGCTCGGATGGCGGACTGATCGGCGATCTCGCAACCCAGACGATCCAGCAGTTCAAATTCGACCTGGCCATTGTCGGCTGCTCGGCGCTCGACCAGGACGGGGACATGCTGGATTTCGACATTCAGGAGGTCAATGTCAGCAAGTCGATCATTCGCCAGGCGCGCCGGACATACCTGGTCGCGGACCATTCGAAATTTCAGCGAACCGCCCCGGGCCGCATCGCCTCGCTGTCGGAAATCGACACCTTCTTCACCGACAGACCCCTGACCGACACGCTTCGCAGCAAATGCAGCGAATGGGGAACGGAAGTGGTTGTCGCCGTTCCCGAAGGCGCTTGAAACGACGATCGCGCCGCATTCGACTGAAACCGACGCAGGCAGTTTCAGTCAAAACCATCTAGAACAAGGGGACTCGGAATGCGTCCGACCGCCTTCAAAGCATATGATTGGGGGAGGATCAGGCGCTCTCCATTGCTATCCGCCCCCTCCTCAACAATTAGTGCGCGTGGATTGAGCAACTGAGGCAACATCGACGCCAGAGGAAAGAAGCGACAGTCGAAACCGACAGGCGCTGATGCAGCAGAAAGTCAGTGTGCCAGCGCCATATCAGTCCCTTCCAGCGCAGTTTGCTCATTAATCGGGACACGTCTCCTTTACAGCCGACCGCAGCCGATCGACGATGAATTCTATATCGGATGCATCGCAGATGTAGGGCGGCGCGAGGAGGATATGGTCGCCATTGCGTCCATCCAGCGTGCCGCCCATCGCGTAAACGAGCAGGCCCCGCTCCATGCAGGCATTGCGGATTGCCACATTCACGCGGCGCACCGGGTCGAATGGCGCCTTGGTTTCGCGGTCTGCCACGATCTCGATTGCCTGGAAGAGGCCGCGCCCGCGAATGTCGCCGACATTCGGATGACTGTCGAAGGCGGCGCCCAGCGCCGCGCGCAGTTGCAGGCCGCGCACGGCCACATTCTCGAGCAGATTGCGGCCGCGCACGGCATTTTGAACCGCGAGCGCGCTGGCACAGGCAACGGGATGGCCGACGAATGTGTGGCCATGCATGAACGAGCCAGAACCGTTGACGAAGACGTCGAAGACGTCCCGCGAACACAGGACGGCGCCGAGCGGAATATAGCCCGCACCCAGTCCCTTCGCGACCACCATGATGTCCGGCGCAACCCCCTCCTGCTCGCACGCATGCATGGTGCCTGTGCGCCCCATGCCGCACATCACCTCGTCCAGGATCAGAAGCACACCGTAGCGATCGCAGATTTCCCGGATCCGGGCGAAATATCCGGGAGCCGGCGGAACGCATCCGAGCGTTGCGCCGACAACCGTCTCGGCCAGGAAACAGGAGACGTTCTCGGCCCCGATCCGAAGGATCTCCGCTTCGAGAGCGTTGGCGGCGCGCAATCCGTAATCCTCGGCTGTCTCGCTGGCGTTTCGATAGCGGTATTCCCAGCATGGATCGATATGCGACGTTTTCGGCAGCATGACGCCTTCGAAAACGGCTTTCCTCATCGCGTTGCCACCCGCCGAAAGCGCGCCTAGCGTATTGCCGTGATAGCTCTGGCCACGCGCGATGATATGCCGGCGCGACGGCTGGCCGCGTTCGCGATGGTATTGATGGGCCATCTTCAGAGCGGTTTCGATCGCCTCGGACCCGTCGCACACGAAGTAGACACGCTCGATGCCGGCCGGAGCATCCGAGACAAGGAGGTCGGCAAGGTCCTCCGCGGCAGCCGTGGTGAAGAAGCTCGTATGGGCGTAAGCGAGCGTGCGCGCCTGCTCCGCTATTGCGGCGATGACCTCCGGGTCCCCGTGACCGAGGCAGGAGACCGCCGCTCCGCCGCAAGCATCGAGATAGCGCGTTCCGTTGGAGCCCGTTATCCAGACGCCCTCGCCGCGCGCGGCGCGCGGCGGAACCGTCCTCGCGGAACGATGCAGTATATGGCTTTTGTCGTTCATGCTGGTCACCTGGTCGGCCATTTGAATCCTCAATGTATCCCGCCACCAGTCCGCGCAGCAGCATGCGCGAACCGCGTCGGGTCGAATGCCGACAGATCGATATCGGTCTTCCCCGTCAGGACAAGTTCCGAAAGGCACTGACCGACACCGGGGCCCATCTGGAAGCCATGACCGGAAAAACCCCAGGCCTGGAAGAGACCGTCTTGGTCCGGACAGGCGCCGATGACAGGCAGGCCGTCCGGCGTATGTCCCTCGATCCCTGTCCAGGAGCGGATTATCAGCGCTTGTCCGAGATCCGGGATCAGCCTTCGCATAATGGCCGGAACCTCCCGAAACGGCGTTTCGCCCGGAGAGCTGCGCCAGCCGTCGGCGCTAATCTTGCCGCGACCACCGCCGAAAATGATGTTACCGCGCACGCTTTGGCGCAAATAGATGTCACCGCTGACAAGACCGAGGACCGGCATGATCCGCATCGGCATGGGCTCGGTGACGAACATCTGCGGTGCGGCCGGCGCCGGCGATACCGGCGCCGAAAAGTCCATCCTGATGGTTGTCGCCCAGGCGCCGGTCGCGTTGATCACGATGTCAGCAACGACTTCTCCGCCTTCCTCTGGACGGACAACCCAGCCGCAGAGACCTTTCTCGATAGCCGAGACCGGGCACCCCTCCCTGATGAGCGCCCCTGCCTCGCGCGCTGCGCGGGCGAAGCCGGGGGCGACCAGGCGCGGATTGGCAAAGCCATCGCCAGCACAGTAGGAAGCCCCGGCCAACCCCGGGGCGAGCCATGGATAGAGCTCGGCAAGTTCGCGCGCGCTCAGGAGCCTTGCATCCAGCCCATGTTCCCTGCCGACGGGGAGCCAGGCCTCCAACGGCGCCATTTCCTCTTCGCCGAGGGCAAGCTTCAGGTGCCCCGGCGTTTCGAGGTCGCAGTCATGCCCGATCAGTTCTTCGAGCTTGACCCAGATTCGGTGCGACTTGATGGACAGGGGCAGTTCGCCGGGATGCCGGGCATGCCGGCGGACCCCGCCGAAATTGACGCCGCTCGCCTTGCTGCCGATCGTGTCGCGCTCCAAAAGCGTGACCGGACAACCGGCGGCTGCGAGAAAAAACGCAGCCGCACTGCCGACGATGCCGCCGCCGACGATGCAGATCCTCGGTTTCGATCGCAACACCGAAATCGGGTAAACGTTGCTCACCGCTGCGTCTCCCGCTCACGGGCCGGTATAGGCAGCGGTTTGACCGGGATCTGGCTCCGAACGAAGCCGACCTCACTCCGGTCGCGACCGGACCCCGCAGCAAGCAGCGCCGCCGCTGTTTCTCCGCAGAGCCGTGACTGGCACCTGCCCATTCCGCATCGCGTCATCGCCTTCAGGCGATTGACGTCGGCGGGCTGCCAGTGCGCGACCGCCTTGCGCAGATCCCCCGCGGTCACGCCTTCGCATCGGCACACGGTCGTCTCGTCCGGCAGGTTTTCAATCCGGTTGGAGGGAAACGGAAAGGCCGCTTCGAGCCCCTTGCGGAAAAGGTCTTGGCGTTTCATCGACCGCCGCAGGCGTATCCTGCGTACGCCATCGTACGCGGGTGCCAGTCCGGCATCGGCAAGAACCGCGAGCGCCGACAATTCCCCCGCCGTCTCGGCGGCATGCGCGCCGCGGATCATCGCCATGTCCCCGGCGAGATAGACGCCGGGTACTGATGCGCGGCCGTCCCGGTCTGTCTCGACTAGCCACTGACCCGCGCCGGGATCGAAGTGCAGCCTGCAACCAAGGAGTTCGGCCAGTTGCTGTTCCGGCTTAAGCCCGTGACCGATGGCGACCGCATCGCCACTGATGTCGCCGGAGCCCTGCTCGCCCGCCCAGCTTACAAGGAAGCCGGTCGGCGTCGTGTCGATGCGCTCGGCATGACAGCCTTCCAGAACCAGAATGCCCCGTCGACGAAGCGCAACCGCCATCCGGAGGCCGCGAAAGGCAACCGCCGAACGTGCCAGCATTGCCGGCACTGCGCGCAGCTTCGCGGAAAAGGTGCTTGCATCGATCACGGCGGCAGGCGTCGCCCCGGCCTTCATGTACTGCCAAGCCACCAGATAGAGAAGCGGACCCGATCCTGCGAAAACCGGGTTCCGACCGACGAATTGCGCCTGCGCCTTCAGCATCACTTGCGCCCCACCGAGAGACCAGACGCCCGGTTCGGTCCAGCCGGGCAGCGGAACGATTCGATCCATCGCTCCTGTCGCAAGTACCACCTTGTCGCAATCCAGCGTGTCGACCTCTCCGCTCGCATCGCAAAGATGCAGGCGCACGCGCCCGTCATTTCTCCGCGTCGCGTTCCAGACGGATGTGGAAGGGCGATAGTCGATCCGCTCCTTCATGTCGTCGAATGCGCTGTCCAAGGCCGACGCACGATGGCTGTCTGCGCCGTAGAGATCCTTCGCGGAACGGAACAGGAGCAGCGCTTTCGGCGGACGGCGATAAATCTGACCGCCCGGTTCGGGCGCCTCGTTGATCAGTATCGGCCGAAGCCCGGCCTTTACGAGCGTGGATGCGGCCCGCAGCCCGGCCGGACCGGCGCCGACGATCGCCACGCACAGCGGCCGCGTTTCAGTGTGCGCCATTGTCGAGACCTGTAACGAAATGCATGCCTTGCTCGACAAGCGTGGAACAGGCGCGCACGCGTCGCCCGTCCGAAAGCGATACCCAGCAATCCTGGCAGGCGCCCATCGCGCAAAAGCCGGCGCGCAGGCGCGAACCATCGCCGAATTCCGTTTTCCTCAAAGCACCCCTCTCGCGCAGCAGGAAAGACAGTATCGTGTCGCCCGCACGGGCGACCATGGCTGTGCCGTCGACAATTACGTTCAGCGGCGAACGCTGATCGGTTCCCTGGACGGGATGACAAGTGGGCCTGAAGGACATGCTGGCATTCCGGGATTTGTCAGCCGCGCCAGATCGTGCGGCTCTGTTCGCGCATGAATTGCTGCACGTAATACGGTCCGAGGCCTCCCTTGGAGGAAACGCCAGATCCCTTCCAACCGCAGAATGTCTGGATGCCGGGCCAAGCGCCGGTCGTCGCGCCGCTCGCCCTGTTGGCATAGACCACCCCGGCTTCGGCCCGGTCGAGGAACAGCTGCAATTCGGCCTCGTCCGTCGCGTATACCCCGGCGGTCAGCCCATACTGGATCGCGTTGCCGTCGGAAATCGCCTCGGCAAGGTCGTCGAAGCGCTGCACGGTCAGGAACGGCAGGAAGAGTTCGTCCTTGTGCAGGCGATGATCTGCCGGCAGGTCCGCAACGATGGTCGGCTCGACATAGAATCCGTGATCATAGATGCCGCCGCTGAGCCGCGATCCGCCGGTGAGAATGCGCCCGTCGCGGCGCGCATCCTCGCAGGCTGCATTGAACCGGTCGAGTGCCGCCTGGTTGATGATCGGCCCCATGAAGACCCCCTGCCCGGCGGGATCGCTGACAAGGATCGCAGCGGTGCGGAGCAACAGTTTCCCGATGAATTCGTCATAGACTTCGGAAGCGACATAGACCTTGGAACCGGCCGAACATTTCTGCCCCTGCAGGCCGAAGGCAGAGCGCGCCATGCCTTCCACCGCCGCGTCCAGGTCGGCGCTCCTGGTTACATAGGTCGGGTTCTTGCCGCCCATCTCTGCGACCACCGGCCGGTTGTAACCGCCGGCGGCGACGGCGCGCAGAAGTCCCATGCCCACCCGGTGACTGCCGGTAAATGCGATTCCGTCGATACCCGGGTGTTCCGACAGGAGACGACCGGTTTCTCCGTCGCCCGTCACGAGGTTCAGGATGCCCGCCGGGATGCCGGCGGCTTCCGCCGCCTCGACGATCAACGCTCCGGTCAGCCCGGCCGCCTCGCTCGGCTTGTAGATTACCGCATTGCCCGCAACCAGCGCGGCCGAAGTCATGTTGACCGACAGGGCGAGCGGGAAATTGAACGGTGCGATCACAGCAAAGACGCCGACCGGACGCAGACAGTCGCTGGTTTCCTCGTTCTCGAAGGCACGCTGCATCGGACGCACGAAGCCGCCGTTTTCTTCCATCTGGTCACAATAGTAGCGGGCAAGATCGATCGCCTCCTCCGCCTCGCCCATTGCCTCCATGCGCGACTTGCCCACCTCCAGGAGACAGGCAACCGCATTCGCGAATTTGCGGGCATCGAGCTCGTCCGCGAAGCGGCGCACGGCCGCCACGCGATCGCGCCAGTCGAGCGCAGCCCAGCCGCGCTGCGCCGACCGGGCGGCTGCGACAGCGCGCTCGATCACCTCGGCATCACCCGCCTGAAACCGGCCAATCACGATCCGGTCGTCGATCGGGCTCGGCACGGAATAGGCACGACCACCGGTTGCCGCCTCGCCGCCGATGCGATGGCGCCATTCACGGCCGAGCAATTTCTCGCGAAGTTCAGGAATCTTCCGGTCAAGAAGCGCATGAACACCGCTGAAATCGGCGCGGATGTTCGAATAGGTCACGCGTGGCAGGGATTCGGTCATGACAACTCCTCTTCGTCGGGTGGATTCCTGCGGACAAGGCAGCCGCGTCTTGTATGCGACACTTGCCGTGCTCGGCTCTTATTTCAGTGGTTCTGCTTGCCCCGACCGGAAACGCCCGGCCGGGATCTGGTACGATGTACCTTAGGCTTTGACGGGATCGAATCCGTAGTCGCGGCGCGCGGCCTCCGGCGAGACCAGTTCGGCGTCGATGTCCGCCAGGATCCGCTCATGCTCGCGACCGGCCGGGTCGCCATATCCGCCACCGCCCGGACTGATATGGGTGACCGTATCGCCTTGGGTCAGAAACTCGACGTCTCCGATCGCGTATTCAAGCCGCCGTTCGCGATCGGTCCCGCGGTTGATGATCCAGCCGCCACCGTCCGCTGCCTGTCCGCCCATCATGCCCTGCGGCGTGATCACCGACTTCTGGGACGTATGGTGGAAAAGCGGCTTCTCGCCGAGAACCTTGTACTCGAGGATTTGCCCCACGCCCCCGCGCCAGCGTCCGGCACCGCCGCTGTCCGACGCGAATTCACGGCGAAGATAGAGGACCGGCGCCTCGATCTCGGTCGCCTCGATCGGCGGGATCGGGCAATTCGTCACATGGCACGACATGACGTCGATGCCGTCACCATAGGCTGTCGCCCCGATGCCGCCCGGAACCACTTCCGATGCGACGCCGATTTCGCCGGTCTCAAGATGCGGAGCCACGGTCGAGTTGTAGAGGCAGCCGCAGCTGTCGGCCATGGCGCGTGCCGGCGCCGCCTGGGCCATCGCTCCCATCACAAGGTCGACGATCGAGTGGCAGACGATCATTCGTTGGAAGCACGCCGCCGGCAGCTTGGCGTTCACCAGCGAGCCGGACGGGGCGATGATGGTGATCGGCGCGTTGCATCCCTCGGTATTGGCGATGTCGGGATCGGTGATGCATTTCATCACATAATAGGTGGCCGCCATCGTGGCCGACAAAGGCGCATTGATTGGGCCCTCGATCTGCGGGTCCGTGCCAGTGAAATCGAATGTGACCTCGTCGCCTTTAACGGTCATCTTGAGCCGCAGCTTGTACGGACCGCCTTTCGCGCCGTCGTCGAGGATGGTCTCCTCGTGCTCGTAGACCCCGTCCGGGATTGCGGAAATTTCGGCGCGTGTGCGCGCTTCAGACTGGCGGATCAGTTCGTCGAAACACGCCAGCACGATATCGCCGCCGTAGCTCTCGAACAGGTCGAGGAATTCCTCGCCGCCAACCTTGATACCGGCGGCCTCGCCCAGAAGATCGTTCTCGAGGATACGCGGAACCCGGCTGTTGTTGAGGATCAGCGCCATCAACGACTCGTCGAGCCCACCCTCGCGTATGAGCTTGAGAGGCGGGATGCGCAGCCCCTCCTGCCAGATTTCGACGCCCCATCCGCGCGTGCCCATCCACATCGCGCCGATGTCCATGTGGTGCACGTTCAGGGCGGTGAAACCGACGAGGCAGTCGCCGTGGAACACCGGATGGAAGGCGATAATGTCATTGGTGTGGTGCGACGACAGCGACCCGCCCCCGGCATACGGGTCATTGGTGATCACCACGTCGCCCGGCCGCCAGGTGTCCAGCGGGAAATAGTGCTCGAGCACTGTCTTCAGAGTGATGCCGATGCAATTGAGATGGATCGGGATACTGGCGCTTTCCGCCAACAATCGTCCCTGCCCGTCGAAAAGCGCGGCGGAACAATCCTCCATCTCCTTGATGATGTAGGACGAACCCGACCGGATCATACGGCCGGCGATCTGCTCCGCGATCATGGTTAGTGCGTTGCGAACGATCTCGAGCGTGATTGGATTCACGGTCGCCGCCGCAGGGCCGGTATGGGTTTGGATAGTCATGACGCTGCTTTCCGGTTCACTCAATTATCTGACTTGACGATATGCGCGTGACGCCAGGCGTCCCATCGCGCCGTCCAGCCCGGGAGGATGACGCAAGTCGATCCCGGATATTCGACGATTGCGGGTCCCTCAATGCCCGCGCCGGCCGGAATCTCCGTGAAGCGGTACACCGGCCAGTCGGCCGCGGTCCCAGCGCTCTCGTGCAGTACCCGCCGCATCCCGACCGGTGACGGCACCTTCTCGTCGAACGGGAATGAGGGCCAGGGAAGCGCCGGCGGACGGCTTGTTCCTGTGACGCGCAAGTTGACGATCTCGATGGGGTGACGGTCCAGTCGGTAGCCGTAGACCCGCTCGTGCTCGTCATGGAACCGGACGGTCATTGCGGACAGGACTTCGACCGTCAGATCGCCGACCGGCACGGGCAGCGTCAGTTCGTAGGCCTGCCCCCGGTACCGAAGGTCGACCGCGCGGAGTACCTGGATGTCCTCCGGCTCCACCCCCTGATCACGCAGCGCCTTTGCGGCGTCGATGACGAGGTCGCCGAACTCTTCGGCAATCTCGGGAATAACCACCCCGTCGATCGGCTGCACCCTGGTGCGCACCATGTCGTGGCGAACCTCGGCGGCAAGCAGCCCGGAGGCGGAGACGTTGCCCGGTGCGGCCGGGATCAGCACCCGGTTCATCCCGATCGCATCTGCGAGGCCGACCGCGTGGAGCGGCCCCGCGCCTCCGAACCCGATGAGCGTGTAGCCCCGCGGATCGATGCCGCGCTGGACAGAAACAAGCTTGATGGCATTGACCATATGCGCCTCGGCGATCGCGAGCACGCCGAGCGCGGCTTCCTCAACGCTCATGCCGAGCGGCTCCGCGATCTTCTCTCGCATCGCCTTGACGGCGCAATCCTTGCGCAGGACCCGGTCGCCATTGAGGAAGAATTCACCGTTCAGGCGCCCGCACAACAGGTTCGCATCGGTCACGGACGGGTTTTCGCCACCCTGGCCGTAACAGGCCGGGCCGGGCACCGAGCCCGCGCTGCGCGGACCGACCTTCAGGCCGCCACCATTGTCGACCCATGCAATCGAACCGCCGCCGGCGCCGATCGTCACAAGGTCGAGCATCGGCAGCAGCACCGGATAACCGGCGAGTTTGCCGCGCGTCGTCGAGAACGGCACGCTGTCGGAGATCAGGGCGACGTCCGAGGACGTGCCGCCCATGTCGAACGTAACGGCATTGGTGACACCCGAGGCGCGCGCAAGAGCATTCCCGCCGACGATACCCGCGACGGGACCCGAATGTGTCACTGCGGCGGGTAGGTTCTTCGCGAGGTCGAAACTCATGATGCCGCCATTGCCGCGCATTATGAAGGGCGTACGGCGGACGCCGTCCGCCTCGAGACGGCCGGCGAGTCGGGTCAGATGCTCGATCATCGGCGCCAGCACGAACGCATTCAGCACGGTGGTCGACGTACGCTCGTATTCGCGGAATTCGCGGATGACGTCCGACGACAGGGTCACCGGCACACCGGGAAGCTCTTCCGCGGCGATCTCGGCCAGACGCTGCTCGTGCGCGGGATTCGCATAGGCGTTCATCAGGCAGACGGCGACGGCGATCGCGCCGCGCTCGCGCAGCAGGCGCATCTGCTCGCGCGCCGACGCCTCGTCGAGCGGCGTAACCACGCGGCCTTTGTAGTCGATGCGCTCCGCCACGCCGCGCCGCAACGCGCGCGGCACGAGGGGGGGCTGCGGGCGCCAGTGAATGTCGTAGATATTGGGCTTGCGCACCGCCCGGCCAATCGCGAGCACATCGCGGAAGCCTTCGGTCGTAAGGAGACCGATGGGAAGGTCCTGCTCCTCGACGATGATATTGGTGACGAGTGTCGTTCCATAGTGAAAGGCGACATCGCGATCCGACTCATCCTTCCCGGCTTCGGATAGAATTCGCGTCACCCCGCTCAGTATCCCGATCGAAAGGTCTTCCGGCGTCGTCGGAACCTTGAGCGTGTGAAAACTGCCATCGGCGCGGTCGAGGAGCACGATATCGGTATGCGTGCCGCCTGTATCGACCCCGATTTGAACCGTCATGGAACTTAATCTCCCGAACGAGCCCTCCAGCCAACGCCTCAGGGCAAATATAAAAGTGCGTATATCGCACAATTGAACGAATTGCGCACATAATGACTAGAGCAGCCATCCGGAGGTGTCAACGCACCTTTTGCACCCTGCAGGACAAAACGAAATCGAAGCGCGTCCTTGTCTGCAGCAATGGGCCAAGCGATAAGGAACGCGACTTCCCGACGGGCAATGCAAACAAGAGGCGCGAATGAACGAAGAGCCGGCGAAAGAGGTGCGCGACGGCGACCTGCTGCAGACGCTGGTCCGCGGCCTGTCGGTTATCGCATGCTTTGATCGTGCCCACGCCCGCATGACGCCGACCGAGGTTGCGCGAAGGACTAACCTGACAAGGGCGGCCGCCCGGCGCATCCTTCTGACGCTCGTCTCCACCGGGCACGCCCGCACCGACGGCAAGACCTTCGAACTGACGGCACGAATCCTCGAACTCGGCTACTCCTACCTCTCGTCATTCGGTCTTCCCGAGGTTGCCCGGACCCATATGGAAGATGTGACGCGGGATCTCGGCGAAAGCTGCTCGATGGCCGTTCTGGACAGGGCCGAAATCATCTACATCGCCAGCATCCCAGCGCAGAGGATCATGGAACAAGTCCTGGAGGTCGGGCTTCGCCTACCAGCGCACGCGACGGCCCTCGGGCAGGTTTTAATGGCAGCCCTGCCGGACGACGAATTGATGGCGCTACTGGACAGCAGCCCGCTTCGTCCGTTGACCGCGCACACAATCACCGACAAGGAAGCGTTTCTCGAGAGGATGGAACAAGTGCGCGTCCAGGGATACGCACTCGCCGATGAAGAACTCGAGCTTGGCGTCCGCTCGATCGCGGCCCCAATCCGCGACCGCCGGAACCGCGTCGTGGCGGCAATCGATGTCGGCGCCCATGTCGGGCGCATCAGCATCGACCGTATGCGCGACGAAGTGCTGACCAAGCTCCGCCGGGCCGCAAACGAAATCGAGCGCCCGATCGGCCACCTCTGATCGAGGCAACCGCGCCACCGCATCGATGCGCCGCTCTGCCGTCAAAACACCCCCGACCTGACCGGAATTGCGGCGCCTCATGCGCGGAGGCCGGAAGCGATTTGACGCCCGGACCAGGCGCGCCCTGATTCGGACGAAACACCCAACCCATTCCCCTTGCAAACCGCAAAACAGACGGGACAGCCAACCGTCGCTTGACATATTTGCACGCCACCCCGTAGTGTGTACGCATAATGCCCGTATGTGCGATATGCGCACAAATGCAAATTATGATCGTGCCGACCGGGAGACAGCCCTTCGATGCATGCGAAAAACGCTCCGCCGCTGATGGAAATCGACAATCTCGTCGTGACGTTCGGCGACGCGTCGTCTGGCGTGCGGATCGTCGATGGCGTCAGCCTGAAGCTGGGGGTCGCCGAAACGCTCGGCATCGTCGGCGAGTCCGGTTGCGGCAAGAGCATCCTTTCCCTGTCGATCCTGCGACTGCTGCCACGCGGAGCGGCCATTTCGGGCGGCACGATCAGGCTCGCCGGCCGAGAATTGACGAATATCTCCGACCGCGACATCCGCGACCTGCGAGGCAACGAGATCAGCATGGTCTTCCAGGAGCCGATGACTGCTCTCAATCCCGTGCTCACCATCGGCGCACAGCTTGCGGAAGTCTTTCGCGTTCACCAGGGCGCAAGCCGCGCAGAAGCCCGCCAGATGGCGGTGGACGCCCTTCGTGCGGTCGGCGTCGCCTCGCCCGAGACGCGGGTCAGGAGTTATCCCGCGCAGCTGTCCGGCGGCATGCGGCAACGCGTCATGATCGCCATGGCTCTCGCCTGCCGTCCGAAAGTACTGATCGCGGACGAGCCGACCACTGCGCTCGACGTCACGATCCAGGCACAAATTCTCGACTTGATCCGCAAGCTCGGTGAGGACTACAACACCTCGGTCATCTTCATCAGCCACGACCTTGGTGTCATCGCGGAAGTATCCGACCGCGTCGCCGTGCTCTATTCGGGCATCGTCGTGGAGGAGGCGCCGACGGCCGAGCTCTTCGACAATCCCCGCCATCCCTACACTCAAGGACTGCTCGCGGCCTTGCCGCAACCGGACGCCGAAGAGGCGCCCGACCAGCTTTTCGAGATAACAGGAACGGTGCCCGCTCCCAGCGCAAGGCCGCGAGGATGCAGGTTTCACCCCCGCTGCGGACTGGCCCGGGAGAAATGCCGTACCGAGGAACCCGCAATGGAAGCGATCGGTCAGGATCACCGGGTCGCCTGCTGGGAGGCCATGCAGTGACCGCCGAAACCGACAAGCTCCTGAGGGTCACGAACCTCAGCAAGCGCTTCACCCTGTCGAATGGCGGCCTGTTGCGTGGCGCACCGGTGATCGTGCACGCAGTCGATGACGTTTCCCTGACGCTGGACGAGGGCGAAACGCTCGGCATCGTCGGCGAATCCGGCTGCGGCAAGTCAACCCTTTCGCGGTCGATCATCCGCCTGATCGAGCCGACATCCGGAAGCATCGTCTTCCGCGGCAAGGACCTGACCAAGCTGTCCAACGCCGAAATGCGCCGTGAGCGGCGCCATATGCAGATCGTCTTCCAGGATCCGTTCGGATCCCTCAATCCGCGCATGACGGTCAAGGATCTCGTCGAGGAACCGCTACGGGTACACTCGGACGAATCCCATGCGGCGCGGCTCGAACGGATCACCGAGGCGCTGCAGGTCGTCGGGATGGACCGCCACGTTCTCGACCGGCACCCGCACGAATTCTCGGGCGGTCAGCGCCAGCGCATCAGCATCGCGCGCGCCATGGTAATGGACCCGAAGCTGCTGATCGGCGACGAGCCGGTTTCCGCTCTCGACGTCTCGGTTCGGGCGCAAATCCTCAATCTTCTCAGGCGACTGCAGGATCGGACGGGCGTGAGCTACGTGATCGTCAGTCACGATCTCGGCGCGATCCGTTATATCTGCCACCGGGTGGCCGTCATGTATCTCGGTCGGATCGTCGAAGAAGGACCGGTCGAAAGCGTCCTGCGCGATCCGCAACACCCCTACACGCGGGTGCTGATATCCGCCGTGCCGGTTCCGCGCGTCCACGACCGGCGGCCCCGCATCACCCTGTCGGGCGAGGTGCCCTCACCGATTAACCCGCCATCGGGTTGCCATTTCCACACGCGCTGCCCGGCCGCCATGCCGCAGTGCCGGACGGAAGCTCCGGAATTGCGGGAGATCGCCGCCGGTCGGCGCGTCGCCTGCCACCTTCTTGCGTATGGGGGCGATACCGCTTCCCTCGCCACAACCCCGCTCCAGGCCGGCACCGCGGTTCCGGCCCAGACGGCAACAAGAACCTCCAAAGAGGCCTCATCATCCATGCTCAATCAAGAGGAATCAAAGGCATGAGTTTCTTCTCCAGATCCATTGTGGCGGCGTTAACGGCGCTGTCCATTGTCGGTGGGGTCTCGTCGGCGTCCAGCGACACCACCACGCTTGTGGTCGTGCAATCGGGCGAGCCGGTCGGTCTCGACGCGATGCAAAACAACCTGCAGCATTCACTCAACGTCGCATTCAACATTCAGGACCGGCTGTTCGAGCCGCTGGAAGACGGTGGCGTTGCTCCCGGTCTTGCGGAAAGCTGGGAATTCACGTCCGACACCATCCTGGTGGTCAAGCTAAAACCGGGCCTGAAGTTCCACAATGGAGAACAGGTCAACGCTGAAGCGGTCCGCTATTCCATGGAACGCCTCCTCGATCCGGCAATCGCATCCCCGCATGCCGGACGCATGAGCCAGATCGACAAGGTGCGCACGATTGACGATCTCACGATCGAGTTCACCACCAAGGCGCCTTTCGCCCCGATCCTCCACCTAATGAGCTATTACCTGCCCATCGTGCCGCCCGTCGCTACCGCGGCGACCGAAAAGGAAGCCTTCAACCGCGCGCCGATCGGCGCCGGACCCTACAAGATCGAAAGCTGGGAACGCGGCGGCGACGTCGTCTTGACTGCATTCGACGGTTACTGGGCCGGTCGGCCGCCCTATGACAAGGTCATATTCCGCACCATCCCCGAGGAGAGCGCACGCGTGGCGGCGCTTCTGACAGGCGAAGTCGACATAATCGAAGGCGTATCGGTTCGCAGCCAGAAGACCATCGAGGATTCCGGCAAGGGCACGCTTACCGACAGCATGGGCGTGATGCCCTATGTCGGCCTCAACACGCTGAACGGTCCCTTCACCGACGAGCGCGTTCGCCAAGCGGTGAACTTCGGCGTCAACCGCGCCCTGATCAAGAAGGCGCTTTTCAATGATCGCGGCATGCTGGCGGCAGGCCCCATCAGCCCTCGGACCTTCGGAGCGGACCTGACGCTCGAGCCCTACCCCTATGACGTCGACAAGGCAAAGGCCCTGCTCGCGGAGGCCGGTTATCCGGACGGTTTCGACACCACTTTGTCCTACCCGACCAACATGACGCAGATCCAGGAACAGGCCCAGGCGATCGCCGCCGACCTCGAGACAATTGGCGTCCGCGCCAAGCTTCAGCCGCTCGATCGCGCCGTCATGTGGGAGAAATACCAAGCCCGCGAACACCAGATGTACATCTACTGGTGGGATGACAATCCGGAGCCGGATCGCTACATGTACTCGCTGTTCCACTCCAATAGCCGCGACTACTATTACAATAACAAGGCCACAGACGCCTCGCTCGACAAGGGCCGCTCCACCCTCGACCGCGACGAACGCGCCAAGATCTACGCATCGATCGACCGCGCGCTCTACGAGGAGGCTCCGTGGCTCTACCTCTACATCATCCCGGAGACCTATGCCGTTGGCCCGAAAGCCGATTACGTCGGCCGCCGCGACGGATTCCTGTTCGTGCGCTTCGCGCAGCCGCGAACGAACTGATCCCGCAGCAATCACGCCGGCCCGGATGAACCGTGCCGGTTTCCTTTCGAACACGAATCGATACGTCTCGGCACCTGGAGAACCGAATGCTTCGCTACATTCTCAGACGATTGACCCATACGGTTCTTGTCATCATCGGGATATCGGCGATCAGCTTCATCTTCCTGCACCTGTCGGGAGATCCGGTGGGGCTTGTCCTGCCGCAGGACGCGACGCAGGAGCAGATAGCGGCCCTTCGCCAAGAGATGCGTCTCAATGATCCGATCTACCTGCAATATCTTCATTTCGTGACCGCGGCACTACACGGCGACCTCGGGCTTTCCATCTACACGCGCGAACCCGTCGTGGGGCTGATCCTGGAACGCATGCCGGCCACGATCGAGCTCGCACTTGCCGCACTCGTGCTCTCCCTTGCCGTGGCCATCCCGATCGGCGTTCTCGCCGCCGTCAAACGGGGCTCATGGATGGACACGATCAGCATGACGGTCGCCCTGTTCGGCCTGTCCATGCCGCACTTCTGGCTCGGCATCATGTTCATCATGGTTTTCTCCGTGCAGCTGGGCTGGCTGCCGACTTCCGGGCGCGGCACATGGCTGCAGCTCCTGATGCCCGCAACGGCGCTCGGCGTTTCGCTGATTGCGCTTTTCGCGCGCCTGACCCGCTCGGCAATGCTCGAAGTCCTCTCCCAGGACTATGTGCGGACCGCCCGCGCCAAGGGTCTTTCCGAGATCATGGTGGTCGGCAACCACGCGCTGCGCAATGCGCTCATACCGCTCGTCACGGTCGTCGGCATGGAGTTCGGCTTCCTGCTGGGCGGCGCGGTGATCATCGAGATGGTCTTCGCTTGGCCGGGCGTCGGCCGCTTGATCGTGCAATCGATTCTCGACCGCGACTATCCGGTCGTTCAGGCCGCGGTGATGATGCTCGCCATCGTCTTCGTGACCGTGAACCTACTGATCGACCTCCTTTACGGATGGCTCGATCCGAATATCAGCTATGACGGGAGATCCAAGTGATTCACATGGTGCCACTGGAAGAAGCGCCCGAACCGGCCGCGCCCGGTGCCGTCGCCCGCCTCGTCCGTGAACTGAGATCGAACCGAAGTGCCATGGTCGGTGGGCTGGTCCTTGCCGCTATCGTTCTCGGCTGCTTCGTCCTGCCGCAGATCTGGGGCATCAGCCCGACGAAAACCAGTCTGGTCACCCGCTTCCTTCCACCCGTCTGGGGCGACGGCGGCAGCTGGGCGCACCCGCTGGGGACCGACAATCTCGGCCGCGACGTGTTGGCACGCATTCTGGCGGGCGGGCAAGTGTCGCTGCTAGTCGCTTTCTGCACCGCTTCCGTCGCGGTCTCCGTCGGCCTCGTGCTCGGCACGCTGTCCGGCTATTTCGGCGGCTGGGTAGACAGCATCATCATGCGAATCGGCGACCTCTTTCTCGCCTATCCGTTCATGCTGCTCACGATCTCGGTCATAGCCATCATGGGGCCGTCGCTACCGGTCCTCATCCTCGTATTGGCCCTGTCGGACTGGGTGACCTATGCGCGCACGGTCCGCGGCAGCGTCCTGTCTGTAAAGGAGCGCGAATACGTCGCCGCCGCGCGCTCCATCGGAACACCCGATACCGAAATCCTGCGGCGGCACATCATTCCGAATGTCCTTTCGCCGGTTCTGGTCGTCGGCACAGTCCGCGCCGCCAGCTACATCATCTGGGAAAGCGGACTATCCTTCCTCGGTATGGGAGTGCCGCCTCCGACGCCGACCTGGGGAATGATGCTTTCGGAAGGCCGGGACTACATTCTCGATGCATGGTGGCTTGCCACCCTTCCCGGCCTTGCAATCATGTTTACGATACTCTCAGTCAATTTGGTCGGTGACGGGCTGCGCGATGCCCTGGATCCTCGCCTCAAGGGAAACAATTGATGAACACGTTCCAGTATCCGCATAACCCGCTCATGTCTTCGACGCCGACACGGCGCAACCATGCGCTTGACGCGCTGGCGGACTATGTCCTCGACATGCGCTTCGATCGCCTCCCGGAAGCGACTGTCGCATCCGCTCTGGATTGCGTGCTCGACTGCATGACGGCAGCCGTGGCCGGAGCACAGAGCGAAGGCTCGATCGCGGCCAAGGCGTCGGCGACGACCGCCTTCGGCTCCGGCGACCAGGCCACGCTGTGGTTCTCCGGCAAGCGCGTACCGTCGGCCGCGGCCATCATGAGCAACACGACCGCCGCGAGCATCCTCGATCTCGATGACGGTCACCGCGCCGCCACCGGCCATCCGGGCGCGGCGATCATTCCCTCCTGCTTCGCGGTCGCCGAGGAAACCGGTTGCGACTGGGAGGAACTGATCACCGCCATCGTGATCGGCTACGAAGTCGCAGTACGGGTCGCCGCGGGTCGCGATTTTAGTCGCCTCGACACGATGTCGACGGGCAAATGGTGCAATTACGGCGTCGCTGCAGCGGTCGGCCGCATGCGCGGCTTGAACCGGGACCAGCTGATCCAGGCGATGGCGGTCGCCGGCGTCTACGGACCGAACCAGTCCGCCGCCGGCTATTCGAAGGTCATGGGCAACCATGCCAAGGAAGGCATCACCTGGAGTTCCGTGACCGGCTGCATCGCGGTATCGCTGGCACAGGCAGGCTTCACTGGCCCGACGGACATTCTAGACCATCCCGCCTATTTCGAGCGGGCATCCATCCTGCGCGGTCTTGGCCGGTCCTTCGCTATCGATGGCACCTATTTCAAACCGTATTCGTGTTGCCGCTGGGCGCATGCGGCGATCGACGGACTGAGCGACATCATTGAGGGTGAAGGCCTGCGCCGCGATGCCATCGAGTCCGTCGAAGTGCACACCTTCGAGCGGGCATTGAAACTGAACAACGACACAGACCCCGAAACGCTCGAAAGCGCGCAGTACAGCGTACCCTTCGTGCTCGCGGTCGCCGCCATTGAGGGCCGCAGCGCCCTTCTGCCCCTCGTGGAGACGAGCCTGCACCGCCCAGAGACGATCGATTTCGCCAAGCGGGTCGAACTCTTCGTCGATGCGGAAATCAACAACGCATTTCCGGCGACCACGGGTGCCCGGGTTATTCTCAAGACTGCGACCGGCCAGCATACCCGCGAGGTCAAGCATCCTCTCGGCGATCCGGCGAACCCGATGCCGCGCGAGCAGCTGATCGAGAAGTTCAAGACCGCCACAAGGGATGTCGTGAACGCGGACCGCCAGCAAGAGTTTTTGTCGGCAATCGACGATTTCAACAAAGGCGATTTTCGTCCGCTGTTATCAGAACTGAGTCGCGGCAGCTTTCAATGATCTCGTCGCGGCCAGATTTGTTTCAGGAAACAAGCATCGCGCGCAATGTACTTACCTCACTCGCAATCGGTCGCCGCACGGCAATATATCTCGCGCAGATCTGTGGGGGAGGATCAGTCTATCATCCGAGCACCCCGTCGAACCAAGCCAAGGTTTCGGTTCGCAAGCGATGACAGCATCACGATCTGGCAATCCTCGACCACGCGATTAGTTCGAATGAATTCCTCGAAATTGAAGTGGCGACGGCAGGGGTAGCGGTTGGTGACGACGTCGTTGCCTACGGTTATCCGGGATACGGGCCTGATGACCGTCTCAACGTTCGAGGTGGAGAGGTTACGTCCCTCCCTCGCAAGCACGCGATCGAGTGGAGGTGTCGCAAGAACTCAGTCAAGACATGTCCGGAGGCGCGGTGTTGGATGCCAGTGGCAAGGTTGTCGGCGTCATTCACAAGGGTGGACCGAACGAGGGGCGTCAAATCGCAACCGCAATCCACGAGTTGAAGAAGTGGGCGGCAAACTAGGGGGGTCCGCCTTTTCTTGCCGCCCATGTCGAAACCAGAAATGTCGGCATAGTGCCGGACAGATTTACGGCGAGCTGAGCATGTCGGGCCGCAGGCTTTACCTTTTTTGGCCCCGGCTGTGAGCGTCACTGATCTTGTTGCGCAGCGATCCCAACGATTCGACGACTGATTGGCAGCTTCCGAGAATCTGCTTGAAAACAGGTTCCGTGTGGCCGTCCGGAGCCAGATTCAGTATCTTCGCTAATTTCCGATAGAGGACTGGCAGGTCATCCTTCTCCTCATACGTCTCGCCGGCTTCGATTATGATCCACTTGCACACGTCCTCAAGCAGCGTTCTGGCCAGTGTGATCGCTCCTGCGTAATCCTATGCGCTCTCCGCAATTCGATGGCGGCGATTGGCTCCGTCTGGTTGCGGCCCGACAGCAACATCACTGTCGGGAGATCGCTCGCTATCTCGAACGACCGCACCGGGGTCGGTCGCCGAACGGCCGCTTGATCAGTTTTCCATCAAGACCGGACCGTAGGGAGACGGCCCCAAATCTTCCGCCTGTATATAGAGGCCATGATAACCGAAAATGGCACGATGCAGACCACTCGGCCGCCGTTGAAATTGGTCCGGATTGCGCCCTCATTCTAGCCGTTGCGGCCATCACGTGGTTTTCCCAAAAGCAGACATCTGTGCGCGACGGGATGTTGGCACTCTTGCACCTGCAGCCACGTTCTGGGCAAGAACCGTCAATCAGGTCAGGAGATACGTCCCTCACTGCTTCTCGCAAAACCTCGTCGGAGGTTTAGCTCAACTAACGTGAGACCGCACCGTTATGGACGGCAGTTCACCGAAGGTCGTTTGATAGGCCTTCGAAAAACGGCCCATATGGGTGAAGCCGCAATCCATCGCGATATGGCTGATGTTCTCAAGCGGGCCGGCGCGTTCCAGGCGCCTGCGCGCCTCCTGGAGGCGGATACGGGTCAAAGCCTCGCGCGGGGGGTAGCCGCGATGCTCCTGAAAAGCGATCTGAAGGCTTCGCAAGTTCACGCCGAGAGTTTCGGCGATATCCGCGACCGTGATTGCCTCGTCGAAACGCGACGCCATGAGATCTTCCGCTCGGCGGACATAGTCGATACCGGCTGATAGTGCTTTCGCTCCGGAAGCGTCTTCGCCTTCCGCCGCGAGTTCGATGATAAATTCCTGCAGGATGGCCGCGACGCCGTCGACGACGGGCGGCTGGGTCAATGGCGTTGCCGGCCGCGACAATTCCTCGCCGAGAAACAGTGTGTAGGAGCGCAGGCCTGCTCCGCGATCGTGGTTGGCCGGGAGTTCAAGCGCGTCGTTTCGCCAGTTGAGGCCCTGGCGCTTCATGATCCGGCGTATTCCGTCAGCCGGCATCAAGACGACGAGTGCCTCATAGGGCGTGCAGCCCGATGCCGATACGCGGGTTCTGCGCCTGTTGGGCGAAAACAGCAGTGCATCGCCGTTCTCTGCCGAATATTCATGGCCCGACACGGCTACATCGAGACGTCCTCTCAACGGCAGCAAATAGGTGATCTTGTTGGGCTCTATGAGCTGAATGTCATGCCCGCTCGACCGGACCCGCCAGAGTTCGATATTGCGGCTGAGCGGCGCCATTTCCGTATTCAGAGATCCGTTTTCGGGATCGAGGAAATCGAACTGCGTGGTGCCGTCAAACATCTCCATGTCGGCGGATCGACTGGGCTGGCCTGCCTCGAATTCCTGAACCGAGCGAAAACGACCCATATTCTGAACGCTGCCCTTGCCCATGGTTAGTAACCACGCAGTCTTCGTTGTGATCTTACGCAGCGTTACGCATCAACACAATTAGTGGATCATGTTGCCGGCCATCTATTCGCTTTTCGGATACGGCGCATTCGCAAAGCGGATATACGCGCAGTTGTGGTCTGGCTAACGTTCCCGTGTTCGCCTGAACTGGCGAATTCGGGAGTTGGTCATGAAAAACTTCGGCAAATTGGCGATGCCCGGTACTGCATCGTTGACGCTTGCGGCCAGCGAATCCTCCGACAATGGCGGCCCGCTGATCACGCTCGATGCGGCCGGCCGGAGACTCTCTTGCCGCCGCGAGGTGAATGGATCGGTCGCCGTCTTACGCAAATTCGCGAACTAACTGGAAAGTCTGAAAAAATCGGGGCTGGAGCGCGAATAGATAATGGCCGTGGAAAATAAGTGAGGCAGGGTATGAAGAGTGTTTTGATTGCTTGTTCCATGGCGTTGCTTCTTGGCGTCGCCGCCTGTTCCGACCAGAAGTCCGAGGAAAGCGCTTCGCAGCCGGCTTCCGAAACGCCCGCTGCGCCGCAGACCGAAACCACGGCGACCGGTGACAAGCCCGCGGCTCCGCCGGCAGCGGCAACCGACACCGAGACTTTGACCAACAATGCATGTGTGGCGGCGGTGGAACAGCAGGCCAGCGGGGCCGACGTCACGGTGCTCAGCAACGAGTTTTCCGAGGCGAATACGCTGGTCATGCTCGGCGTCGGTCCGGACCGCGCGCCATGGCGCTGTCTGGTTTCCAATGACGGTCAGGTCCAAGAAGCCTACTTCGATGGTGACGACAGCGCTGGTGCACCCGCCGGTGGGGGCGAAACGGCAGGAGGAGGCTCCGACGTCTCGGAGGCCGCAATAAACGCCTGCATTGCCGCCGTGGAGGAACAGGCCGGCGGCTCGGAAATATCTGTCCTGAATACGGAATTCTCCGAAGCCAACTCGCTGGTGATGCTCGGTGTCGGCGCTGATGGTGCGCCCTGGCGCTGTCTCGTATCGAATGATGGACAGGGCGCCGAGGCCTATTTCGACGGCGACGACAGCGCCGGCGTTCCCGACGCTTCCGTCGACACGGGCGGCTCCGACGTCTCCGCGGCGGCCATCGACGCGTGCCTCGCGGCCGTCTCCGGGGAGACCGGCAATGGCGATGTCGCGGTGAGCAGTACCGAATTTTCCGAGGCGAACTCGCTTGTCATGGTCGGTGTCGGCCCGGACCGCGCTCCGTGGCGCTGCCTGGTTTCGAATGACGGCCAGGTCCAGGAGGTCATGTCGCAATCGGATGAAGGCGCGCTCTGAGCGCAGACAGGGAGGAGCGGATAGCATGGAAGGTGCAACTGCAGTCGGAGCCGGAATGGGGCTTCTGATCGCGCTGCTGATCATGTGCTTGTTCGGAGCCATCGTCGGCTGGATCGCAGGACTCATCTTGAAGGGTTCCGGCTACGGCCTGATCGGTGACATCGTCATCGGGATCGTCGGCGCGAACATCGCCGGTTGGCTGTTTCAGGCGCTCGGCATTTCGATCGGCGGCGGCATCATCGGCGCAATCGTCGCCGCGGTGATCGGAGCCGTGATCCTGATGTTGGTCATCAAGGCGATAAGGCGGGCCTGATGCGAGTGGCGTTGCGGGATCGCTTTCTCACTCTCGTGGCCGTCTCCGGCCTGTTTTTTGCGGTGACGACCGCTGTCGAGGCGGAGGCGGACGGTCCGGACTATTTCCGCGTCACCGGCGTTGCCGAAAACGATGTGCTCAATATTCGGGGAGCACCGGAGGCCGGCGCAGCGAAGCTTGGCGAAATCCCCTGGAACGGCGACGGCATTCGAAATCTGGGCTGCCAGGGCGGCCTCAGCTTCGCCGAATGGGAAGCTGCGACGGAGGCCGAACGCAAGGCGGCGGCGCAAACGCGCTGGTGCCGTGTCTCCTATGACGGCGTCGAGGGCTGGGCCGCCGGCTGGTTTCTTGCGGAGGGATCTTACCCGGCGGGTGAAGCGGCAGGTTCCGGAAGCCCCACGAGCTGGCGCTTCGGTACGGTCGATGGTGATCCGGCTGTCGGCGAAACCGAAATCAGCTTCGGAGCGGACGGTTCGATCTCCGGCACGACCGGCTGCAACAGGTTCAATGGCCGAGGCGCGATGGATGACGGGGCGCTCGTCATCGACGGCCCGTTGGCGACCACACGCATGGCTTGCCCGGGCGAGGCGATGACTATGCAGGAGGACCGAATCCTGGCCGCCCTGCAAGGCCGGTTGAGCATCGCCTTCGATCCGTTTTCCCAATCCCTTCAACTCGTCAACGAGGATGCCGGCGTCACGCTGCGCCTCGACAGGTAGTCAGGAAAAGTCACGATGAAAAACAAGACGTCACGCCGCCGCTTTCTCGCCAACACGACCGTCGCACTCATGGCGGCGGGGATCGGCGGAGCATTTGCCCAGGTCGCCAAGCCCGCCAGGGACCTGAAGCCCGGCGAATGGTCATGGTATCCGGAGCGCTCGGAGAGCGGCCCTGTCGCCGTCATCGTTTCGCTGAGCGAGCAACTCGCCTTCGTCTACCGCAACGGCATCCGTATCGGCGTGACGACCGTGTCGTCCGGCAGGCCGGGTTACGAGACGCCGACCGGGGTCTTCACGGTGCTCCGCAAGGAGAAGATGCATTACTCGTCGAAATACAACAACGCGGCCATGCCGGACACCCAGTTCTTCTTTGGCGGCTGCGCGCTGCATGCGGGCGGACTTCCCGGCTATCCGAGCTCGCATGGCTGCGTGCATCTGCCACGCAAATTCGCGGATCTGCTGTTCGGCATAACCCATAATGGCACCCCGGTGATCGTGACCAACGAACGCTCCGGCGTCGGCACGCTGAAACATGCCGGGCTGGTGCTGACCGAAGCCGATCTCGACCGGATCGAGGAGGCAACGGGTCATATGCAGGGCAAGAGCCTGCCCACCGATACGCAGGGCGAGGATCAGCACGCCTTCTCGATCCTGATCAGCGGCGCCGATCGCAAACTGATCGCGCTCAGGAACGGGGAACTCTTTCTGGAGACGGCGGTGAGCGTGAACAACGCGCGCTGGCCGCTCGGCACCCATGTCTATCTTCTGCATGATGTCGACCCGCAGCATCAGCATTTCAACTGGGTCGCGATCGGGCTTGGTACCGGCCACGAGGACGCGGTCGATCAGCAAAAAGAGCTGGCGGCAACGGCCCGGCTGGTGATCCCGACAGACGCCTATTCGATCATCGCGAGAAACCTCCACCCGGGCGCAACCATGATGCTGACCGATCTGCCGGCGCATCCCGAAACGCGCTCCGGTACGGACTTCGTCATCATGCGCGACGTGCCGATGGCCTGATCATCCAAAATTCAATCCAAGGGAAATCGACATGAAGAAAATCATCCTTACAGCGCTTCTCATGCTGCCGCTCGCCGCTTGCGAAACCAGCGATAGCGGCTCGTCGGCACCAGCCATGCAACCATCGGTCGGTAATGAGTACGATCTGACGGCTTTCGAGGGCGCGCGGGCCGGCCAGGCCGAGATGGGGATCCAGAACCTCGGCTATGAAGCCATCCGCTCGGAGGGATTGACGACCTACTGGTTCAATCGGTCCACCGGAGCCTGTGCACAGGTCACCACCTCCAACGGCAGGTATTCCTCGGTGACGATGCTGCCGGCCGGGGACTGCTGAGCCGGATCGGGAGGCCAGGCACATGAACAATTATCTCGTTCGGCTGATCGGGCTCTTTGTCGGACTTGCCGCCGCCTCGGCCAGTCCTGCCTTGGCCGACATGCCCGTTTTCTCCGCGCAATGTCCGCAAGGCAATTATGTCGACGCCGACAGAAGCGGGACGGTGCGGGTCAATGGCGCGGTGGCGCGCGTGGAAAGGTTCAACGAGAATTACTACGAGGCCACCGCCAACCGCGTCACCTACACGATCAGCAAGAACCCGGACGGGAGCGGGCTCCAGGTTGGTTACAATCCTCCGGGTAATGCCGGTGGATACTGCACAATCCTTGCTTCCGCGCCGCCGCCTGCAAACCGGCCCGGCGGAGGAGACGGTCCCAACACCGCGCGCGTGACCGGCGTTCGGGCCGGAGACTTTCTCAATGTCCGTAGCGGCGCCGGGACGAATTACGGGGTCGTCGGCCAACTTGCCAATGGCGACAGGGTGCGCAATCTGGGCTGCCAGTCGCAGGGCAATTCGCGCTGGTGCCAGATCGAGATGATGACGGACATGCGCGAGCGCGGATGGGTCAATGCGCGTTATCTCGATCTTGCGGGTGCCGCGGGTAATCGGCCGTCCCGGCCGCCGCAAGCTTCCGCTCCCGGAATGACATCGACGGAGCGCGTGCGTTTTGCGCCGGGCGCTTCCTCAACCAGCATGAATGGCGGGCTGAACCCCGGAAGCTCGGTACGCTACGTCCTCGGTGCGCGGAACGGCCAGTTCCTGACCGTTAATATCGCGCCCAATGGCCCCGGGATTTCTTACCAGATCTTCAATCCCGACACTTCGTTCCTGCTCGATCAGATCAGCGCCACGCAGCCCTATCGCGGGCAGCTCTGGCAAACGGGCGACCATGTGATCGAGGTCATCAACCGCGGCAATCGAAACGCGTCTTACGCCATCGAGATCGGGATCAGGTGAGGTCCCGCATCGAATATCCAACGAACTACAGGAGGAAATCATGAAACATGCTGTGAAACTCGTGGCCGGGCTGGCAGTTCTGGCCGCACTCGCCGGGTGCGAAACGAGCGGGGATGGCGGCGGCTTCGGGCCCCCCGCCGGCAATGCTCCCGAGGAAGCCGGTCGGCAAGCCTGTCTGCGCGACGTCAAGTCGACCACCGGCAATTACGACGCCGTCGTGCTCAGCTCGAGTTTCTCGCAGGCGGGCACCGAAGTGATCGTCGGTGTCGGCCCGCAACGCGCACGCTGGAGCTGTATAGCCTATAGCGACGGCTCCACGACCGGGATCATGTCGCTGACGAACGAAGGGTCTCTCTAAGCCGATGGCGCGCGCACTCCGCATGGCGCTGATCGCTTTCGGAATGCTCTATGTGTTTGCGCTCGCCATTTTCCTGATCGGCACTTTCGGCCTGTTCGGGCAGGAACGGGATCCGCTTTCGGGCGTGTTCCTGATCCCGCTCGGGCTGCCTTGGAACCGGTTTATCGATGTCTTCCCGGAGGCGCTGTGGCCGTGGCTCGCGGCGGGAGCTCCGGCGGTCAACCTGCTGATCCTGTTGGTTCTATACACATATGCCGGACGTTCGCGCTCGGCGGCGCGGTAATCGTCATGCGCGGCACTGGAGTGCGAAGCTAAGGAGGATGACATGAAGCCCGCAGGCGTTTTTTCGACCGGCGACACCGTGCCCACAAAACTTCGGCTGCATCGGTGATGACGGATCGCACAGGCCATAAGCCATGTCTGAAGCGCGGAAATCATTGCCCGGACAGGATGGCGACGGGCTCACCATGAAAGGACAGGTGATCTGATGACATATACATCTCGGCTGATCGCTTCTGCGCTGTGGGTGGGCCTTTGGGCCGGTTCGGCGCTTGCGCAGGAAACCGTCGGCATCCAGTTCGAGCCTGGCGCCAGCAGCGCCGAGATCAGTGGCACGATAATCGGCGACGAATATATCGATTATGTGCTGGGCGCACGCGGAGGGCAGACCATGGTCGTCTCGCTCGCTGTTACCGGCACGAACGGAAATGGCTCGGCTTTCTTCAACATTTTGCCCGCCGGCCAGGATTACGGTGGCCCCTATACGGGCAGCACGGACGACGACAATCGCGCCGAAGTCACGGTGCCGTCAGATGGCGACTGGGCGATCCGCGTGTACCTGATGGGCAATGACCGGGACGCGGGCAAGACCGTCGGATATTCGATCAACGTGTTTATCCAATAGGCTGTGAGGGATCTCTACAGCAATGCGTTGCCCTATTCGTCGGGCGCTGCGCTTAACATGAAAATCTCAGAGAATGGCGAACGTCCAGTGGGGGACTTCGGCCTCCGGACTCATCGGCCGCATGCCGCTTTCTCGTTGAATACCTAAATAGCAGACAATCCGCTTGCGGCTCCATTTCGGTCGTTCTCTGAAGAACGGCAGATGACCACTCCCCACCCGATTACGGGCATTCAATCACGCCTCAAGTAACATTCAATAGGGACTGAACTACTCCTCCAAACCGAGCATTGCTGTGACCGCGGCGTCACTCGACGATTGCGGCAATCCTTCATCGCCTGCTCTTGAGCGGGCTTCTGCTGGTGCGAGCGCGGGATTGGCGGAAAAGGACACGGCAATTCAGCGCCTTAGCAACGACAAGACCAACGAGGCAATCGACGGCACTATCGGTAACGACTTGACCCGGGCGGGCGTGAAGAAGACGCTGATACGTGGCGCGACAGCGCTTGTTCGGGAGGGTCGCAAGTTTGAAGTCGAGCCATCAGATGATGGCGACGGCAACACCGTCCTCGTTCATACCGACTTCGGCTTGGTGTCCGTCAGCGACGTTGTGGGGCCTTCCTCGACTCGGATTAGGGTGCGGCATTCCGGGGCGCGAAGCAGGTCCGTCTTGCTGAGGGGACGTTTGCGGCGATGATACGTCGCTAGCCGAAATCGCGTGTGCCCGGCCGTATCGTCCCAAGACCGGTTCCAGTTTTGACCACTCGGGGCGGGTTACGCCACTTTAAAATTCCTAGCCAAATAGTCGGCCGAAATCGGACTTGCGATGATACGAGCATCGTTTCACGAGCTTCGCTTACCTCAACCTCTGTTCCGAGCTTATAGCGGCCCGGCACCTCATCGTCTGGGATAAACTGGTTGATCTCAAATCTCCTCTCTTCACGGTGCACGCTCCACTGTCGATATTGCTCACTGACGCGCTCGCCCATTGAAGGACCCTTAAAATAAATATTCTGATTTGAATTAAGTATCTGCAGTTAGTTGAACGCATCTAAATCATCCGAAGTATCTATATCTACAAAAACTCCACTTTTCCTGGAATTGTGCAGACAAAGCCATCGCAACAAAGGAACAATTTATCTGGACTAAGTGGCAAAACAAAAATGGCGCCGGAATTCGTTAGCCCAAAATTCGTCCTATTATCCCCCCTGATGTGATATCTATTTGTAAGAACGGCAGGATCATCTGATGCATAAAACTCATAGGGAGTATTATTGCGAACTATCACCATTTTTAAATCATCTATTATATCGTGCCTCTCGACAAAAATGGACATAGAAATCGCTAATATCTCCTCCTTTGTTAAGAGCGGAGGTCTTTCCGTTTCATCCACACCTCTAAAAACAACGTCAGCCATCTCGCGATTTGACTGATCTGTTCTTTTTAGAGCCTGCTCAGTCCTCAGGAATTGTATAAACATAAAGCTACGTAGATCGCGGAGGTAGCCTTTATCAAATACGGGATCCCCGATCTCTAAAGAACGAATTATCGTGGCATATCTACCCTCGATAGAATTAAAAGCCATCTCAAGAGTCTTGTCTTTGCCATAAAAATAATTTTTAGAACCTCGACCGGATATGGAAGCGTTATTAACTACACGCTGAGAGCGAATATTAAAAATATTTATAGAGTTGGCCTCCCCATTCCAACTAAAGGGTTTGAAATGAGCTTTGGGAACGAAGTGCTGGTTCTTCTGATCGGCCATTGGCGATTCTTAACTTCCAGCCCTTAGGTGCCGCAAGCTGCCCTTAAGGGAACGAACGCCAGTTTTCGTTATTTTACTATTTCACAAGACAATGAACATGGACGTGCGCCCATATAAATTATTGATTTTGTTAAAGGAATTTGGTGGTGCAGCCAGTTTGCAGCGAACCAGTCTCCGCCTGAATTCCCTGATTTACAGGGAAATAACAGGGAATTTCGCTCGAAATTGAAGCAATCGGCAAAAGCCGGCGCAAGATTACGTCATATTTTCAATGACTTGCAGGAAATTCCCTACGCATCGAAACAGGGAATTTTTCTACGATTGCAGGGAAAACCTTTCAGCGATCAGGGAATGTCGTTAAAGCTCCAGGGAATTCGAAGGAGCGGCCTGATCAGCCGCAGAGCGCGGCATCCGGATCCCCGCATGTGATGCATCACACCCTCATGCCGCCGCCGTATCACTAGCTCGCTTCGTCCAGCGCCTCGATGACCTGGTCCCGAAGCTCGATGCTCAACCCGCGCGTCTCCCCGCGCTCCACGATGCCGCGCGGTCCCCAAACAGACTGATCCCCGACAAAACGGTGCGCCATCATGCGAAGGGGCCAGGGCGGGCCTCTTCGCATGTGGTCATCTGGCGCACTTTGCTCCGGCCAACCGACGCATATTTCAGACAGACTTTTGTTGAGCATCTTGGCAGACATCGGCAGGTAGATCTCACCCTGGTTTGTCTTTCTTCAATACGAGATCGTCATATTCCTGGCTGGAGATCCTTGCCTCGACGATGACTGGACCATTCGTGGCGAAGGCTTTCTCGAGCGCTGCCCTGAATTCGTCCGCGTCGTCGGCGCTGAAGACCGGAACACCGAAGATATTGTCGCCTCCGATCGTGCCGCTCGGGCGGATCGGGGTTCCGTAGATTGGGTTCTGCTTCTTCTCCTGCTTGATGCGGATCAGCGCCAGGTCGTTGTCGGTCAGCACGACTGTGACGAAGGGCAGATTCAGCCGGACAGCTGTCGCCAGCTCGCCGGCCGACATCAGGAAACCGCCGTCACCCACCACGGTGCACACACTAACGTCCGGCCGGCACAGCTTGGCCGCTATCGCCGACGGAATGCCGAAACCCATCGTCGACCAGCCATTCGTCATGATCTGACGGCCCGGCGCCGGCGTCGGCCATTTCTGGCCAATCAGATGCGTATGCGCGCCGACATCGCATGTCATGATGCCGTCCTCGGGCAGCACGCCCCGCAGGACATCGAGCGCCGCGCAGGGGCCGAAACCGCCGCCGCCGCGCAGCCGCTCGAACATCGCCGAACGGCGCGCCCGCACCGCGTCCATGTCCCACGTCGTGCCATTGAGCTCGTTCGCGCACAGCGCCGCGACGGAGATCGCGATGTCGCCCGTCACATCGATGACATTGGGATAGGCAGTACGATCGATATCGGCGGGCTGGGCATCGATATTGACCAGGGGAACGGCGGGTGCCCAAGCCTCGACATTGAACTCGACGGGGTCGTAACCGACCAGGACGGTGAGGTCAGCCTGCCGATGGGTCTTGCCTACCTCGTCCGACAGGGCATGGAACAGCACACCCGCGTAAGAGGGGTGGTCTTCGCGGATCAGCCCCTTGGCCATGGGCGTAAGGACGACCGGAAGGTCGTAGGCCTCGGCGAACCTGGCGATTGCGGGACCGACACCGGCGCGCACCGCGCCGAGCCCGAGTGCGATGACCGGTTTGCGTGCATTTGTCAGCGCCGTCAGCGCTTCGGCGAGTACTTCGGCCTCGGCGGACGGCTGGACCGCGGCCGCCGGACGCGACCGGTCGCCCTCATTGCCGGCGAGTTCGGCGCTCATCCCGACCGGCAGGCCGACATGGACCGATCCGGGACGGTCGCTCAAGGCAATCTCCGCCGCATCGAACAGGATTTCGCGGACGCGGTTCACCTCCAGACGCGTGGTCATCTTAGTCACCGGAGCGAAGAGCGCCTGGTGGTCGATCCCCATCTGCGTCACGCGCCCCCGCATGGGCGCCGCCATCTCGTCGGTCAGGGCGATCATGGGCGAACGGTCGAGCAACGCGCCGCCAACCCCCGTGGAGAGGTTCGTCGCGCCGGGACCGAATGTGCCGAAGCACACGCCAGGCACGCCGGTCAGCCGGCCGCAGACATCGGCCATGATCGCGCCGGTGCCCTCGTGGGTCGTGAGCACGAACTCGATGCCATCGGTCGTGCGCATGGCCTCCATGTAGTCGACCCAGCCGCCGCTAGGCACGCCGAAGACATGCTTGACGCCAATATCGCGCAATGTCTCGACCACCCGCCGCGCGACGCTGACCGTGGACTTTTGGGCTAAACCGCCGCTGGCGTCATTCGTAAGCTGAGCAGACATATTTGTACTCCATGAAATCGTGCATGCCGTAAGGGCCACCTTCCCGGCCGAGGCCGGATTGCTTGACACCGCCGAAGGGAATAGGCGCGCCGGTCATTTTCGACGTGTTGATGCCGACCATGCCGAACTCGAGCTGCCGCGACACCCGTTCGGCGCGCGCGCCGCTTCCCGTGTGCAGATAGGCGGCGAGCCCGTATTCGGTCGCGTTGGCGCGCGAGATCGCGTCCGCCTCCGACCGGAACCCGCAAATACCGGCGACCGGGCCGAACGTCTCTTCATGCATGATCAGCATGTCGGCCGAAATGTCGGCGAGTACCGTGGGTGCGTAGAAGCCGGGGCCGGCCTCGTGAACGTGCCCGCCCTGCAACAGCCGCGCTCCGCGCCCGACGGCGTCGCGAACCTGCTCGTCCACCTTGGCGAGCGCCGCATCGTCGATCATCGGGCCGATCTGGGTGCCGGGATCGAAGCCGTTGCCGACGCGCAAAGCGGCCGCCTTTTCCGTGAATGCCTCGACAAAACCGTCATGCAGGCTTTCATGCACGAAGATCCGGTTGGCTGCGAGGCAGTCCTGACCCGTGGTCTGGAATTTCGCGTTGATCGCGTCGTCGACGGCGGCGTCCGGATCGGCGTCCTCGAAGACGATGAACGGCGCATGGCCGCCGAGCTCCAAACTGACATGCTTGATCGTCGGGGCGCACAACTGTGCAATGATCCGCCCGACCTCGGTGGAACCTGTAAACGAGACGGCGCGGATGCGCGTATCCCCGCAAAGCTGCGGCACGATCTTGCGCGACGATCCCGTCACGACTGAAAACACGCCCTCCGGCAGTTCTGCCTCCTCGGCGAGGAGCGCGAGCGCCAGCGCGGAAAACGGTGTCCGAGATGATGGCAGGCCGATGACCGGACAGCCCGCCGCCAATGCCGCGGCGGCCTTGCGCGCCAGCATCGCCGAAGGGAAATTCCAGGGCGTGATCGCGGCGACCACGCCAACAGGCGCACGGTTGACGCGCAGGTTCTTGCCCGGAAGGTGGCTGTTGATGACATCGCCGCCTCCCCGCCTGGTTTCCTCGGCGTACCAGCGCACGAAACTGGCCGCATAGTCGATCTCGCCAAGGGCTTCCGCCAACGGCTTTCCCTGTTCCAACGTTATGAGGGCGGCAAGGCCATATCGCCGCTCCTCCATCAGGTCACACCAGCGGTGAAGCATACGGCTGCGCTGAAGCGGCAGCAGGCCGGACCATTTGCGCAGCGCCATCTCGCCGGCATCGATGGCCGCTGCGACCTGGGCGTTTGAAACGTCGGCGGCGCGTCCGATCTCTCCGCCCGTCGCGGGATCGAAGACGGCGTAGGAGGCGCCATCGTCCGCCTCGTGCCAGCGGCCGCCATAGAAGGCCCGCGATTCGACAAGCGTTCGCGCCTGTCTTCGCGGGTCGATCATAGTATCCACTTAGCGCCTCCCTTCGATGTTTCGGGTTCTTTCGCGAGTGCCATCCTGATCTTCCGCGCGGCCCGAAACAAACGAATTGCGCTGCGGTCATGCATGAACAAACCTAATGCATGAGTTTGATGTCCGGGTCGAATACGAGATATCCGGAACACCGCCCCCTTTTCGGCACAATGGGATTCATAATATGTCTAAAGCACATCCCGGCAGGTCACATGCGCCTACGAAAGCCCAGCGTCACTCCGAAGAGCATTCATCGGGCCTGCCATGGATGAATAAATCTCATGAAAAATTGTGCCTGACACGTCAGGCGCGCAACATCAGATCCGAAGCAAACCCTACCAGATCGAGATCGGTAAAGGGACGCGCGACGAGCTGGACGGCGGCGCTTCCTCCGTCGTCGCCGGCCTTGAGCGGCACCGTGATTGCCGGCAGGCCAAGCGTGTTGACCCACCGGTTGAAGGCAAGCAGTTCCAGCGTGAGTTGTTGGACATCGCGAGGGCTCCCGGCCAGTTCGCTTCGCCGATAGGAGGCGCGCGGCGTCACCGGCAGAACCATCACATCGACGTCGGCGAACACCTCGTTGAGCAAGCGCCGCAACACCTGGGCGCGCGTGGCCTGCGCCAGACCATAAGTGTCCTCATCTACGAGGGATCCGATCGCGAGTCGCTGCCGCGTATTTGCGCTAAACACCTCGGGATGCCGGGCAAAGACAGGCCCAAGACAGGCCGCGGCCTCGTATCCGGTGACGACGCTGGCGATGCTGTTGCACACGGTCAGGTCCGGTGCGGCAATATCGCGAACCTCCACCGACATGGCGATCCGCCCTTCGATCCGCGTGAGCATGGCTTTGGTTGGCTCGTCGCAGGGCGCAAAGAGCGCGCGAGCCACCCCGACGCGCGCCAAGGGCCGGCCTTCGGCCCATGCCGGAGCGTCGGACGGGATCAGCACCCGCATCACGGCTTCGAGGACGGCGGCGTTTTGCGCGACCACGGCAGGGCAATCGTGGCTGACGCTCAGCGGCAACATGCCGGCGGCCTCAAGCAGTCCATTGGTCGGCTTCCAGCCCCATTGTCCGCAGAACGCGGCCGGAATGCGGATGGAACCGCCCGTATCGGTTCCCAGCGCAAACGGCACGATCCCCGCCGCGACGGCAACCGCGGAACCGGAAGACGATCCGCCGACAAGCAGCGTGGCGTCGGCCGGATGCACCGGCGCGCCGAGATACGCGTTCTCACCGGTCGTGGAATAGCACCAGGGATCGGGAACGGTTGCGCCGATAGGTATCGCACCGGCTTCGCACAGACGCCGCAGCATCGGCGACACCTCACCGGCGGCATTTGACAGGCGCAGGCGGGTGCCGGCGCCCGGCCGGTGCCCGGGCATTTGGAAGACATCCTTGAAGGCAAACGGCACGCCTACGAGTGCCCCATCGCCTCGATCGCCCTCGCGAAGACTTTCGGCAATGCCCGCCGCTTCCTCGCCGGAAAAGATCCGGACGAACGCGTTCAGGCTTCCGTTCAGGCGCTGCGCCGCATCTGTCGCTGCCGCGGCCCCGCTTCGCGGTCCGCTCCACTCGCCCGGCAACGGCCGTCGCGCCCCGCTTCTCGCTTCGCCCTCGGCGCGCAGGATATCCTGAACGGACGCGTCGCAATGCTGCGCCCCGGCCTGAAGCACCTGTTCGCGCTGCGCCCGCGCGGCATCACGCGCCGCACCAGGATCGGGAGCGTCGAAGGCTGGTTCGCTTGTCATCTCGCCAACCATTCACCGTAGCCGGCCGTCCGGCAAGCCTTCAGGCCGCTCGACGACCGAGTTTCGCCAGCTTTGTCGACAGCAGCGCCATCCACGATCAGGTGCCGACGCGCAGCGGCGCACGGAGTTTCTTCAGGGCTGCAATGACCGAGAGCGCCGTGATGCGTCCGGTCTTGGGATTGTCGGTGGGAATGTTCTCGATCGACATCGAGAAGGAAGCGCTGTCGGAGTCGACTTCGATGTGATGCGTATTGCGCGTCAGCTTCGGATCGGCCCAGATGTCGAGCAATGTATTGTCCGGCCCGAGACCGGCCAGCGACAGCGCCACGGCGACATTGAGATTGGCCGGAAAGCCGATCGCCGCCTGCCGCGCCGTGCCGGAGAACACCCGCAGCGGCTCCTTGATGTCGGCGATATTGATGTTGTTTTCCACCAGATAGGGAGCGCCGACAAGGCCGGTCACCGGCTTGCGCGTCGTCATCTTGACGCTGCGGATCTGGCCTTCGGCGGCGGCGGTCACCGCGTCGAGGCCGAGCAAAGCGCCCGACGGCACGATAATCTGGCCGCCATTGTCCCGCGCGACATCGATCAGGTCGGTGTTGCGCAACAGGGCGCCGCAGGAAAGCACGATGGCCTTCTTGCCGGCCGAAACGAAGGGCAGGACGACCTGACGAAGCAACGAGGCCGGCAAGCATTCAATGACGACGTCCGCGAAGGGCTCCAGCTCGTCCACGTTCACGATCGGCGTTGCGGCATAGTCGTCGCCCAGCTTCTCGCGCGCCGCCGCGATGTCGCGCACGGCGATTGCGCCCAACTCGAATCCGGGCAACCCCGCACCGAGCTCGGTCACAAGCCGCATGCCGACGGCACCCATTCCGGCCACCGCAACCCGCAGCGGCGGCACCCCCCTCGCCTCCGGCTCGGTCACCGTATTAACCGCCGTCATGGCTTCACCTTCTGGCTGTCCGGCAATGCCTGGTAGTGGTCGCAGATCTGGCCGGGTGTCGTGAACCAGATGTCGTCGGCATGCGCCTTGAGCGCGTCGAGCACGCGGCGGAACTGCCGAATCCGGAAGGGCTGGCCCACGATGAAGCTGTGGATGGTGATGCCGTAGACCAGCGGCTGGTGCTTCGACTGCTCCATCATCTCCTCGAGATTGTCGATCGCCATGTCGGCGAAGGCCGAGGCCGTGCCGTCGTGGAGAACCACCATCGGCACGTCGTTGACCTCGTGGGGATAGGGAATGCTCATGAGCGGACCGGCGGAGGTCTTCAGCCAAGCCGGCTGATCATCCATCGGCCAATCGAGCGTGTAGTCGTATCCGGCCTTCTTGAGCAGGTCTTCGGTGTTCGGACCGGGATGGGCGCCCGGCGACATCCAGCCACGCGGGGCCATCCCCTCGTTTTCGCGGATCGCGCGCGTGACCTGATCGATCAGGGCCGTCTCGTCCTCGACGCTCATCCCGTTCTGATTTTCCGAATTCGTGTGCCCGTGAGCCACGATCTCGTCTCCACGCTCGCGGAAAACGCTGACCAGTTCGGGACAGTGATCGTAGCAGGCGGTGTTCAGAAGAATGGAAAGCGGCAGATCGTATTCATCGAACAACCGGGCGAGGCGGAAGCCTCCCACCCGGTTTCCGTATTCGCGCCAGGCCCAGTTGTAGCTGTTGGGATGCTGCAGGCCGGGCGAATATGGCAGGCCAAGGCCCGATCCATAGGAAAAATGCTCTACGCAGAGGGCCACATACACCGCCAGACGCTTTCCTTCCGGCCAGGAGAAGTCGGGACGCTCCTCGATCGGCGAATATGACAGACGGGGATTTTGCAGGATTTCCATTATGCGGCCCTCCACATTTTCACAGGATTACGGACGGTAGTCCGCGGGAGCGACGACGTCGCTCAGGTCGACGCTGTCGACATTGTCGGCGGTTACCAGAAGCGCCGGCGTGACGACATTGGTCTCGACCTTCTCTCCGCGCGCGGCGGCGAGCGCGGCGTTGAGCGCCGCCGTGCCCTGGGCCACAATCTTCTGGATCGAGGTGCAGGCGAGCTTGCCGGACTTGATCATCTCCTGGGCAGTCGGGCTCAGGTTGGAGGCCGAGAATTTCACGCCAGTCTTGCCCGCGGCGTCGAACGCGCCGATCACGCCGGCAGCCATGTCGTCGGTGGCCGAGTAGACGCCCGCGAGATCGGGGAAGCGCTGCGTCCAGTCTTCTGCGACGCGCAACGCATCGTTGCGATTGTCAGCTAGGCGGGATTCGGCGACGATCTTGATGTCGGGATACTCAGCGGCGATCGTCTCGCGGAAACCGTCGGCGCGGCGATCCGACCAGAACTGGCCCTGCGGACCAGCCATCATGGCGACTTCGCCCTTGCCGCCGATGGCCGAGCCGAGGCATTCGGCCTGGAGCTTGCCCATGTCGTAGTGGTCCGCGCCGACGGTCGCGCTCAGGTCCTTGTTGGCCGGAAGCGAGGACAGGCCTACGACCTTGATCCCGGCGGCGAGCGCCTGCTCGACGACCGGGGCGACGGACTCGCCGTTGGTCGCGCCGACGATCATCGCTTCCACGCCGCGCTGGATGAGGTCCTGGATCTGCGAGAGCTGCTGGACCGTGTTGGCGTCACCGCCGGCATCCACGATCACCAGCTCAACGCCAGCCGCGTCGGCCGCCTTCTGCACACCATAGGTCGCCGAGACCCAGAACGAGTTGGCGAGGCTGGGTACGGAGAATCCGATGGTCTCCGCCGAGGCGCCGCTGGGCGTGAATGCGACAAGTGTGACGGCAGCCGCCATCAGAGCTTTCTTAAGTGTCATTTTTCGTTTCCCTGTTCCGGCGAACCCGCGCTTTTAGGCGGCCCGCAAGTTGCGGCGCAATGCTTACTGAAGAGGCGGTTATGATCACTGCGCCGATCGCGATCTCCGCCGTAAAGGGTGAAATGCCTGACATGTTCAAACCGCTGGCCAGCGACTGGATGAAGGCCGCGCCCAGAACGCTTCCCAGCGGCGATGCGATGCCGCCGGTCAGGGCCGTGCCGCCGATTACCGCCGATGCGATGGATTGAAGCTCCATCCCGCCGCCATCCGTCGGCAGTCCCGCACCCGCGCGCATTACCATGGCGAGGCCGGCCAGCCCGGCGAAAAGCCCGGTGATTTGATAGGCGGCGACATGCACCGCCATGGCGTTCATGCCGACCAGCCGTGCCGCGTCAGGATTGGACCCGAACATCACGATGCGGCGGCCGAGCAATGTGTAGCGCAGCACGAGAGCGGCAAAGGCTACGCAGGCGAGGGCCAGCCATACAAGTGGTGCAAGGCCGAGCCACTTGCCGTAAGCGAGCCCCAGGATCATCTGCGGAGACTGCAGCGGGACCACCTGTCCCGAATTGCTGATGAGCAGGCTGAGCCCCCGGGCACCAATCAGTGTGCCGAGCGTGGCGACGATGGGCTGCACGCCGACGACCGCGACCAGCAGGCCGTTGATCGTACCAACGGCGAAGCCCGCGGCCACGCCGGCCAGAAGCCCGGCCGGGCCGAACTGGTTCCATGCCAGCGCCGCCACGACGCTGGACAGCGCTGCGACCGCCCCGACCGAAATGTCGAAGCCGCGCACGGTCAGGGCGAACATCTGCCCGGTCGCGAGCAAGGCCAGCACGCTCATCTGCAGCGCGATGCTCGCGGCATTGGCAAGGGTGAAGTAGCGCGCATTCACCAGACCGAACACGCACCACACGAGGACGAGGAAGAACGCAGCCACGCTGGCTCGCGAACGGACGAGGCGGGCGACGATCGCGGTCACGGTTCAGACCTCCAGCGCAGCCCGAGCAGGACAGCAAGGCTGGAGGATGCCAGTTTCTGCGCCAGCACCGAGGCGACGATCACGAAGGCGATCAGGAGCTGCTGCGCGGCCACCGGAAAGTTCAGCAGCACGACGGCATTGTTCAGCATCGCGATCACGGCGACACCGGCCAGCACATGCAGCGCGGAGCCGCGCCCGCCCGACAACGGGATTCCGCCGATGGCGCAGGCCGCGATGGTCTGGAACGGCAGATCCGACATCAGGTTGGGCTGTCCCGACCCGACCCGGCTGGTCAGGATAACGCTGGCGATGCCGCAGAACACGCCGGCAATCAGGTAACCGGTGAAGGTCGTGGCGCGAACCCCGATACCGGAAAGACGTGCCGCCGGAGCGTTCGCTCCGACCAGATAGAAGCGGCGGCCGAGTTCCGTACGGGAAAGGATGAACCACAGGCAAGCGAGAGCCGCCGCGGCGCAGACGACCGCGACCGGTAGTCCGAAGACCTCTCCGACGGCTGGCCATTTGAAGAGCGCGGACGCGGCCGCATCGAGGGGCAGTCCGCCGGCAAGGCTCGCGGCAAGCCCGTGCCCGATCATGAGCGTTCCAAGCGTTACCACGACGGCGGGAAGGCCCAGAGCCGCGATCAGCGTTGCGTTGACGAGCCCGACCAGCACGACGGTCGCGATGCCCGCCGCAAAGGCCGGAGCCGGGCCGGCGGCCGGCAGAAGCATCACGCTCACCACCGATGCGAGCGCCACAGACGATCCGAAGGAAAACTCGATCCCGCCGAGGATCAGAACCACGGCCTGACCGCATGAAACGATGGCGAGGATGGCCGCGATCCGGGCGACGTTCTCCAGGTTTCCGAAACTCGCGAAACGCGGCACGAACAGCGCGCAGATGATGAAGAATAGGATCGCGATGACCACCGAAACGGGAATGCGCGCCAACGCGCCGCCGGGCCTCAAGCGGCCGCTCCCGCCAATGCGCCGATCACGTGCTGACGATCCGCGCCACGTTCGAACGCGCCCCTGACCTCATGGTTCTGGACGACGAGAATCCGGTGGCAGATCGACAGCAGTTCATCGATGTCACTCGATGCCACGATCACCGCGACGCCGGCCTCCGAGGCTTCCAGAACGATCTCGTGGATGGCGCGCCGCGCCGCGACGTCGACGCCGCGGGTCGGCTCCGACATGACGAGCAAGTTCAATCCGTCGATCAGCAAATTGCGCGCAACGACGAGTTTCTGCTGGTTGCCGCCACTGAAATTGGCCGCCTCGTAGTCCATCCTGAACGGATGCAGTCCGATGCGCTGCAGTATATCGTGGGCGGCCATGTGTTCGCCGCGCTTGTTGACCAGGCCCCAGCGGACATTCGATGACAGGCTGGCCGCCGACGTGTTGTGCACCACGCCCAAAATGTTGAAAACGCCATCGGCGTGGCGGTCCGTGGGGACAAAGCCGATGCCGGCGGCGACGGCCGCCTTGCGCTGGCCCGCGGGAATGGCCTGGCCGCCGATATGAACGCCGCCCGACAACGGCCGGATGCCGCCCGCTATCGCGCAGGCGATCTGGTCGGCGCCGCTGCCGATAATCCCGGCAAGCCCGACGATCTCGCCGCGCGCCACCGAGAACTCGACCGGCTTCGCTTCCGGGCGCACTCTCAATCCCGAGATCCGCGCGACGACCTCGCCGGCGTGCGGGGATATCCCGGTGATCGGCTGAACGTCCTTGCCGACCATCGCCAGGACGATCTCCGGCGTGGAAAGCTGCGCGGCCGGAGCGCCCGCGATAGCGCAGAGCCCGTCACGAATGACGGTGATCCGGTCGGCAATCGCAACGACTTCATCGAGCTTGTGGCTGATGAAGAGGATCGCGGTTCCCTTCCGGCGAAGTGTGTCGATGGTGGCGAGCAACACCTCGGACTCGGTATGGGTAAGCGCGGCGGTCGGTTCATCGAGCACAAGAACCCGGGCATCCTGCGCGATCGCGCGGGCGGTTTCCAGGAGCTG
>Ga0070729_10000664_pt1 | contig 66484 bp, 62 predicted proteins | sample tdDd472_FD_66725 | JGI IMG/M metagenome (GOLD analysis project Ga0070729, IMG submission 66725) | Marine sediment microbial communities from the Atlantic coast under amendment with organic carbon and nitrate - tdDd47.2 | ecosystem: Environmental > Aquatic > Marine > Coastal > Sediment | place... | reverse complement strand
CCAGTCGGTCGGCGGCGGCGGCGGCAATGGCGGCTTTGCCGGCAGCGTCTCGATGACGGTCGGTAACGGTGCGTCGGTTGGCGTTGCCGTCGGCGGCAGCGGCGGTGGCGGCGGCGACAGCAGCACCGTGACCGTCACGGCCGGTGAGGCGGACACGGCCGCGACAATCGTCACCCACTCGGACGGTGCGGACGGCATCCACGCCCAGTCGGTCGGCGGCGGCGGCGGCGATGGCGGCTTCGCCATGTCCGGCGCTTTCGGCTTTGGCGGCGAGGTCTCGGTCGATGTCTCCGTGGCCATTGGCGGCGCGGGCGGTCAGGGCGGCAAGGGCGGCGTTGTCACCGTCACGGCCTATCAGGACATCACGACCCACGGCGACAGTTCCATCGGCGTCATGGCGCAATCGATCGGCGGCGGCGGCGGCAATGGCGGCATGGCGGTGAGCGGAACCCTGGCCTTCTCGGAATCGGCCGGCGCAACGGGCGTTTCCGTTGGCGGTGGCGGCGGAGACGGCAATGTCGCGATGTCGGCGACCGTGGACAATTACGGCGCAATCACCACCTGGGGCAGGGACTCCATCGGCATTCTCGCGCAGTCGATCGGCGGGTCCGGCGGCAATGGCGGCCTTTCGGTGGCTGCGCAGATGACCGGATCCTCGAATGTCGGCGCGACGGTCGGCGTCAGCGTCGGCGGCGGCGGCGGAACCGGCAACAGCGCCGGCACGGTCACGATCACCAACCGCGCACTGGCGGCGATCCTGACCAATGGTTATGGCAGCCACGCGATCAAGGCGCAGTCGATCGGTGGCGGCGGCGGCAGTGGCGGCCTCGCGGTGACGGCGCAGCTCGGCAAGTCCTCGGGGACGAAGGACGAGGAATCGAAGACGCTGAATGTCGGCGTCGCGGTCGGCGGAGCTGGCGGCGACGGCGGCTTCGGAAACTCGGTCACGGTCACCAATGATGGCGCGATCACCGCGAAGGGCACCGCCGCGACGGGCATTTTCGCCCAATCGGTCGGCGGTGGTGGCGGCGATGGCGGCGGCGGCGTCAACGGTGTCGGCATGCTGACGGATTCAGCCAACGAATCCTCGCGGTCCGTCGTCGCGGATGTCACGATCGGCGGCAATGGCGGTGACGGAAACTACGGCGGAGAGGTCGACGTCACGAATTCCGGCAACGTCAAAACCGAAGGCGACAGCGGCCATGGCATTCAGGCCCAGTCGGTTGGCGGCGGCGGCGGTGTCGGCGGACGGGCGAATACCTACCAGGTGATCATCACCAAGCCCGAAGAGGGGCAGACAGCCAACAAGAACAACCTTTCGCTTGCCGCGACGATCGGCGGCAATGGCGGCACCGGCAGTCACGGCGGCAAGGTGAAGGTCGACAATTCCGGCGAAATCGAAACCTCGGGCGACACCGCCCACGGCATCTACGCCCAGTCTGTCGGCGGCGGTGGCGGCGACGGCGGCAACGGAACCGTCGGGCTTGGCGGGATCCTGGACCTGAAGGGCGCCGACTCCATCATCACCTCCAAATACGGGTCGCTGAAGACCTACAAGAACATCCAGGTGGCGGTCGGCGGCTCGGCCGGCTCGACGGGCGATGGCGGGGTGGTCGATATCGACAATTCCGGCCATGTCACGACGCGTGGCGCGAACTCCATCGCGATCCTAGCGCAGTCCGTGGGCGGCGGCGGCGGCATCGGCGGCACCGGCGTGTCGGGCGCGACCGGGCTGTTGGGGCTTGGCGGCGCAGGAGGCTCGGCGGGCAATGGCGGGACCGTGACTGTCAAACAGACGGGTAATGCCATCGTCGAGACATTCGGCGCGGCCTCTCACGGCGTCTTTGCGCAGAGCGTCGGCGGCGGCGGCGGCATGGCCGGCAACGTCAACAGGGTGATGACGTCGGCCATGAAGGAAGGCCCCATCAACCTCCCGGCGATGAATATCGGCGCCGGGCTCGCCATGGGCCGCAGCGGCGGCAATGGCGGCAGCGGGGCGATGGTCGAGGTCGATTTCGACGGCATGATCGTTACCCATGGCGACAGCGCCGCGGCGATCATGGCGCAGTCGGTCGGCGGCGGCGGCGGCGTCCTCGGCGATCTCGGCAACATCACCGATGTTCTCAGCTATCAGCTCGGCAGCGCGGGCGACGCCGGCGACGCCGGTGTCGTGACGGTGGACCTGACGGGAACCGTCAAGACCGCCGGCAACAGCGCGACCGGCATTTTTGCCCAGAGCGCCGCGGGCACGGCCGGCAACACCCACGCCGGCGAGGCCGGTAATGTTAATGTGACAGTGAACGGCTCGGTGCTCACCGCGCAGATCCTCGACGCGGAGGACGACGGAACCCTCGAGGCGCCCAAGCGCGGCCTTGGCGCTGTCGGCATCCTGGCGCAGAGCGTCGCCGTCGACAACGCCAAGAACGGCGACATCTCCGTCACGATCAACGGCGCGGAGACGGTGGTCGCCGGCGGTCGCAGCCTCATCGTCGACGACAAGCACACTTTCCTCGGCGTCGGCGTCTGGTTTACCGACGGCGATGCCAACACGCTGACCAATCACGGCCATGTCACCACCTTCGACGGCGTCGACGACGGTTACGCGATCTTCGCCAGCGGCAGCGACGCGACCCATCTCGGCGGTTCCGAAACGGTCGTCAATGCTGGCACCGTCACCGGCTCCTTCGACCTCGGCGCGGGCGTCAACAGCTTCGCCAACCAGGCCGGCGCAACGCTCAATTTCGGCAAATATGCTTTCGCCGGCACCGGCGGGACGGTCTCCAACAGCGGCTGGATGTCGCCCGGCGGCGACGGCAAGGTCATGTCGACGAGCATGACGGGCGACTTCACCCAGACCGCAACGGGTGTCTACGGCGTCGACATGGACCTCTCGAAGACCTCGCTGGTTCCCGTTTCGCCGCTGGTCCCTGCCGAGGCCGACACGCTGATGTCGGCCGACACGATCGTCTTCGACGGCACGGTCCGCCTGTCGCTTCTCAATATCGGCACGGCCAAGCCCGGTCAGCACAAGGCGTTGCTCGCGCGCTCCGAAATATCGCTGACGGACAATGGCCTGGTCCTCGACGCGCCGGTCAGCGCGGTGGCCAAGTATTCGCTCTCATCCACTGCGACCGACCTTGTTCTCGATTACGGGATCGATTTCGCGCCGGCCGGCCTGGATGCCGACGATGCGGCGGTCGGCGAATATATCAACCGGCTGCAGCTGGCGGGCGGATCCGCGGCGCTGGAGCCGGTGATCGTGGCCTTGTTCGATATCCAGGATCTCGCCGAATATGCCGCGATTATCGATGAGTTGAACCCCGCACCCTATCTGGGTAATCAGATCGCATCGCTTTACGGAGTTATGGACTTCTCCAACGCTCTGCTCAGCTGCAAGGTCATGGACGGGGCTTACAAGTTCAACGCCGAAGGCGAATGCATGTGGTTCTCGGCAACCGGCAGCAGCAGCCACAAATCGTCCGACATGCCGAGCACGTCCTTCTCCAACGACCGCCACGGATGGCGTTTGGGCGCGCAGGGAATTGTCTCCGAGCATGTACGGGCCGGTTTCGGTCTGTCGGTCGAGAGCGTGACCAGCCACTCCGGCAGCCTGGATAAGTCCACCGGTATGAGCTATCTCGCCGGTGCGTCTCTCAAGGGCGTTTTTGGCGGCACCGTTCTCGCTGGCACATTCGCGGCAGGCTATGACAGCTACAACGTCATGCGCGCGATCGACCTGCCGCTCGGCCCGAGCTATGTCGACGACGGCACCCAGAACTTCGCTTATCTGTCGGCGCACAGCCGGATCTCTCACACATTCGGAAACCAGACCGCCTATTTGCGCCCGCATCTCGATCTTGGCATCACGCATATGTTCGGCAGCGATTTTTCCGAGAGCGGAGATAGCCCGCTCGACGTCAATGTCTCCCAACCGGCGCATACGATGGTTACCGTCAACACGGGCGTGGAGCTCGGAGCGGAAATCGAAACCGATGCGGGATCAGTCATACGCCCCTTCGCGGGAGCGGGTGTTCTCTTTGTCCCGGTCGGGGATGATCCCAGCCTTTCCGGAACATTCGCGGGAGAGCCGTTCGCCGATCCCTTTACGGTGGATGACACGATCGACGATGTCGCGCTCGATCTGCGCCTCGGCTTCGACGTCGTAACCGCGCCGGGGCTGAGCGTGCGGGCGATGGCGGGCGCGCGGATCGGCCAGACGACCGAGACCTATAGCGGCGATCTCAAACTGTCGCTGCCGTTCTGATCGCGGACCGCCGATCCGCCATTCCGGAAGAAGCGGTCAGCTGGGGCTGATATCGTTCAGGGCCTTGGTGAAGCCCTTCAGCGAGAAGTCGAGCTTGATCGGCCGCTTCTGGTTGTCCTCGAAGCTGATCGAGACGACACTGCCAGCCTTCATGGCGCTGAGCATATCGTCCGGGAGCGTTTCGCCGGCATAGCATCCGGCCTGATCGCAGGTCTGGAAGCCGAGATTTTGACCTGGCGCACCGTCGACGCTGATCCGCAGGCCGACCGGAAGCGCGATGCCGAGCGGCACCTGGATCATGTAGACCGGCCGTTTGGTGTCGGCCGGCATGCGAATGAGCAGTCGTGCCAGGAACTGGCCGCTGCCTTCCAGGACCAGCCTTTGCTCCATGGAGCATTCGAGGGCTGCGCTGTTGCGCGCCGATCCGGCGCATTGGGTCCGCCAGGCGGGGGCCTGTTCCGCGCCATTGCCGCCGGCCTCCTGCGCGGACGCTGCTTGCAGGCCGCTACCCATCACGACCGCCGCGATCGCCACAAGCTTCCCGAATCTCCCGGCTGTCATGAATGCCCCTTCCAATAAACCTTCCAGAATAAGGATTTAGGCTAACCGTTTGCGTCGGCGGCTGCCAAGGCACATTCGCATCGGCATCTCGCCATTACGCACAACATAACGCTCCGCAGACCGGATCGATTCCATCCCTTGAGGGGAATGCCGGAATTGGGTCCGTCGCTCGATGAGGCGTTCCGGCGCGCGGACTTGGCGCACAAAAAAGCCGCCTTGCCACGGGGCATCGGGCAAGGCGGCAAAAGCGGCTGACTGGATAGTGCCGCATTCGCGAACACACCCTGCAGATTTGGACCAGGGCGTTGGCCGGTCAGGCCGTCGTCGCCAGTCTAACCGCGAAACGACCGCTCGCTCATGACCCAATTGGACTATTGGCGGGCTCGGTCGGGATGACCTTTTGGTGTATGTGGAAGCAGGTGCTGCGGATTTTGCGGTCCGGCCGGCGATACCGGACTTTGCATCCCATGCCGATTTTGGCATAGATTGCCGCTGGGGAGGAGGCGGAACATGACGGTCGGAATGCGGGAGTTCAGCGAACTCACCTCGCTGATCTACGGCGCGGCGCTGGACGATGCCAAATGGGATATCTTCCTCGACAGGCTGGCGCGCATTTCCGGTGGTGTTCGTACATCGATTTTCGGCTGCGACTTCGAGACCAACATCGATCTCGGCGCGCGGGTATCCGGCTTCGATCCCGACTTCCTGCGGAGTTATCACGACTATTATTTCGCCAAGAACGCCTGGGCGGAAGGATTGCTGGCGGGCGAGGTCGGCGTGCCGGCGCTGGCAAGGTCCATTTGCTCGCACGAAGAACTCCACAAGACGGAATGGTACAATGACTGGATCAGGCCGCAGGAGGATATTTTTGGCGGCGGCGGCGTGGTTTTGTTCAGGGAAAATCGCCGGATTTTCTCGCTCTCCGGTAACATACGCCGCCACGACATGGACCGGCTGGAAGAGCCATGGATGGACCTGGTGTCGCTGCTGACGCCGCATCTTCGGCAGGCCTTCGAGATGATGCGCACGTTAACCGGGCGCGCGCTGCAGCAACAGGCCCATTCCGGGGCTCCCGATCCGGTCACGTCAGGGTGCTTTGCCGTCACCGGCGATCGCCGCATCGTCCATGCGGATCGCAACGGCGAGATGCTTCTGGAAAACGGCGGCCTTCTGCGCAGGGACATGATCGGCCGGCTCGTCTTCGCGCAATGGCCGTATGAGCGTGCTTTCCAGGTCAAGCTGGCGGAGGTTGCCGCGTCGGAATTGCATCATCCCGGCAGCTTCGAACTGACCGATATCGAGAACGAGGAAATCCACACCTGCCGGGTCGCGCATGTCATGCCCGACCTGTTGCCCTATCCGGGCCCCGGCCTCCTGTTCGGCGCGGACGAGCCTGTCTTTCTGGTCACGGTTTCATCGCGCCGCGCGTCGGATCGCTCTCCGCATGATGCCCTTTGCGAGCATTACGGCCTGACCGCGTACGAGATGAAGACGGTGATCCGTCTGGCCGACGGCCTCTCGCCGCGCGACATCGCCGACGAAAGATCCGTCAGCATTCACACGATCCGCAACCAGAAAAAGACCGCGATGACCAAGATGGGTGTCCGAAGCCAGATCGAAATCGGCCGCCTCGTGGAATCCCTGCGCCGCTGACGGCGGTCCGATCGAGAACGGTACTACGCCTTCACCCGCATATGCTGCCGCACCCAGGCCGTGATCTGGCTGGCAGACATCGCGCCGGACTGGCGGGCCACCTCCTTGCCGTCCTGGTAGAGCAGCAGCGTCGGGATGCCGCGAATGCCGAGTCGGCCGGCGGCGGCCTGTTCCTCGTCGGAATTGAGTTTCAGGAAGCGGATATCCGGCTCCATCTCCTGCGCAGCCTTCTCGAAGGCGGGCGCCATCATCCGGCAAGGCCCGCACCACGGCGCCCAGACATCGACGACGACCGGGACAGAGCTGCGCGCGACCTGTTTTTCGAACATCGCGCCATTCGCATTGGCAGGATGGCCGGAAAAGAGAGGTTCGTGGCAGACGCCGCATTTCGCCTTTTCGGCGGGTTTCGCGGCGGGCAGGCGGTTCACCGCGGCGCAGGACGGGCAGACCACTTGGTGACGGTCGGACATGACGGGAGCTCCGAAGATATTACATTTTCGGCATATATAAGAAGGCCGACGCGGTCCTTCCAGCCCGGCCCGCGTCGGTAGCGGCGTTACGCCGGCATGGCGAGCGGCGCACGACGGTTCAGCCAGCCGGACGCCTCCTCCATCTGCCCGGCCAGTGCATAGAGCGCTTCCTCGCCGCCGATCCGTCCGACGGCCTGGATGCCGAGCGGCAGGCCGTTTGCGGTGACATGGACGGGCAGCGCGACGGAGGGCTGGCCGGTCGCGTTCTGGATCGCCGGCCAGTGGGTGAAGCGGAAGGATTCGTCGAGGAGCTTGTCGAATAGCGGCCGCAACCGCAGCAGGCGTGTGAGGTGCAACCGGTCCAGCATGCGCTGCGCGACCAGATCCGGACCCTTCGGGTCCATCGAACCGCAGACGACCGGTTCCTCGGCGATCAGCGGCATCAGCACCGCGTCATAAGCGTCCGAGGCGGCGAGGATCTGCATGGAAAGCCCGTGCAGCCGCTGCAGCGTCTCGTAGACCTCGCCCGCCGACAGGAGCTCGCCCATCCGCCCCAGCACGCGGACATGCCGTTCGACATCGTCATGGACAGACCGGCCGCACCGCTCGGCATGCTCGCGCAATTCGCCCGCGACCGATGCGCAGATGACATTGGCGTAGTCTGCGAAGAAATCGCGCGTCAGCATCGGCAGCGCGATCTCGTCGACCGTGTGGCCGCAATCGCGGGCAAGCCGCGCCGCCTCGTCCAGCGCCCTCCATGTCTCGTCGGAGACTGGCAGGCCGAGCGGCGTTTCCCGGTAAAGTGCGATCCTCATGCCTTTCTGCCGTGACGCCGCGGCCTGCGCGAAGGGGCCTTTCGGGGCAGGGGCGGCATAAAGGGAAATCGGGTCGTGGGAGGAAACCAGATCCAGCATGCGGGCGCTGTCGCGCACCGACCGCGTGACGGCGTGCTGCACGGCAAAACCGTGCCACGGCTCTACCGCGCCCGGCGAAAAAGGCACCCGTCCACGCGACGGTTTCATGCCGACGAGGCCGCAGCAGGCCGACGGCACCCGGATCGAGCCGCCGCCATCCGAGGCATGCGCAACAGGCACGATCCCGGCCGCCACCAGCGCCGCCGAACCGCCGGAGGATCCGCCTGGCGTACGGCTCGTATCCCACGGATTGCGCGTGATCCCGAACCGTTCGGATTCGGTTACCAATCGTAATCCGAACTCCGGCGTCATGCTGGTCACCACCGGGATGAAGCCGGCGGAAAGATAGTCATCGACGATCCGGGAATTGACGTCGGCGGTCCGTGTCGGCATTGCGCTGCCGGAATGGATCGGCGTCCCCTTCAGCGACAAGCCGAGATCCTTGAGCGCGATCGGCACCCCGGCGAAGGGCAGCGTCCGGTCGACGGAAGCGGCATGTTCGCGCGCCCGGTCGTAGAGCCGTTCGGCAATGGCGTTGATTTGCGGATTGATCGCCTCGGCGCGGGCGATCGCGGCCTCGACGAGCTCGGCCGGCGCGACATCGCCTTTGCGGACCAGCTCCGCCAGGCCCGTCGCGTCGGTTTGCGCGATTAGATCGTCGACAGACATGCGGTTCGCCTCTCCTGCGGGCGGAGCCTATTGCCTTGCCGCATCGCTGCCAAGCGCCCGGTGCCGCCCGGCCGTGCCGGTGGGGCGCTTCTGTTCACCTCTCAGGCTTGCCCGAGATGGTGCGAAAACCACGCTGTAGCCAGATCGACGACCTGTTCCAGCGCTCCCGTCTCCTCGAAGAAATGCGTCGCGCCGGGGACGACGGCAATCTTGCCGGGGCAGGTCATCATCGCCCGCGCTTCCTGGTGGAGCGCGATCACCTCGTAATCGCGCCCGCCGACGATCATGAGCGTTGGCGCCTGTGTCTTGAACAGAGCCTTGCCGGCGAGATCGGGCCGCCCGCCGCGCGACACCACGGCCCGCACCGTTTCGGGCATGGACGCAGCCGCGACCAGCGCCGCCGCAGCGCCGGTACTGGCGCCGAACAGGCCGACCGGCAGGTCGCGCGTTTCCGGGTCGTCCTTCGCCCAGGCCACCGCCTCCGCAACGCGTCTGCCGAGAAGCGGAATGTTGAACACATTGCGCCGGGTCCGGGCTTCCGGTTCCGTCAGGAGATCGAACAGGAGGGTCGCAAAGCCGCGCTGCCGCGCCGTTTCGGCGACGAATGTATTGCGCGGGCTGAACCGGCTGGAGCCGCTGCCATGGGCGAAGATGACGAGGCCACTGGCGTCATGCGGCCGGGCGAGAAATCCGCCCAGCCTGTGGTCCCCGATTTCGATTTCCCGTGTCGCGGCGCTGCCGGACATAGATTCCCTCTCCATTGCCAGTTCCTACCAGCAGGCTCGGGCAATGGAAAGTAAGAATATAGTTACCGATGCTTGCCGGTCAGGGCCCGGCCCGGACCGGAATGATCCGGGCTGCGGGGGAAATCACGAGCCCCCGGACAGGCACGACGCGAATGAATCTGCCATGTTCCGCATCAAGGTAAAATAGAGTTCTGGCCCGGCCTCGATATCCGCGCCGAGCGGATCGAGCACGCCGGAGCGCGCGTCGCTGCCCTCGGTCGCCACCGTGATCAGCCTCGGTTCGAATTGCGGTTCGGAGAAGACGCAGGTCGCGCCTAGTTCACCGATCTTGGCCTGGATCTCCCGGATCCGGTCCGCACCGGGCATGACGTCCGGCGATACGGTGATCGAACCTGCGGCGGCCAGCCCGAACCGATGCTCGAAATACTGATAGGCGTCATGGAAGACGATGAAACCGGTATCCTTCACCGGAGCGAGTTGCGCCGTCAGTTCCGTTGTCAGCTTGTCGAGACGCGCATCCAGCGCCGCGGCGTTGTCCCGGTAGAGCGCCGCATTGTCGGGATCCGCCTCAGCCAGCGCTGCGGCGATCTCCTGAGCCATCGCCTTCGCGTTCAGGGTATCGAGCCAGACATGGGTGTCGACTTCGTCATGCCCGTCCCCATGATCTTCATCGGCATGCTCTTCCTCCTCGTCATGCCCATGCGCATCGAACGCGCCGCCCTCGCGCGGGGAGAGCGTCTGCAAACCTTTCGCATCGATCAGTTCGACGGCCTTGCCGCTGCCGATCGTCGAGATCGGTTTTTCAAGGAAGGCCTCGATTTGCTCGCCGATCCAGAAGATCAGATCGGCATTCTGCAAGGCGGCCGCCTGCGACGGTTTCAGGCTGTAGGTGTGCGGCGACCCCGCGCCGTCGACGATCAGCGACGGCTCGCCGGCACCCTTCATCACCGCGGCGACCAGCGAATGAACTGGCTTGATCGAGGCGATGACATTGACCTCGGCATGCGCGGAAAAGGCGGTGGCGCCGAGCGCGGCGGTGGCAAGCAGAAGTGTCCGATAGCGTTTCATCTCGTGTCCCTGGGAAGCATTGCGGATTGAGTGCGTGATGTTATATCATTACATCGCGATATCAGATAGTCTGAGATTGACGCGGCCGTCAAGCCGCGCGAAATCTCCGCGTCACGGAAAGGACGGAACGTGCTGCAAATGCCGCAATCGCTGGTACGCCTCGAAAAAGCCGGCATAGAACGCGCCGGCCGTTGGCTGGTGCGCGATGTCGACCTCGATGTCGAGCGGGGCGAGATCGTCACGCTGATCGGGCCGAACGGCTCAGGCAAATCGACGACCGCCCGAATGGCGCTCGGCGTTCTGGCCCCGAGCGAGGGCCGCGCCATCCGCGCCGCCGGCCTGCGGGTAGGCTACGTGCCGCAGAAGGTCGCGGTCGACTGGACTCTTCCGCTGACCGTCGACCGTTTCATGACCCTGACCAATCCCCTGTCGCGCGAGGAAAAGACCGCCGCACTGGAATCGACCGGCATCGCCCATCTCGTCCATGCTGAGGTACGCAATCTGTCCGGCGGCGAATTCCAGCGCGCGCTGCTCGCCCGCGCCGTCGCCCGCCGCCCCGATCTCCTCGTCCTTGACGAACCGGTCCAGGGAGTCGATTTTTCCGGCGAGATCTCGCTTTACGAGCTGATCGCCGACATTCGTAACCAACTGCATTGCGGCGTGCTGCTGATCTCGCATGACCTGCATGTCGTCATGGCCGCGACCGACCGGGTGATCTGCCTCAACGGCCATGTCTGCTGCCACGGCACGCCGCAGGTCGTCGCCGAGAGCGCCGAATACCGCCAGCTTTTCGGCGCGCGGGGCGCGGCGCAGCTGGCGGTCTACCAGCATCATCACGATCATACCCATCTGCCGGACGGCCGCGTGCGCCATGCCGACGGAACGGTAACCGATCATTGCCACGAGGAAGACGGCCACCATCGCCATGCCCATGATGATCACCACCATGATCACGGCCATGACGGGGCCGGGAAGGAGGACGCGCCCGATGCTCGATGACTTCTTCGTCCGCGCGATCATCGCCGGCACCGGCGTCGCGCTCGTCGCCGGCCCGCTCGGCTGTTTCATCGTCTGGCGCAGGCTCGCCTATTTCGGCGACACGCTCTCGCATGCCGCCCTGCTCGGTGTTGCCATCGCCTTCCTGCTCGAAATCGACGTCACGCTCGCCGTCTTCGTCGTCTCGATGACCGTCGCGCTGTCGCTTCTGTGGCTGCAGCGCCGCGCCGGCCTGTCGGCCGATGCGCTGCTCGGGCTGCTCTCCCATTCGGCGCTGGCGCTCGGCCTCGTCGCGCTCGCCTTCATGACTTGGGTGCGCATCGACCTGATGGGCCTGCTTTTCGGCGACATCCTCGCCGTCTCGAAGACGGACATCGCCGCGATCTATGCCGGCGGCGCGTTCGTCCTCGCCGTGCTCGCCTGGGTGTGGAAGCCGCTTTTTGCGGCGACCGTCAATCCGGAACTCGCCGCCGCCGAGGGCATGCGGCCGGAACGCGCCAATGTCGTCTTCATGCTGCTGCTCGCCATCGTCGTCGCGATCGCCATGAAGATCGTCGGCGTGCTGCTGATCACCGCGCTGCTGATCATTCCGGCGGCCACCGCCCGGCGTTTCGCTGCCGGGCCGGAGCAGATGGCGCTCTATGCCGCCCTGTTCGGCGTCGCCGCCGTGGTCGGCGGTCTCTTCGCATCGCTCGAATGGGACACGCCGTCCGGCCCGTCCATCGTCGTCACCGCGCTTGTGATTTTCGTCGCCGGCCTGTTGCCGGTCGCGATGTGGACAAAAAAGGGAGAGGGCCGAACATGAACCGGGACCATAGCCACGACCATCCGCATGCGGCCAGGACCGATCTGACCCGCAACCAGACGCTCGTCTTCGACACGCTGGAGGATGCAGACGCGCCGCTGACCGCCTACAACATCCTCGACCGGCTGAACGGCGAGGGGCTGCGCGCGCCTTTGCAGGTCTATCGCGCCCTCGACAAGCTGCTCGACCTTGGCATGGTGCATCGCCTCGAAAGCCTGAACGCCTTCGTCGCCTGTCGCCACCCCGGCTGCGCCACCCACGAAACCGTCGCTTTCGCCATCTGCGACGATTGCGGCAATGTCGCCGAAATCACCGACAGCGCCCTGGTCGACGCGCTCGACACGATAACAAGCACCGCCAGTTTCAAGCCGCGCAAGACGACCGTCGAGATGCGCGGCCTCTGCCACGCCTGCCAGGCGGCGTGAGGGGCCGGGCCGCCACCTGCCGGTGATCCTGTTCGACCAAGGCCTCGATAGACCTGCCGCGAGGCTCAGGCTAAAACTTCCCTGACGAAACCCTTCCCGCGATCAGGCGCGGGAAGCCGGTTTGGCGGACCGACAGGTGCGTTTCTGCACATCGCGGCCTCGCTTCGCAGGCGTAGGTTTGCGTTGACGAATATGAAGATCGCTCGATGACGAAACTGATTTCGGTCCTCCTGCTCAATCACAATTACGAGCGCTATCTCGAGCGCGCGATCGAATCCGTCCTCTGCCAGGATTTCGACGATTACGAACTGATCCTGCTGGACGATGGCTCCACGGACGGCTCGGATGGCATCGCGCGCAAATATGCCTCCCGGATCGATTACGTGAGTCAGGCTCATGCCGGCGCGTTCATGGCGGCGCGGGCGGCCATCAAGCGGGCGCGCAGCAAGTGGGTCCTGTTTCTGGATGCCGACGACGAATTGCGCCCGGGCGCCCTGCGTCATCTCGCTGATGCCGCGCGGAGCCATCCCGGCAAGGCGCTGATCCTGGGAAGGATCTGCAATGTCGATGAGGCGACGGGTCGTAGCTTTGATGAGCCTCCTGTCGATCTCTGCGAAAGCGCGCCGGACAATTTCTCGCGGTTTTGCCGCGGGCTGCTCAAGGCGCCGATCGCCGGCGGCCTGGTCGATCGGTCGCTCCTCCTCGAATTCGACGATGCCGATCCGGACTACCCCATCAGCATGGATCTCGCCGTGTTGGCGGTCGGCATCACCCGCGGCTGCGCCCAGATCGGGGAAGTGACCCTCAACGTCCACGCCCATGAGGGCCGACTCCGCGACGACGTGCGCTACATCGACCGGTCGGGTCTGCGTCTTGCCGATTTCATTTTCGACGAGCGCCGCATCGGGCCGGAATTCATGCGCTTGCGCTCGACATTCGTCGCTCTGCTCCAGCGCGAGCGCGCCCGGTCGTATTATCGCGCCCGCTGGTATTCCGCATCCTGGCCCTGTTACGTCGCCGCCGTTCGTGCCGCGCCGGAAATGCTCGCCGACGTCAGGAATATGCGCCGGTTCTTTGTCAGCCTCGCGAAGTCGCTATCCGGTGCGGATGAAGGCCCGGTCGCGGAGCCGCCGGGGCACTGGCTTCTTGGCCACCGGCGGAGTTTCCATGGCGACCCCGTCGGATTCTCGAAAAGCCATCTCGGCGATGGACGCAAACTCCTGCGCGTGCGCGACGGAACCAGAAGCTACATCACCGCGGACCGGCACGACGTTACGCACATGCTGACGAAGAATCCGGAAAACTATCAGCCCGCGGGGATCGCGCGCGCCTTCCCGGTCTTTCGCGACTCGATCCTGGGAACCCTGCATCCGGAGCACGCGGCGATACGCCGTCGGATCGCCCGCTTCTTCAGCCCGGCATCGCTGGACAGGTTGTTTCCAGTCATTGTCGACAGCATGAACGGCGCTCTGGACCGCAGGCAGGCCGGGTCCGATGCAGACCTGTTTTCCCTTACGCGGGACACCTTGAAGTCGGTGAGCAGCCTCATCCTGTTCGGCGAAACGGACAGGGGTTACGTCGACCGGCTCGACGATGCGATCATGGTCATGCATCAGCGCTCCTGCCGCAAACTTCTCCCGATGAACGCACTGTCCGAAATGGTTTCGCCCCGTAACAACCGCATCATCGGGCAAAAGTCTTCAGAGATCGCGAACCTTGTCGCTGAACTTGTCGCGAAGCCCGACAGGGCGTTCCGCCATTCCATTCTCGATCAGCTGTTGGCGGATCGGGAGGCGGCCGGCGCCGATTCCTCGTCCGATATCGCGAACGACGTCGCCAGCCTCTACCTCGCCGCGCTGGAGCCTGTCGCGATCACGGCCGCCGCGGCTCTGTTTCGCCTCGGCCAGGATGATCTGCTGCAGGCGAAGATCGCCGAAGAGATCGCCTCTTTCAACGCCGGAACATCGCCCGGCGTGAATGCGCGCGACGACCTCAAGAAATACTCCAGGCTCAACAGTTTCATCGATGAGATCCATCGCCTCTATCCGGCCGAATGGATGCTCAGCCGCCAGGTGCGGAACACCGAGCGCTTGCCGAGCGGGTTCCTTGCGCGAAGAGGCAGCAAGATCATGATCGATCTCCATTCGCTGCAGAGGAACGCCGAGATCTTTCCCGACCCGGACCGCCTCCTGCTCGGTCGTTTCGATGACGGACAGGCGCGCAAGAGCGGCTGCTACATCCCGTTCGGCGCCGGCATTACCTCGTGTCTCGGCCTGTCGCTGTCGCGCATCCTGATCGGCCTGTTCCTGATCGGATGTATCGACAGGTGGCGGGTCACCGCGCCGCAAGGCGAGATTCCGCTAACGAGCTACAACTTGTTCTCCTTCAATATTGCCGGTGACCTACCGGGATCTCTGCTGCAAAGGCAGAAGTAGCGATCCGGTTTGAGATTGATATAACTCTGCGTAAAAGATAAATATGGTCTCGGTAGCCGGCGCGGCTCCATTATCGAATTGGGGCAGGTTCGGACGGTGATGCTTGCGAATAGCTCTGGCCATCTACAGGCTTCATCCGCGCGGCGGGCTTGAAGACAACTGTATTCGCATCGCCGATGAGTTGGTGCGGCGCGGGCATTCCGTGCAGCTGCTGTGTGCCGAAGATGCGCCGGGCGCTCCTCATCCGGTGGCCATTCTGCCGTCGGCGGCGGGCCGGCGGACAAATCACACTCGCATGGCTGCGTTCGCCGCCGATGTGAGCGCGCATGCGAGAGGCCGTTTCGAGGCCACCGTCGCTTTCCATCCCATGTCCGGCACGGATTTTGTCTTCTGGGGCGATACGCTGCGATGCCGCGACGACCTGTCGTTTTGGAAGCGCATGCTGCCGCGCTATCGCATCTACGGGCAACTCGAGGCCGACTGTTTCTCGCCGGCAAATCCCGTCCGCGTCATCGGGCTTTCCTCCGAGCAGAAGAGCCAGATCGCCCGTTTGCATGCGACGCCCGACGCCTGCATTCGCATCGCCGGGCCGACGCTGTCGCGCCGGAAGTATCGTCCGGAGGTCAGGCAGTCGGACGCCGGCTCGCAGCTTCGCGCGACGCTGAACATCCCGGCAGATGCGCATGTGTGGCTGTGGCTCGGGCTATGCGCCCGAAGCAAGGGGCTCGACCGCGTCATTGACGCCCTGGCGCGGAGCAGAAACACGGTCCTCCTTGTCGGCGGCCTTTCGGCGGACAGCCATGCGACGCTATCCGTTTGCCGGCGGATCCGCCGGTCGGGCCAGGAGGAAAATGTCCGCTTCCTCGGCTATCTGGCGCCGGACAGCGTTGTGGAAGCCATGGCCGCCAGTGAGGTGCTCGCCCATCCCGCCCGGGTCGATACGACGGGGGCTGTCATTCTCGAATCCATCGTCAATGGCCTGCCGGTGGTCGCCACTGGCATCTGCGGATTCTCCGAGCATGTCCGCAACAGTGGCGCTGGCCATGTTCTGGAAGACGGCTTCGATCCGGAAAGCTTCCTTTCCCGGCTTCAGGCGGTCTGCGCCGATCGCGAAGGCACGCTGTCTCGCAAGGCGATCGCCTATGGGCGGTCGCAAAACCTGTTCGACGGTTTGTCGGACGTCTGCGACTGGATCGAGGAGAACCCGTGGCGCATGGCCGCCTCACGCGTGACCGAGATTTCCGGCGCGGCCTCCGCCTCGCCGTATGAGGACGGAAAGTCTGATCAGACGTCCTTGTCGCGATCGAGAAAATCCAGCGTTGCGTCGTAAGCGCGCTCGAAAGCCGGATCGCTGGCGATCAGGAATGTGTTCGAACTGTCCACTTCCATGAATTCGGCGCCGGGAATCCCGGCAGCCACGCGACGTCCCTCGGCGACCGGGTGGATCGCACACATTCGCGTATGGATCACGAGAGTTGGCGCGCGCACCTTCGCCAGATCGTCGAGGACATTGAGTTTGTCGATCAGGTTTCTCTGCAGCAATGCGTCCTCCGTCGAGGCGGCGTGGGCGACCAACTGAACGAGTTCGGTCGTCTCGTCGAATGACGCCATCGGCAGAACCATGGTCGCCCAGGCCCGCATGAAGCCGTTGTCCGGATCGCCCCAGCCGCCGCTCTTGAGAAGCGCGATGAACGGATCGTTTTCGGAATCCTGCGGTGCGTTCTCGCGTATCGCGCGACCGCGCGCGTAGGCGTTGTGAAAAACGAGACGGGACACGCGATCCGGCCATCTCGCGGCCAGACGTATCGCAACCGCCGCGGCCTGAAGGGTCGCAACAATCGGAAACCGCTCCAGTCCCGCGGCATCGGCGACGGCCATCATGTCATCCACATGCTCGTCGAGACTGTCTTCCTGGCTGATCGGATCCGACAATCCGGCGCCCCTGATGTCGAAGCGGACCAAACGGTGTTTGTCCGCAAGCGCTGTCAGCCCACGGCGCAGCAATCCGCTGTCCCAGTCCTTTTCCAGGTGCGACAGGTGATGCCAGGCGAAGAGAACCGGCGGCCCTTCGCCGGCGCTCGACCAGGCGATACTGGTGCCGTCCGCGGAGGTTGCATAGCGAATGGTCTGTCGAAGCTGCGGCGCGGCGGTGGCGGAGGCAGCCTCTTCGGTTGTCACCTCGGCCACCATCTCGAATCCGCGGCGCGGTACCGTGCGAATGATCTGCTGATCACGGCCGTTGTCGCCAACAGCGGTTCGCGCCGCATTGATGCGTCCGCTGATCGTGGCCTCGGAGACGATCCGTCCCTCCCAGACAGCCTCGATCAGCTGATCCTTTGTGACGAGCGATCCGGCGTTCTCGGCCAGGATATGCAGAATGTCGAAAACCTGGGGTTCGACGGGAATGGTCTCTCCGTTGCGCGTCAGGACGTGGCGTTTAAGGTCCAGCCTGTTGCCGCAGAACGAATAAATCATGTGTCGGAGCCTCCGCAGCACCCCATCGATTTGAGAGCCTAATCAACGGTCTGAAGACAAAGCAAGGAATTCCCAAGGGTTCGGGAAGGTTTCCTTCAAGCGGAGCACGTGCCGCTAGGTCAATCTGGCTTCATTCGAAACGAAGGAGCCAGCCATGACCAGCCCAAAATACGTAACCCGCAAAGATGGATCGATCGACTACGGATATTACAAGCGGCGCGGACGCTACCTGCGTAGCGAAGCGGTTCGCGAGTTGACCGCCGGCATTGGCAACGTCCTCGCTTCGCTCGTCACCCGTCTTTCTGGTCGGGCGTTATCCAGGCCCGGCCAGGGGAAGACCTTCCTGCCGCAAGGATAAGCCGACGCCGGCGCCGCTCGACCACTGATGAGCGCTTTCCGGCGCCGCAAAGACAATTGGAATCTTTCGCGGGGACCGTCGAAATGCGTGGTCAGTGTAACGCTCGCTGCGGCGTGGCGTTGGGCATTTTCACGCGCCGACCTCGTTCTCCGGATATTCCGTCACGCTTCCCGCAGCGTTGTCGATGATCATGAAGGCGTCGAAATAGTCGATTGTCGGGCGCGTGCCGATGCGTTTTTCCGCCTGCTGCAACCACTCTTCGCTATGGGCCGCCTCGGCTGCGGCGCGCGAGTTCCAGAAATAGATGCCCTTCAGCGTGGTGCGGTCGTCGCTCCACACGAAGTGCTTGCGAACCAACTCCTTCTCGCCCTGCCAGCGCGCCACGACATGGCGCGCATCTTCGACGATTTCCTCGCGGCTCGCCCCCGCCGCAGCAGGAAAGGTGACGATTTCGCAGATCATTATGTCCTCCCTTTCGCGGAAGCCGTATCGTCGGGCTCCCATTCTTGCGCAACGTCTGCATCCTGGCGCGCAAACGGGCTATTTGCCGATAATTTACGCAACCTTTTTTGCGCCTTGCCCGTTGGTCATGCAGATGCCCACTTGCGTATTATGCGCAAAAACATAGTCTTGGAAGAATGGATCAGGGGAAAAGTTTCTTTGATGAGATGCTGGTTGGCGAGGAAGATGCTCGTTCGCCCTACAGCGATTATCATGGCTGGTTCAAGGCCGAGGACACTGCGCGGCTGAACCAGAAATCGAAGGAGGCGGAAACCTTCTTCCGGCGTACCGGCATCACCTTCAACGTCTATGGTCAGGCGGAAGCGGCCGAGAGGCTGATCCCGTTCGACATCGTGCCGCGGATCATCTCGGGGCGCGAATGGGCGCGGCTGTCGCGCGGTATCGAGCAGCGCGTGCGCGCCATCAATTCCTTTCTGCATGACATCTATCACCGCCAGGAAATCATCCGCGCCGGCCGGGTCCCGGTCGAGCTGATCGCCCAGAATGAGGCCTTCCTCGACAAGATGATCGGCGTCGCGCCGCCCGGCAACATCTATACCCATATCGTCGGCACCGACATCGTGCGCACCGGCGAGGACCAGTTCTACGTCCTCGAGGACAATGCCCGCACGCCATCCGGCGTCTCCTACATGCTGGAGAACCGGGAGACGATGCTGCAGATGTTCCCGGAACTGTTCTCGAAGATCCGCGTCCAGCCGGTCAGCGACTATCCGAAGAATCTGCGCCGCTCGCTTTCGGCCTGCGCGCCGGACAAATGCGAAGGCCAGCCGGTCGTGGCCGTGCTGACGCCGGGCATCCACAATTCGGCCTATTTCGAGCACGCCTTTCTCGCCGACCAGATGGGCGCGGAACTGGTCGAAGGCCACGATCTGCGTGTCGTCGACGGCCGTATCGCCATGCGCACCACGCGCGGCTACACGCCGATCGACGTGATCTATCGCCGCGTCGACGACGATTTCCTCGATCCGCTGAACTTCAATCCGCAGTCGATGCTCGGCGTGCCGGGGATCATGGATGTCTATCGCGCCGGTGGCATCACCATCGCCAATGCGCCGGGCACCGGCATCGCCGACGACAAGGCGATCTATTCCTACATGCCCGATATCGTCGAGTTCTACACCGGCGAGAGCGCGATCCTGAAGAACGTGCCGACATGGCGCTGTTCGGACGAGGATTCGCTGGCCTATGTGCTCGAGCACCTCGACGAACTCGTCGTCAAGGAGGTGCACGGCTCGGGCGGCTACGGCATGCTGGTCGGCCCGGCCGCGTCGAAGCGCGAAATCGCCGCCTTCCGCGACAAGCTGAAGGCCAAGCCCGGAAATTACATCGCCCAGCCGACCCTGTCGCTGTCGACGGTGCCGATCCTGACCAAGAAGGGTCTGGCGCCGCGCCATGTCGATCTGCGCCCCTTCGTGCTGGTTTCGCCGAACGGCATCAACATTACGCCCGGCGGGCTGACCCGCGTGGCGCTGAAAAAAGGGTCGCTGGTCGTCAACTCGAGTCAGGGAGGCGGCACCAAGGACACCTGGGTGCTGGAGGAATAGATGCTCGGCAAGACCGCGGGCGGACTTTACTGGATGTTTCGTTACCTGGAGCGCAGCGAGAACAATGCGCGTCTGGTCGATGCCGGTTTCCGTATCGCCCTGACCCGTTCCGCCGCCGCCGAAGACGAGTGGATGTCCGTGATCCAGACCGCCGGCGTGCAGGAAGGCTTCCTCGAGCGCCATGACCACGCCGACGCGAGCACGGTTACAGACTACATGCTGCGCGACAAGGCCAATTCGTCCAGCGTGTTGTCGGTCGTCGAGTCGGCGCGAAACAACGCGCGTCTGGTGCGCACGGCGCTGACCCGCGAAGTCTGGGAAGCGACCAATGAATGCTGGCTGGCGCTCAAAGAGGTGCTCGCCCGCCCGGTACGCGAACGCGACCTGCCCGAGACGCTCGGCACCATCCGCCAGCAGAGCGCCCTGGTACGCGCCGCGCTGCACGGCACCATGCTGCGCAACGACATCTACGATTTCGCCCGTATCGGCACCTTCATCGAACGTGCCGACAACACGGCGCGCATTCTCGACGTGAAATATTACGTGCTGCTACCCTCGGTCATGCATGTCGGCTCCTCGCTCGACAATGTGCAGTGGGAGACGATCCTGCGCTCGGTCTCCGCGCAGCGCGCCTATCGTTGGCTCCATGCCGGGGACATCAACCCCAAGGGCATCGCCGAATTCCTGATCCGCGACCGCCGCCTGCCGCGCTCGCTCGCCTTCTGCTATACAAAGCTCGTCGACAATCTCGGCTATCTCGCCGACGATTACGGGCACCGCATGCCCTGCCACGATCTGTCGGAGGAGGTTCTGGCGAATCTGCGCGGCCACACGATCGAAACGATTTTCGATCAGGGCCTGCACCAATTCCTGGAGGAGTTTCTCAGTGCCAACAACCGGCTCGGAAGGCAGATCGAACAGGACTACCGGTTCTACGGATAGACCATGCGACTGACCATTTCCCACAAGACCAAATATCACTACGACGAGCCCGTCCATTACGCGCTGCAGCAGTTGCGCCTGACGCCGAAGCCGCGCGCCGGCCAGAAAGTCCTGTCGTGGAAGACGACCATCGAGGGCGGCGTCAAGCAGCTGGAATATGACGACCAGCACAACAACCATGTCGAACTGATCAGTTTCGACGACGGCCGCTCCGACATCACCATCCATTGCGAGGGCGTCGTCGAGACCGTCGACAATTCCGGCATCGTCGGCAGCCATGGGGGCTATGCGCCGCTCTGGCTGTTCCTGCGCTCGACCCCGCTGACCCGCGCCGGCAACAATGTCCGCAAGCTGGTCAAGGCGGCCGGCGGCGACTTCTCGGGCGATGTCGAGCGGCTGCACGCACTGTCCGCCGAGATCGGCAAGACCGTCAAATACGAAACCGGCCGGACGAGCTCCTCAACGACCGCCGAGGAAACCCTCGATGCCGGCCATGGCGTCTGCCAGGACCACACCCATGTCTTCGTCGCGGCGGCGCGCCTGATGGGATTTCCGGCCCGCTATGTCAGCGGCTACCTGATGATGGACGACCGCATCGACCAGGACGCCGCCCATGCCTGGGCCGAGGCCTATGTTGAAGGAATTGGCTGGGTCGGTTTCGATGTGTCCAACAGCATCTGCCCCGACGAGCGCTATGTCCGCGTCGCCACCGGTCTCGACTACATCGAGGCCGCGCCGATTTCCGGCATGCGGCTCGGCGACAGCAAAGAACGCATGGTCGTGACGCTTCAGGTCCAGCAGCAGTAATTCACGCCCATGCTGACCCTGCGGAATCGTTCGCCGAAACGGCCTGCCTGCGCGCCGTGACCTTTCGTCACGCTGCGCTTGCGGGAAAACATGCGAAGACATCTGGCGCGCGCTGCGTTTCTCTGCTTGATCCGGTGATGAAAAGACCGGATTGGAGCATTTCATTTGGACATGTGACGCTCTAGATTAGAGCGATTCGGGCTGGAACCTGCCTCAATGACCTATTGCGTCGGCTTGCGCCTCAACAAGGGCCTCGTCTTCATGTCGGACACGCGCACCAATGCGGGTGTCGACAACGTATCCGTATTCCGCAAGATGTTCTCCTGGCAGGTGCCGGGCGAGCGTGTGCTGATGCTGATGACGGCGGGCAATCTCGCCACCACCCAGTCGGTGATATCGCTGCTGGACGAGCGGACCAAGGCTCCGCAGGACCGCAACCCGTCGATCCTCGAAACGCCCTCCATGTTCCAGACCGCCCGCCAGGTCGGCGAGACGCTGCGCGAGGTCATCCAGTCCAACGCGATGAGCGGCCAGACGGCCGACAGCGCCTTCAACGCCACGCTGATCCTCGGCGGACAGATCCGCGGTTCCGAGCCGCGCCTCTTCATGATCTATCCGGAAGGCAATTTCATCGAGGCCAATGGCGACACGCCCTTCTTCCAGATCGGCGAGACCAAATATGGCCGCCCGATCCTGGTGCGCGCCTACGACCCGGACATGAGCTTCGAGGATGCGGTCAAGCTGATGCTCGTTTCGTTCGATTCGACCATCAAGGCCAATCTCTCCGTCGGCCTGCCGCTCGACATGCAGGTCTATGAGTCCGGCAAGTTCCATCTCGGTGTGAGCCAGCGCATCGCCGGCGACGATCCCTATTACCGGACCATCTCGGCCAACTGGGGCGAGGCGCTGACCCAGGCGCTCAAGTCACTGCCGGACTTTCATTTTTCCGGCAAGCCCGACTCGTCCCGTTAAGTCTCGGACTTAACCGCGCGCACCCAAAGCGCTTGCGTGGCGTTGCCGAGTAGGCTTTAAAACCCGTCAGCTTTCCGGACCAGGGATGTGGATCCGCCGCGCCCCCGGAAGGGCGAAGATTTAGGGAGTAACATGATTATGAGAAAGACTCTGCTTCTTGCCGCCGCCAGCGTGTTCGCGCTGACCGCCGCGGCCCAGGCTGAAGTGAAGATGGGCGTGATCCTCGGCTTTACCGGCCCGATCGAATCCCTGACCCCCGACATGGCCGCCGGCGCCGAACTGGCGATGAAGGAAGCATCCGATTCCGGCAAGTTCCTCGGTGGCGAGACCATCACCTCGGTTCGCGCCGATTCGACCTGCGTCGACGCCGCTGCAGCCACGGCAGCCGCCGAGCGCCTGATCACTTCCGAGAACGTCGTCTCCATCATGGGCGCCGACTGTTCGGGCGTGACCACGGCTATCGCCAACAACGTCGGCATCCCGAACGGCGTCGTCATGATCTCGCCGTCCGCCACCTCGCCGGCGCTGACGACGATCGAGGATAACGGCCTGTTCTTCCGCACCGCGCCGTCCGACGCCCGCCAGGGCGAAGTTCTCGCCGATGTGGCCATGGAAGCCGGCATCAAGTCGATTGCCATCACCTACACCAACAACGACTACGGCAAGGGCCTCGCGGATTCCTTCGAAGCGGCTTTCAAGGCTGCCGGCGGCGAAGTGACGATCACTGCTCCGCATGAAGACGGCAAGGGCGACTACTCGGCCGAAGTCGGCGCGCTGGCGTCTGCCGGCGGCGACGCCATTGCCGTGCTCGGCTATGTCGACCAGGGCGGCCGCGGCATCATGCAGGGCGCCATCGACACCGGCGCGTTCGAAACCTTCGTGCTCGGCGACGGCATGATTGGCGACTCGCTGCTCGACCTGCCGGGCCTCGACGCTGCCAAGATTCTCGGCACCGCGCCCGGTACCGAATCTGATGACGCCACGAAATTCGCCGAAATGGCGAAGGAAAACGGCGCGCAGGGTTCGGGCCCGTACCAGGGCGAGAGCTATGACGCCGCCGCTCTGATGATCCTCGCCATGCAGAAGGCCGGCTCGGCTGACCGCAGCGCGATCGCCGGCAATGTCATGGACATCGCCAATGCTCCCGGCGAGAAGGTCGGCCCGGGCGAACTCGCCAAGGCGCTCGAACTCGTCGCCGCCGGCACCGATATCGACTACCAGGGCGCGACCGGCGTCGAGTTCACCGATGTCGGCGAAGCCAAGGGCTCCTACAAGCAGCTGACCATCGAGGACGGCGCCTGGAAGACGGTTCAGGTCCGCTAAGCCGTCGGACGGACAGTCGAAGAAACGAAGCCCCGGATCGCGAAGCGATCCGGGGCTTTTCCGTTCGGGATCAGGTGAGGTCTTTCGACGCGTCGTCGATGAGACCGAGGACAGTCTCCGGATCGTCCAGCGTCTCGGCCAGCAGCAGGGCCAGCTTGGCGAGAAGCATCGTCTCCTTCTCGCGTCCGGCCTCGTCGATTGCCTGTGCAAGGCGCTCATAGACTGTTTCGAGTGTCGACACGCTCATGCCTGCGCTCCCTTGCCCCTGAGTATGGCGGTCAGGGCACCGGCCACGTCATCCGCCGAGGCCTGTTTCCATCGCGCCGCCACGTGCTGGTCGGGGCGAACAAGATAGGCGCTTCCCGCCTCGGCGTCATAGGCGCGTGCAACGGCGCCGTCCGCATCGAGGATAATAACGGTGGCCTCCGGATCGGCCGACAGGATCGCGCCGGGCTCGTCAATCGAGCCGAAGACCAAAACGCTGAACCCGTTTCCGAAGCGGTTGCTGAGCCAGCCCTCGTCGAGCCTCACATTGCCCGCAACCGCGCCGGGCTTCGGGCCGCGGGAAAAATCGTCGCGGTCGGCGAGGGTAATCGGGCTTTCGGCATAGGTATAGGGCGTCATCTGCCTCGGATTGGCGAAGGCGCCCGCAAAGGGATGGTCAAGCGCCAGCGAAAGCGCCGCGTCGCGCATGATCTGCCAGCCGCGCGTCGGCGGCGTCATGAACCGCGCGGATTTCGACGCGTTGGCGAAGACGTCGAGGGTCGCGCCGCGCCGTTCCGGACTGTAGCTGTCGAGCAGCCTTTCATCGGCGCTGCCTTTCAGGACCCGCGCGAGTTTCCAGCCGATATTCTGCGCGTCCGCGAGGCCGTTATTGAGGCCGCGCACGCCGAAGATCGGCACGATATGCGCGCTGTCGCCGATGAAGAAGATGCGCCCGGCGCGATAATCGTCCAGCGCCAGCGTATTGGCCGAATAGATGCTCCACCATTCGAGATCCCACGGCCCGTCATGGCCGATTTCGGCCAGCACGCCGGCGACGCTGTCCCGCACATTTGCCTCGCGCGTCGCCTCCTCGGCGCTCTCCCCCTCGCGCAACTGGTAATCGATCCGCCAGATATTGTCGGGCTGCCGGTGGATCAGCACGGTGCCGCCCGGCCGGCAGGCGGGGTCGAACAGGGCGCGCCGGATCGTCGGATAGTCATGCTCCATGCGCACGTCGGCGATGACGTAGCGGCCCTCGTAGTTTTCGCCCTTCAGCCGCAGGCCGCGCATGCTGCGGATGGCACTACGCGCGCCGTCGGCGGCAAGCACCCAGCCGGCCGGAAGCTCGTAACTGCCATGCGGATCGCGGATCGTGAGGACGACGCCGTCATCGGTGTCCCTGAGGCCGGCCACCTCCGACTGCCAGCGGATGTCGATCAACTCGCTCGCCTCGGCCGCCGCGTGCAGGAACTGCTCGATATATTGCTGTTCGAGATTGTACATCGGCCGGAACTTCTCGTCGGCGCTGTCCGGCATGTCGAATTCGAGGATCTGCCGGCCCCGGAAGAAGGAGCGGCCCGTCGTCCAGCCGAGAGACTTTTCCACGAAGGGGCCGGCGACGCCCAGCGTCTCGAAAATGTGGAAGCTTTGGCGGGCGATGCAGATTGCGCGGCTACCGTCATTATAGGTGGATTTCGCCTCCAGCAGTACGCAGGGCACGCCGTGGCGGGCAAGCGTCAGCGCCGCCGTCAGTCCGACCGGGCCGCCGCCGACGATGGCGACCTTGGTGCGTTCGCTCAGACTTTCGCGCCGTTCTGGCGCCTCGAATGTCGGATAGGTAAAGTAAAGCGAGTCGAGTTCGCCGCGCCCTTCCGGTCTCATATGAGGTTTCTCCCGCTTTCCGCCTTTTGCATAGCCGCCTTTGCGTGGCGATGCATGTCCACTTTTCGGGGGGACAGATGAGCATGCGCTGGGATCTCCTCGATGCCTGCATGGCGGCGCTTGGCGGCGAGGACTTCATCGCGCCTTTCCTCGATCTCCTTCGCGAACTGGGCAGCGACCAGGTGATGGTTTTTGCCTATACCGGCGATCACGCGTCCTGCCTCCTGTCCTGGAATTTTACCCAGTCGCAGCTCGGTTCCAGGCTGGCCGCCGACTATCTCGACGGCTGGTACCGGCAGGATCCGCTTTGCGCGCGCGTCCTTGCGGCGAAGCCGCGGACGGTGGAACTCTGCCGGCTCGGCGATGTCCTGCCGCTGATGGCCCCGGACTATCGGGAGCGGTTCTTCACGCGGCCCGGCATCGAGCACAAGGACGCGGTGCTGGCCGCCGGGGAGGCGAGGCGGCTGATCCTCAATCTCTATCGATACGACAAGACATCCGTTGCGCCCGCGGCCGACGCGCTCCGTTTTGCCGGTCGGCTGGCGCTCCTCCATTTCGAATCCTCGAGCGCGGCATCCTATCCACCGCCGCTAGCCGCCTTGTCCGACCGCGAACGCGAGGTCTGCCTCGGCGTCCTCTCCGGCAAGAAGACGGAGACGATTGCCGGCGAAATCGGCGTGGCGCCGAGCACCGTCACGACCTATCGCCGCCGCGCCTATGAAAAGCTCGGCATCTCCTCGCGCGCGGCCTTGTTCGCGATTTGCCGGGCCTGATCTTGGCCGGTTGATTCGCGTTTTTTGCGTGTCATACGAGTTTCATAATTCTTTGAAGCGGCTTTTCCGGCCCGGATCGAAAATTTTTCGCAGGCTCCGCTTGTCGGCTTATTCTGCCTTCGGTTGATCTTCGGGGTATCCCTTAAATCATTGCAAAATCAGAATAAAATAGAATTTTCGTCACGTGCGGAGGGACTCCCACTATCTGTGGCTGCAACCGGTTTCTGCATGCAGCGCCCGGGTTTCCGAGCGCAGGACCTGTGGAAAAATCCGAAATCATTTGCTAGTTTTTGTGTAGCCGGCTCACGATATCGGGAGCCGAAAGCCGGATATTTCCGGGACTGGAAAGAGACGGGAAGGGGCGCCTGAAGCGCAGAGAGACAGAGCAGAAACCGGCCGCATTCGCTTCGGGCGTTGCCATTGGAAAAGGGCAGTCAGAACTTCGGAGACAAGAATGAAGAACACTGCAAGGGCATTCGCGGGCGCCGTCATGGCGCTGCTGATGACAGGCGCGGCGCAGGCCGGCGGAGACTATGTCCTCCTCGCCCATCCGGAGGCCGTCGACGGCAACACGCTCATCGATGACAATGGCAGGCTCTATCGCCTGCATGCGCTTGATGCGCCGGATATCGGACAGCAATGCCTCGCCGCCGACGGCGCGGAATATTCCTGCGGCGAGCAGGCGAGGGCCGCTCTGGCCGACATGATCGACGGCATCCTGACCTGCGATCTGGTCAGGCCGGATGCGCCCGAGCACAGGCAGGTCCGTTGCCACGACTTCGCCGGCCGTGACATCGGCCAGTTGCTGATCTCGGCGGGCTGGGCGCTCCCCGACCGGTCCGTCGGCCTCGACTATGTCTGGGAGGAGATGGAAGCCGAGGCGCGGTCGCTGGGCCTCTGGCAGGGGCGCTTCGTCACCCCGGAACGCTGGCGCGCAGGCGTGCGGCTCTAGCCCGAACGAAAAAGGCCGGCGATCGCGCCGGCCCTCGTCTTCATGCGCCCGTCAGCGCCGCTAACTGTGCCGCACCTTTTCCGGTAACAGGCCGCGTGGCGAGAAGCGGAGCACGATCAAAAGCACCAGCCCCATCACAAACAGGCGGAACGGCGCGGCGATGTCCTGAAGGTGACGATAGAGCGGCGAGTTCGGGTCCATGTTCGTGCTCATCAATTCGACGATGTAGCGTCCCGCCGGCTCCGCCTCGACCCAGATGAACCAGATCAGGAAGCCGCCGATCACCGCGCCCAGATTGTTGCCGGAGCCGCCGACGATCACCATCACCCAGACGAGGAAGGTGAAGCGCAGCGGGTTGTAGGTGCCGGGCGTGAACTGCCCGTCCAGCGTCGTCATCATCGCGCCGGCGATGCCGATGATCGCGGAGCCGAGCACGAAGACTTGCAGGTGGCGCGCCTTGATGTCCTTGCCCATCGCGGCGGCTGCTTCCTCATTGTCGCGGATGGCGCGCATCATGCGTCCCCATGGCGAATTCAGCGCCCGGACGCACAGCGCCAGGATGATCAGCAAAACGACGGTGAACAGGCCCGCATAGGCGATTTTCACGAAGGCGCTGGAGGCCTCGATCATCATCTGGCGCAGCATCGTCTCGCGCGCCGCCGCATCGGCCGCATTGGCGAGAGTATCGGCGTGGAATCTCGAAACCAGGTCGACAAACCAGGGCGCCTGTTGCAGATCGACCTCGTAGGGCACGGGGCGCTTGAGGCCGGTGACGTTCTTGACGCCGCGGGCCAGCCAGTCCTCGTTCTTCAGCACCGCGATGACGATCTCCGAAATGCCGAGCGTCGCGATGGCGAGATAGTCGGATCTCAGCCCCAGCGCCACCTTGCCGATCAGCCAGGCGACCGCCGCCGCGAAGAGGCCGCCGACGAGCCATGACGCCATGATCGGCAGGCCGAGACCGCCGATGAAGCCGGTGCGCGCCGGGTCCACCGCCTCGACCGCGTTGACCGCCCCTCCGAAGACCGGGCGCAGCACGAGATAGCCGGCGACAACGACGACGAAGATGGCAAAGGAGCGCAGCCGCCCCTTCATTTGCGTGCTGATGAACGCCGTCGTCGCGATGATGGCGATGACGATCACCGCCGACAGCGCCAGTCCGCGCCCGCCGGCATGCAATGCTTCCCAGACCGGTTCATGCGACACGACCACGGCGGCCAGCCCGCCGAGCGCGGTGAAGGCCATCACGCCGGCATTGAACAGGCCCGCATAGCCCCATTGCAGGTTCAGCCCCATCGCCATCAGCGCCGAGACGAGGCTCATGTTCAGGATGGCGAGCGCCACCGACCAGGACTGGCCCATGCCGACGGCGACCAGCGCCAGCGCCATCAGGGCGAAGACGAACGGCGCGCGCCACGGGCTTTGCCGCTGCTGCACGATCGCGGTGGGCAGCGGCGCGGAGGTCTTCTCGGTCTCGGTCTTTTCCGGACCGGTGTTCAGGCTCGTGTCGCTCACAGCACTTTCCCCTTGAAGATGCCGGTTGGCCGGACGAGCAGCACCAGCACCAGGATGATGAAGGAGATGGCGAATTTGTAGTCTGTGCCGAGGAACTGCAACAGGCCCGACGGCTCCAGATGCTCGGGCACCAGATAGGTCGCGAATTTCTTGTAGGCGTAGGTCAGCATCACCTCGGAAAAGGCGATGACGAAGCCGCCGACAACCGCGCCGACCGGCTGGCCGATGCCGCCGACGATCGCCGAGGCGAAGATCGGCAGCAGCAATTGCAGATAGGTGAAGGGCTTGAAGCTCTTGTCGAGACCGTAAAGCGTGCCGGCGATGGTGGCGAGCGCGGCGGCGATGATCCAGGTGATCATCACGATCCGGTCCGGATTGATGCCGGACAGCAACGCCAGGTCCTCATTGTCGGAATAGGCGCGCATCGCCTTGCCGGTGCGGGTCCGGTTGAGGAACCAGAACAGCGCGACGACCACGATCAGCGTGACAACCACGGTAATCGCCTGCGTCGTCTGGATCGCCAGCCCCTCGTCGAGCCCGCTCCATTTCTTGAAGTCCAGCGCCCGCACGACAAAGCGTTCGCCATCGGTGAAGCGCCGGTCCTCGGTGCCCATGATGAAGCGCACGATCGCCGACAGCATGAACATCACGCCGACCGAGGCGATCACGAAGACCACCGGTGCCGCCTTCTGCCTTCGGTAGAAGGTGAACACCGCCTTGTCGATGAAGATCGCCACGACCGCGGTGACGATGATCGCCGGGATCAGGGCCAGCAGCGCCGTCGGCAGTCCGCCGAAACCGATCCCCTGCGCCTGCAGCGCCCAGGTGATCAGGATGGCGATGGTCGTGCCGAAGGCCATCAGGTCGCCATGGGCGAAATTGGCGAAGCGCAATATGCCGAAGACCAGCGTCACGCCGAGCGCGCCCAGCGCCAGCTGCGAGCCATAGGCGAGCGCCGGCACGAAGACGAAATTCGTCATCAGCACCAGCGCGTTGAGAATATCTGTACCCTCCGGCATCGTCAGCCCCCGAGAAAGGATTTGCGGACTTCGGGATTGGCCAGGAGTTCATGGCCGGTGCCGGTACGCCAGTTTTCGCCGCCGACCAGCACATAGCCCCGGTCGGCGATGTTGAGCGCCTGGCGCGCATTCTGCTCCACCATCAGGATAGCCAGTCCGGTGTCGCGCACTTCCAGAATGCGGTCGAACAGTTCGTCCATCACGATGGGCGAGACGCCCGCCGTCGGCTCGTCGAGCATCAGCACGGAGGGTTCGGTCATCAGCGCCCGGCCGACGGCCACCTGCTGGCGCTGGCCGCCCGACAATTCGCCGGCGGGCTGGCGGCGCTTTTCCTTCAGGATCGGAAACAGCGTGAAGATCTGCTCCATCGTGCCGGAAATGTCGTCGTCGCGCAGATAGGCCCCCATCTCGAGGTTTTCCTCGACGGTGAGGCTGGTGAAGACGTTGTTGGTCTGCGGCACGAAGGCGATGCCCTCGGCGACGCGCGCCTGCGGCGTCATATTCGTGATGTCCTTGCCGTCGAGCACGACCTTGCCGAGGCGCAGCCGCAGCATGCCGAGCATCGCCTTCATCGCGGTCGACTTGCCTGCGCCGTTCGGTCCGACGATAACGGCGATCTCACCCTTTTCCACGCCGACGGTACAGCTTTTGAGAATGTCCGCGCCGCCATAGCCGCCGGTCATCTCCTCGCCCACGAGATACATCAGGCGTCGCCCTCCGAATTGGCATCGGCCATTACCCGCATCTCCTCCGGCGTCTTGTTCTTCAAACCGCGGCCGAGATAGGCCTCGATCACCGCCTCGTTGTTGCGGACCTCTTCGGACGTGCCTTCCGCCAACACCGTGCCTTCTGCCATCACGATGACCGGATTGCAGAGCTTGCCGATGAAATCCATGTCGTGCTCGATCATGCAGAACGTGTAGCCGCGGTCGCGGTTCAGCCGCACGATCGCGTCGCCGATCTCGCCGAGCAGCGTGCGGTTGACGCCGGCGCCGACCTCGTCGAGCAGCACGACCTTGGCGTCGACCATCATGGTGCGGCCGAGTTCGATCAGCTTCTTCTGGCCGCCGGACAGATTGCCCGCCAGTTCGTTCGCCACATGGCCCATGTTGAGGAAGTTGATCACGTCCATCGCGCGCTCGCGGATCTCGGCTTCCTGCCGCTTCACCTCGCCCCAGGAGAACCAGGCCGACATCAGCCCTTCGCCGAGCTGGTGGTCAGGCACCATCATCAGGTTTTCGAGCACGGTCAGCGTCGAGAATTCATGCGCCAGCTGGAAAGTGCGCAACAGTCCTTTCTTGAACAACTGGTGCGGCGCAAGACCGGTGACATCCTGCCCGTCGAGCATGATCTGCCCGCTGGACGGCCTGATATTGCCTGCGATGATATTGAAAAGAGTCGTCTTGCCGGCGCCGTTCGGACCGATCAGGCCGGTAATCGACCCGCGCTCGATTTTGAGCGTCGCGTTTTCGACGGCGTGAACGCCGCCGAACTGTTTGTAGACGGATCTGACCTCGATCATGGTATCCCGGATTTTGTTTCGGGCGTCTCAAGCACTTCCTTCCCGGAAACGCAACAACGTCAACCCCTTCCGGCCGGTTTTGCCCGAACTTCCTGCGGTTTTCCTTGTATAAGCCGGTCTATCCCGCCAGTTCCACGGAGCGCTTGCGCGCCGCCTCGACCGCTTCGGTCAACAGCGCCTTCAGCCGGTCGTCTTCCATCAGCACGGCAAGCGCCGCCGCCGTGGTGCCGTTCGGGCTGGTGACCTGTTCGCGCAGCGTGCCGGGTTCGACGCCGCTCTGCTTCCAGTAAACCGCCGCGCCATAGATCGTCTGGCTGGCCAGCGTCGCCGCGAGGTCGTCCGGCAGGCCGGCCTTCTTCGCTGCATCCGTCAGCGCCTCGATCATGTGGAACAGATAGGCGGGGCCGGAGCCGGAGACCGCCGTTACCGCATCCATCAGCGCCTCGTCCTCGATCACCGCGGTCTCGCCGCTGGCCGACATCAGCGTGCGCGCGAAATCGAGCTGTCCAGAACTTGTCGCCTTGTTGGCGCAGATCACCATCATGCCGGCGCCCACGGCGGCCGGCGTGTTAGGCATGACGCGGATCACGGCCGTCCTGTCGCCGAACACCTTCTCGAAACGGTCGATGCGGATGCCGGCGGCGACGCTGACGATGGCCGCGCCCTTTGCCGCGAGGCCCGCATAGGCAGGCAACACCGCATCCATCACCTGTGGCTTGACCGCCAGCACGATCATCGCCGGGACGAGATCGCCCGGCAGATCCGTTGCATCGGCGACGGCCGTGACGCCGAGCCCGGCGGCCCGTTCGCGCAGGCCTTCATTCGGCTCGACGACGAAGGCGTCTCCGGTTTTCAGCACGCCCGAGGCGAGCCAGCCCTGCAACATTGCAAAACCCATATTGCCGCATCCGGCGAGCACGACCGAATTGTTGTCTGCCATATCCTGTCTCCTGCTTTCCCGCTGCGATAGCGGCGCGGCCGAAATCCTTCAAGACCGGCTAAGGGAGAATGGCCTGTAACCCCTTCGCCGTGTTAACGGGCGATGATGCATCTCGTCTATGTCACCGCATTCCTGCCGGACAATACCGGTTCCGCCCGCGATCTCGCCGACCGAGCGGTCGTGGACGGTCTGCGGCGGGCGGGTGCGCGCGTCACCTGGCTCGGCTTCAAACGGGCCGGTGCGGATAGTTCCGGCGCGGACAGTTCGGCAAGCCTCGGCGAGATCAAATCGGTAAGCGGAGATGAACCATTACCGAGTCGCCTGCGCTCGCTGGCCGTCTCCGCCGCGGCGGGCATGCCGCTCGAATCCGTGCGCCTTCGCGCCGCCGCCAAGCCGGATGTCGAGGCGGTTCTGGCGCGTTTGCAGCCTTTCGACGGTCTGGTGCTGGCGGGGACCGACCTGGCCGGTGCCTTCGAGCCGGTCTTTTCGCGCCATCCCTTTCTTTTCGTCGCTCGTCAGGCCGAGCACATTGCTGCCGCCGAGGCCGCCGCACACCATGCCGGCGTTGCCGAACGGCTGATCCTCAACCGCGATGCCCGCAACGTCGAGGCGCTGCAGCGTCGGCTGTCGGAAAAGGCGCGCGCCGTGCTGACCTTCAGCGAAGAGGACCGCGCCGCGCTCGGCCTTCAGGCGGAGGGCAAGGCGCGCGTCCTGCCCTTTGTCATGCCCCACCCGCCGGAAGAAGCGGGCCTGCGCTTCCCCGCCTTCGATGTCGGCATGGCCGGCACATGGTCCGACCCGGTCAGCCGCGTCCGCCTCGAATGGTTCCTGCAACGCGTCGTTCCGAAGCTGCACAAGCATACGATGATCGCCGTTGCCGGCGCCGCGCCGGCCATCTTCCAGGCGCGCGAGAAACGCGTCTTTTTCCTCGGCAAGGTGGACGATCGGACCGAGTTCCTGCGCCAGTGCCGTGTCGTCGCATTGCCCGAACGCTCCGAAACCGGCGTCCCGGTCGCCACCGTCGAGGCCCTCGAACTGGGTCTTCCAGCCGTCGCCACAGCGCAGGCGCTGCGCGGCATCGAGACGCTTCCCGCCAATGTGACGCGCGTCGACGGCGCCAACGGTTTCGCCAAGGCGGTGGAAGCCCAGGCGCTCGGCCAGCGCACCGCGACAGTGGAGGATTGCGACGGCGCGTCTTTCCGCAATGACAGGCTCGCGCGCATGGACGCCGAACTCGCCGAGGCGCTCCAGTCCCTGACGGCTTGAGCGGGCAGGACCGTGCTGGACCTGCACCATTTTTCCTCCGCCAGGTCCGGAATTAACCTTTTGTTACCCAAGAAATTTTAGGCTTCGTTTACCCGATCGCGCGTCCACCGCGCGGCAAGCCCGGTCCGTGCGAACCATGCCTTCAACGGAAACGATGTCCGACCACGAAGAAATTTTCCGGAGAACTTTCGAACCGGCGTCCCATGCGGACGAGGCCGGTTTCGAGCCGCCATTCTCCGCCGCCGAGCGGCATCGCCGGGCCCGGTTGACGCGCGAGGCGGCGAAACTCAACCCGCTTCTCGAAAGCCTTGCCGCGGCCGACTTCGATCCGGGACCTGATCTTGGAGAGCCGATCATGGACGATACTCTTGCCCGGCCGGCCAGCGATGCCGAGAAAGGCGTCTTCGCCGGCCTCAAACGTTTCCTGTTCGGGCGCGGTAGCCGCGACCGGGACCGTCGTCCGGAGCCGTACCGTCCGGACCATGACGGCCACTATGCGAATGCGGTGGCCTCGGCTGTCCGCATGGCGAGCGGCGAGCGCGAAGCCATGCGCGCCGACACAGGTTTTCATGCCACGTCAGAGCCAGCCGACATTGAGGGCGCCATGTATCCCTATCCGCAGCGTCATCCCGACGCCTATGCGCAGCCGCAGGCCCCGGAGCCTCATCGGCAAATGGCGCCGCAGCCCTGGCCGCCCGCGCCGATGATGCAGCCCGTCGCTTTCTGGCCGGTCCATCCCGTCTATGGCTGGCCGATGCCGCCGCAGGCCTATGGGGCTCCGCCCTTCGATCAGGCCATGCCCTGGCCGCCGCACCCGGTCCACGCCGCCTCATATGCCGCACCCTATGCGCCGCCGCCGCAGGCCTGGCAGCAGCAGGTCATGGCACACCAGCCGGCCCCCGCCGCGCTTCCGCAAAGGGTGGTCGATCTGCATCCGGTCATGCCCGCCGAAGACGAGGCGGAAATGGAGGATCTGCGTGAATCCGTTCGTGCCCTGCGCGACATGGTCGAGGTTCTGATGCAGCGCCGATCGGAGCGCGGCCGCTGGGCCGCCTGACAAAATCGCCTTTCTGATCCGTTTGCGTCAGTTTTCGCCGTTTGGGGTGTTTTCTTTCTCCGGAAAGCCATGCAATTGTCCGCCCAAAATCTCACAATGGGAGAAGGCGAGATGGCTGAACGGATCGACGGCAAGGTGATTGCCGCTGAAGTGCTCGACAAGGTCAAGGCGGAAACAGAAAAGCTGGTCGCCGAAACGGGTGTGCAGCCCGGTATCGCGGTGGTTATCGTCGGCGAGGATCCGGCCAGCCAGTCCTATGTCCGCTCCAAGGGCAAGCGCGCCGACGAATGCGGCTTCAAGTCGGTCACCCACCGGCTGCCCGCCGAAACCTCCGAGGAAGACCTGCTGAAGCTGATCGGCGAACTGAACGCCGACGACAGCATCCACGGCATTCTCGTCCAGTTGCCGGTGCCCGACCATATCGATGACGGCAAGGTCATCCAGGCGATCTCTCCGGACAAGGATGTCGACGGCTTTTCCTTCGTCAATGTTGGCAAGCTGACCACCGGCCAGCTCGGCTCGGCCTTCGTGCCCTGCACGCCGGCCGGCTCCATGGTGATGATCCGCAAGGCGCTGGGAACCGGCGATCTCTCCGGCCTGAACGCCGTCGTCGTCGGCCGTTCCAACATCGTCGGTAAGCCGATGGCGAACCTGCTGCTCGCTGCCAACGCCACCGTCACCATCGCCCATTCGCGCACCAAGGATCTGCCGGCGGTCTGCCGCGAGGCCGATATCCTTGTCGCCGCCGTCGGCCGCCCGGAAATGATCAAGGGCGACTGGGTCAAGCCGGGCGCCTGCGTCATCGATGTCGGCATCAACCGTGTCGACGATCCGGATCTCGCCAAGGGCTACCGCATCGTCGGCGATGTCGATTTCGATTCGGCCGAGAAGGTCGCGGGATCGATCACGCCGGTGCCCGGCGGCGTCGGCCTGATGACGGTCGCCATGCTGATGGCGTCGACGCTGATTTCCGCCTGCCGCGTCGCCGGCAAGGAGCCGCCGAGCTTCTGATCGCTTCAGGCGCTGCGGCGCGGCGTCACGGGCGATGGCTCCGAGATTGACGGCGCGCCGCGGAATTGCCACTTGGATGCCATGAGCTCCGTCTTCGCCCGAAAGGCCCCTGCATCGGCCGTCTGGCTCCGCGTCCTGCTGGTCGCGGCGGTGGTCATGTCGGCCTTCGCGCACCGCGCCGCGGTGGCCGAGCCGACGGCGCTCGAACTCGCGCAATATGTGCTGCCCGACGGTACGTTTCCGGATCTTTGCGATCCCGGCAGCGATGGCGCCGGCCATGTGCATGATTTTTGCGATTTCTGCCTGATCGCCGGGGCTTCCGCGCCGGCCCAGCCGGTCTCGCCGGCCCTCGCATCGCCCCTGCCGGTCGTCCTCGCGGTGGTCCTGCCCCCGCGCGCCGCGCCGCCGGTCACGCCTGTCGAACTCGCAACCGCGTCGAAACGCGGCCCGCCCGTCCTTTCCGTCTGAACCAGGCAAACAAGACACATGGCCGCACGCCACGCGCGTTGCGGCATCACAGACGGAACTGGAAATCATGAAGAACGCACTTATCGCAATCGCGGCTGCTGCCGCATTCCTGGGCGCATCCGCCGCAGCTTTCGCCGAAAGCTGGACGCTCGGCGATCTCGTCATCGAAAACCCGACCGCCCGCGCCACGCCGCCCAATGCCCCGGTCTCCGGCGGCTATATGGTGATCCGCAACAATGGCGACGAGCCGGACCGGCTGATCGGCGGCGCCGCCGATTTCGCCGGCAAGGTCGAGGTTCACGAAATGGCCATGGACGGCGAAGTCATGAAGATGCGCCATCTCTCCGACGGGCTGGAAATCCCGGCCCATGGCGAGGTGACGCTGAAGCCCGGCGGCTATCACGTCATGTTCATGCAGATGAAGGAACAGCTGCAGCCGGACACGACCCGCACGATCACGCTGGAGTTCGAGAAGGCCGGCACGATCGACGTGGACGCGGATATCCTCGATCCGGCCAAGCTGCAGATGCGCATGAAGATGAAAATGAACTGACCCAGACGGTCAGAGCGCGTGCGAGGCGTCGGCAGACGCCTCGCGCTTTTCGGTCAGGGCCTGCCCGACGATCTGCCATGCGGATGACAGAAACAGCGTGGCCATGACCCCGGCGACGACAAGGTCCGGCCAGCCTGTCGCCGTACCCCAGACGCCAAGCGCCGCGACCATCACGGCGACATTGCCGATGGCGTCGTTGCGCGAGCAAAGCCACACGGACCGGACATTGGCGTCGCCATCCTTGTAGGCCATCAGCAACAGCACGCTGGTGACATTCGCCGCCAGCGCAAGGATACCGACCAGCCCCATCACTTCGGCTTCCGGTACGCCGCGCGCGAACGCCATCCACACCGTCGAGGCGAACACCCAGATACCCATCGCGGACAGGCTGGCCGCCTTGATCAGAGCCGCATTGGCGCGGGCTGTCACGGAAGCGCCGATCACTGCCAGCGACATTCCGTAGGTCGCCGCATCGCCGAAGAAGTCGAGCGCGTCGGCCTTCAGCGCCTGCGACCCGGCCATTTGCCCGGCCGTCATCTCGACCACGAACATCGACGCGTTGATCGCGATGACCATCCACAGCCGGCGCTTGTAGGCGGCCGACATGCCGTCGAATGTCTTGTTGTCACCGCAGCCGCAGCTCATCGCGGATCTCCCTGGCGGATTGTCGCGTAATGCCTATCTGACACTATAAAATCTCCAGTCGCTACAGCTTCAAGGGTCAAGGCCATGTTCTCCATCGGCGAAATGTCGCGACGCTCCGGCGTCAAGGTGCCGACCATCCGCTATTACGAGCAGATGGGCCTGATCGACGCGCCGGAACGTTCCGCCGGCAACCAGCGCCGCTACACCCGCACCGAACTCGACCGGCTGACCTTCATCCGCCATGCCCGCGATCTCGGCCTGTCGCTCGAGGCGATTCGCGAACTGGTCCGCCTGAGCGAGAACCCCGCCATGCCCCATGACGAGGCGCACCGTATCGCGACCTCGCATCTCGCCGCGATCCGCCAGCGCATCGCCCGGCTGAAAAGTCTGGAAAAGGAACTGACGCGCGTCGAAGCGAACTGCCATGCCGACCAGGCCGGTGACTGCAACATCATGCATGTCCTCGCAGATCACGGCCTTTGCGAAACCGAGCACTGAGTTGCGGCATGTATCCGCCCGCCGCCTATTCCCACTCCATCTCCGAAAAGACCTGCTGCGCATTGCGGCGGGCCAGGGCGTCGAACTGTTCCAGATAGGAAAAGGCCGACTGGTCTACCTCGACCGAACCGATCATGTCGCCGCCGGCTTCGATATGTTCGCCGATCCTGTCGCGCAGATTGGCGATATAGTCGTAAGTGTCGGCCTTCGCCTTTGCCAATGTCGTCGCGTGGCCGTGGCCGGGCACGACATGCTCCGGCTCGAGCGCCGCGATGCTGTCGAAGGCTTCCAGCCAGCCGCTCGATGAAGACTCCGCCAGGACGCCGAGAATACGTTCGGTGAAAACGATGTCGCCGGCAAAGACCGTGTCGCGCGCGGCGAGCCACACATAGGAGTCGCCGGGCGTATGCGCCGCGGCGGGGTGGACGATTTCGAAATCGAGCCCGCCCAGCGAAAAGGCGTAGTCCCTGTCGAAGACCGTGTCGGCATAAACCGGCTCGGTGCCTTCAAGCGCATCGCCGATCAGTGCGTCCAGCATGGTGAACTGCATCGACTGGCGCTCCCGCTGGTCGGCGATGGCGTCGGCCGATGCGATGATCGTCGCACCCTTCTCCTTCCAGTAGCCATTGCCGAGCCAGCGGTGGTCCTGGCCGCCGGTGTCGACGACATAGCGCACCGGCTTGTCCGAGATCGTGCGGATCGCCGCATCGATCTCTTCCGCGCCCTTCCGGCTGCCGCCCGGATCGATCAGCACGATGCCGTCATTCGTGACGACGACGCCGAACGTCGCATTGTTGGCGAGATTGTCAGGCGAGCGCTGTTCCTTGCCCCCGACCAGCGCGTAGACATTGTCGGTCACGGGCTGGATTTCGAGGCTGCCGGCAGACGTGGTCCCGCATGTGGCAAGCAGCGCCGCGCCGACAGATGCGCCGCGAAGGACGGTCATGCGGCCAGCCATGTTTCGAGTGCGGCGGCATCCGGAAGCCCGCCGGAATGGACCAGCTTGCCGTCGATGGTGATTCCGGGTGTCGAGACGACGCCGGCCATCGCGATCTGCGCATAGTCGGTCACCTTCTCGACTTCGACGTCGATCGACAGTTTCGCGGCAGCATCGCGGACCATCTGCTCCGTCGCATCGCAGCGTTTGCAGCCCGGTCCGTAGACCTTGACCTGTTTCATGATTTTTCTCCGTCAGAAAATGAGGTTGAAGAGATAGCCGACCGCGAGGATGCCGGCGCCGACGACGCCGATGAAGACGGCGATCAGCTTCAGCGTCAGCACCTTGCGCAGGATGATCATCTCGGGCAGCGACAGCGCGATCACGCTCATCATGAAGGCGAGCACCGTTCCGAGCGCCGCGCCCTTGCCGAGCAGCGCTTCGACAATCGGGATGACGCCGGCCGCATTGGTGTACATGGGAATACCCATCAGCACGGCCGCGGGAACCGACCACCAGGCGTCCGCGCCCATGATGCGCGCCATGAGGTCGGCGGGCACATAGCCATGGATGAGCGCGCCCGCGCCGATGCCGGCGATGATCCAGATCCAGACCTTTGCGACGATATCGCGGACCGCCTCGATACCCTGCCTGTAGCGGTCGACCATGGTCAGGTTCGTCGAGGGAACGTCGCCGACGCCACCCGCATGGATGTCGCGCACCCAGTCCTGCAACCAGCCTTCGAGCCGCAACTTGCCGATCACCCAGCCGGCGACGATGGCGATGCCCAGGCCGAAGCCCAGATAGGTGAGTGCGACTTTCCAGCCGACAAGCCCGAACAACAGGCCGAGTGCGACCTCGTTGACCATCGGCGCGGCGATCAGGAAGGAGAAGGTCACGCCGAGCGGGACGCCCGCCGAGACGAAGCCGATGAACAGCGGGATGGCGGAGCAGGAACAGAAGGGCGTCAGAACGCCGAGACCGGCCGCCACCGCGTTGCCGGCACCCTCGCGCTTCCCGGCCAGCAGCGCGCGGGTCTTTTCAGGCGAGAAGAAGGACCGGATGACGCCCATCGCGAAGACGATCAGCGTCAGCAGCATCAGAACCTTGGGCACGTCGTAGAAGAAGAAGGCCAGCGCCTCGCCGGTGTGGCTGTGCCGGGCGACGGGGAACAGTCCGGTCAGCCATTCGGCGGCTGGCACGAGCTGGCGATAGACCAGCCACCAGACGGCGACGAAGGCGGCGACGCCGAGCGTCCAGAGCCAGCCGGACGGGCCGTTCATGCGCGCGGGGAGGGTGTCCGTGTGCGAACTCATGCGGCGATCCTCTCGCCGCTACCCGTCGGCTCGCACAGGGCCAGCGCCGCATCGACGATCGCGACGACATGCGCCGGCATCGCGTCGTTTCGGCGATACCGCACCCATTGCGCGTCGCGCCGGTCGGTGACGAGACCGGCGTCCTTCAGGATCTTCATGTGCCGCGACATGCGCGACTGGGTCGCACCGAGTTTTTGCATCAACTCGCACACGCAGTGCTCGCCGCCATCCGACAGCATGGCCATGGCGGCGAACCGGGTCGGCTCGGCAAGCGCGGAAAGGATTTTGACTGGATCGGGCATGTCCGCTTCCGTTTTGTTCATATGCGCAAATGCGCATATGTTGCGGAGCACGGCCTTGATCGACGTCAACGGATTAGGAAATTAGATCGCCAGTTTCCCGAACAGGATCGGCAGCGTCGAGGCGAGCAGCAGAACGGCCATTACCATGTTGAAGGCCTGCGCGCGGCGCGGATCGTGGAGGAACCGGCTGATCAGCACGCCGAACGTCATCCAGATGGTGGTCGCGATCAGCGCCGCCAGCGCGATGATCGCCGCGCCCGCGCCGATCGTTACCGCGCCGGCATCCGCCGGCAGATAGGTGGATGCCGCGGTCATGGCCGCCGCCCAGGCCTTCGGATTGATCCACTGGAAGCCGACGCCGGTCGGAAAGCCCAGCATCTTCAGGTCGGTCTGGTCCTGCTTCAGCGGTCCGGCGGTTGCGATCTTCCAGGCCAGCCACAGAAGGAACCCGGCTGACAGGAGGCGCAAGGCAAGCGCCAGCAGGGGCAATGCCTTGAAGGCCGCGCCGAGCCCGGATCCGGTCGCGCCGAACAGCACTGCCATGCCAACGGCGATGCCGAGGATCAGCGGCAGCGTCCGCCGCGTGCCGAAGCGCACGCCCGACGCGAGCACCATCATGTTGTTCGGGCCTGGCGTGGTGGCCATGATCAGGCAGAACACGCTATAGGATAAGATCAGGTCGTGGCCGTTCATCATGCATGTCCGTTTGGGCGGCCATCTTGCAGGGGAAGGGACATCCGGTCTTGTCGAAAAGTGACATGGTGACAACTCCGTCCGACCCGGCCTTCGAGTCGCCGCGCGACAGCGCCCGCTTCCGCCGCATGCCTGGTTTCTCTGCCGTCGACCTGATGGATGCGTCGTTTCGCGATCACCATTTCGCCCCCCATACCCATGACGTGCTGATGCTCGGCATCATGCGCGAAGGCGCCATGCGCTTCATGCGGGAAGGCGTGATTGAAACGATCGGACCGGGCGGCATCACCGTCATCAATCCCGGCGATGTGCACACCGGCGGCCGCTGCGCCGGCGAAAGGCTGGTTTATACGGGCATCTACGCGCCGGATCCCGTCCTCGCCAGGGCCGACCTCGGCGACGGCCTGTCATTTGCCAGGGGCGTCGTGATCGACCCCGAATGCTGGCGGCTGCTCCTGCGCGCGACGGCGCCGGCGGCCGATCCTTTGGCGGCCCAGGAAGACATTCTGGAAGGGCTCGCGCGCCTCGGCCGCCATGCCGATCGCCGGCCGCCGCGCCAGGATCGCGCCTGTTCCGTATCCGCCGCCCGTGCCATCGATTATGTCCATGCGCATTACGCCGAAACCTTCACCATCGAGGATCTCGCGGGCCTCGCCGGCGTCACGCCGCGCCACATGATCCGCTCCTTCCGCAGGGCGACCGGCATGCCGCCGCATGCCTATCTCCGCCAGTTGCGCATCGGCGAGGCGCGACGCCTGCTCGAGCGCGACCTGCCGCTTGCCGAGATCGCGCTTGCGACAGGCTTTGCCGACCAGCCGCATTTCTCGAAGGTCTTCAAGCACGTCACCGGAACCACCCCCGGCCGCTACCGCATCGACATGGCCGCCTGAAACCGAACAGGGAAAGCTTGACGGATGGCTATAAATATAACACGTTATATAACGTGTTATAGAAAGGCTGGATCATGGTCAGGGACGTGACCCGCGAACTCGGATATCTGCCGCTCGGAAGCCGGCTGAAACGCGTCGGAGAACGGTTGCAGGCGGAGACGGCGCGATTCCTGCTGGCCGAGGGCATCGACCTGCCGCAGGGTGTATGGCCGCTGCTCGTCACGCTTCACCAGGAAGGCCCGCTGACGATCGGCGATCTCGCCTCCGCGCTCGGCGTCTCGCAGCCGGGCGTCACCCGCTCGATCCGCCAGTTGGAGGCGGCGGGCATCGTCGAGGCGGTGCGCGACGGCGGCGACCAGCGCCGCAAGCCGGTGGCGATCACGGAGAAGGGCGCCGCGATCCTGGCGAAGGCTCAGGGCGATCTCTGGCCCTATGTCGAGGCGGCGGTCCGCGAGATGTGTGCTCCGCTCGACGGGCCGATCCTCGGCCAGCTCGACAGGATCGAGGCGGAACTCGACCGTCTTTCGCTGGACCGCCGCGCAGCCGAAAAGAAAGAGCAGGAAACGACATCATGACCGGCCATCCGCTCGACCGCCCGATCTGGGCGGCGCTGACCTCGAAACAGGCATATCTCTCGTCCGGAGGCCCGCAGGCCATGCGCTTTCCCGGCGATATCTCGCCCTTTGCGGCGACGCTCGATGACGAGCCGGAAAGCCTCGCCTGGCTCGCGGCGCTCATCCCCTCCGGCACCGCTTTCGTCACCGTCGCGAAAACCGCCGCCGTCCCGCCGGAGACGACGGTCGAGAAGGCGGGGCCGCTGATCCAGATGCATGCGGTCGATCTCGTCGCCGCGGAGCAAAGCGACGAGGTTATCGCGCTCGGCGGGAATGACGCGCCGGAGATGCTAGAACTCGCGACCCTGACCCGACCCGGCCCGTTCCTGATCAACACTCACAGGCTCGGACGTTTCATCGGCATCCGCAAGGACGGCCGCCTCGCGGCCATGGCCGGCGAAAGGCTGCATGTCGACGGCTTCAGGGAAGTGAGCGCGGTCTGCACCCATCCGGATTTTCGCGGCCGTGGCTATGCCGGTTTGTTGTCGCGCATCGTCGCCAACCGGATCAGGAGCGAGGGCGAAACTCCCTTCCTGCACGCCTATGCGGACAACACAGCGGCGATCCGGCTCTACGAGACGCTCGGCTTCCGGATCGAGCGCGAACTGGTCGTTCAGATGTTGAGGCGCGATTGAGCGTCAGTGCCGCGAGATGCCGCCCCACGGCATGCGCATATAGACATCGCCCTCGCGCAATTCCTCAAGCATTTGCGCCAGCCGCTTGTGCTTGGTCGCCTCGCGCTTGGCCTTGTTGATCCAGCCGAGATAGTCGTTGCGCTGGTAGTCCGGCCGCTCGTCATAGGCGGCGCGCAATCCGGCCTCGTCGAGGGCCGCCGAAACGAAATCGGGCATCGGCTGGATTTCGCGCGTCAACGTCATCGCGGCTGGCCTTTCGTCGCTACGTGTAGTCGAGTTCGCCGGGCATGACATTAGCATGATCCGGCGGCGGCGTTTCATCGAAACGATGCGCCCGGATGCTTTCATGCCCTTCGGACAAGGCTTTCATGGCCCGGTGCATCCCGTCCATCAGCCGCCCTTCGGCAGACAGGATGATCGGATAAGAAAGGTCGGCGTCCCGCATCAGCCGGAAATGGTCGACCATGGCTGCCGGGGTCGGGACCGCGTCCTCGGTCTGGAACCACCAGTTCTCGTTGAGCTCTTTTATCTGCGAAAGCGGGACGTCCAGGACCGGCAGACCCGCCGCCAGATCGATCAGCCGGTGTATGTCCCATGCATGGAAACCGCCGCCCGGCGAAGGGCGGAAGTGATATTGCTTGCGGAGACCTATGGCCGGCACCGAAATCAGGCAAACACGCTGGCGCCCGAGTCGGCGCGGCCAGCCATCTGGCGGAAAGTCTCGAACAATTCCCGGCCAGTTCCGTAAGAGTTTGCAGACAGATCGGCCGTCGCCGCCTCGCGCGCCTCGAATTCCGCCGCCGGCACAAGCACTTCCAGCGTGCCCTTGGTCGCGTCGACCCGGACCATGTCGCCGTTCTGCACTTTCGCGATCGCTCCGCCGTCCAGCGCTTCCGGCGTCACATGGATCGCCGCCGGCACCTTGCCAGACGCGCCGGACATGCGTCCGTCGGTCACCAGTGCCACGTGATAGCCGCGGTCCTGCAGGACGCCGAGAGCCGGCGTCAGCTTGTGCAGTTCCGGCATGCCGTTCGCCTTGGGGCCCTGGAAGCGGATCACGGCGACGAAGTCCTTTTCGAGTTCACCCTTGCGGAACGCTTCCTGCATTGCTTCCTGGCTGTGGAACACGACGGCCGGGGCCTCGACGACGTAGCGCTCCGGCTTCACCGCGGAGATCTTGATCACCGCCTTGCCGAGATTGCCGGTCAGCATCTTCAGCCCGCCATTGGTCTGGAACGGTGCGGTGATCGGCGTCAGCACCTTGTCGTCATGCGAGACGTCCGGGGCCGGCTCGCGCTTCACGGTGTCGCCCTCGAGCCTGACCTCGACCATGTAGGGATCGAGCCCGTGGCCGTATACCGTGCGCACGTCGCGATGCAGCAGCCCGCCTTCGGCCAGCTCGCGGATCAGGAAGCCCATGCCGCCCGCCGCATGGAAGTGGTTCACGTCGGCGAGCCCGTTCGGATAGACGCGCGCCAGCAGGGGCGTCGCGTCGGACAGGTCGGAGATATCCTGCCATGTCAGCTTGATGCCGGCCGCCGCCGCCATGGCGATCAAATGGATCGTGTGGTTGGTCGAGCCGCCGGTGGCGTGCAGGCCGACGACGCCGTTGACCACCGAGCGCTCGTCGATCATCTCGCCGACCGGCGTGAACTCGTTGCCGAGGGCGGTAATGGCGAGCGCCCGCTTCGCGGCTTCCTTGGTCAGCGCGTCGCGCAGCGGCGTGTTCGGATTGATGAAGCTCGCGCCCGGCATGTGCAGGCCCATGATCTCCATCAGCATCTGGTTGGAATTCGCCGTCCCGTAGAAGGTGCAGGTGCCCGGCCCGTGATAGGAGGCGCTTTCCGATTTCAGCAATTCGTCGCGCCCGACCTTGCCCTCGGCATAGAGCTGGCGCGTCTTCGCCTTCTCGTCATTGGGAATGCCCGACGTCATCGGCCCGGCCGGAATGAAGATCGCCGGCAGGTGGCCGAAGGTCAGCGCCGCGATCGTGAGGCCCGGCACGATCTTGTCGCAGACGCCCAGATAGACCGCCGCGTCGAACATGTCGTGCGACAGGCCGATTCCCGCCGCCATGGCGATCACGTCGCGCGAGAACAGCGACAGCTCCATGCCGTCCTGGCCCTGGGTGACGCCGTCGCACATGGCCGGCACGCCGCCCGCCACCTGCGCCACGCCGCCCGCCTCGCGCGCCGCCTGCTTGATCAGGGCGGGAAAGGTCTCGAAAGGCTGATGCGCCGACAGCATGTCGTTATAGGCGGTGATGATGCCGATATTGGCCACCGCATCGCCCATCAGGTCGGCCTTGTCGGCCGGCCCGCAGGCCGCGAAACCATGGGCAAGGTTCCCGCAGGAAAGTTTCGAGCGTTTGGGGCCCTTGGCGGCGCGGGCGCGCAGCCGCTCCAGATAGGTCGCGCGCGACAGCCGCGAGCGTTCGCGGATGCGATTGGTGACTTCTTCGATCGGCTTAAGCACGTCACTCATGGGTCAAAACTCCCTGTGATGTGGATTGTGTCACGGCGCCCAGAATATGTGGACCGGCGTCTTGTCCTGGTGCAGCACCGCGCGCACCGGCATGGCGCTGGCGTCGGTTCCGGCAAGCGCCGTGTCGAGCACGCCGCGCTTTTCCTCTCCCTCGATATGGAGCGCAAGGAACCGCGCGTCCAGCAGGGCGGCTAGCGTCAGCGTCAGCCGAGGCTCGCCGGCGCCCGCCGCCTGCATCGGCAGCACGCGGGTTTCCGTCGTCCTGTCGAGCGCGTCGTCCAGCCGGTCGCCATGCGGGAAGAACGAGGCGGTATGCCCGTCCGTTCCCATGCCCAGCACCGCGACATCGAGCGGCCACGGCAGCCCGGCGAAAAGGTCGGCGCTCTTCTCGGCATTCTCGATCGGCAGTTCGTAAGCCGTCTCATAGGCGACGAAATGCGCGGCGGCGGCCTTGTCCTGCAACAGCGTCTCGCGCACCAGTTTCTGGTTGGCGCGCTCGGAGTCCGGCGGGCAGATGCGTTCGTCGACCAGGATGACCGTCACCCGGTCCCACGCGATATCGGTTTCCGCCAGCACTTCGAACAGCCGCTTCGGCGTCGATCCGCCGGACACCGCCAGCGAGGCCTCGCCGCGTTCTGCGACCGCGCCTGCCAGTTGTGCCGCGATCCCGGCGGCGAGTGCGATCGCGAGCGACTCGCGGTCCGGATAGTCGTGGCTGTGAACGATCTCAGTTTTCATACCATGTCCGTCCGTCGCGCTCGATCAGGGCGATGGAGGCCGATGGGCCCCACGTGCCGGACGTATAAGTCCGCACCGGCTGTTCCATCGCTTCCCAGGCCTTGAGGATCGGATCGATCCATCGCCACGCGGCTTCCACCTCGTCGCGGCGCTGGAACAGCGTCTGGTTGCCGCGCACCACGTCGAGGATCAGCCGCTCATAGGCGTCCGGATTGCGCACGCCGAAGGATTCCGCGAAGCTCATGTCGAGCGGCACGTGCCGCAGCCGCATGCCGCCGGGCCCCGGATCCTTGATCATCAGCCACTGCTTGACGCCCTCGTCGGGCTGCAGCCGCATGACCAGCTGGTTGGCGACCATGCGGCCCGCCGAACTGTCGAAGATCGAATGCGGCACCGGCTTGAAGGAGATGACGATCTCCGAGACGCGCTGCGCCAGCCGCTTGCCAGTGCGCAGGTAGAAGGGCACGCCGGCCCAGCGCCAGTTGCCGATCTCGGCCTTGATGGCGACGAAGGTCTCGGTATTGGAGACGCCGCCTTCCAGTTCCTCCAGATAGCCCTTGACCGGCCCGCCATTCGACGCGCCGGACGTGTACTGGCCGCGCACCGTCTTTTCCTCGACATTGCTGCCGTCGATGCGCTGCAGCGAGCGCAGCACCTTCAGCTTCTCGTCGCGCACGGCATTTGCCTCCATCGAGGAGGGCGGTTCCATCGCGACGAGGCAGAGCAGCTGCAGCAGGTGGTTCTGCACCATGTCGCGCAGCGCGCCCGCCTTGTCGTAATAGCCGGCGCGGCCTTCCAGCCCGACCGATTCCGCCACGGTGATCTGCACATGGTCGATATGGGCGGAGTTCCACAGCGGCTCGTAAAGCGCGTTGGCGAACCGCAGCGCCATCAGGTTCTGCACCGTCTCCTTGCCGAGATAGTGGTCGATGCGGAAGATCTGGTCCTCGGTGAACACCTCGCCCAGCGTGTCGTTGAGCTGGTTGGCCGACTCGAGGTCCCGGCCGATCGGCTTTTCGACGACGATGCGGGTTTCCGGCGTGATCAGCCCGTGTTCGCGCAGCTTGACGGCGAACTCGCCGAACAGGGACGGGCCGACGGCGAGATAATAGGCGCGCTTGCGCTGCCCGTCGCCCGAAAGCTTCGCCTTGAGATCGTCCCAGCCCTTGTCGGACTTGGCGTCGATGGAGACGTAATGCAGCTTCGACAGGAATTTCCCGAGTTCCTCGGAATCGAGATCCTCCTTGACGAATTGCTCCAGCGCCTTGCGGGCGAATTCGCGATATTCGTCGTCGCTCATCTCGGAGCGCGACGCGCCAATGATGCAGGTCTGGTCGACGATCTGCCCGCCGACCTGGCGGTGATAGAGCGCCGGCAGCAGCTTGCGTTCGGCAAGGTCGCCGGTGCCTCCGAACACGATGTAATCGAAGGGATCGACGGGAATGATCTGAACGGACATGGACGGTTCCTGTCAGGCGGGAGGTGTCGGCGGCGTTATAATCTAATCGATTTAAAAACGCCAGATCGCTGTGCAAGTTTTATCGCGGCGCCATATCGGTATGATAGACCGTGGGAGGATGACGGTCGCATCCGTCGATGTTTGCAGGGAATGACGACATGCTCAAGACGCCCGACACCACTTTGCTCAGAACGGTCGGCGAGGAACGCGCCGCGCTCAACGTGATCGGCGGCAGGATGGTGGGCGCGCAGTCCGGTGCGCGCATCGAAGTCGCGTGTCCGTCGGACGGCAAGGTTTTCGCCTCGATCCCGCAAAGCGGCGAGGCCGATATCGACGCCGCCGTCCGCTCCGCGCGCCAGGCATTCGAAACGGGTCCGTGGAGCCGCATGACCGCCACCGAGCGCGGCCGCGTCCTGTCGCGCCTGTCTTCGCTGGTCGAGGCCCATGCCGACGAGCTTGCCGCGCTGGAATCGCGCGACACCGGCAAGCCGGCCCGCCAGGGTGTCGCCGATGTCACCGCCGCGATCCGCTACTACGAATATTATGGCGGTGCCGCCGACAAGGCGCATGGTGACCAGATCCCCTTCCTCGACGGCTACACCGCCTTCACCTCGCGCGAGCCGCATGGCGTCGTCGCCGGCATCATCCCGTGGAACTATCCGCTGCAGATCCTCGCCCGCGTCGCCGGCGCGGCGCTCGCCATGGGCAACACGCTGGTGGTCAAGCCCGCCGAGGACGCTTCGCTCACCAGCCTGCGCATCGCCGAACTGGCGCTGGAGGCCGGTTGCCCGGCCGGCGTCTTCAATGTCGTCACCGGCTATGGCGCCGAGGCCGGCGCTGCGCTCTCGGCCCATCCCGGCATCGACTATGTCACCTTCACGGGCTCGACGGGTACCGGCACCGCGATCCAGCAGGCCGCAGCGCTCAACAATCGCGGCGTCACGATGGAGCTCGGCGGCAAGTCGCCACAAATTCTCTTTGCCGACGCCGATCTCGACGCGGCGCTCCCGGTCGTCGTCAATGCCATCATCCAGAATGGCGGCCAGACCTGTTCCGCAGGCTCGCGCCTGCTGGTCGAAAAACCGATCCATGACGAGGTCATGGCGGCGCTTGCCCGCAGCTTTTCGGCGCTGGTCGCCGAGCCGCATCATGCCGATGGCGATCTCGGCCCGCTCATCAATGCCAGACAGGCCAGGCGCGTCGCCGCCATGATCGAGGCCGCCGAAAAGGAAGGCGCCGAAATCGTCGCGCAGGGTTCCGTCGCCGACGATGCGCCCGAAGGCGGGTCTTACCAGGCGCCGGTCCTGTTCGGCGGGGTCGATCCCCTGTCGGAACTGGCGCAGGAAGAGGTTTTCGGCCCGGTCCTCGCCGCCTTTTCCTTCGAGGGCGAGGAGGAAGCGGTGCGCCTCGCCAACGGCACCCAATTCGGCCTTGTCGCCGGCGTCTGGACCCGCGATGGCGGCCGCCAGCACCGCGTCGCCAAGCGCGTCCGCGCCGGCCAGGTCTATGTCAACGCCTATGGCGCGGGCGGCGGCGTCGAACTGCCCTTCGGCGGCTTCGGCCGCTCCGGCCATGGCCGCGAGAAGGGCTTCGAGGCGCTCTATGACATGTCGGCCGCCAAGACCACGGTCTTCCGTCATATCTGACGCCGCGTGAGGTCGACGCCGGCGGAAACATCTGTTTGGCTGGCATGCAACCGGGCGCCCCATGGCGGCGTTATGACAGGCTGCGGACAAAGAAAGCGGGAGACTCATGACCGGCGACCAGATGTTCCTCTTCGGCCTGTTCGGCGTGGCCTTCGTCCTCTTCGTCTGGGACAAGGTCCGTTATGATCTCGTCGCTTTCGCGGCGCTCCTGGTTGCCGTTATCGCCGGCCATATCGAGCCGGAATCCGCTTTCGAGGGTTTCGGCCACCCTGCCGTCGTCATAATCGCGCTCGTGCTGATCGTCTCGCGCGGCCTCGTCAATTCCGGCGCGGTCGAGCGCATCGCCCGCCTTGTCGTCTCGCCGGACCGCGCCTTGCCAGCCCATATCGGCGTCATGGCGGTGGTCGGCGCGGCCCTGTCCGCCGTTATCAACAATGTCGCGGCGCTGGCGCTCCTGATGCCGCTCGACCTGGAGGCCGCCGCCAAGGCCAAGCGCGCCGCCGCGCTGACCCTGATGCCGCTTTCCTTCGCCACCATCCTCGGCGGCATGATCACGCTGATCGGCACGCCGCCCAACATCGTCATCGCGCAATATCGCGCCCGCGCGCTCGGCGAACCTTTCTCGATGTTCGATTTCGCGCCGGTCGGCCTGGCCGTCTCGGTGGTCGGCATCGCCTTTGTCGCGCTTGTCGGCTGGCGGCTGATCCCGTCGCGCGCCCGTCCGGCGCCGCTCTCCAGCGGTGAGGATGCCGGCCTCTATGTCGCCGAGGCCCGCGTCAAGGACGGCTCGAAATCGATCGACATAGCGGTGCGCGATCTCTATCCGCTCGCAAACGACAACGACATCGCGATCGTCGGCGTGGTGCGGCGCGGCAACCGCTTGCCGGGTTTCTCGCGCAACGAGACGCTCGCCAAGGGCGATTTCCTCGTTCTGGAGGGCGATCCGAAATCGATCGAGACCTTCATGGGCGCCGCCGAGCTGGATTTCTCCGGCTCCGAGAAACACGAGGGCGGCGTCGCCGGCCCGTCCTTGACGCTGGTCGAGGCGATCGTACCGGACGGCTCGCGCATGGTCGGCCGCTCGGCCATGGATCTGCGCCTTCAATACCGCCACGGCGTCACGCTGCTTGGCGTCTCGCGCAAGGGCAAGCGCTTCCACGAACGCGTGCGCAAGTTGAAGATCGAGCCGGGCGACGTGCTGTTGCTGCTCGGCGCTTCCGAACGGATTGCGGAAATCGCCTCCTGGCTGAAAGTGCTGCCGCTTGCCGAGGGCCAGACGCGCATGCTCCAGCGCGGCAAGGCCACCATGGCGATCGGCGCCTTCATCGCGGCCATCGCCGCCGCCGTCTTCGGCCTCGTCTCGCTCGACATCGCGCTCGGCATCGTCGTCGTCGCCTATGTGCTGATGGGGCTTTTGAACGGCACCGAGGTCTACGAAGCCGTCGACTGGCGGGTGATCGTCCTGCTCGGCTCGCTGATCCCGCTCGGCCGGGCGCTGGAGGATACCGGCGGCACGCAGCTGATCGCCGAGACCATCGTCGCCAACACCCATGGCGCGCCCGCCTGGGTCGTGCTCGCCGTGCTGATGGTCATCACCATGACGCTGTCGGACTTCCTCAACAACGTCGCCACCACGCTGATCGCCGCGCCCATCGGCGTCGGCGTCGCGCAGTCCTTCGGCGTCAATCCGGATCCGTTCCTGATCGGCGTCGCGGTGGCCGCTTCCTGCGCCTTCCTCACGCCCATCGGGCACAAGAACAACACCATCATCATGGGCCCCGGCGGCTACGCCTTCGGCGACTACTGGCGCATGGGCATTTTCCTGGAGATTCTGGTGCTGATCGTCGCCATTCCGACGATCCTGTTCGTCTGGCCGTTATGATATGGGTTTTGCCGCAACTTCGTCGGAATATCGCCGCATGGCTGCAACAATCGCGGCCTATCGGTCGCCGAAACAGGGAGTACTCATCATGGCTGCCGCTGAAGCCCTCATCGTCCTGAGCCTGCTCGGCTGCGACGATTCCGGTGCGCAATGCGATTTTGTCCGCGTCGGAACCGAGCGTTACGAGACCGTCGAGGCCTGCCGCGCCGCGTCCGAGCCTCTGCTGGCCGCCTCCGCCGAGGAAGACTATCCGACGGTCGTCGCCGTCTGTTCGCCGGAAAGCTCCGTGCCGACCGCGCAGGTCGCCGCCTCGGGCGAGCCCGTGCCCGTTCCGGTGCCGCCGGAAACGCCGGCGGAGGTCGACGGCACGGCCCTGTCGCCCGCCGAAGCAGCCGAGGCCGCGAAAGCGGATCTCCAGCCGGCCCCGTTCCCGCCCGCGCCGCCAAAGGCCGGCGAGGAAACGCCGCAGGCGCTTACCGGCGGCGAAACGCTCCCGCCTGACGGCACGATGCCGCCGGCTCCCGCCGGGGATCCGGAACTGATCGGAAAGGAGCCGGGGCTCCTGTCGCGCGTCGCCGACGCGATCTCGTCGCTCGCGCCCGAGAAGGAAACGATCACCAAGCCGATCGACGTCGCCGCCGATGGCGCCGCCAAGGTCGGCGGCGCGGTCATCGTCGGCGTCAAGCGCGTCGCCGATGCGGTGAACCCGTTCTGACGCCACCGCGCCGCCCTCGTGCGGCGCGGCATCTCCCGATATGAGCCTTGCAAAAGGCGTTCCGAGAAACGGCTTGACTGTCCGGGGAATAGGCGTAGCCTCTAACTAGACCGATCGGTCTAGTAAAATTGCAAGGAGGATGTCATGCGTGTCGCCAAGGAAGATGTCGAGATCAAGCTGCAACTGCCGGGCGTGGTCATGCGCCAGCACAAGAACTTCGGTGATGTGGGAGGATATGGACGGATCAGCGGTGAGTATTTCACCCTGGCGGCCGGCGTGGACACCACTCCGCTCTTCCAGGGGCTGGAGGGAAACCTTTGCCAGTGCCCCCATTGGGGTTATGTGCTGAGCGGCCGGATCACGACCACGGATGCCGGCGGGTTAAAGGAATCCGTCAGCACCAATGATCTTTTCTACTGGCCGCCGGGTCACAATGTCCATGTGGACGACGATGCCGAAATCGTTATGTTCAGTCCGCAGCATGAACATACCGAGGTTATCGATCACATGATCGAGAAAACCCGGTAACAATCCGCTCTGCCGCGGGGAGGACGCGCCTCCCGGCGGCTGATCACCCCGCCAGTCGCGAGAAGCCGAAACGTGCATTCGACCAAGCAACGCCTGATAGAAGCGGGTTTACGGATGTTGCTGGAGCAGGGCTATGGCAGCCTGGGCATCAAGGAGCTTCTGGACGAGACGGGCATCCCCAAGGGATCCTTCTACCACCACTTCCGAGACAAGGAAGATTTCGCGCTAACGGTGATCGACATCTATCTGGCGAATGTCCACACCGTACTCGACCAGTGTGTCGAGGCGAAGGAACTCCCCCCGCTGGACCGTGTTCGCCATTTCTTCGGTCTCGTTCAGGAAAGCTACAAGTCCGACGGATATCTGGGCTGCCTCATGGGCGCTCTCGGTCAGGAATTGTCGGGCATGAGCGAGCCGTTTCGCCGGAAGATCGACGCCTGCTTCTCCTCGATTGCCGAACGGCTTGCCATCTGCCTGGACGAAGCGCAGCGCGACGGCGATATCCGCGGCAACTGCGACACGCGGCAGATGGCGGAATTGCTGGTCGATTGCTGGGAAGGTGCCGCGCTGCGCAGCCGTTTGAAAAGAAGTCCTGAATCGCTCGACGCCATGGTCGACTATTTTCTCGCCTCTCTGAAGTAACCTGCCGGCATTTGTCCGGCGGACCTGGCCGCGGCTTCTGCGAAGCTCCACATTGAATTGCCGGTGCGAAGGGCTTATGCCCCCGCCACCTCGAATTTCATATGGCCTTGGTATGCACGCAGTCTCCATTTCCGGCACCGGCGTCTTCACGCCAGAAGAAACCATCTCCAACGCCGAGCTCGTCGCGGCCTTCAATGCCTGGGCCGACCGGCAGAACGCGCTTCATGCCGAGGAGATCGCAGCCGGACAGCGTGAGCCCGTTCCGCATTCGAACGAGGGATTCATCGTCAAGGCGTCGGGTATCGAGAGCCGCTACGTGCTCGACAAGACGGGCACCCTCGACCCGGAGATCATGCATCCCGTCCTGCGCGAGCGGTCCGACGAGGAACTCTCGGTCATGGCCGAGATGGCGCTGAAGGCCGCGGCGCCGGCACTCGAACAGGCGGGCCGGACCGCCGCCGATATCGACGCCGTCATCTGCGCCGCGTCGAACCACGAGCGCGCCTATCCGGCCATCGCCATCGAAATCCAGCAGGCGCTCGGCATCGAGGGCTTCGCCTTCGACATGAATGTCGCCTGCTCCTCGGCCACGTTCGGCATCCAGGCCGCAGCCGACATGATCCGGTCCGGCTCGGCCGGGGCCATCCTGATGGTCAATCCCGAGATCTGCTCGGCGCATCTGGAATGGCGCGACCGTGACTGCCATTTCATCTTCGGCGATGTCTGTACGGCGGTCGTGCTCGAACGCGCCGATCTCGCCACCGCGCCCGGACGCTTCGATATCGTCTCGACGCGCTGCCTGACGCAGTTCTCCAACAATATCCGCAACAATAACGGCTTCCTGCGCCGCACCCGCGAGGGCCATATGGAAGACCGGCGCGACATGCTGTTCCGCCAGGAAGGGCGCAAGGTCTTCAAACAGGTCGTGCCCATCGTCACCGATTTGATCCTCGGCCATCTCGCCGACAACGACCTGAAAGCCGACGACCTGTCGCGGCTGTGGCTGCATCAGGCCAACAAGGGCATGAACGATTTGATCGGCGCCCGCGTCCTCGGCCGCGAACCGGTGCCGGGCGAGCAGCCCAACATCCTGCAGGACTACGCCAACACGTCGTCGGCGGGCTCCATCATCGCCTTTTCGAAATTCTCGGACGATCTTCAGCCGGGCGATCTGGGCGTGATCTGCTCCTTCGGTGCGGGCTATTCCGCCGGCAGCGTCATCCTGCGCAAGATCTAGACCTGGTTTAAGATCTAGACACGGTTTTCCTCCGCCGACCTGACCGGGTCGAGGTGGCCGGTCTTGATCTCGCGCATCATCACGATCACGCCGATCGCCTCGCGGTCGGCTCCGTATTGCGGAATCATCCGGCATTCCTGCAGCACCTGTCCGTGCTTTTGGGTGTTGAGATAATAACAGTAACTCAGGTCTTCCCCGGCCAGGCATCGTTCGAAATAGGCTTTCGCCCGTCTCTCGAACCTATCGCGACCTATGAGGTCGCGCAGGTGCATGCCCTCGAAATCCTCGATCGGAATATCGTGGAAACGGGCATTGGCCGGCGATGTGTAGCGGTAGCGCATGTCGCGCCCGATCACCGAGATCCTGAGATTGCTCATCTCGATCGCGGAGACGGCATGCTCGTCCGGCAGACTGATCCGGGCGAGCTGGGACGCGATCGATTGCGCGTGATCGCGAAGAGGCGTCGTGCGCTCGCGTGTAAATTCCGTGATGTTTCTGTCGATCACCGCACGCAGATCGGCAAGCGGCGGAACATCCTGATGTTGATCCGTGATCTTGGACAGGAGGTCGACGAAGAATTTGATCTGCCGGCGCTTGTCGGCCTCTGAATTCGCGGGAAAGTCGCGAATCGTGTCGCGCAGCCTGGACATCTGGATATCGAGCTCACGGATAACCGCCAGATCCTCGGCCTCGATGGCCGCGAAGAGCCTGGAAGTGCAAGTCTGGTAGTCGCCAATGAGTGACGATAAATTCATTCCGATGTCTCGATGTGCCGCCGCTGAATTGTAAATTGGGTATCTTCCATACAGCAATACGGGAAAAATTACCGGCAACGTCGGAAATTAGTCTAAGTGAGCCTCTTCCCGCCCGTAAACTTGTCGCCACAACGCATCGGATAACAGCGCGGGACGGCATGAAAACCGTCCCGCGCGCATTTTGTTACTGGCTCTGCGCCGCAAGAAGCGGCGTGATGTTGCGGATCGTCGCCCGCCGGTTCTGCGCTTCGGCCTGCGGCGTCTCCACCTTCAGATACTGCTCGCCATAGCCCTGGGTCACCAGGTTCTCCGGCGGGATGCCGTAGCTGTCGACGAGGATCGCGGCCACGGTCTCCGCCCGGCGGTCGGAAAGCGCCAGGTTGTAGGTCTCGGACCCGACCGCGTCGGTATGGCCCTCGACCAGCACCACGGCAGTCGGATCCTTGTCGATCAGTTCCTGGATGGCAGCGGCCATGTCCTCCAGCAGGGGAACCTGGTTCTGGCGCACCACGGCTGACCCCGTCTCGAAGGTGATCGTGTCGAGGTCGACGCGGCGCACCTTGGCGCGGATGCGTTCGTTCTCGCGCACGTCGCGCAGCGTGTAGCTCTGCTCGACCCTTTCGACCGGCGGCGCGGTTATCGTGTCGTAGATCACCTGGCGGGTGGCCCGGCGCGCCGGCACGATATAGCGATCGCGCGGGATGTCGACCCGGATCGGCGGCAGCCTGCGGTCCCAATCGACGCGTTCATTGCGATCCCGGTCGCGATTGTCGATGAGGACATATTCGCGGCCGCTCGGCAGGATGCGCGTCCGCTTCAGGATGAACCCGCCCTCGTCGCGCACGGTCTCGATGACCACACCGTTGCGGCGCGTCACCGTTTCGAGTGTGCGGCCGCCACGAAGGCGTGTCACCGTGATCTCGGCGTCGCCGCGGCGCAGCAGGCTGCTTTCGTCCTTGCGGACATAATATTCGCCGTCGCGCTCGACGATGATGCGGTCGCCCTCATCCCCGACGACCTTGCCGCCGAGCGCCGGGATCAGCGCGCCGATCACTGCGCCGACAGCGGCCGCGCCGAGCAGTTCGCCGCGATTGTCGCGAGATTCCTCGCGGCTGCGCTTCTGCTGCTGCTCAACCTGCTGGCGCTGTTCCTGCGTCGCGTCGTCCGGAATGACGATCGTCGGTTCCTCGATCTCGGTCGCCTCGATCGCCTCGCCCTGCTTCTGTTCTTCAGCCGCGGGCTCGGTCGCCTGGGGCTCGGCTGCCTGGGTTTCTTCCGCGGCAGGCTGCTCGGGCTGAGCCGTTTCCGCCGGCTGTTCTGCAGCGGGCTCTTCTGCGGCCGGCTGTTCCGCTTCCGACTGTTCGGCTTCCGGCTGCGGGGCAGGCTCTTCGGCAGCCGGCTGTTCCGGTGCGGGTTCCTCAGCCTGCGGTTCGGGCGCCGGTTCCTCGGCCTGCGGGGCGGGCTCGGGAGCCGGTTCCTCGGCGGCGGGCTGCTCCGGTGCGGGCTCCTCAGCCTGCGGCTCGGGGGCGGGCTCGGGTGCCGGTTCCTCGGCGGCGGGCTGTTCCGGTGCGGGTTCCTCAGCCTGCGGCTCGGGGGCGGGCTCTTCCGCCTGTGGAGCGGGCTCGGGCGCGGGTTCCGCCTGCGGCGCCGGCTCCTCGGCCTGCGGCGGCGTCACGCAGGACGGATCGTTCGGATTTTCCTCGCAATTGACCTCCGGCTGGCCGTCCTGTGCGAAGGCGAGATTTGCGGGCGAAGACAGGCCGAGGGCCAGCACCATCGCCACTGCTGTTGAATTCTTCAGTGTACGGGATCGTTTCATTGTTCTGATTGACCTTTTTATCGGAGTCCCTTCCGCGACCGCCGCCGAAACGGGGCCGGGTTCCGTTAAGAAACGTATGATCGCGGCAAAACGTTCCGCCCCGCCGTAACAATGAATGAAAGTCGGATATCTAGCCGTGTAGCCGGAGGCGGAGTGTCGCGGTAATCGGCAGTGTACAATTGATCGAAAAAGCCCGCCTCGAAAGGGGCGGGCTTTTTGCTGCGCGATGGCGAGTCTATCCGTTCGCCGCTGTTCGTTCCTCGATCTTCACTCCTTCGCCTTTCGGACCGGAGACGAAACGCGCGCCGCGCGATTCGAGGATGCGCCGGAACCGCCGGACGATGATCTCCGGGCAATCCGTGTTGCCGTTCTCGAAGCGGGTGACCGCCAGTCCCGAGACATCGGCGAGCCGGGCGAGGTCGCGCACCGACATGACGATGCCCGCCCGCGCCATGCGGCATTGCGCCGGCGTGATCGTCGACGCCTCGTCTTCGCCGGAGCGCGCCTCTTCGCGCTCCCAGTCGAATCTCGGAAGGAAGCCCCGGCGCCGCGTCATGCGTGCACCGGCGCCGTTGCGGCTTCATCCTCCGGTTCCTGGCGAAGTTCGCGGGCGGAGATGAAGGTGTAGAACATCGGCACGACGAAGAGCGTGAACAGCGTGCCGATCAGGATGCCGGAGAAGATCACCAGCCCCATCGCGTTGCGCGCTGCGGCGCCCGCGCCTGACGACAGGATCAGCGGCACGACGCCGAGCGACATCGCCGCCGTGGTCATCAGGATCGGCCGCAGCCGGACCTTGGCGGAGGCGATGATGGCGTCCCTGCGCGACAGGCCGTGATGTTCCCGCTGCTGGTTGGCGAACTCCACCAGCAGGATGCCATGCTTGGTGATCAGGCCGATCAGCGTGATCAGTCCGATCTGGGTGTAGATGTTCAGCGTGCCGAGGCCGAGATTGAGCGGCACGATCGCGCCGAAGATCGACAGCGGCACCGCCATCATGATGATCAGCGGATCGCGGAAGCTTTCGAACTGCGCCGCCAGCACCAGATAGATGACCACCACCGCCATGGCGAAGGCGATCAGGATCGTGTTGCCCTGTTCCTTTTCCAGCCGCGACTGGCCGGAATAGTCGACGAAGAAGCCGTCCGGCAGAACCTGCTGCGCGATCTCCTCGATGGTCTGGAGCCCGTCGCCGGTGGTCACGCTCGGCAGCGGCAGCGCCGAAATCGTCGCCGAATTGAGCTGGTTGAACTGCTCGATCGAGGCGGGCGAGGCGTCGGTCTTGACCGAGGTCACCGCCGACAGCGGTACCATCTCGCCGGTCGCCGAGCGCACGAAGAAGCCGCCGAGGTTCTCCGGGTTCTCGCGATAGTCGCGCGGCACCTGGGTGATCACGTCGTAGGACTTGGAATCGCGGTCGAACTGGGCGACCGCGCCGCCGCCGACGAGCACGCCGAGCGTCGTGCCGACCTGGCTTGCCGGGATGTTCAGCGCCGCCGCGCGCTCGCGATCGACCGAAACCGTCACCTGCGGTGCGTCGAAGGCGAGGGAGTTCTGGACGACGATGAACCGGCCCGAGGCTTGCGCCTTCTGGCGGATTTCCTCGGCCACCTCGTAGACCTGGCTCGGATCGCCGGTCGACTGGATGATCACCGAGATCGGCAGGCCGCCGCCGGCCCCCGGCAGCGAGGGTGGGGCGAAGACCAGCGCCTGGACCCCGGTCACCGAGGAAAGCCGCGCCTGGATGTCGCTCTGCAATTCCTTTTGCGAACGGTCGCGCTCGCTCCAGTCCTTGAAAGCCCAGACCGCGATGCCGCTGTTGGTCTGCCCGCCAAAGCCGGTGATCGAGAAATTCGCGTCCAGTTCGGGGAGATCCTTCGTCTTGTCGCGCATCGAGTCGACATAGAGCTGGGTGTAGTTGGTCGTCGCGTAGCGCGGCGCGGTGATCAGCGAGAACAGCGCGCCCCGGTCCTCCTCGGGCGCCAGTTCGGTCGAAGTCTTGACGAACAGGAAGCCGGTCAGCGACACGAGCGCGATGACGATCATCAGCGTCACCGGGCGGTATTTCAGCGAGCCGCCGACGATACGCTCGTAGAAATTCTCCAGCCGCGCGAAGGTGCGGTCGACGAAGGCCTGGAACCGGCTGTCGCTATGCGCGAGCAGGCGGGCGCTCATCGACGGCGTGATCGTCAGCGCGACGATGCCGGAAATCACGACCGCGCCGGCCAGCGTGAAGGCGAATTCCTTGAACAGCGAGCCTGTCAGGCCGCCGGTGAAGGCGAGCGGCGCGAAGACGGCCGCCAGCGTCACCGTCATGGCGACGACCGCGCCCGAGATTTCGCGCATGCCGGTAAAGGCCGCCTGGCGCGGCGACAGACCTTCCTCGATATGCCGGTGGATGTTTTCCACCACCACGATCGCGTCATCGACCACGAGACCGATCGCCAGCACCATCGCCAGCAGCGAAAGCAGGTTGATCGAATAGCCCATGCCGAGCAGCAGGCCGCAAACGCCGATCAGCGACAGCGGGATGGTCACGATCGGCATAAGCACCGACCGGAAGGAGCCGAGGAACAGCAGGATCACCACGACGACGATCGCCACCGCCTCGCCGATTGTCTTGAACACTTCTCCGATGGAGGCGCTGATCGCTTCGGTGGCGTTGTAGACCAGCCTCATCTCCATGCCGAGCGGCAGGCTCGCCTGGATATTCGGCAATTCGGCGATCACCGCATCCGCCGTGTCCAGCGGGTTGGCGGCCGGCGTCGGGAAGATGCCGATGAACGTGCCCGGCTCGCCGTTGAAATTGACCACCATATCGGTGCTCTCGGCGGCCAGCTCCACGTCGGCCACGTCGCGCAGCCGCACCACCTCGTCGCCGGAGGAGGTCAGCGGCAGCGCGCCGAACGCCTCGGGCGTGCGCAGCGTCGTCTCCGTCGTGATCGAATAGGTGACGTACTCGTTCTTGGTCTTGCCCGGCGCCGACAGGAAGTTTGCCTGGTTGATCGCTCCGACCACCTCGGCGGCGGTGACGCCGCGCGCCGCCAGCCGCACCGGGTCGATCCAGACGCGCATCGAATAGTTCGCCGCGCCCATGACCTGGATTTCGGCCACGCCCTCGATGGTCGACATGCGCGGCCGGATCACCCGTTCGATATACTCGGTCAGCTGTTCGGCCGTCATGTTCGGGTTCTGCACCGCGAGATACATGATCGCGAATTGCTGGCCCGTGCCCTTGACGATGGTCGGGTCCTTCGCATCCGAAGGCAGTTGCCCGCGGACCTGCTGGACCTTCGACATCACCTCGGTCAGTGCGACGTCCGGATTCGAGCCGAGCTTCATCTGCACGGTCACGACGCTGGCCGAAGGCCGGCTCTGCGAGGTCACGTAGTCGATATTCTCGGTCGTCGCGACCGCCGCCGCGATCGGCGCGGTGACGAAGCCCTGGATCAGGTCCGGCGACGCGCCCGGATAGACGGTCGTCACCGTGATGACGGTTTCCTCGACCTTCGGATATTCGCGCACGGCGAGGTTGAAGATGCCCTGGAACCCGAGCAGCAGGATCAGGAATGCGAAGACGGTCGAAAGGACGGGCCGCCGGATGAAGAGCGCGGAAATATTCATTGCGCGTCATCCTTTTCCAGCACCGGCTGGACTTCGTTGTTGACGGTCACGCGGGCGCCGTTTGAGAGCCGGTTCTGGCCTGCATTGACCACATCGTCGCCGGACGACAGCCCTTCGACGATCTCGACCGTGCCGTCGGAGCGACGGCCCACTTTCACGAACACCTGCTCCACCGTCACGGTCGGTTGTGCGTCGCCATCGCCCTCGGCCGGCGTCGTCTTGAGCCGGTAGACATAGTCGCCGTAAAGGCTCGCCACGAGCGCGGTCTGCGGGATGACGATGACGTCGTCCTCGACCGGCAGCGCGACGCGTACGCGTACGAACTGGCCCGGATTGAGTTTGCCGCCCGGATTGGAGATCTCGGCGCGTACGGACACGAGGCGCGTCGCCGGATCGATTTTCGGATCGATGCCGGTGATCTTGCCTGTGTAGGTCAGGTCGTCTTCCGTCAGGCCGAGGCGCACCGCCTGGCCCATCTCCAGCGCGTTGAACTGCTGTTCCGGCACGGTGAAATTGGCATGCATTGTATCGAGATTCTGCAGCGTCGCGACGACCTGTCCGGGCGAGACATATTCGCCGAGATCGATCTGCGGGATGCCGATGGTTCCGTCGAAGGGCGCGCGCAGCTGCTTCTGGTTGACCACCGCCTGGAGCTTCGTCACCTGCGAGACGGAGGCTGTCGCCGCGGCCTGTGCCGTGTCGAGCGTCGACTGCGAGCCGACGCCGCGGGTCTGCAATTCCTTCGCGCGCTGCAACGCCTGTTCGTTCAGGTCGAGCTGGGACTGCGCCGCCGCAAGATCGGCCCGCTGCACCTCGTCGTCGAGCCGCACCAGCACGTCGCCCTGTGCGACCGACTGGTTGGCCGTAAACTGGATTTCCTTGACGACGCCGGCCACCTCGGTCGTCAGGTCGACTCCGTTCGCCGCGTTGACGGTTCCGATCGCGCGGATTTCCGGTTCCCAGGAAACGGCCTCGACCTGCGTCGTCGAGACGGCGACCGCCGGACGTTGCATCGTGGCGAAGAAGTCCTGAATCGCCTTGTCGCGGAACAGGTTGAAGCCGACCAGCCCGCCGCCGACGAGGACGAGAAGGATGAGTGCGATGATGAATCTCTTGATCATGGAAGAATGTCGTCCAGTGTCGTCATTTTGGCAGGCACGGATGTGGCGCCGCTGTGCTGTTGCGGAATGAAATGGATTACTGTACCGTCTGGACGGTAAAGTCAATGGGAGGTCCGGATGGCGCGAGGCGAAACATCCCGGGAAAAGATACTGGAGGCCGCGTCCGATCTGGCGTTCCGCGAGGGCGCGGCGCATCTGTCGCTGGATGCGGTGGCGGCATGCGCCGGCGTGTCGAAGGGCGGCCTGCTCTACAATTTCCCCAACAAGGCCGCGCTGATGAAGGCGTTGGTCGAGAAATATATGGACGAGTTCCGCGCCCGCCTGGAGGAGGCGACCGAAGGCGACGACGCCAACCTGCCGCTTCGCTATCTCGACCTCACGGCCGCGAAGCTGGAACAGGAGACGCCGAGCTCGTCCGGCCTGTTGGCGGCGCTGGCCGAGGATCCTTCGCTGCTCGCCCCGGTAAAGGCCTTCAATCGCGATCTCCTCGACCGGATGAAGGCCGGAGGCAGGGATGTCGGCGCGATCCTCGTCCTGTTCCTCGTACTGGAAGGGATGCGGGCGCAACATGTTTTCGGCACCGCCATTCTCGAGCCGGAGGAACGCCGCCTCGTCCTCGAAAGTGTCGCCTCGATGATCGGCCCGGCCTGACCGGCGCTCTGCCGCGCCAGCTTTATATGTGAACCAGTAATCTTTCCGATCATGAGCGGGAACCGCTCTAGGAAATTTTGCGCGACGCCCGTTTCGTCAGCCATCGGCCGAAGCCGCCATTATTGTGTGGCGCCGCCGCATTCCGGCGCAGCGCGCGGCGCTGTTTCTCCATCACGGAACCGTCCGGCTCGATCGGATTGTGATCGACGATCCTCGGAAAGGCCGCGCGCGCCCCGATCCTGCGGATATCGCAGGGCCAGTCTGCCGTCCGGCTGATCGGCAGCGAATTCTCGATCATGAAGGCGCAGCCGGCCGCCGAGATCGAATAGCCGGTCGTCAGCCAGGGCAGAAGCGACAGCCTGCCCGTGCGCACCGTCTCCGTCAGCCTTGCCCCGGAAAACCGCCACACCCTGGCGAACCAGTGATCGAGCGCGATCAGCTCCGCTGTCTCGTAGGCCGCGAAGGCCATGAACTCCGCGAATTGCGGCAGCAGGATCGCGTCGTCCTCCAGCACCACCGCGCCGGCAAGCCCGTCGTCGCGGACGCGCCGGTAGAGGAAGTGATGGGACAGCGCGCAGGCATATTCCGCATCCGACATGTCCCGCCCGAGATTGTCCCGCGTCGCCGCCCGGTCGATCATCGCCTCGTAGCGTTCGGCAAGCCCTTTACGGCCGTCTATGGCGCTGACGATCTCGAAGCCGAGGCCGAACGCCTCGAGTTGCGCGACGAGCCGCGCCCGCCGCGCTTCGGCGTCGTCCAGCGATACGACGAAGATCGGCCACCCGCTCACGGTCGTGCCCCGGAGGTCGGGGGCGGCGGAAGACCGGTGAGCCAGGTCACGCGGTCTCGAAGAGCCGCGCTGTCAGCGGCTCTCCGCTCAGCCCCGCTTCGGCCGTTCCGCCGGTCAGGGCGATGATGGTCTGCGCGACATCGAAGGAATTCGCGGTGCCCCGGTCGCCGGGCGCGATATCCTCGCCCATGGCGTAAAGTGCGCCCCATTTGCCCGTATGTCCGCCGGTCCGGCGATAAGGGACGGGCCCGACCGTGCCGAGTTCGGGATGCGCCAGCCCGGTCGTGCGCGGCGCGAAACTCACATAGATGTCGGCTTCGGTGGGGCCGATTTCGAAAGGCCCCTTGTCGGGAAAGCTGATCTTTTCGACCACCGCGTGGCCGCCGACCGGGTCGCGGCATTCCGACAGAAGCGCGCAGATCGCATCGCGCTCCCTCTCGTAATCCACCGCGGCGACAATGCCGGATCGTTCCCGGCCCTTCAGGTTCAGGCGCACCCAGGCGTCGTAATAGGCCGGGAAGGCGAAGGCCGGCATGTCGGGCCAGAAGGGCGAATAGCGCGCCGCCGGCATCCAGCCGATATTGCCGACCTTTGCACCGGCAGGCGGGCTCGATCCTCCGCCGAGCGATCGCCGCAGTCGCCCCAGCAGTCCCTGTTCGCTGTCCGGCCAGGGCACGATCCTGCGCATTGCCTTGTCCCAGCCCTCGTCCTTCGCGAAAAGCGGCGTCCCGTCCGGCAGTTGCGCCGGCCATCTTCGCTCCCGCGCATAGGGCTTGCCGAAAGCGCGGCGATAGAGCAACTCGGGCAGCAGGAACATCGCCGGCAGGTCGGAAGTGTTCGCGCCCATGCCATGCATCGAGAACACCACCAGCGTCGCGTCCGGAAACGCATCCATCATCGCCCCGACAAAGGCGTCGACCGCCTCATAGACCGCGATCAGCGCCGCGCGCGCGTGCGGCCCCGACCCGATCCCGTTCAACGGGTGATCGGGGTCGGCGCCGTGCCAGAACTGCTCGATCGCCGAATGGGTTTCCGAGACGACGGTGATCGCCAGCTGCCAGTCCGGCAGCCTTTCGGCGAGCAGCCAGCGCGTGATCTCGCCGCGAAGATCGACGGCCTTGCGCAGCGCGTCGCCCGCCGCGCGCGTCCTGTCGGCCGACGGCCAGCTGAGACCGTAAATCCATTCCGGAGCCGGATAGGGCCCGAACCGCCGGTCGATCTCGGCGCGCAGCCCGTCGGGCCGCGAGCGGGCCTCCGTGCCGGGGTCATGCGCGCCCCAGCTGGTGACGCCCAGCGCATTCGGCGCGGCGTCGAGGTCGAAATAGGGAAGGTCGAAAACGACCGTCGCGACATCGCTTCCCGCCAGAAAGGGCGGGTTCGGCTTCTGCGGCTGGGAGATCGAGTAGTCCGCCGGATCGAAAGTGACGGCCGACCAGCGTTTCTGCTCCTCCGGCCCCTTGGCGGTCGAGAAATGCTCCCAGCCGAGCCCGGTGAAGCGGGCGCGCTCGTCGTGATCCAGGCGAAAGAAGGCGGATTGCGCGGCAAGCCGGTCGAAATTCGGGAACCGCCCTTCGCCCGCGAAGGCGTCGAGAAGACCGATCTCGAAAGCATCGAGGCCGATGGCCAGTATGCGTTTTGGCTTGCTGTCCATGCGCTCCTTTATGTCAGATTCGATCCAGCATCGCGAACCATGTCAGCGCCAGCGTCAGCATCGGCTTGCGGAAGGTCCGGCCGCCCGGAAAGGCGGGAACCTTGAGGTCGCGGTAATACTGCAGCCGGTCGGTCTTGCCGGTCACCGCCTCCGCATAGAGCCGGCCGGTGAAATGCGACAGCATCACGCCATGGCCGGAAAAGCCGCCCGCCGCCGTCACGCCGGGCATCACCTCGCGCACGAAGGGCGTGCGCGGCATGGTGATGCCGACCGACCCGCCCCAGGCATGATCGATTTCGACATCGGCAAGCGCCGGATAGATCTCGGCGATCTGCTTGCGGATATGGGTCGAGATCTCGCGCGGATTGTCCGCCGTATAGGCCTCGCGCCCGCCGAACAGCAGCCGCCCGTCGCCATATTTGCGGAAATAGCGCACCACGAAGCGCGAATCGTCGATGGATTCCCCGCCCGGGATCACCTTCGCGTCGAGCTCTTTCGACAGCGGCACGGTCGCGCCGATGAAGGAGCGGATCGGCATCACATGCGCCGCCGAAACCGGTTCCAGCCCGCCATTGCCATAGGCGTTGACGGCGACCAGCACCCGGTCGGCGGTGATCGTGCCGCGCTCGGTCGTCACCGTCGCCTTGCCGTTTGCCTGTGTGAGCCCGGTCGCCTTGCTGTTCTCGAAGATCTGCGCGCCGGCCGCGGCCGCCGCCTTCGCGGTGCCGATCACCAGCTTCATCGGGTGGATATGCCCGGTGCCCGTGTCGCGTATGCCGCCATGGAAGAAGGACGAGCCGACGCGCTGCGCGGTCTCCTCGCGCTCCATGTAGCTGATATGCGGATAGTCGAATTTCTCCGCCATCACCGCGGCATGCCGGCGATAATCGTCGCAAAGGCGCTTCTTGTGGACCACCGAGAGCTGGCCCGGCACGTAACCGATATCGATGCCGTGTTCGGCGGCGAAATCGTGCATGTTGCGCTTGGCGTCCTCGGCGATGGCAAACAGCGCCTTCGCCCGCTCCAGCCCGAGTTCCTCTTCCTGCTCCTCAGCCCAGGCGCGCTGGCCCGTGCCCATCTGGCCGCCATTGCGCCCCGATGCGCCGTCGCCGAATTTCGCCTGCTCGATCAGCACGACCTTCGCTCCGGCCTGCGCCAGATAGGTCGCCGCCGACAGGCCGGTGAACCCGCCGCCGATGATCGCGACATCGCAGGCCCTGTCGCCGTCGAGCGCCGGATAATCCGGCCGCTCTCCGGCCGTCGCCTCGTACCAGGAATAGCCTGGCGAGATCGGACTTTGATAAGTCATGGTTCTGTCTTC
>Ga0070729_10000662_pt1 | contig 66810 bp, 98 predicted proteins | sample tdDd472_FD_66725 | JGI IMG/M metagenome (GOLD analysis project Ga0070729, IMG submission 66725) | Marine sediment microbial communities from the Atlantic coast under amendment with organic carbon and nitrate - tdDd47.2 | ecosystem: Environmental > Aquatic > Marine > Coastal > Sediment | place... | reverse complement strand
GACCTGGATGTCGCTGTCGAATGCCTCAGAACGAACAATGCGCATAGATGCCTTGTCGAGCTGAGAGCTGTAGATGCGGACCTTCAGCTCTCCCTTCGAGAGCCACGCTTCGAGGTAGCTGCCAGGGTGCAGCTCCCACTGCAGCATCGGCAGAAGGTTTGCCACATGGGCTTTCGACATGAGCAGAAGCTCGGTCTTGTGCTGGATCATTGTGCTTCTCCCGGCACGAAGGCTCATCATCCCCGAAGGATGGCGTCCATGACGACACTGTGCTCCTGCTGACCAGCAGGCTCGGACGGACGAGAGGCACGCTCGGTCAACCGATCGATGATCCAGAGCTGATCTTCGGGAGACAGGCGCAGGAAGTGGTAGCGAGCCACTGCCCCCCACCAGTTCGGGTAGTCAAGGAAGCTGTACACGCTATCCTTGTCCCACACCCTGTGGGCGGTGGAGTGTGGGCTGGGCGTCAGGTTGGACAGGTCGTGTCCCTTGTAGCTGTAGTCCATGGGAGAGAACCTCGAAGGTCATGGTTGGTGGAGGGGAATCAGCGCGAGAGATCACATGAACTCGGAGTAGGTGACCGGAGGGGTGCGACGAGCAACATCCCGCAGCTGACAGTGCTTCTCGTTCTCGAGCTCGGTAAAGGTGCCCCCCAGCAGCGCTCCAGGGAAGGTCTCGAGGTAGGAGAACATCACCCGGTAGAAGGCGTTGTTGCTGATCTTCATCAGCGCATCCGAGAGAGCAAACCCGTCATTCGTCGCGGGCTCGAACAGCATGATCGCGTCGTTGCTGCGACACACCTCCGAAGCCATCAGAGACAGGAACAGACCGATGCTCCTGCGACGGTAGTCCGGGTGCACCGAGATCGACATCTCGACCTCCATGTCGGCATCGAGGAAGTCGGGGCTCGAGACCAACTCAACGACCTCGTCGCCATCGAGAGCCACAGCCACCATCCCGATGTCGCTCGAGACATGGATCGCCGACAGGTAGTTCTGCAGGCTCTTCTCCTGCTCTTCGTTGAGCTCCATGGTGCGCTCCCCCACCATCATCCCGAAGACGATGCCGTCCTCACGATGGATCGGATCACGGCAGTTGCCAAAGAGGAGGACCGAGCAGAAATCGAGGGGGTCGTTCTTGACGTTCACAGGGAACTCCGTGCAGAGAGTTGGTGCTCCTGGAGTCTAAGCGATGACACGGTCCGTGTCGAGCACAAAAGATACTTCGGGCCCATTTGAAGCCGTCAATGCGCCTGACTCCCCTGCAGGTGTTAAGCTGCTGCCAGCATCACTCTCACTCCCCGGGTGGCATCATGGCAGGTGGACGAATCTTCGCAGACGAGCTTGGCTCTGAGTCTCTCCGGATCAGCGGAATCTCTGGGTTCCGCGAGACGCTGGCTCAGGGTGGCAATCCAACCATCGACCGCTTCGCCAACGACAACTCCTCCCACATCATTGTCGGGAACTTTGCAGCAGGCGGAGGAACGGAACTCGTCGAGGCCAGCGCTGGGTTCTTCTCGGGTGGCAACGACAGTCCCGCAGCAGTGATAGGACGTGTCAATGCTGTAGACCCAGGAGCGACTGCCCGAGTGTACGGCGTTGGTGGACCCAACTCCTTCATCAATGGCTATGCCATTGCTCTCGACACTGCTACCTCCAGCATCTTCACGGGACCCAACACCCCCGGCGTGGGCGCCCAGTTCATTGGAGGTTTTGCTCGTGCTGGCGGCACGAGCAGTGCCGATATCGAGGCCTATGGCTACGGCGGCTCTGGAAGTTTCGCGTTTGGAGCGGTCTACACCTCTGCGAACGCTACCGGAAGGATTCGTGCTTACGGTTCTGGAGCCTTTGCGCAAGGAGCTCTCGGAGACCGGTATGGGAACATGTCGGTCAACGGTTCCATCCAAGCACGAGGCAATGGTGCTCACGCCAGTGGCTTTGTCTACGCCACAGGTGGAGATGTCACAGCTCTGGCCCATGGAGCCTTTGCTCATGGCATGGCCTCTGATGACGGAGAGGTCCGAGCCCGTGCCTACGGTTCCACAGCACTCGGGTATGCGCAGACCTACGACATCCAAGCCGATGGTCTCGGTGCCTTCGCGACAGGTTCCTCGGCCAACGGTGCCATCCAGGCCGACGGGGACAACTGCCAGCAGTTCGGAGTCGGCGTCAACAGCGTGAACGACACCGCCCAGTTCGGTGTTGGAATTCGTCTCCATCATCTCGCAGCAGTTCCAGGCGCGCCCGCCAACGGATCTGTATGGTGCGACGGCACGAACATCGGCATTCACTCGGCCGGCGCCAACCAGATCTTCAACCGACCCACCGTGACGGGCGCCAAGGGCGGCAATGCTGCGCTGACGAGCCTGCTGTCGAGCCTCGCCTCGATGGGACTCATCGTCGATAGCACTACATGATCCACAAGCAAGTCCACGCCCTATGCAGCCTCCCTCGCAGTGGCAGCACGCTGATGTGCAACGTCCTCAACAGCCACCCGAGGTTTCATGCCTCGGACACCTCTCGTGTGGCCATGACGGTCCATGGGCTCAACGCTGCGATGACCCACAGCGAAGAGTTCAAATCCGAGCTCGCGAAGGGAGAGGTCACCCATCAGCGTCTGCGTGAGGCCGCTCGAGGCTTCGTCCAGGGATGGTACAGCGTTCGGGACGAGCCGGTGATCTTCGACAAGGATCGATCCAACGCTTGGATGTTCCAGCACGACGTGTTCCGCCACCTCTTCCCCGAGGGGAAGATGATCGTCATGGTGCGTGACCCGAGGGAGGTTCTTTCCTCCATCCTGAGGCAACAGGCCGTTGATCCGATGATCCGAAGCTCTGCCGAGCTCGGTCGTCGCACCGTCCACAGCATCGCCGACAACCTCTTCCAGCCATCGGGGCTCGTCGGCAGCGCCATCCTGGCGGTCGAGAACCTTCTTCGCTTGGGGCATACGCCTGGATCCGATGTCGATGACTACATCCTTGTCGTTCAGTACGAGAAGTTCGTCGCTCGACCCCAGGCCGTCCTCGAGTTGATCCACAAGGAACTCGGCGAAGAGCCCTTCGAATACAACGTCGACAGCGTCGAGCGTGTCTCCCAAGATCGCGACGAGCGCTACCTCGGTCTCTACCCCCATGAGGGCTTCGGAAAGATCGAGTTCCGTGAGCCAACCTGGCCCAAGATCGTTCCAGCGGACGTTGCCCAGGCTGTTGTCCGTCGCTACCCCCTCTTCGCAGAGACCTTTCAGTACAAGTAGGAGCCACCCCATGACCCAGACCTACAGTGTCCCCGCCGAGGTCAAGGAGAAGATCTTGGTCTTCATCCAGAACAACCCCTGGGCCGACATCATCTCCATCGTCAAGTGGTGGATCGGGGAAGACAAGGCCAACACACGGCGCGATGCACGCATGTCGGTCCACCAGCTCCTCGATGAGGGCGAGATCGTCAAGCGCACCAGCAAGTCGGTGCGCGGACTGACGGGTGAGTTCGTCATCGAGCTCCACTCGAAGGATGGCCTGTAGTCCACAGATTGCCACCCTCCCCCCACCTGTTCCTTCTCTTCAAACTCAACCGGCCCCTCCTCAAGACGTCCTCGGATGCTTGAGCAGGCCCGCTGATTCCTGCGTGGACTCGCTGGAGCATCGATGAACGGCAAGATCTACGTCGAGCGGGTCCGGTTCGGAGACGTCGAGCTCGTCTCAGGTACTGGAGATCCATCAGGGGTGGTCGAAGCACCCCTTGGCTCCCTGTTCGCTCGCAACGATGCCGCCATCGTCTATCAGAACACCGACGGCGCAACGACCTGGCTTGCCCTTGCAGGAAGCGGGCTGACGACAGGTCTCCGTCGGACGGTTCAGTTCGTGGTCTCGGGTGCCGGAGGTGCAGGCAGCTTCGACTCGGTAACCTCCCTGGCCGCTGGGAACCAGGTCTTCTCCATCGACGTGCAGGTCACGGTCCCCTTCGATGGAGGCGCCTTCCTCAACGTCGGGGATACCTCGGTGGCCAACCGCATCTTCGACCAGGCCCAGGCCGACCTGTCGTCCGCTGACACCTTCAGCGTGGACCAGGTCACCGCATGGCCCGGTGCGTCGGTGGTGCGAGCGACTCTCGGCGGAACCCCGACGACAGGCCTGGCGGTCATCACCGTCACCTACGGCAACGTCGATCCATAGGAGCATGCTGTGGGACTGCTGAAGAACATCGCAGGCACGCTGGTTTCCTCCTGGGAGATCGGACTCGGTTCCATCAAGGCGACGATGACGGCCTCGTCGACGGGCGTGACCCTCGACCGCCCCCTCACGCCGGCCGGCATGGGGGGCACGACGGTCGTAAGCTCGAGCGACGTCGTGCTGGGCGACCAAGTCTACGCCTACATCGACGCCTCGGGAGCCGATCGGGTGGTCACGCTCCCCGATCCGGCCGGCATCTCGGTGGGACGCATCTACGTCATCCAGAAGACCGACACCACGACGAACCTCGTCACCATCACCCCCACGCTGTCCACCATCAACGGTGCAGCAACCTTCGTCGTGCGGGGAACGGGTGATACGGTGTTCGTGCAGTACAACGGCGTCGAGTGGCGCATTGTGGATTTCCTCCAGGGAGACGCCTTGGCCGTCGACGACCCCACCCGCACGTTGATCTTGGACCACAGCGGCACCAACTTCTCTGGAGCCGCCGATCGAGCCGCCGCTGAAGCCGATGCGACAGCTCAGTCGAGCTCCTTCGACTTGACCGGCTTCAACCGGTTCGTCATCAGCGTCGACATGACGAACCTCGGTACGGGTCCAGCAACCCTGCTCAACGTCTTCGCTCGTCAGTCCGGAGAGGCAGCACCAGATGTCGCTGTCGCTGCTGACTGGACCCACTATGGGCTCCCCGACCCCGATCGCACCTCGGGCGTCGTGACGACCAATCCCTACTTGATCCAGATCCCGCTCACGACCGTGGACCAGTTCGCTCTGTCCTTCAGCAAGTGGGCGACCTTTGGATCGGTGCTTGTCTGGCTGGACGATCCAACCGGATCCCGAGGTCAAGTCTTCGTCCAACGCTTCACGAGGTGACCGATGGCCGGCAGCTTCTACTATGCAGACAGCTTCACCAACGAGGAGGGACTGATCTCCCCCGCCAAGGATGAGGGCAACGGCCTCGAGGAGGCGGACATCCCTCCTCGGTACAAGACCCTGATCTACGATCGGGAGCGCACGCCTCCCCGCTTCGTCATCGCGCTGCATCCTGACTACGACCATCCCGCACCAGGGTGGGAGAAGGTGACGGGCAAGCAGGTGCAGGCCGACTACCCTGGCGTTCTCGGAGGCTGATGTGGCGATCAACTGGCACTGGGCCTTCGGAGATGAAGACGGAACGATCCTGACGAGCGGGCCAGGGTTCGGCTTCAGCTCTGCCGTGGGAGCGTTCACTGGATCCGACAACAGCTACACGTACATTGGCAGCCCAGCCCGTTATTCTCTCGGGTTGACCAGCACGGGCGTCGTGACCTTTCCTGCGGCAGCCTTCCCTTCCACGGCCAAGGGATGGGTAGCAGCCCCTGTCAAGCGCATCAGCTCGGCTGATCTGGCCTTCAGCAGCACGATCTACAACATCCTTCGCATCAATGGGGCTGGGACTGGGCGCACCATCGGGGTGCGACCGGGTGGTGACAGCAAGAGCTTGAGGTTCTACGTCGATAATGTCCTCAAGGAGACGACGGCCCCCTACGACTGGGACGAGTGGCACTACCTCTCTGTTCAGTTCGACATGAGCACCGCAACTTGGAGTGGCCAGCTGTTCATCGACGGTTTGGCTGCCACGGCTGCCTACACCGACGCATCGAGCGCTGAAGTGTCTGGATCGATCCAGATGCAGGGAATGGGAAGTCCCGTCACAGGCGACTGGCTCATCGGGCAGATCATCTGCTACGACGATACGGCCGATGCTGGAGAACTCCCACGATTCTGCACCCGCGTCGAAGCCAACGTGGACGGTACCAATGTCGGGACCTGGACTCCATCGGTGGGCGTCGACGACTACGCCGTCCTCGAGTCACCCATCGACACCTCCACCTACACCCAGAATGCCGCCCCGTCGGCCTCGGACCGCGTGCAGACGCTGACAAACAATGGAGGAGCGAATCTAGCAACGGCGCTTGGAACGACACCCACCGTCGTCGACTCCGTCCTCAACCACTCCTTCTCTGGAGGCCAGGTCCTCACCGCCAAGGCCCTCGTCGGAGATGGCGTGGCCGAGACCTCTGGAGCGAACACCCCCATCGGTGGTGCCGGCACCTACTACGCCTACGCCTTGGCGAACACCAAACCATCGGGAGGCGCCTGGGGTTCCACCGACGCGCCTGAGCTCGTCTACGAGATCGTGAGCACCTGACATGGCCATCGATGGCTACACCATGTTCACGTCGGTCGTGCACGACGCTCAAGCTCCAGTGAACATCACCACGATGTTTGCCTCAGTTGTGCACGATATCCAGACCCCTGCGAACACCTACACGATGTGGGCCTCGGTGGTTCACGATGCAACGATTCCAGGCGGGGCTATCGTGCAGGGAGAGGAGCTACGGAGAGACCTCATCCTCCAGGGCGCCGACCTAACCCTCGGCCCCTTCTGGCTTGACGGAGACTGAGGATCAAGGGGGTCCTAGAAGTTTCCGTACATCAAGGCCCGGACACCAATCTTCGAATAGAGATGACGCATCCCGGCCACGTTGGCCGTAACGCCCACTCCCTGGTAGAGCGGCAGAGGCACCGTCGAGTCGTAGGGGTCGAAGAGGTTGGCTGGGTTGTACTCAGCCGCCCAGAGGAGCTCTCCCGTCGTCCAGTTGTACAGGCGCACACGCCACAGGCCATCGCCCACCGAGTAGATCTGGGTGTGATAGATCACGCCCGTCTGGAAGGCCACACCCGTGTCGAAGAAGACCGGCCCGTCTCCAGATGTCGAGAAGACAAACTGGAAAGTCGTGTGACCCGCCGGGACGCTGTAGTTGAACCCAGCTGCATCGACAGCGAAGTCGTCCGTCGTGACCAGCGACTCATCGCCTGCGCTCGAAATCCCGCTGAAGATCCGAATGGTCGACAGATCGGACTCGACATCGATCGAGAAGGTGTGAGAGGCAAGAATACCACCCGTAGGCGATGGTGAAACGTTGACGCTGCCCGACCCCGTGATGTAGGCATAGCCATTTCCACCCGTTGCATCGGCAGAGATCACCGGGCCGCTGCCATATCCGGTGCCGGAGAGTACAGCTCCATCATCGGTGGAGACATAGGTCTGAGCCAAGCCACCCGTCTTCACGAGGGTCGTGCCGTTCCAGTCGACTTGCCCCCATCGGAAGGCGAGCTCGCTGTGGATGAAGGAGTTCAGGTCGAGGTAGTCGTTGGATCCCTTCATGTCTTCTTCCTGTGAGAGGGGGTGAGGGATCCTATCAGGAAGAGAGCACTATGTCTCGGTCCTATCCTACCTGGCCTAGGAGGATGAAGCCGAAAGCATCTTTGTGTGCTCATCTGACGCAACACGCATCAAGTGCTCTGGAACGTCTGCCTCCCGCATGTAGGGAAGGGTCCGCTGCAGCAAGATCTGCTTCCACTCCTCGAGATTCTCTGGCTCATCAGTGTCGAGGCGCTCGGTCCCGACCAGCATGGGAGGGTCGAACAGGTTTAGATCGACAGCACGCTCCTTCCACAGACCCGTCTCCCATAGCACATGGAAGGCGAGCTCGATGTAGCAGGCCGTCAGCTCCCGGTCTTCCTCTTCCTTGGTGGGAGAGAAGGTCTCCAGCAAGTCCCCTTCCTCCTCAGGAACGTCCTCATTGCCAGGGTTTGGCTCGTCGTAGAGTGGGCTGATGCCCCAGTTGCGTCGACCCATGAGCTCTGGATGCTTCGCACGACACTCGATGTGGTGCGCCACTTCGTGCAGCAGGTCGTACCCGTCCGTCGAAGGCGGGTCGAACAGCAAGGTGTCGCCGCTCCAGACCTGGTAGTCGGGCTGCGAGCCGAACTGGTAGAGCCGGGGGACGAACACGACGACCCCTCGGCGCCTGCGCACTGGCGTCACCTTGTAGGGCATCTCGAGAGCTGTCATCAGCTCAAGGATGCGTGGGTCGACCTTGGGCCAGCAGGTGGTCCAGAGAGGACGTTCTGGACGTGGATACCCGCTCACGGGGTGATGCCGTTGTCCTGGGTGTCTGGAACGAGGCTCTGCTCGGAATCCGGTTCGGAGTCGGACCCAGCGTCCGGCTGCGGCACGACGCAGTGGGCCAGCACCGCCCCACGGCCGTTGCGGATCTTGAGCAGCCGTGTGATGGCCTGGCGGAGCTCGCCCTTGGCGACCGACAGCTCGTCGTAGACGTTGCTGCCGGCGCACAGGCTCCAGGGTTGATCTTCCCACCGGGTCGGACCGAAGATGCCGGGCTCGGGGACGAAGGCCCGCTCGGACTCGTTGAGCCTCGAGGTCGCGTCCATCATGTAGAAGGACTCGTGGCCCGTCACGCCGGGGTAGACCTCGAGCACTGTCCGGTCGTTGCGGATGACGAGGTAGGCGACGTGGAGCTCGTCAACCACTCCTCGGTTCTTGGTGACGCGCCGGCACATCATGGGCGTCATCACAAGGGGCTGGTCGTCGATGCCGAGGCGGCTGCAGATGGATCGGGTGAGGCTCATGGGGACTCCTTGGATGTCGAGGATGTTGCATCTGCATCCAACAGCTGCGGGTTGTTCTCCAGAACGACTGCCTTTTCGTCCACCTTGCGCCAGTACGTCTTGGGGTTCATGCCTGCGTAAGGCTCGAAGCCACGACCGACGGTGTTGGCGTAGCAGATCCACCGGGCACGCATCCGCCACATCCTGGTTTGCTGCTGCTCGAGGTACAGGTGGTAGAGGAGGGCGAAGATCAGGCCGAAGTGGGCGATGAAGATCGCCAGCGTGGCCAGCTTCACCATCATCAGGGGATCAGAGAACATTCAGCCACCCCTCGTGAGGATGCTGATGAGGAGCAGCAGCGAGGAGAGCCCAGACAACAGCATCATGAACACGATGATCGTCAGCAGGGTGTGGTTGACTCCATGACGAGGTCTCCCGGCCAGCCTGTACTCGTGGCAGATCTTCTTGTCATTCGCGCCACTCAACTGCGTCCCATTGGAGTCATACCAGAACACTCCTGTCTCAGAGTAGGCGTAGGGTTTCTCTCCCTGGTAGGCCACAACGGTGTAGTCTCCGTGCTTCTCGGCGCGAAAGGTGAAGGTCGAGTTGTCGGTGTTGTCGTCGGTCATGGACGGTTCCTCTTCTTGAAGGCGTCGAGCTACGCGACGGCCTGGAGCTTGATCTGGTGCGGGTCGGCCCTGAACTGGGCCCGCACGATGGCCTCGACGACGGGAGGCGGCACGGAGTTTCCGATCTTGGCGATCTGCGTCGACTTGTTCCCCGTCAAGATGTAGTCGTCCGGGAAGCCCTGAGCCCTCGCGAGCTCCCTCGGCGTCAGCATCCGCATCCCAATGTCGGCGACGACGTACTCGGTGCCTGCAATGGTCGTCGTGATGAGGCCGTTCGAGGCACCGACGAGCTCGGTGAGGAAGGCCTGCACCATTCCGAAGCGTGCCCGGTTCGTGATGGTGTGCAGCGGGTCGGCGATGGACTGCCCCACCCCCTGACCGTAGTACTTGACCAGGAAGGCACTGATGAGGCTCTGGTGGCCTCCTGCGGACGCCGTGATGGTCGCCAGGGGGTCCCGAGGGCTGCGGTAGACCGGGTTGCTGTGGGTGGACTGCAGCAGGGCCGTGACGAGGGCCCCCTGACTTCCCTGAGAGGTGATGGTGTTCAGGGGCTTGCGGATGTCCAGAGTCCGAGGCGTCTGGCCCGGACGCTCACCGTTGCGCGTCTGGATGAGCATCGGCGTGAGCAGCATGTGGCGGTTCTTGCTGGTGATGGTCGACAGCGGGTCGTCAGGAGGCATCACGCAGCTGCGATCGCTGCTGCTCTGGTGGTCGAGGGTTGCGAAGTAGGGGGTGATGAGCGCCTTCTCTCCCCGGTTGGCGCCGGTGATCGTCTTGAACGGGTCGTGGAGAGGCTCGAGGCGCCCGCCATGGGTGAGGTTGAGGAGGAAGGGGTTGCTGCTCTCGAGCACATAGCGACGCATGCCCTCGGCGATGCGCGCCATGGTCTTGGGCTTGAGCGGCCGGCGAGGGGTCCCGATGCGCTGACCGGTGGCCTTGCGTCGATCAGCCGCCCACTGCTTGGCCTCGGTGGGGCTCATGAAGATGGAGGGGCACGGGATGTCCCAGTCGATGCAACCAGCGGCCGGCAGGTGGGGCATCGGGCGTCCCGGGCCATGGGTCGGCTCGGGCCAGACGATGGACTGTCCATCGGAGCGTGCGATGAGGAAGAGGCGATCGCGCGTCGTCGGAGCACCGTAGTCGGCTGCACAGAGCACGCGCCACTCGACGTCGTAGCCGCAGTCGCGGAGTGCGCGGATGAACTTCTTCCAGTCCTCACTGCGCCGCTCGGGGATCGGCCGGTCGCGCTTCTTGGGGTCGGGGTGGTCGCTCGGGTACAGGGGGCCCCAGTCCTGGATCTCCTTGACGTTCTCCATGCAGATCACCGACGGCTGGGCGTAGCGGGCCCAGGTGATGACGACATTGGGGAGAGCCCGGATCTCCTTCTTCATCGGCTTACCGCCACGGGCCCTGCTGAAAAAAGTACAGTCCGGAGAGGCCCATAGCAGGTCCAACCGGCCATTTGGAGCGATCGGATCCACGTCCAGGACGTTCTCACAGAGGTGCATCGTGCCCGGATGATTGGCCGCATGCATCTTGAGCGCCTCGTCGTCGTGGTTGACGGCGATGACGGGAGACTTGCCGGTGGCGAGCTCGATGCCCTTGCTGGCACCCCCTCCCCCTGCAAACAGGTCGATGCTGGTGATCGTCACGATGCGCCTCCCTCTGGATGCTCGAGGATAGCCGATGACACGGAGCGTGTCAATAAATTCGTCGGCACTTTGACACAGTGCGTAGCATGAAGTAGGAGATCTCAACAATAGAGATGCCTCACATGATCCCCAGCGTGAAGACCATGGAAGAGATGAAGCAAGCGATCTTGGGTATGAGCCCACAAGAACGCGAGGAATGGGACCGCATGCCGGACACGGTCTCTGGACCATCACGTCGTCGTCTCGACCCATGGAACGACATGGACGTTCCAATGATCCAGCACCTGCTCGAGAACGGAAAGAATCCCATGGTCATGGTGACAAGTGAGCTCATGTCTATCAGCATGCCCTTTCTGAGGACGTAGCAATGAAGGTCTACATCACGAAGTACGCGTTGAGTCGGGGCATTCTGGTGCTTGATGTTCGAGAGGCCATGCGAAGTGGCTACGTCATGCCGACAGACCGAAGCTTTTCTTCTGGAATCTCCAGCATCTACAAGATCGGACGCGACGCCTTCCACACGTGGGAGGAAGCTGTCCAGGCTGCCGACAAGCTCCGCACCAAGAAGCTGAAGTCTCTCGACAAGCAGAGAGAGAAGATCTGGCGCATCGTCTTCAAGAAGCCGGACAGCGACAGCCTGGATGACGGCGACCAGGGCGACAGCTGATGGCAGCCTCTATCGATCCATCCGACCCCCGCATCCAGCTCCTCCTGAAGGCCGTCAAGGTGCGTGACGGGGGGGCCAGCCAGAGACAGCTCTGGGACCTCGAGCTCGCCCGGCATGGGACGGGCTACCATGGACGAGGGTCCTTCAACTTCGGGTACGTCGAGCGCACGATGCCGCGCTTGATCCGAGAGGGCTACCTCAAGAAGGGGCGATGGCACACCCTCGGACTGACCGACAAGGGACACCAGGAGATTCAGGAGCCGTAGGTGTTGATCCACAAAGCCTTGAGCCTCTGGTTCGCCGCCAGGATGGACCGCATGTTGTCGTAGTCCTCCTCCTCGGGGTAGCAATCGACCCACCACCCCGAGTGGTTCCGGAACTTGCCGCCGAACCCGATGTGGCCAGAGAAGCGGAACTCGGTGCTGATGCGCGCAGCGGTCGTGTGGTTGTGCACGAAGGGAGGCCGGTCCTCCTGGAAGGCGCCGCACTCCTCCACCAGGATGTCGAAGATGTCGCCAGCGAGGTGTCCGGTGATCTTGCCCCTGTGGTGAGGCTGCGTCTGCCACCACGCCATGATCTGGCGGTTCTCCTCCTTCCACGGCTTCGTGAAGAAGCGGTCGGCGAAGGCTACGGCCGCCATCTGACGCGTCCGGTAGGGCCCCATCGTCTCCTCGGGGAGCTCGATGGTCCACTTCTTCGCGGTACCGCTCAGGGTGCAGAGGTGGCGCCACTCCACCTTGTCTTGGACATCGACCTCTCCCGACTTGGAGAAACGAAACCTGGGGTGCATGGGAACCTCCTCGAAAACCAGAGAAACAGACTGACTACATACCCACGAAAATAAGCTTTTCGGGGTCATTGTCGTGGTCGTCACCACGTTCGAAGGCGCGTCGGATCATGCGAAGCGCCTTCGCCTCATCTTCACCAAGAGTCCGGTGCGTCTTCGTCTTCATCTTCCACCACCGCACCAGGCGCTCGACATGGGCTCGGTTGGCCTCGGTGGGGGTCTTACCGGCCTGGGCCAGGACGAGGTCCACAAACGGCCTCTCGAGCTCCGTCTGGGCCTTGAACTGCTTCCACCAGTGGAAGGCCTTCAGGAAAAACGAGCCGTAGAGGTGCCGGTGGTTGCGGTCGTGGATCATGTACTCGAGGACTCGCCACGAGACCATGTCCACCGGAATCAGCTCATCGTTGAAGGCGCCCCAACGAACCCGATTCTTGTAGCGGTCGCTCGGGAAGTAGAAGAACTCGTGTTCGCCGCACTGTGGACCTCGAACGCTGTCCGGATCTCCCTCCACCAGCGTGTAGATGCCCGTGTGAGTCGGAGCCGCCCACACCGACTTCCGGCCCGTGCGACTCTCCATGGAATCGTACCGTTTGTCACGGAAGTATCGTGGACCGGTGTACATCACGCGAACGCCCGGACGAAGTTGGGACTTCAGCCACTTGTAGTACTTCGGCCAGGTGATGTGGCCGAAGGGATTGTCGGGGTCAGCCAGCATTCGTCGGTTCTCACCGTCTCGGACGAACTCGAAGTACTCGGCGTGGCTCGGATCCACGATGGACAGCCCTGGAACCGGGAGGGGATGGAACAGGTCGGAACGCTCGAGGAGCCCCTGCACCACGAGAGTGCCGGCAAAGAACTTCTTCTGAACGGCCTCCAGCTTGCGCGACTGGATGGGTTGATCCACATCTTTCCCAGACCTGTGGTCGTACATCCTCTCCTTGAAGTCCTCGTCCGATGAGAACAATCGCGGCCACATGTTGACGTCGACCCAGAGCCGGTAGAGGTTGTCGCCGTTGCGCACCAGCAGGTAGGTCATCTCGTCCCACTGCTGCTCTTCCACGGCCTTGAAGAGGCCCGAGACACCGTGGTAGCCCTGGGCCGCTCCACGCTCCTTCTTCCCTCGACGCACCCTGAGCCCGACAATGCCCTTCTCATGAGGGAAGATGGTGTGCAGGTGGGCTGGGTCAGCCAGGAGCCACGCATCGAAATCATCGAGGTTTTGGTAGTCGAACTGGCCGATGCGGTCCGGGTTGTGCAGCCAGTCATGGACGGCGATCTCCTCGTCCATGCACAGGACCTTCTGTCGCACGCTGATCTTCGTATCGGCCGGAGCGGGCTGGCCTTCCCGCAAGCACTTGACCTCTTCCTTGGAGCCAACGAAGAGCTCGATCATCCAGATCTGCTCCATCCGGCGCCGCAGCTCCAGGTTCATCTCTGCCACCTGCTGGGCGAGCTCGCGCTTCATCGCCTCGAGCTCGGCCATCTTCCGCTGCAACGACAACGCCTGCTCTTCGAGCTCACGCCGAGGGGCGTTGGACATCCCCGTCTGCTGTCCCGCAACAGCCAAGGCCGTGCTCTCGCCGGAGGCCTCCAGGCCAGAGGCCGCGGAAGCGATCTGCAGCACCTTCTGGGCCTCGAGCAGGGCCGGGCCGAACACGTCCTCTGAATCATCTGGCTCGATGTCCGCCACATGCTCCAGCTCGTTCTTCACCACCACGTGCACCGGAACCATCGCACCCGGTCCAGAGGCCATGTAGACCTTGTCGTCGTAGCTGTCTCCGTAGCTTGTCGGGATAGGCTTGGTGCTGTACTGGTGCGGGTACATCGCCCCGACTCGGAAGGCTCGGATGGCCTTGTCGATCGACGTCGCCTTCACACGGAAGGTCTTGGTGTGGCCACTGCGGTGTCCGAACACGTACTCGCGAAGCTGGCCGTCGTAGGGACCGTTCATCGAAAGTGCTCCGGAACACGACCCGACTTGAACTGTTTCTCGATCCACAGGTCGAAGGCAGACGCAAGTTCATCGTTCGGATCGTAGGGATGAACGCCAATATCCTCCATGAAGCTCCACACACCGGTGATCTCGACGTACCACCGGCGCATCTTCTGGGCCTTCTCGTCTTCGGTGAGCCTGTTCATGCGACCTTCGCTGCCTCGAGCTCTGCGCAAGCCACCTTGAGGTCTGCGGGGGTGATGGTGTAGCGGTGCTTGATCTTCGAGGTGTGGGTGAAGCGCTTTCCACCCGTGTAGCTGCAGGCCGTCAGCGTTCCATCCTCGTCGTTGAACGACGTGACGCTGACCGTCTCCCCGTTCCAGGGGAACTCCCGATCGACGTAGAGAAGGTTGAGCCTGCTGACGGCCCGACTTCTGGGCTCATCGCACTTCGGCCAGACGAAGCGCTTGCGACCCTTCCAGGCCAGGAAGGAGCGAGCAGCACTGGCATTGCCCAAGATGCAGGCCTTCCCCAAGACCCACTCGTCGTCACCGAACCAGTGAGCACCGCCGAGGTCGTTGAAGATGCGTTCGATTTCGTCCTTCTCGAACTGCATCTCGGACCGAATCGCCAGCGACAGCGCTTCTCGAAGGGTCTGGTTGAGCTTTCTCCAGCTCTTCTTCGAACCAGGGTGGGCATTGTCGTAGACGTTGGACATCAGGGCGTAGACGTTCATCGGGCCTTCTCCTCGAATCAGCCTACCTCGTGACACGGAGCGTGGCAAGGATTCAAGACAGCACATCCGAGATCAGGGATGCCTTCTTGGGAAGGATCGTCCGCACACCCTTGATACAGAGCGGCTTTTCTCGAAACGTCGCCATGTAGAGATCGCCGAGCTCACCGTCTCGGTGGTATTGCTCGCCGAAGAAGTGAGCGCGGTCCGAGAGTTCGTCACGCAGGTCTTCCGGCAGCTCCTTGTTGAAGAAAGTCGCCACCGAGGTGTAGTCCCCTGTCGTCGGATCCGGCCAGATCGAGGCAGGGCGATGGCACGGGTACTCCGAATCGTCGGGCATCCGAACGATGGAATAGTCGCAGAACGCCCTCAGCTTCTTGCTCATGCCCGAGCGTGCCCGGTCGAGCAGGTTGCTCCCCACGCCGCACTCGCCGACCTGACCGGTCATCCATGCGACGAGCTGTCGCTCGAAGTTGCCGGTGTACTCGGTCGTATCGACGATGATGATGACGGGCGGTGCGGGCTTTGCGGTGTCGATCATGGGTCTTCCTCGGTGATGTCGCTGATCTGGAAGAGACCAGAGGCGATGGTGGTGTCAATAGGGGTTCGACCCGTCGGGCCCGGCACATAGATGCGGACGTACCAACGGTCTGCGAAGAACATGTCTGTCTTCAAGATCTCAGCCTCACACCCACGGTAGGGACCGTCGGTGATAGTGACCTTGTCGCCCCTCGAGAACACCTCACGGCGCCGACGAAGACGGGCCAGGTCGTCCTCGGCCTTGCGGAGCTCGGGGCCGTGGATGGAGACCTGGTGGATGAAGTCGGAGCCGAGCCGCACCTTCAGACCGACGGGAGAGGCCTCGAAGGCACCCACGAGAGGCTGACCTGCAGCATCACGTCCCGAGACCTGCAGGTGCAGCGACAGGGTGTGCGGATCGAGCACGATGGACCAGCCCCGCCCCTGGGCGATGACCCGCGTGCTCTCCCCGTCATCCTCAGACATCACGGGACCAGCTCTTCAGCGAGGAGCGCGGCCTGCTGCGACGCAAGCTCACCGGAGAGCTCGGTGGTGGACACCACCAGCTGCTTCGACGACATCTTGCCGTGGGCATACTGGATGATGCGCCGGACCGCTTCCGCCCAGTGATGCATGTGGATGTCCGTGGGCTGGATCATCGAGTGCTGGGCGACGATGCCGTGGATTTGATGCCGGGACCGAAGAGCCTTCCTTGCCTCCTCAAGCTTCACCTCCTCGGCCTGCAGCTCTTCCTCGGACAGTCCGTTGTCGGGACGGTAGATCTGATGCACCTTCTCGGCGTAGAGCTTGTTGGCTTCCAAGTAGTCGGCCTCGAGCTCGGCCTTGAAGGCGTCCTGCTTGCTCCGGTAGAGCCCGTGGTAGACCTCGGCGAAGAGGATGACCTTGGCCCTCGAGATGAAGTTGTGGTTCATGATGCGCTCTCCGCTCCGAGAAAGTAGTTGAAGGGCCTCGTCACCATCGCCTACCGAAGGCGACGAAGCTTCTTCCTTCGAGAGTGACGTGGATGCGACCCATGCCTACCTACCTCCGCTGAGGGGCGTAGCGCCCCTGGCGCTGCTCGAAGGGCTTCAGGAAGCTGTTGAGCCGGTCGGGGGGCACCCGCTTCTCGACGCCGCCAGGCATCCGGAAGACGGTGACATCTCCCTCGTGGCGCCGCACGAGCACGCTCATGTCGCGGCTGTCGTAGATCGCCCCCACCTGGGGGAGCTCCACCGGCTTGTCCTCCACCGGCACGAGCACGTGGTAGCTGTAGCTGATGCGGTCGATGACGAAGAGGTTGTTCTTCTCGCCGGCACGCAGGACACGGAGCCACAGATCGCTCGACAGCCTCAAGCGACCGAGCCGAGAGGCTGCGACCCCTTTCCAGGAATCGACGCTGCGTACGCGCCCCGTATGGGCTATGACGGCCTTGCGGACGGACGAGGCGGCCTTGATGAAGTCGGCAGGTGAGAGGTCCATAGGATGCTCCAGGTGAGGTGGACGGACAGAGATGGTCGGAGGTGTGGCTGGTTCAGCCTTCTTCCTCTGCTCCTTCTGGGCCCAGATTCGACGGGAAGATGAAGTGCCCGTAGAAGTGGTTGAGGCTGCGCAGAGGCACAGCTGGATCGTGAACCTCTCGAGGCGTGTTCACTCCCGGAACCTGGAGGCTCATCAAGTACGTGGCTGCCTCGACGTAGCGCTCTGCGTCCGTGACGAAGACCCCCTGTGCATCTCGCCCACCACGTCCTGCCCTCTGGACCACCCCGATGGGGCAGCCGTCGAGCCAGACCGTCGCCATCTTGAAGATGCGGTGGCCGTCGATGTAGGGGTCGAGGATGGTTCGAGTGGTCACCCGGGTGTTGGCGTCTTCAGGGATGTCGTTGAAGTCCACGTTCGTGTCCTCGAAGAACGTGCACATGCACCCCGACAGATCCCTGGAGTCGGCGATATGATCTTCTTCGATCGGGTCGTAGCGAGGAATGCCGGGCACCTCGTAGAGCTGGTTCGGGGTCATCGGCTCCGGACAGGACACCGCCTCCGAAACGTGCAAGATGCGCGACTCCTTATCGATGCACGGCCTCGGCTCCTCGTTCGTCTCCCACTCGAGCCCCGCAACGACCTCCTTCTCCAGGAGCTCCCTGGCCAGCTCTTCGTTTTCTGCGATCACCAGGACACGCACCGGCGTTCCTGCCTCGCGACCGCTCCACGGAGCGGTGCTGGCATAGCCAGGCTCGATGAAGTCGTAGATCTTCGTTGGGGTCTCACTCATGATGTTCTCCACCGTCTCCAGACGCCGCCTGGATGAGTCTATGGTTCGAGCTACTTGGGTTCCGGCGCAGCGCCTGACAGGTCCGTGCGAGGCCGTCCTGTGGGCTCAGGAGCCACTCCGCTGGGAGGAAGCCTCGAGAGAGCCCGGGACAAGATCTGCACCAGGACATCCGCATCGGCCTCCTGGACGAAGCCCGTGGACAGCCGGGTGTGCTTGCGGACGGCCTGGCGGAGCTGGTCCATCGAGCGGATGTGCAGGCCGCCCGTTGGGGTCTCGAAGTGGACGGGAAAGGAGCTCACGCCGCCTCCATCACGCGCTCGACGAGCCACCTCGCCATCGGGGGCGCCACCGCGTTGCCGAGGCCCTTGATCTGGTCCTCCTTGCGCGCCTTGGGCCAGCTGTAGGTCTCGGGAAAGCCCATGGCCCGAGCAATCTCCCGCACGCGCAGCATGCGGATCTGGTCCCTATCCACCAGCGCCCACTGCGACTTCGTCGTGATGGTGCGGATGGATTGATCCAGGCCGATCCCCGAGTGGTCCGAGGTGTACTGCGTCAGGAAACGCTCGCCGTGACCCATCGCCCGAGCCTTCGCCACCCGCTGGCGGACCTTGATCGGCTTGCTGGCGATCGGCTTCCAGCCACGCTCGCGCGGGTCGACGTGCTCGTTGTTCCAGTCAATGCAGGGGCCAAAGGGGATCTCAGGACCCGTCGGCATCACCAGCCCCAGAGGTGCGTTGCTCCGGGTCGCCACGATGATGAGGCGCTCCCTGAGCTGGGGGACCCCGAAGCCCGTCGCCATCGCCAGGTGCTGCTCGACCGCATAGCCGAGACGCTCCAGGGCGCTGATCCACAGGTCGTAGAGCACCCACTTGCGAAAGTCGATGGTGTTCTCGATCAACACCGCCTGAGGACGCTTCGCCTCGACGCAGTTGACGACCGCCCAGGCCGTGTTCCTGAGCTGGTCATGCTTGCTCTGGATATCACCCTTGAGCTTCCGGACCGGCTGGGCAGCCCTTGAGTTCCCCTGACAGCTCGGAGATGCCCAGAGAACGTCATGATCCGGGAAGGCGTGGAAGTTCGCCTGGTTCAGGTCCTGGCACAGGTGCCGGACGTTCGGGTGGTTCATCGCATGCGCGTCCACCGCCAGAGGCCAGTGATTGGCCGCGAGAACGACCTCGGCCCCCGCCTGCTCGGCCCCGAGAGAAGCCCCGCCCCATCCTGCGAAAAGGTCAGCTACACGCATGTCGAACCTCCAGTGTGTGCTGCTGGAGACAGTCTATGTCGTGACACGGAGTGTGTCAAGCACCAAAGATGCTTTCATGCCATATCATTCCGTCTGGATCTCGACGCAAGCCCATCGAGCGAAGGTTCGAAGAGAACAAATACCGTTCCTGGGGCGCATTCCGCTACCCTCTCGAGCACGAGACCAGGTGACCGTGGCCTCCCCCGCCCCAAAGAGTCGCTCAATGCCTATGACACGACGAAGCGAACCGTCACGGCCCTGGTAGAGCTTCCCTCTATCGATAGATGCCTGCTTCATGGCTTGACTTCCTCCGTCGCCCACCGGGCGAAGGTCTTGAGGCTGCAGCTTCCCGTGACGACGGAGATCTTCTTGCCGCGCCCAGCGGACCGCCAGAAGACCATGTCGTTGGGAGCCGCCGTGCTGACGAGCTCGACATAGCGAGGACCTCCCCTGCTGCCCCGATAGGTCTTGCCGGCCTGGATGCTCTCTGCCTTCATGACGCCTCCTACGTGCCGAATGCCGAGTGCCAGCCCATCCGAGACCTTCGGCGCAGCCTCGGAGGGACGTGGTCCGAGCCCACCCAGTAGTTACCGATGTTCACGAAGAGGATGACCAGAACCCAGGGGTCTCCATGAACCACGGCATTGGGCGTGAAGACTCCCAAGATCAGAACTGTCCACAACAATCGACGAACCAGGGTGTTGTCGACCACACCCTTGTCTTCGAGAGACACCGCATCGCATGGACGGTCCTCGTCCTCTGCCAGCTTCCCCCAGCACCAGGTTGCTGTCCTTCCTTCCGAGAGAAGGAGGAGTGGCAGAAGCACGCGGTCGCCCGGGAAGAACCAGGCGATGATGAGAGCTGCCACCAACGCCGCAGCATATGCCCCGAGAACCAGTGCATACCGAGAAACATCCAGCTCCTTCTGCAACCACGTAGACACTCGGTTCAGCCACTGAAAGACGAACTGGTCAATCCTTAAAAAAGGCATTGCAATGTAGTTTATAGAAGACACCAAGATGGCCGTATGCATCTTCCATGGCTCGAGATCTCGGCTCACCAGGAACCGTCGCCCGCAGGAAGGGCAGATGTGGGTCCCTACCAGACCTGTGCGTGTCGTCTCGATGCGCACGGTCTCTTTGCAGTAGGGGCACGTGAGACGGACTCGGAAGATTCCGTCCGGAAGTTGCCGATGAAGCGCCATTCAGCTCGTCGCCGTTCGGTAGGTGACCACCTCGGCGTCCTTGCTCTGGAAAGGCTTGCCGTCATCTGATGGCACCCGCATCATCCACGAGGCGAAGCCATGGTCGTGCAACTCGGTGATGGGCTCTCGCTCGCTCACGATCACCGTCGCCCCCGCATCGGCCCACCGCAGCGCGAGCTCGACAACCGCTGCCCGGTCCAGGTCTCCGTTCGGGTAGGTCGTCGTGTCGACATAGGGAGGGTCGATGTAGGCGACGACCGGCAGGCGCCCTCGAGGAAAGAGAACCTCCTCGGCGCTCAGCTGGGAGACCCGAGTGGATGGCCACCCCAGCTCCTGCATCTGGCCCAGCACCCCGATGAGCGATGGAATCATCGGCTTGACCCTACCGAACTTGGCCGTTCCTTCCCTTCCGTACGCGCTCGTCTTGTTGAAACCCGGAGACTTCCAGCGCTTGTCTCCCTCGACGGCCACCGTTCCCACGGCCTTGCCGCTGAAGGCCAGACGCTGCAAGAACAGGTGCTCGGCCGCACCACTCCCTTCGATCGGAGCTCCCTGCAGCTCGTCGTAGAGCTCCCGAGGATCCCGCTCGGCGTAGACCTCAAGCTTTGCCTTCGTGATGGCCAGGCCCATCGGATAGGACAGAGCCTGCCAGGTCCGACCCCAGGGACCGATGTCGTTGAGGCTGATCTGCTTCAGCTGACGGTGCCCCATCCGATGCAGCAGCCCCTCGAGGTCGGTGCGGAAGTCCCACTTGCTGCCCTGGTAGGGCACGATCTGGCGCTTGGCCCCCAGCAGGTGCAGGGTGAGAGCAGCGGAGCCGCAACAGAGCTCGACGAGATGGAAGTCACCCTTCATGTTGGCTCCAAAATCTGAGCGTCGAACATCGCCCTCACGAGGAGGGTGAGCCCGCGCCGGTCAACCCGACGCGCCCCGTCGGGGAGGCGCGACGTCGAGCGATGGTCAAGCTTCGAGATCGGGTCCGAGCCAACGTACTGCCCATCGACATAGTCCAGAAGGTGCTCTTGGTGTTGAAAGGCCACAGCATCGTAGCTCTCGTCGCCACAGCCCTTGCACCAGAAGTCCAGCCGAACCGCTGCACCCCCATGGCGATGAGGAAGGCACACGACCCGCGCAGAATCCGTGGAGCACATCTCGTGCATCCCTCCACTCACCCGGCCGTGTCGACCCAACTCCCTCGAGGCGACCTTCCGAGCCAGGTGGTCTGCCACGGCCGACAGCTGGGTGTCGAAGACCAGGGTGTCGAGAGGAACCCGGTGCTCGATCTCATCGCCCTTCCCGCTCTTCGTTCCAATCCAGGCCACATCCACGGTCGCCTCCTCCTCTCGGAGGCGAAGGACCACCCCCTCACACCCCGAGACGAGCTCGGAGGTGAGGACCCCGTGGTAGCCCCTGACGAGCTCGACCGTGGCACGGACCCAGTAGTTGCGCTTCATCGCCTACTTGCCGAACAGGAAGATCGGCTCGTTCTCCTGGCCGGTCTCGAAGACCTGCTGGGTGCGTGCCGAGGTGACGATCTTGTAGTCGAGGACGGTGATCTTGCCGTCTCCATCCACATCCGCATGCGGGTCAAAGTCGCCGCAGTCCACCCCAGCGACGCACAGCTCGCTCGGCAGGTCGAACTGTGCCAGGATGACGTTGTTCGGGAAGGTGCGCAAGTGCGTCCGGTAGCGACGCTGGCGGTCATTGAGCACCTGCTGGCTCGCCGTGAAGGACTCGCGGCCGACCTCGATGAGGTCCTGGACCTTGTGGTACAGCCCCGGATCGAGGCTCGCGCCCTTCTCCTGCACGAAGAGCATCATCGGGTCCTTGCCCTCGTAGCGAGCATCGACCTCGGCGAGCATGACCTCGCGGAAGTCCTCCTTGTACTTCTCAGGGACCTGGGCGGCCTCAGAGACCGTCTTCCAAAACTGGTCGTAGCGAAGCATCGAGTCCCGGTAGGTCGCCGTGATGCCCTCCTCCTGGGAGATCGTGCTGTTGTAGGTGCCGAGCACCGAGGCGCCCAGCACCAGGCAGAGCAGCAGCGACGTTCCAGCCGCAACAGCGGCCGCAGTGGTAGCCCTCATCTTCATCGTCATCTCCAGTACCGACCGCGACGTTCATCGCCGAACGGGTCTCTATGGGTCATCACCGCACCGCCACCGATGGCGATGCCGAGGCCCAGGATATAGAGCAGCACGACCATCCAGGTAGGCGGTGTGGCTGCAGAAGCCAGGTAGGCGAAGTCGGCCATCGGCGTGCGATGGAACTCCTCGAGCACGAGCTGGGCGATGGAGGCCGTCATGTCGCCCGTGTCCGACAGCCGCTTTCCGATGAGCTCATCACGCGTTCGGACTCCCAGCATCGGCACGTTCGAGAAGCTGACGAGACGTGCCCACTCGACCACATCCCCACTCGGCGCCCCGAGTACGAAGATGGCGTTGTTCTTCTTGCCGTGAAGCCATCCTTCATCGAGGTGGGTGGCGAAGGCTGGATCTGCCTCCCTCGTCGCGATGACGACGATGTGGACCTGCTTGTCGTGTCCGAGTTCGTCGTTGATCTTCATCAGCGCCTTGTTCCAGGCCTCCGTCGACATCGCGGTGTCGAGGTTGATGGCGCTGTGGATCTTGTACTTGCCGTGCACCCGAGGGAAGGATGGCAGCTCGACGTAGCTCGCATCCTTGCGGCGCCCGTCGAAGACGGTGTCGGGGTCAGCCAGCAGGTAGTTGGTGAAGCCGTGCTCAATAGCGGCCGGCTCCCCGACGACCGCTCCACGCCACCAGGACGGAGCACGGTTGGTTCCCGAGCAGCCGTCGTAGATCTGGTCCCCCGTCGACACGTCCAACGACCACCAGTAGTCACGAGTGTGGTCGCACTCCTCGTGGCGGCTCGTGCACCGGCCATCCTTGTCACGACTGTCGCACACGTCCCGGCAGTGGCAGCACGACTGGGTGCCGTTGGACTTGTCGGTGAGGTGACCGTTCCAGATCTCCACATCCCGCATCCCCGCCCACCGGGCACCGAAGAAGCCAGTCAGCAGCACGATCACCATGATCCCCTCGAGGAGGACGAACTCCTTCCAGGTGAAGCGGGATCCGCCCCAGGTCTTCATCCCGAAGAGGACCAAGATGGGCACCACGAGAAGCGGAAGCAGCACGAGCATGGGAGATCTCCTTGCTCGAGGAGGCTATCGAACGACACGGACCGTGTCAAGAGGTTCCCGGCGCTCAACCGCACCGAGAATCGCGTCAAGGTCGGGGCAAGCGGCCAGCGTCGTCCACCGGACGCAGCGCTGCCGGATGCTCGGCGGCCATCCCCACCGAGGGCATAGCACCAGCAGATACTGGCCCGGCGCCATGAGCATGCTCGGCGCGGCGGCCGGCTCGGTCACCTTCCTCAGCTGGGCCGCGAATCCCTCAAGCATGGCCACCCTCCACCCGGAGAAGCCGACACACTGGTGCGAAGAAATTCAGCATCCGAAGCCACCGTGGTGCACATCCACCAGACCCGCTCTTGCGACTCGAAGGGTAGGACCTCTCGAGGTCCCAGCACGTGCCGATGTTCCGCTGAGCGAGACCATGGATGTCGTGCGCATCTTGAAGAGCCTGCCTGGCCTCGGAGATGCTGTCGTAGCGGTAGCGGAAGAACCGGTCGCCCACCTTGACGACACAGTAGCGCCCGCGTGGAATGACGTAGCCGAGGTGAACCCCACACCCACGGCACACCACGTTCCTCACCATGCCTCTTCCGACCGGAGCATGATCTCCGTCAGCAACAACCCCACCTGCTCGGAGATGTCGGGGTACTCCTCGATGAGATCCCCGAGCTGGGTCTTGTGGGCCCGAATCAGATCAGCCTTGGTCTTGCCCATCCGCTTGATGGAGGCGCAGTTGTTGAGCATGTGGTTGATCTTGGGCATCGCCTTGTCGAGGAATCGAACCAGCCGCGCCTCTGGCTCCTCCTGGGCCTCGTAGGCCAGCAGCGTCTGGATGAGCCACGAGTCCTCACCGAAGTCACGGCGCATCCGCTGCATACCGTCGTGCTCTCGCTGTTTCTTCGCTGCCTTGGCAGCGGGGCTGATGTCGAAGCTATTGGTGTCCCCCACATAGGCTTCCACGATGTCGTGCACGAGGGTGAGTTCAGCGACACGACCAGCATGAAACCCATCGAGCTCGCTCGCCACCGAACACGCCACGAACCCAAGCATCACCGTGTGGTCCGTGTCGCTCTCGGGGGTGGTTCCATCCTCGTGCAGCGTCACGCGGTTCTTGCGGGCGAACCTGAGCGCAAGACGCCCGAGCTCGACCATGTCATCGGTGCTGAAGTTCATGACGTAGCCCTCCAGGGCGCCTCACATCGTGTGAGGGTTGTAGTCGTGGTAGAGGTCGTCGATCTGGACCATGACGTCGGACAGCTCGGGGTTGCGCTCGAACACCGCCGACATCGCCGTCATCACGCGGACGAAATGGTTGCTGTTCTGGCCCAGCGTGTAGAACGCAGCCTTGCCGATCTTCGACTTCTTCGCCGAGCAGCTGGCGTCGAGCGCCCAGGGGAGACACCGTGCGATGGGCTCGAGGTAGGCATCGTCGCCCGAGCCCCAGAAGCAGCCCCACAGCAGGTCCAGCATCCACTCCTCGGCGATCTGGAGCTTCAGCACGTCGATATCGAAGAACTTCAGGGCGACCATACGCTCGGACGAGTCACGAGGTGTGAAGGCAGGCATGTCGAGGAGAAGCTTCTTCGCCTCCGGAAGCTGCGAGAGCGCCAGTGCAAACCACAAGATCGACAACCTGGACTGTTCGGTCTTGCCAACGCCGTCCAGATAGGCATGCGCCCAGTCCTCGACCTTCTCGGGAGTCTGGCTCGTGAGCATGCGTCCCAGGAAGCCAGAGACGATCATGATCGAACCCAGGTTGCTCTTGGGGTCATCGCCCACGATCTTGGACAGCTGCAGCGACTTGATCGCCCCCTCGTCGAACGAAGGGTTGCTCAAGAAGGTGTACAGCCAGTTCTCGCCTTCGGTCCTCATCATCCCTCCTCGGGCGGCATCATCGCCGCCGATTCTGCGGCCGCTTCTGCGGCTGCCTCCCACATCTCGTCTTCGGTCATCGGCCGGTAGCCCGACAGATCTGGCACTCCTCCGGCAGCTGCTGCCACCTGGGGAAGGACCGCTGGATCGACCGCTGCGATGACCTCGACCATGTCCGAGCGCATGTCCGGCGGAATCACGGTGAACAGGTAGGTGAAAAGTTCGTCGAACTCCCCAGCCTCCCACACCTTCGCCATGGCCCGAGCCATCTTGAAGCCCACCTTCTCGGCATTGGTCTCGGGCCGAGCGATGCGACCGTCGTCGGACTTGGCCGGCTGCTGAATGCCCTCCTTCCCCACACGGGAACGCATCTGGGGCTCGGGCTGCTGGAGGCCGGGGATGCGCGTCTTCCACGCGCCCGAGTCCTGGAAGGTGCGGGTCATCTGGGGCGGCGGCTTGGCACGCGGATCGATGCGCCCGAGCGCCACCGAGGCGAGCCAGCTGTGCTGGGGCGTCCAGACCCCGTGAGCCGTGATGTAGTGCTCGCTGCTCTGAGGCCAGCAGGCGAAGGTGTTCGTCAGGTCAGAGTTGCCGAGCTTCTCACCACAGATCCGGCAGTATGCCGGCTCCTCGTACTCGACCTGGACACGTCCCTGCTGCATGTGCGCCACGAGGGCTGCCGCCGACTCCGCCATCGCCCGATGCTGGGGATTGGGCGACTGCTGCATCTTGGTCACCATGCCCATGTACTGGGCCGGATCGTAGTCGTCGTACCAATAGAAGATACGGGGCAGCGCGTCAGGGAACTGTGGCTGGCGTGCCACTGCCGTACGAGCGGCCGTTCGAGTCGGACGCTGGCCTCGAGCGGGCTTGCGACGTGGCCTACGCTGTTGCGTCATCGGGGGACTCCTCGAGCTTCAGGCCGTCAGTGAGGGCCTGTTGGATGGTCTCGACCATGGCGTTGCGCCAACCAGGGCCAACGCATGCCGGGTAGGGATGCTTCATGACGGGCTGCAGGCCATCGATCGACCACAACACGACCTGGCGACCTCGACGGGGCGACCAGTAGTCCCGCACACTGCCATCGACGCCGATGCGAACCTCGAAGACGTCACTGCGGATGGAGCTCACCATCGCGCGATCTGTCTCCTCGGCGAAGATCAGGTCATGCTCTTCGATGAGGGCACCGAAGCGGTCATGGATTTGATCCAGCAACCAGCGATGGTCAGGCCGTCTCATCGGATGCGGTCGTGGGTCGACAGATCAGGCAACGAAGGCTCCTACATCGGCAGAGCCTATGGCCTGACACGCTGCGTGTCAACTCGGACGGATGAAGTCGGCTCCGATTCCGAGGAGCACGGCCGCCAGACCGACCGCCCCAACAGTATCTTCAACGTACTGGCCACCCGCGAATCCGGTGATGTGGCCCATGTCGATGATCTGCGCCTCCACCAAGGCCTCATGAAAAGTCGGAACATGGGCAGCGAGCACGTGTGGGTCGATATCACCAGGGCGAGTGTGAGGGCCGTAGGGGCGCCCGATCTGGTTCCAGTAGAGCCTGGCGTACTGGTCGAAGAAGCGGGCGAAGATCTCCCGGCTCGACAGCATGTAGTGGAGCTCTTCTTCGAGGAACGCCCTGCGGGCCTTCTTCCAGTCGATGAGGTGCTGTCCCCCTTCATTGGTCGTGAGCCCCCACTGCAGGACACTCAGGACCGACTGAGCGCCAGGCCCCATTGGCTGACCGAAGGCCTGGGCGACATCTTGATCCGTGAGCGCATCCTGAGAGAGAACGAGCTGCTCGCAGATCACCTTCCAGAACGGCTCCGGCCACGGAACAGCATCGAGCACTTCCTGCAACGGCACCGTCTGACCCGAGCGGGCAGCCGCCTCGAGGGAGCCCTTGAAGTTCTTGGCGACCAAACCATCCCAGAGCGCCTTCGCACGATCCTCGGAAACCCCTCGGTAGTCAGGACGCACGATCGCTGCGAAGGAAGCCAGGGGGTGTCCATGTTGGTCCGATGCAAAGCCCGGTCCGTCGAAGAGGTTGTCGTCGATGGCATGCACGAGCTCGTGGACGATCGCCCATCCCGACATCGGGCCCCGCCACAGGTGCAGCTCACCGGTATCGGGCTCGTAGCACGAGCGGTTTCCGGGCTCATCGTGAAGCCGCACGAGCAGGCGCAGGCGGTTCATCCACTGCTTCTGAACGATGGAGTCCACGACACGCAGCCCGAGGTAGAGCACATCGAGGGTGGGTCGGAGGTCTGGATCGTCCCACGAGCCGACCAGGTGCAGGTAGGGGGTCAGCTCGGCCTTCGGATCGGGCACCGTCAGGCCCTCGGGGATTGGATCTACGCGCTGCCACTCGAGTCGAGTGCTGCGAGCCGGCACCAGGGCCAGCGAAGGTTCCCTGACCACCAGGGTGCCACGCACTGGCGTCTGAACCTTGGCGAGCGCTCCAAAGGCCTGTGTCTGGGGGTAGAGGACCTCGGAAGCTGCTCGAGGCCCCCACAGCTTGCTATGGTGTCCCAGCTCGCCATGGAGGTCGTGTAGATCGGTCAGCAGAAGGTCGTCATCGCCCACCGACAACATCCGCTTGTCGACGACGAGGGTGCCGGGTCGCTTGTCGAGGGCTCGCAGGAAGCGCGCCAGCTGGTTGAGTCGACGTCGGCCGAGCACCCCTTCCTTGTCGAGGCGCCCCAGACACCGACCGACGAAGTCATCGAGTCGAATGTCGGGCTCGATGATGCGCTCGATGGTCTGGAGCGTCCGCACCCCCTCCCGGTAGGAACGTGGGTCGGTCCCAAGGTGCGTGAGCACCCGGCACAACTGAGCTGCTTGTGGCGTCGCGATGCCCGAGCGCTCATGGCAGAGAGGCTTGAGGCACTCGACGATGGGGCGAACGATGGAACGAGGGATGTCCTCGAGCAGGCACACCAGGACCTCGGCATGCTCTGGACTGGCTTCCCAGATCTGGTCGATGCTCTCTGGATGACTCGCGACCCCGATGGTGCCCATCGCATCGGACAGCTCACGCAGGACATCACTTCCCGATGGGGGCGAATCTGCGACGTCACTCGAGATGGGGGAGCCTGACACCATGGGGCCAAGTTATCATCCCATCGTGTTCACGCTCGATGTCCATCCTCAAGCCAAGGCCTGGGTGCCCGCACCGCCACAGATGGCGGCGATGCGGCGCCTGTTCAAGGACGTTCAGGCCACTGTCCACATCTACCCACGCTCGATGGCGAACAAGATCTTGGGGCGGCATGCCGAGCCCTACGCCTTCCGTGGGTTCACTCGGGGGACGGACAGCTATCTCTTCGTCGACCCGACCGAGACACCTCGAAGCATCGCATGGTTGATGGCTCATGAACTGTCCCATCGGATGGTGGCCGACACCCCGACGCTCAAGGCCGCCTTCACCGATGCACGGCCCCATGATGTCGATCCAGCTGGCGACCACTTCCACGACATTGACCCCGAAGAGCGCTTCTGCGATGGCATCGCCACCAATCTGCTCGGCTACCGACAAGACCGAGAGTGGTGGCGCGCCCGCACCCCGAAGAACACCTCGAGTCCGGTGAGCTTCGGAAGTGTGACGGACCTCTACGGAGCAGCAGATCACCTCTGCTGAGGTCCACATATCATCAACAGAGTTGACCAAATGCGTTGCGGGCGGTATGTCAGGAGGGCCATGGCGCATGATGCGCCACCCGAATCTGGAGTGTCGTGATGCCCGTCCTTCCCCCCGAACGCCTCGATCATCACATCATCAAGCAGTGGTACACCCTCGAGCGGCAGAAGCGAGGTCCGGTCCGAGAGTGGCTCGCCGCCAATCCGAAGGCCCTTCGTGGGATCGAGAAGTTCTGCAACCGACTCCTGCAGAAGAGGACCGATGAGGCTGTCGAGAAGGCCGTGCTGGCGAGGTCCATGGAGGTCAAGGTGCAGATCCGCCTCGACAAGGCGGCCGCCGAGTTCTATGGAAAGGTCCCACCCCAGGCCAGGGAGGGCATCAGCATGGAGATGGTGCAGATCGCCATCGAGATGCTCTTCGAGCAAGCCGGATACCCGATGAATGGCAATCTCCTCGAGGCCGAGTTCGAGGTTCCAAGTCCTCGAGAGCTCGAGGCAATGCGTTCCGCTGAAGCCGAGCGCCAGGCCAGCGCCAAGGCGAAGGTCGCTGCTGCCAAGAGGCAGATGACGGGTTCGCGGGCACCTGTAGTGCCTGTCGACGACGACCCGGTCGATCCAGCCGACGACGACGGAGAGCCCATCGACGACGACGGAGAGCTCATCGACGACGACGGAGAGCCCATCGACGACGAGTCTGTCGACGACGATGACGACGATGACGAGGACGACGAAGGTGACGACGGCCTCGAGGTCGGTCAGATCCACGGCAACGGAAAGGGTGGACTCCGTCGCATTGACGCTCTGAACGACGAGGACGTCACCTGGACGGCCGTGAAGCTCGATGGCGACTCCTTCAAGGAGGGGAAGACGAGCACCACCTCGATCAGCAGCTTCGACAGGTGGAGCCAGGAGATCATCGAGCTGGAAGCCGTCCCGGCCTGACGCTGAAGCTCATCAGCTGACCCAACGATCGATGGGCGGCTCCGTGTGCTTGCGAAGCACATCGATGGTTCGGCAGTCATCGCACAGGTGCACGATCTGACCCATGTAGCCGCCAAGCTGGAGCGACTTGTCAGTCCAGATCTTGCCCTTGCCGTTGACCAGGCACTCCGCACATGGATGCGCGCTGTTCCAGGTCATCTCCCGAGCACCTGAGAGCTCGTGCTCGTACTGGCAGTTCTGGGCCTCCTCTTTCGTGTCGTGAGGCTCGCAGCCCCTACCTCGGCAATCGGTCGTGTGGCTCCCCACCCAATGCCATCCACCGGTCTTCAGTTCTCGAGCGCATTCATGCTGCATGGAGCACCTCCAGGGCAGCAAGCTAGCATGGAGCAACCGGCAGAGGCTGTTAGACTGGTGCCAAGCAGCAGTCAGGAGCATCTGTCATGAGCCGAACGCTACGTGGATTCGACACCGAGTTTCCCTACCTCGGAGCTCGAGGTGACGTGACCGATGCGGACGTCCCTGACGCAGGCCTCGTTGCCAAGGAAGAGGACTACGGCTCCGACATGTACTTCGACATCGGTGACCGCGTCGCCAGCGAGATGTTCGGTGCCGATGACAGCGGCTTCCACTTCGGCGCACACGGGTTCGACAACTTCGGCGCCTCGAGCCAGGGGGCGGCAGGAACGATGCTCGAGCATCGCTACGGCGTACAAGCACCTGCTGGCTTCGAGTTTGGTCCACAGGGGCAGCTCATGCGACCCAAGGCCCCCAAGGCCCCGCCACCCCAGGACCCCCAGGCCGCTGCTCAATACGCGAAGCTCGTCCTCGAGCAGCACCACTGGACCCCTAGCATCGCCCACAAGGCAGTGTGGGACATCACCGGTGGCTCCTGGCAGGTGGGAGTGAGCATCCCAACGGACCGCCAGCCTGGCGTCGACAAGCTCATGGCCAAGGTGGCCCAGAAGTACAATGTCTTCCTCTTCAAGGCCAGGAACAAGGCCGGCGGAGGTGTCACCTACGTCTTCTCGATGTCTCCACGGTCGGCTCCCATCGGCGGCAAGGTCGCCGGGATGTCCCTCAAGGCCCTGAGTCGTCCGACATGAGCCGCTATGGAGCCCGAATCCCTGCGTACCGAAGCAGCTTCGCCCAGGATGGCCTGACCGCTGGTGGGGGAGGAACCTCTGCAAGCGGCATCCACTCGATCTGCCTCGACTACTTCCACTTCCTCGCCCTGTACTACCCCTCCGAGCGGGGACGTCTCGGCGAAGCGCTCGTGACCTACACCAATGCCGGTCCCGAGGTCGTCGATCAGTGCGCCATCGAGCTCGACAACGAGATCCGCAAGGTCGCTGCAGCTCGAGGCGCACGTCCGAAGGACATCAAGAAGGAGTTCAACGAGCTCAAGAAGATGCTCCCCACCGACAAGGCCCTCAATCAGATGGTCACGGCCCAGGCCGAACCCTATCTTCTCGCCAGCTACGCCAAGCTCGGCTACCCCACGGCCGAGGCGAAGGACTGGTACGCCAGGATGACGGCTGCAGCCAATGTGGGAGATGCTGTCGCCATGGCCGAGCTCGATGAGTCGATCCCAGGCCCCTCCCAGACCGCCTTCGGTGGCTTGAGGCTGCGGTGGCCCCGTCCACTTCGTCCAGCCAGCGGTCGTGTTCCTCGCTGGTACAGCGCCATAACCCGAGCAAAGGGGCGAAAGAAGCGTGGTGCGGCTCAGACAGCTCGCAACATCGCGAGAGGGACCACAGGGAAGGGAGTCTCGATGTTCGGATGGTCGCCCTGATGTTCGACTGAGAGGCTTGAGCCAGGTACAATGCCGACATGGCCAGCCGTCAGGACATCGAGAAGAAGATCTTGCGCCTCGAGGAGGGTCTCGCCAGCACCGAGACCCCTCTTGCACAGCAGCAGCTGCAGGCGAAGCTGGATGCGGCACGCAAGCAACTTCGCGACATGATCCAGGCCGAGAAGAAGCAGGTCGGACTCTTCTAGGCCCTCAATCGCTCCAGGCGATGCTCCACCCAATCGAACGCCGACGAAAGCGTCTCTCGACGTGGATGGGTCACCGACATCCTTCGCTGACGGCCTACCGGGACGGTCGTCTGGGTCGAGATACGGTTGTTGGCATCGTTGCGTCCCACGCCCCAGATCGTGCGTAGCATCGCGTAGGCGGCCGATGCCGAGCGACTCCGCCCCGTGTCGCAGGCGATGAGCGTCACACCTCCTTGGTCTCGCACGCGCTCGACCTTGCTGTAGGCCTGGTCGAGCACCTCGGACGGGAAGGGGTTTCCATCCGGAAAGGGGTGCAAGATCAAGTCATCGGCCGTGACGAGCTCGACGCCGTGCAAGTCGACCACCAGGTCCCACGGACGAACACTGGCAGCGCCCTTGGCACCCACAAAGAGACCTGGACCAACCTCCCTGAGGAAGACGTCGGGGTCCTCGTTGCACCAGATGGGGTAGCTCGGCATGGGGCAATGTCTCCTATCGAGAGATGCGGGCGCATCTCCCAGGTCAAGCGCCCACAACCAGAACAGCTCTGGAGGACGGCGCGGGTACTTGTCGCGGTTGTGTCAGACGCTCTTCGGAATGAGATGCAGGATATCGTCGAGCATCTGGCGCGTCAGACCGTGAGTTCGCGCGAACTCGAGCGCCTCGAGCTGATCTTGGATGGTCTGCGAATGAAAGGATGGCTGCACACCGTCCACCAGACTCGTCTGGATGACGTACACGTCCTCGGTGCGCACCACCCTCCATCCATCGCCCGAAAGCTTCGAGCGAAGGCTGAAGCCATGGTTGCGCACCATGCAAAGGCCTTTCGTGTAGCGCTCGATGAGGCCCTCACCGTAGGACCGATCACCAGCCTCTCCCTTCGACATCATGCCCCCTTCGACGCAACCTGAGATTTCGACTCAAACCATAGATCGAAGGCTGCTGCGAGCTCCTCGTCGGAACTCGAGATCGACACGCCCAAGCTCTCCATGAAGAACCAGATCTGGTGAAGTCCGATGGCCCAACGACGCATCTTCGCGGCCTTCTCCTCGTCCGTCTGTCCGTCTCTCTTCGGCATCTCAGCCTCCGTACTTGCTCCTGGCCGTGCCGCTTTCGCTTTCCAGTCAGCCTATGTCACGACACGGAGCGTGTCAATGAGGTCTCGGTCAGGGAATCACACCAGCTGCCCAGAGCAGCCAGAGGAAGGCCCCGCATCCGAGAAGGAACATCAGCTGGAGAATGGCGCAGCCGCCCTCGACACAGCCCTTGGCCAGCTTCGCAGAGCGAGCCTGCTCCATGCCGGCCTCGTCGATGCCACACCTCGGACACATCGCTGCGTACTCTGAGATCTTGGTCCCACACTCCGGACACTTCACCATGGCCATCTCAGTCCTCCTCGTGCTCCACGACCCCATGAGCCCAGCGGGCAAGGCCCTTCTGAGTGCAGCGAGATCGGCGGGGACGATCCTTCTTCCTCCGCTCCGTGTACTGGACACGGAGCCAGTCGGTGGTCGAGTAGGGTCCGAGGTAGACCCCCCAGGCAGACAGCTCGGAACGGATGTGCTCGCCGTTCCAGAGGCCTTCGACCTTTCGAACCTTCAGGCGTCCGTTCACCATGCGGTACAGCACCATGCCGACGGACAGGTCCTCGACCTTGACCTTGCGAGACACCATGCGCTCGCCAGGACGGATGAGTGGATCAGTTTTGCTCATGAAGGGCCTTCCTTGTAGCAATGAGGGCTTCGACCTCACGCACCGCCTCTTCAGCGGCCGGGTCGACAGGGTCGATGGGGGTCGGATGGTGCTTGACCTGGGCGGTCTGCAGGCGCTTCTTCGCTTCGGTGATGAGCTGGTCTCGCCGATGGACCGGACCGGTGCGGCCGCCCTCGCTGATCTCGATGCGCGCCAGGCGCGTGGCCCAGTTCTCTCCCCACAGCCAGGTCCACGCCCAGTTGGGCTGCTCGTAGACACCGCCTGGGTACTTGATCTGGCCATCGACGAAGACCCGTACCTTGCACCCCTCTCTCTTGAAGAGGTTCGGGGAAGCGCTGACGCAGACACGAATCGCATGACCCCCGAGCTCGACCTCGGGGCTCATCGTCCAGATGACCCCCGAACCCAGGTCTGGAAACTCGACCTCTTCGGGCCAGTCGTCGTCTATGCGAGTGCTCCTCCCATGGTCCACCTGAAGGAAAACCACCTTGCCGCCGAGCCAGATCTGGCGACGCGTCATCTCGAACACGAGACGGGCCAACTTCTTGAGCTCACTCACAAGCCCCCCACGGCAGACAGGTAGAGCCCCCACAGAACAAGAGACCCCACAAGCCCCAAAACCGGAGGAAAGAGGATCCCAAACAGGTCCGGTCGATGAGGTCGTCGCATCATGAGTTCCTGTCGCGCATTCGACGAACGCGATCCAGGCTTCTACCTGAGCCATTCGAATGATGAAGCATCACACCTCGGCTCTGGAGCTGAATCAGCGACAGCCATACCTTCCGCTCATCTCCTTCTTCAGGAGTGACCGCAACGACCCCGCGCTGCTCATCAACCTCCTGAATGAGCACCTCTCCAAGACCAAAGACCTTCCACACCTCGAGCGGCTGAGGTGTCTGAAGAGAAAGCTGCTTTGGGGAAGCAGTGCCGAGTCGCATAGATCGGATTCCGTAGACCACACCCAGAGTCATGGCCACGGAGACCATCGAGGTCCCAGCAATCGTACAGAGAAGCTCCATCAGTCAAACTGGCTCATGTATGCGTTGATCACCGTCATCGGATCTTCACCACTCCCATAGGGCTCAAGAAGGACCTTGCCGGGTGGATGAAAGAGAGATCCGATTCCAGAAAAGAGCATGGCATCCCAGGTTCCATCACCTCCCATCCCCAAGGGGTTCTTGAACTTCTCCCCTCCTCCGAAGAAGGTTGCTTCGTTGCGCAACCAAGGCTCTCGGTTTTCGAGAATGAGCTTCGCTGCCAAGACCTCCTCGGCCGGAGGGACCCAGCAGTTGTAGAAGTGAAGTGTCACTCCATTGTCCAGATCACGGCAGATCTTGCCCTGCTTTGCCGCCAGCGGATGTTCCCGGTGCACGATCCGGTAGCGCACTCCAGTGAGCTGACCGATGCAGTAGAGGAAGCCATGATCTACCCAAGAGCGCCACTGGCTCGGCGTGCAGAACTCGCGCAGGACACGGCTGCTACGCTTGAGGGGACCCTCGACGGGGATGGGATCTGGACAGCACGTCGTGGGGCGCTGCACCGTCACCGCTGCATCCAGCTTCTTGTCCTTGGGATTCGCTTCGACCTTGGGTGTCACTGATTCTGGTTCCTGGGTTTCATCGACCACCGCCATCACGGTGCCCTTCACCGACTTCACGACGGTGAGGACCCCCCGACCCGGAAGCACATCGGCCGCAAGGATCGGACCGGCCTGCCGAACTGTCGAACGCACCACGAGCTCGTGACGCCCGCTTGCCGGAACCAGGGAGCTGTCCACCCACCCCCTCGTCTTCGCTTCGACAAGGAAAGACTTCACCCGCTTCGCTTCATCGGGCGTCATGTCTTCGGTGGTCAAGATGCAGAACTCATCGTCCTCAGGATGCTTCTCCAGACGAAAGTCTCCCGTTCGACTGGGGATGTACCAGGCGCGCATCACCCTTCCTCCATGTCGCTCGAGTAGACCATGTTGCTCGAGTCATAGGGTCCAGGGAGGTCCACCTCTCCAGGCACGCCGGCAAAACCAGGCACCCCGGCAAAAACACTGCCGAAGCCTTCGTAGTGATCTGCACTCCCTGCCACCTTGTCGATGGCCATCTCTGCAAGCACGTCCGTCTTCGTGTCAGCGAACTCTTCTCCGAGGAGCTTCGCTGCCATCACGCCTCCCCGCTCCTCGAGCTGAACGGCAAGTTCCTCATTGCCAACAGCCTTTGCCTTCTCGGCCGCACCGAGCAGGTCGTTGAGCTGCTTGGCCTGCTGTGCCTGGTGATGGCCCTGCAGCAAACCAACAAGCTGCTTCATCGCCTCGACCCCCGTGGTCTCACGACGCATCGGACGCTTGCGCTGAAGCATCGCCTTCATCTGATGACGCGAAAGCCCCGTGTATTCGACACCTGAGTTTGGATCGAAGATGGCCATCGTCTGACGCGCCGAGGTAGCAAGCCTCGAGATCTGTGCAAGGACACGCACAGCATTGTCCTTCGACATCCCCTTCACCAAGAGATCCAGCGTCTCTCTCGCATTGTCGAGGACGAGCCCCGCCGCCGTCGACTCGATGTCGCCAGCGGGCTCGACCATGCCTCCATCGAGGGAAGCCTCATCGAGATCAACATGGGGAACGGACTGAACAGCAGGCGTTGTCATCGGGGATGCTCCTGGCAGAGGACGTGAACGGGATGAGTCTAAGGTGCGACACGCTCCGTGTCAATAAACTTGCCTCTTGCGTCCTCGTGCGTATACTGGTCCAGCACAGGAGAAAACCATGTTTCGTCGAACCAGGAAGCTGCTCAAGCTCGGAGCCAAGTCCATCACTGGAGCTGCTTGCGGCGCCATCATCACGCCGATCGGCTCCAGCCTGTTCAAGCACGGCTTGCTCTCCATGGAGATCGGACAGACCTGCAACGGCATGGTCTTGCAGATCTTCGTCGGATATCCGTGCGAGCACGAAGAGGGGGGCGGCGGGGGGCCCGAGGCCTTCAATCCCCGTGCCGAAGAAGACCACCGAGGATGGAGCCATCCGCCGCAGGCCGAGGCGGCGACGGATCAGACCATCTGGCACTGAAGCCGGTCATCCGGCCCGCAACATCAAGTAGAAACCTACATTCTCGGTGCACCCAAGCCTTTTGCGATACATCTCGATGATGGGGATCTGTCGTGTCGGCGGCTTGAGCCACGACCCCGGCTCCTTTCCGAGAGATGTGCCAGGCACTTCCGCTTCACCAATGTTGTTCTCGGACGCCACGTCCACTCCAATGAACGGCACTGCACGAGAGCCGTTCATCCATCCGAAGTATTCGAGACACACCGAATCACCATCTTTCGTGATGATCTTCTTCTTGGTCTCATCGAACCACTCCCGCAGAGTGGGGGCCGTCTCACCGGGAGAGGTCGGGATCTTGAGGGTCATGGCCGTGATGGGGAACCCATACATCATCCAGAGGTCGTAGCGGGTGGACATGGAGCTTCTCCTTGCAGTCAATGTTCAGTCGTTTGACACTAGCTTTCTCGAGTACGGATCCAGGCATACTCACCTGTCAGAGGATGCTCAAAACACCGCACCTCTGGAGCGCAACACTCCTTCCCGGGCACCATCGGATATTCGCCCTTGAGCGACTTCAAGATCTGATCCCGTGTCGAGATCACCGCTGCCAGTGCGGCCAGCACTTGGTCGATCGATCTCCAGTCCGCATGAATCGGCCCGCTGATATCCATGTGGGTCTTCAGATCGACCACCCAGAAGCCACGACCCTTGTGGTCAGCCCAGATGTCGAAACTACCCATATAGATAGGGAGCTCGATGCGATAGAGGTGAACACCGCGCACATGAATGTGAGGAGGTGGCACAGGAGAAGGATTTGGGCGCTCGAATGAGATGGGCTCTCCATTGGCACCAATCACACCTTTGAACCCACCGGGAAACTGCTCTCGCTTCAACACCTCTGCCTTCTTCTCCCCTTCACTGTTCGTCATTGTCTACCTCACCTGTGGTCTGTGAAGAGCTCGAGCTCGCCATCTGGAACGAGGTCGACTTGGAGCTCTTCTCGTATACCGAGGAAGACGTCGAGCTCAGCATAGGCTCGAGCACGCTCCTCGTAGGTTGGCTCGGGAGCCCCGACGAGCACGCCTCCGCGACCCAGCAGCTCGAAGAACCGCTCCCGCTCTTCGACCCAGCCCAGCGCCTCCTCGTCCCCGCACAGCTCGGCGACCTCTCGCACCGCTTCCCGCCATGCCCCCTCATCGAGGATGTCCGGCGTTCGGAACCAGGCCGTCATGCCGAAGCCTCCGGCGTGAAGAAGGCCTCTCCCGAGAGACGGAGCGTGAAAGATCCCTGTCGCTGCCCCACCTGCTCCAGCGCCTCGGAGCCAGTGATGTGTAGCCCCATGCGGTAGCCATTGAGACGCCCAGCAGCATCGACATCGCTCATGGGGGTGCCAGATGTCAGGCGGAGCGTCAGGAGAGCTCCACACCCCTCACAGGTGTGCGGAAGAGCATCGGGGATGGTGTCCCCACAGTAGAAGCACACGGTCTTCATCATGGCCTCTGCAGCTCGAGGAGCCACTCCCGCCCCATGGCAGCGACCAGGAAGGCCTCGAGCTCCCCCCGATGACGAGCCGTCGCGTAGACCTCGACGACGAAGTCGAGAGGCGTCGCGTCGGGCTTGGTTCTCTTCATCTTGTCGAAGAACATGATGCCCGGCGCCTTCCACTGGTCGAACTGCTCGGAGCCCACCGCCTCGATGACCGCCTCCCGGATGCGGTCGAGCTCGACGATGGTGAGAAGGTCGAGTGCCGTGAACGGCTGCAGGCCGGTGAGGGGAGTGAGGTTGGCGTCCTCAGGAAGAGTGAACATCGGAGCCCTCCTCGGACACACCGCTATCGGAAAGCGGCAGCACCACCCTCAAGTGCGACACCAAGACAGACTTCTCGAGGATGAGCGGTGTCACCATCTCAAAGCGAACCCAGACCGATCGAGACCAGTGGCGAAGTACCATCGGAGTCTTGTCCGTGGGCGGAGGCTCGATGTACTCGTCGTGAACCACAACACCCCAAGAGCCTGCCGGAAGCGTCATTCTCCAGTCTGTTCCCTCAAAGCGAAGATCCTTCGTCAGCTGAACAGGAGAACCTGCCTTGATCGGCTCGATGTCGCTCATGCACTCCTCCTCTGGCACCACTCCGGCTCGAAGACCGAATCGACCTCGACACCATGATGCTCCTTCATCGACGCGACGAAGGCTTCCCAGTCGGGCACAGGCCGACAGTCGAGGCACTGAGGCAGACCCGCGAGCTGCTCTTCGGCCCTCCGGTGCACATCGACACCGCGTGGTCCGAATCGACCCAGGCAGACCCCAGAGCCATTCACCCAGACCGTCTTGCCGTCGGTAGTGATCTCCACCTCATCGGACGCCACTTGGCTCATGATCCCCCCATCATCCCGGCAGCCACCACGCCAAGTACGGCTCCGATCTTGCGCCTCGCTGTCCACTTTCGCTGGCTCGGTGGAACGCGCTTCTTCAGACGCTTGCTCCTGCGAAGCTTCTTCTTGCGTGCACCTTGCTCGCGCTTCTTGTCGGACTTCTTGCCCATGGTCAGAGCGCACCACAGTGCGGGCAGTCGGCGTCGCCGTCCTCCTCTCGAGCCGGTGCGCTGTAGACCCGCTTGCACTGGAAACACGTGACGTGAACGTAGGTGATGCCTTTCGGGTCCACCACCTCGGGAAGACAGGTCCCCTCAACGGTGACCTCCTCGAACTCCGGAACGGGCACCTCGGCCTCGATGAAGCGCCAGAACAGGGGCTGACCCCTGTTCAGGCTGTTGCCGACGATGGTCTCCTCAGCGGACTTCCTCGGGTCTCCCGAGTTCTCCGTCTGCTCCCAGCCCTCGGCGTAGCTCTTCCACTCGCCGGTCTGCTGGTCCTTCCACATGCCCACAGCGATGCGCACCTTCATGAGACCTCCTTGCCTGCGAAGAACTCGACGACCTTCATGGTCGCCTCCTCGAGACTCTCTCGTTGGTATTGATGGATCCGAGGGGAGTCATGCAGACGCCCCACGGCGTTGACCAGGTCTGCCGCCGTCCCCACCGACTCGATGCGGTGGGAGAGGATGAGCATGGACAAGATCTCGTCCTTCGACAGACCCGTGGGCAGATTCCGCAAGAACACCTGGTAGATGTACTCGAAGGCCTGCTCGTCGGTCGCACTGGGTCCCAAGCCGTAGGGACGACCATGGGCCCGCAGCGAACCCCAGAGGCCCTCGAAGTCGGCAAAGGCATCGGATGCTCCAGAGAGGCCGTTGGTGATGCCCTGCGCCACGCGGCCCATGTCCCCCTGGTGGATAGCATGGTAGAGCGCCTCGCTCGGCGCGCTGGCCCGACGGAGCAAGATCTGGGCGCTCGTCAGCACCCGCATCGCAATCGGAAGCACCCAGATGCCCCCATTGCCGGTGTCGTTGCTGCGAATCTGCACCCCACACCGGAAGATGTCCTGGGACGGACGGTCGACCACGTACTCCTGTTCCCAGTGCCCCTCGATGCGCAGGTTCGTCAGCTCCGAGTCGTAGAACACCGTGCCCCGCATCCCCGTCGTCGGCATCGACTCGGCCAGAGCCGTCGCCAGATGGTCGATGTCGAGCACTCCGTACTTCGGGGTCACCGCCGCAAACACCGAGAAGCGACCCGTCAACGGATTGCGGCGAAGGCGAAGGCGAACCTCTCGGTGAACACTCACCTTCCCATGGACGTTGCCGTTCCAGTTCCTGGCGCGGAGATCCGGCTCCGTATCGGCCACGTAGGAGGTTGCCGCACCGAAGCGTCCAGTGAGCTTCAAGAGCTGCTTCAGCGCTGGCATCTCGGGGTAGAACAACCCCTCTCCCCAGTCGATAGCCCCATCGCCCCCCATGTGGATGGCACAGAGAGGAACATCCACATGTCGACGCTCTTCTCGGCGAATCAGACGCCACAATGCCTGGAGCTGTCCCGAGATCTCAGGACTGTCCTCCCACTTCCGACGCTGCACCTTGAAGGCATGATCTCCGACCGAGAGCACTGCGCTGCCCGGCGCGTACACCGGAGGCGCGAGCTCAATGCCACGCTTCGAGAGCGTCTCCTCGTGACGCTCGATGTGCTTGAGAAGGACAGGAACAGTGATCTGGTTCGGGACCGTCACAACATCCGTGTCGAGGCGCGCCTTCAAATCTCCAGCACGAAGCGCTTGCCAGAGCATACGGAGCCCCTCGTAGACCTCATGGTCTTGCAGGTTCTTCGTCTTTCCTCGGATGGTGAGCACAGGCATCCTTCCTCCAGGAAGGACCATACCTCATGCTACGGAGCGTGGCAATATTTCATTGACACCCACCGTGTCAGGACATAGGCTCGAGACAACTGGAGACACGATGCCCCTCTTCTTCGATCACGACCTGGTTCCGCAGATGGCCCCCCTGAAGCCGTCGGACTGGGCGAACCACGACCTGGTGTTCAAGATCGACGCCGTCGAGATGCTCAAGAAGCTGCCCGATGGCTCGATCGATCTGTGCATCTTCGACCCGGCCTACGAGAGCCTGGAGAAGCACAGGGCCAGGGGAACCACCACGCGGCTGAAGAAGTCGAAGAGCAGCTCCAACAAGTGGTTCGACGTCTTCCCCAACGAGCGCTACCCCGAGCTCCTCACCGAGCTGTACCGGGTGATGAAGCCCGGAACCCACATCTACATCTTCTGCGACGAAACAACCGCCGACGTGCTGAAGCCCATTGCCCGGGAGGTCGGGTTCTGGGTGTGGAAGAGCCTCATCTGGGTGAAGACCACCAAACGTGCAAACTCACTCTGGGACATGTTGCGCAGAGCACTGAAAAGCATCTTTCATCCAACTCGGCTCACTCGGCACTCTCTCCTTCGAATGAATGTCGTCCGTGACCTGGTTCAGGCACTGGACGTTGGCGAACTGATGTCAGGGATGACCCGCACGGGACTTGGCTGGCACTGGCGAAATTCCTGCGAACGAATCCTCTTCTTGGAGAAGCGCAGCACAAAGCAGAATTGGCCTCGTCTCCATCCGACAGGAAGAGGGCGGAAGCTCAACAGTAACAGTCTCAGGGACATCCTGTACGCTGCTCCCGTTCTCGATGACGACGCGTACCCTACTCAGAAACCCGTGAGTGTCATCGAGCAGCTCATTGCGAACAGCAGCGAGGAGGGCGAGACGGTCCTCGACGTGTTTGGGGGCTCTGGGGCTACTGGTGAAGCGGCCAGTAACCTCTACCGACGCTTCATCCTCTGCGACACCTCGGATGACTCCATCGACACGATGCGGCAGCGGTTCTGACGGATTCACACTGCCATCCTTCTTCCGACCTGGAGTCCTGATGTCCACCACCGATGCGCCCATCGTGACCTTCCATCCCAAGCCCAATGGCTGGTTCAGCATGTGGAGTCCCCTCGATCGCCAGGCGGGGCAGTCCGGCGGCGGTGGCATCAACCCCGTGATGTGGCCCACGAAGGGCAACATCGTGAGTGACAACGGCACGATGCACGCCGCCCTTGGAGACCCGCTGCCTCCTCCTGCTGCTGCCGTTGGGTCCATCCTGTGGTGCTTCAATGTCCAGCTCCCCACGGGTTTCTACTCTCGGATCGCGCTGCATCGAAGCTTCTACGAGGATGAGGCACGCTTCCTCGACAATGACCATCGTCCCAGAGCCTGGCAAATCCACCTCCAGAACGAAGACAGCATCGACCACGGCGTCTCGACCGGGTCACTCATCGAGCAGTTCCAGATCTGGATCAGGAGCAAGCTCAACCAGGCCGTCCAGCAGGTCGCCTCTGCCTCGACCGGCCCCCAGACCTACCGATCGCTGCTCGAGGAACGCATCGCCGTCCAGGACAGCCGCATCCACAACCTCTGTGACCGTGGACAGCGAGCCCTCGAGCGCAAAGACCTCGAGGTCGCCCTCGCATCCACCCTCGAAGCGATGAAGGCTCGCGACGTCCGTGAGTGCATCGCCAACCAGCTCGAGACCTACGACGCGATGCAGAAGGAGGAGAGCTGATGTTGCTCGCGTATGTTGGAGCTCGACTCGGCGAGATCGACAGGGTTCGTCAGGTGCAACAGGCCTTGCAGGCCTTGAGCCCTGCGTACGCCATCGACTACGACTGGACCAGGGAGGGATCGCGGCGAGGAGATCCTGAAGCTCTGGCTCAGATCGCCCCAAAGATGCTTCGCGCAGCCTCTCGTGCGGATGCCGCCGTCTACCTGCTCGCCAACGGTGAGCGGTCTCCCCAGGCCGGTCTGCACTGCGAGCTCGGCGCTTCGCTCGCAGCCGGCGTTCCGGTGTTCCTGTGGACCCCCAAGGATCACGGCTACCTCTTCGACCCAACGAACAAGCGCTGCAAGAGCTTCTACGTTCATCCGCAGGTCAGTCGACTCGTCGAGGACGACTTCGATCAAGCCCTTCAGGTCATCAAGCTGTGGGCACTCGCAGTGGCCCAGGAGAAGAGCAAGGGATGAAGATCGAGAGCCATGAAGAAGCGCGAGAGCTGGCAGACCACTTCCTTCGGGAAGATCAAGGACAACCAAGGTCCTCGAGCAAGGAGATCGTCGACCGCCTCGTCCTGTTCTTCTGGACGGTCGGTGTCCGAGCAAAGAGGGTCTGGATCGATCTGGGTGTCCGTCCATCAGCGACCATCGAGGGTCAGCAGGTGAAGGCTCACCCCCTCTACCACGAACACCGCCCCAAGCAGTCCGGCGCGCATTGGGTGGCCCGCGCCGACGGGTTTATCTTCGACCTGGCTGCTGACCTACAGAGCGAACAGCTGCCCGTGCCGTTCATCTGGAAAGCCAAGTAAGAAAGAACCGTCCGACACCTACGAGAGGAAGAACTGATGTCCTACAAGACCGACTGGCTGCCGAAGGGAACCCGCGTGCGTGACACCCTGCAGAAGCGAAAGGCTGGCGACGGCACCGTCGTGAACGACCCTACTACCGGAGGTTCTACTCGCTTCACCGATGTCGAGTGGGACAGCCCCGACTGCATGGGGTCGGGTGTGAAGGGCGTGCGTCGTCACACCCTGCGGCCCATCCATACCTACAAGAGGAAGAGCTGATGTCCACGACTTCTACCATGCATCACGTGGAGCACCTGGCGCGCATCCAGGTTCGCATCGACCGGCTCTCGAGGCTGCCTTCGACCCCCCGAATCGCTTCGAAGATCGAACGTCTCGGTCAGATCGAAGAGAAGATTCGGTGTGCCGTCTCCTCCGAGCACTACGGTGCGGTGGCCAACAATCTGCTTCGTCTCCAGAGGCGACTGGGTGCGGTGCAGGGACGCATTCAGAGGATGCGTCGGCGTCCCGATGCCTCGACCGATGAGCGACTGAGGGGCCGCATCTGCAAGCTCCAGACCGTCGAAGCCAAGATACTCGATCAGATCAAGGAGTGCATCCACACCTCCAGGAGGCAGAGCTGATGTCCAACACCATGTCTTCGGGCGGCGTCCTCACAGGTGCGGCGATCCGAGCCGCCGTTGCCGAGGGGCAGATCCAGATCGACCCCTGGGTCCCCGAGCATGTCGGCCCCAACAGCGTCGACCTGCGCCTCGGTCCAACGCTCAAGGTCTACAAGCTCGACCGACCCCATGAGCTTCCCGCGAAGTTCCAGTTCGGGAGAGGGCACAAGATCTACCGCACCTGTGTGCAAGAAGGTGAGTTCCTCGAGGGACGCATCCTCGACATGCGCGCTGACAACCCCACCATCGACCTGGACATCCCCGAGCGCGGCCTGGTGCTAATGCCCGGCATCCTCTACCTCGGCTGCACCATGGAGCGCACGGCCAGCGACCACTACATCCCCAAGGTGGAGGGCCGGAGCTCGGTCGGGCGCCTCGGCATCAAGGTGCACCTCACGGCCGGCTTCGGCGACATCGGCTTCAACGGTCGCTGGACGCTCGAGATCGAGGTCACCCACCCCATCCGGGTCTACGCCGGAGAGCGCATCTGCCAGGTGTACTTCAGCACACCCCACGGGCCCATCGCCGACCTCTACCACGGCCGCTATCAGGGCGACCTCGAGCCGCGCCCCAGCCTCTTCCATCTGCCCACCGACTCTGACGACGGTCCCCGGCGCCGCTCGGTGCCCTTCCATCGGGTCATCAGCGTCGCAGAACGCGGGTTCATGGTCGAGGTCGACAAGAACATCGCCAGCACCTTGCGCCTCAAAATGGGCGACCACATCATGCTCGGAAAACACATCGAGTGCGTCATCACCGGCATCGAGAGCTCAAGTGCCCTACACAAGGAACTCGGCATCTACACGAAGAACTGCGTCTACTACATGCAGCCCACGACCGAAGAGGGACGCCAGAGGCTGAAGCAGCTCGCTGCCGCTGCGAAGCGATGAAGCTCATCTTCCTCGACTGCGACGGGGTGCTCAACAACCACACCTTCCCCGAGGTAGATCCCGAGCTCCGTCGGCTCGGTGGGTGGCGGTACAAGATCACCCAGCTCGACAACGGGATGGTTGCTCGTGCCGTCCTCACCTTGCAGGAAGCAGACGCTCACTTGGTGGTGAGCTCCATCTGGCAGCAGCACCGACACCACATGCAGGCCCTGGAGAAGAAGCTGCAGAGCTTTGGGTTCGACACCCGAGAGCGCCTCCTCGGAGGCACCGATGACATGAGCCCAGGCAACCGTCGCTGCACGCGAGGCGAGCTCATGCTGCGCTGGGTCAACGAGCTCGGCACAGTCAGCCACTGGGGAGCTTGGGACGACAGCAGCGTGCCTGAAATCGGCCACCATCTCGTCCGTACTCAGTCCAACATCGGACTACAGCACCTGCACTGTAGCGCGATGCTGGAACTACTCGGGGTCAGCCAGGGAGAAAGAGCATGAGCAAGAAGAATCTGCCAAAGGAAGCCATCCAGGACAAGATCCTTGCGTTCATCGTGAGTACGTTCATTGCAATACTGATGGGCATCACAACATGGGACCTTTGGTTCCATACCGACTGGACAGAAGCTCAGCGATTCTGGGAGAGAGGCCCATTGATCGTTGGATTTACCGCATTCGCTCTCATTCTATCTTACGTTGTCGATCGAACAAGAACAGGGGAAGAGACATGACCACGCTCGCACTCGCCATCTCTGGCATCCTAGTACCTGGGGGTCAGATCCAGGTCGATATCAGCGGCCTCACCCCCGGGGAACCCACCTTCCTGCTCGGCTCCGAAGAGCTGGGCAGTCAGTGCAGCTCCCGGACCGCGCCGATCTGCGCCGACCTGCAGAGCCCCACGGTGATCTCCCAGGGCACCCCCCTCGGAACGGGAGCAACCCTGTCGCTGACGCTTCCGAGCACCGGAGGCACCTACTACCTGCAGGCAATCTCTTCGATCGAGGCCAGCGAGGTCTACATCCTCGATGTGCAGGGAGTCGCCCTCATCTCCGGAATGGCCATCGTGTGCGATGTCGACCTCGTCGACATCGGCGTCGAGCACTTCGAAGCTCCAGCAGACATCATCCGGATCAACGGCTACGAGTCCGGGGCTCTCGTCGTCGGATACGACGAGGATCCCGCTGTGCCGGACCCTGGTCAGATCTTCGCCACCACCTGGCTGTACGCTGCCTCGGCTCCGAACTGCGACGGCCTGACCTGGACGGCTGAGACGATCAACTCCGTGGGCAGCATGGAGCACTGCGTCGTGCGCGGGCCCGAAGAGTCCGACCTGAAGGCGGACGGCGTCATCCCTTCGACTTGTCAGAGCATCTGACGAACAGACCTTGGCCGGGTGCCTGGAACAGCCTCCCCTCCCCCCCCTTTGGGTCGAGGCACCAGGTACCCGGCTCTGCTCTTCAAGACTCGTCGTCTTCGTAGAGGACGCGGCAGATGAGGTAGATCTGAACCAGATCTTCAAGGCCCGTCACGTCTTCTGAATCCTCGGTGTCGCGAACCTCTTCGTCCCGAACCCGCACATCCATGTAAGCCCGGTTCGGAGAAAACAGGACAGGGTTCATTCGAAGAGCAGATCGGCCAAGAACCATCTCTGGACCAAAGTCAGCGGCAGCGTGCCAACCTTCACCACACAAGAGCATCGGCGACCCTCCAATCATCAGGTCACGGAACTCGATGCGAAAAAGGTCTGCTGGGGAGTAAACCGGCTCGAACACGACGCCTGCCACCTGGAGCATGCACCCATTCATCTCGAGCGTTTCACCCGTGAGCGTTCTTCCCTCTCGACCCGGACCGACCTGAAAAGGAACCCGAACCAAGTCGGTATCCGCTGGATCTGGATCGAAGAGGATGATGGACTGATCAACCGTGAGGCCGTCATCCACTACGTCCATCTGGATCGTCACAGCCACATCCATCGACGACTTCGATCGGATCTTCAGGCACAGATTCGATGGTGCAACGATGTTCTCCCTCCGAACCACCAGCGAGCCCACTCCGTTATTGACGGATGCAGCAGAGTGCCATCCGGGAAGCAGAAGGTTGGTACCGTTCCCATTGTCCTGCCGGAGCTCCGAGATCTCGACATCCTTCGGGTCTCCACTGCACCACACCTGGATGTTGAAGGGACGGTAGATCATCCACGAGGTCGGGTTCACCACAACCTCCATCTCATCATCCTCGGGCAGGCAAAACACATGATCATCACTGACCAAATCCCCAACACGAGGGCGCATCGGCAGGATGGAAGAGCGAAGATCCTTCTGGCCTGCAACCTCAACAGCAATCGAGCGAACCCAAGAACTTGTCTCTGGGTCTGATCGAACCGCGTCGAGAAGCATCGCCCGCTGGTCCTTCAGATCTTGTGCCGCCTTCTCGTTCTCCATGAGCTCGATGCCACGCTTGGCGGCTTCGCGAAGCACCCTCGAACGGTCCTCTGCATCGATCTCCTCTGCGCGAGAGAGAAGTTCCTGTGGAAAACGAACCGTAGAACCAGACATCACAACCTCCGTTTCAGTCGTACACAGCATATGTATACGAGCGTATACGTGGCAAGTGCGAATCATTTACCGCACATGGATGTCTGCCTGAAAAAGAAGGCCGAACGGAGGATTCTCCGCTCGACCTCGGTGCTGGCTGTCGCCAAGCTGCTTGATAGGCACCTATGCTCTAACCTCTTCAGCCCCTGCGACGCTTCCGCTTCTGCTCGAGGCGCTTCTCCATCTTGGCGAGCGCCTTGTAGTAGTCGGGGTCCTCGGTCAGGTGGTCCATGGCGATCTCGCGCGCCACTCGCCGATCGTTCGTGTGCTCCATCTCGACAGCGGTTCCAACACGAAGCTGCTTCGCGTTGAAATCCTTGGGCTTCTTCTTGTCGGCGAGACCGCCTGGCAGTCGGTCCACGTGGTTGGCTGCCCACGTCACGCCTGCAACGCCGAGGGCCACCGCTCCGAACTTGAAGATCGTGTCGATCATGGCTTCGAGTGTAACTCAGTGCGTTTCGGGCGACGACGTAATAGCCAGCGGCAGGAGGTGAACATGTGGACATTCCACGTCATCGAGATGTCGGTCTTCCTGTTCTTCGCAGTCGCCGTGTGGCACAGCACGCGTGCCGGCCTGGCCAAGATCTCCACCCTGCTCGGAGGGGTGGTCTTCGGATGGCTCATCGAGCTGTACTTCGTCACGTTCGCCCAGGGCTACGCCTACGGTGACTTCCTCGTCGACCCGGCCATTGGTGGACACAGCGTGCCCCTGTGGGTCGGTGTTGGGTGGGGGACCATCATCTACTGCGCCATGGTCGCCAGCGACCGCATGGGGCTTCCTGTGCTGGTGCGGCCGGCGGCCGATGCACTGCTCGCCGTGAGCATCGACGTTGCCCTGGACCCCATCGCCGAGCACATGGGCTGGTGGTCATGGTCCAGGGATTCCCAGTTCTTCGGCATTCCATGCGACAACTTCATCGGGTGGATCATGATCGTCGGCTTCTACTCGATGATCGTCCGTCAGATCTTGCGCCTGCTTGAGTCGCATCCCCAGGCATGGAGTCTCCTCGCTCCCCTCGGCGCCATCCTGTCCAGCTGCCTGCTCGTCGTCGTCTGCCAGTTCGGCCTCGAGGCGCTCTACCCGATCGCTGGAGAGCCCCTCGTCTTCGCCATCCTCGCACTCGCCCTCTTTCTGACCGTGGCGGCCTGGTGGGGGAAGGACCCCTCAAGCTCGCAGCCAGCCGACCGCTTCCCGACCATCGTGGCCGCCACGATGCACGTGCTGCTGCTCACCATGCTCGTCACGACCGAAACCTACCTTCAGATCCCCGAGCTGCTCGTCATCCTTCCGATGGCCGCGATGGCGAGCGTGCTGGGCTTCCATCATCGGTCGGTGCCGAGCTCCAGCGCTTCCTGAAGGGAGGCTCGCGTCCTGTCGAGCTCCTTTTTGAGGAGCTCCGACCGTTCCGCCAGGTGCTTCCTCTTCGACTCCAACAACTCGGAGTGACGGATCCAGTGATTGCGCTGCGACCTGGCGACCACGATGTAGTAGGCCGACAGCACGACGCCCACGAGGACGCCCAGGAAGAAAACAGCGGTCATCCATCACCTCCGCGCACGCCAATGGCGCGCTGATGCTCCTGGGGGAGCTTGGCCTCGAGGCCACAACGGTTGCAGGAGCCCATCGAGAGCACCGCCTCGGTGATCTGCTCCGGCGTCGAGTCCACGGTACCCACCTTGAAGCAGGCGTTGCTCTCCCCCGCCACAAAGTCTCCATTGGCTGAGATCGACGGTGAGCAGTGGCCCGAAGCCCCCTGCATCGCCCGAATCCGGAGCTGTGCAATGGCGGCACGAACGTCGCCGAAGGCACGGGTCATCGACCGGAAGTTGAACGACGTCGGGCCAATGCGGGTGTCGACCTCGGCGTGCTCCTGGCCCTTGAAGCGACCGATGGGCAACATCCTCGAGAGGCTGTCGACGTACAAGACGCGGTTGTCGGTGACCTTGTGGGGAGGACCACCTGGGTAGAAGCGGGGGTCGTAGGTGATCTGATACCGCACCGTCTTCCACTCCGGACGCAGCAGCGACGCCCGCTTCTCCGCATCGGCGAGCCACATGCCGTGTGAGAGCACCATCGGCATCAGATCTCGCTCGAGGACCTTCTCCACCAGGAGCTCGAAGTCGGGATGATCCGTGCACTCACCGCCCGAGAGCAGGATGAGCGGGTAGCCCAGCTGGCGTGCGGTCGCCTCGACCCGGTCCGAGCAGTCCAGAGCCCGGTCGAACATCTCGAGGGGCATGTGGCGCCCCTTGATGGTGGCGCTCTCCATGCAGTGGCTGCAGCCTCGGGCACAGTGATTCGTGACCTTGATCAACACGTCGACACCTCACCCGTTGACTGCTCCAACGTCGGTGGAATCACCCAGTCCCTCACCCACCGCTCCCCACGCCGCCACGTCCACTGTGACAGCCTGACCGCCGTGTCCTTCGGAGCACTTGACAACGCACGGAGAGCGCCTCGCTTGGTGCGCGGCGCCCGGTGTGAACGTGCCACTCCATGGTCATCTGGAAGCTCACGAACCCATTCCCCCCGATGCCACCAGTAGCCATCGGCAGACAGGCTCCACCACACACGACGCTTCGGCCTACTCATCGGAGATCTCCACATGCTTCCGAGTTCCATCGGCCTCGATGCGGACGACGTAGAAGTTGGGGCTGTTGCCCTCGAGCTTGAACGCCGGAGCCGTCCGCTCGGGACGCCCGCGCTCCAACCAGAGCAAGCTGCACTCCTGGACCCGAGTGCCAGGGCGGCGGGGATCTGGCACGAGCTTCGAAGAGCAGGTCAGACGCAGATGACCCCAAACTACCCCTCGCTCGCCCCGCACCTGCACACGACGCAGCGTGCCGATGCCAGCGTCGGCCGGACGACCACAGACACACAGGTGCCCTTCTTCCTTGGCCGCGTCGGCCGCCAGCTTCACGAGGTCCCGCATCACTTCCTCCAATTGCGCGTCAGGCGCCATGCCCGGTGTCCCTGAGGAAGGCGAATCACGGGGACCAGGCCATAGCCATCCTTCCCAACAAAATCTCCATCCGAGTCCCTTTCCATTCGGCAGATACAGTCCGTCGCACCAGCGTTATGCACCCTGATGACGCTGCCACTCTCAAGCACAAAGCGAGCCACGGACTCGACATTCTGCTCGACGCCACGCATGGTGAAGACACACCACCCGCAAGCGCCCGAATCCTCGTCCAGGACCGTGTCTCCCAGCGTAGGGAAGTCGAGGGCCTCGTCGTTCTTCATCGGAAGACCCGTCTTGCCCATCTCAAGCTCGGGCTTTGGAGCCTGACTCAGGACGATGCCATCGGCACGCTTCAGATCTGCGAGTGCATGAACCTCGACCTCCACCTGCTGTCCACGAAGGAGCCGGTAGAGCATGCTGGTCGACCAGAACTCAGACTGGGCTGCCAAGACATCCAGGCGACCCTCGTACCGACGAAGGATGGCGATGGCCTCCACTGCGTTGTCCATGTTCGACTTCATGTCGCCTCCGAGATCTCGATTGATGGAAGGTCACCCGATCGGCGAACTCATTCCAGCCCCTCCTCCGCCGCGAGGTGCGCCTGAGCCGCCTCCCAGGCAGCCTCGACCCCTTCCGGCGTCCGGGGGAATTCGGGGTACGGCTTCAGGTTCCCCGTCCCCCGCACCCACTTCTCCAGCTGAATCGGCCCCGAGACGACGCCCCACTTCAGCTGGGCGGTGTGGTTGTAGGACTTGTCGAAGTCGAGGGCACGGCCCCGAAGGGTGATGTAGCAGGGATTCGGGTCCCCCTCGATGTGACGATCGTTGTACGACGGGATGAGGAAGCCCGTAAGTCCTTCGAGGTCCACCTTTGAACGAAGGTGCCGGTGAAGCTCATCCTCCTCGACCCACTTCCGGCGCTGGACCTTTCGTGCCTCTTCCTCCTCCCTGGCCTTGCGCTGATACTCCGCCTTCTTCTCGGACATCCATCGCTCGACGACATGGAGAAGACCGTCCTCATCGCGTTGCAGAGTGATGCGCTCCTCAGGGACCAGCTTGAACGCCTCTGGGTCGTCCTCGGGGTCAGGATCGTTGGAGGCCATCTCGTTGTAGGCCACCCGAAGACCCTCCACCTCCTCCTCGGACGCCTCCCCCTTCTCCTTGGCGACGTGGTAGGCGCGGTACGCCTTGGAGTGGCGGCTGTTCATCTCCGCCTCCGTCTCCCCGGTCGTCTTGTTCACCCAGTCCCCCTGCACCCACACGAAGAGACCGTCCTCATACGTAAGGACCGCCCGAGTGTCGTCGAAGGAAGCGATCATGTTCTCCCCGCCCTCCTCTTCGGCCTGAATCTCCAAGAGGGACCAGCCGCCCATCGGACTCGACACGTCGTAGAGACGGAACTCGTAGGGCTCAGCCCAGTAGCAGCCATTCACCAGGAGCGTCTTTCCGTCCGAGAGGAGGCGCGCCGACGCCCAGCAGAAACCGAACCCCTCGAAGGCTTCGTCCGGGAGGAACGAGCGCACCTCCCCCGTGTCGAGCTGACAGAAGGTCTGCCCCTGGTAGTCCTCGCCGCACGCAAGGTAGTCGTGGCCGTCCGCATGATCTTCGATCCACACGTACCAGAAAGACCCGTAGTTGCGCTTGACGTCAGCGACCTTCTCCCCGTCAGAGGTCCGGAAGACCTCTCCCCGGGAGTAGTTCCAGGAGCCCTTCGTCGTCTGATAGGGGGTGACAACCAGTCGGTAGCGGCCCGAGGGGCTCGCCTCCTCAAGGGGTTCACGCTCCGAGCGGTTCTCCTCGGTGAAGTACGACTCCGTGTCCCCCCTCTGGACGAGGTAGCGCTCCTCTGGGGGGAGCTGCTTGAAAAGGGTGAGGCGCATGTCCCTCTGGGGGCCGGTCCACTTGGAGTAGTCTCCGAGGCTCTTCTCCCAGGCGTAGTAGTCCTTCGCGGTCTTGATCGTCTCAGTGTTCATGATGCCTCCGAAGTCTCGATCGTGGGGGTAGGATCGGGTGGAAGGTCTCCAACCCGGCGCAGCGTTGCCACGAGAGGCGCTCCCGAGGTCTCTGGATGGGCCACAAACTCGTACTCGCCCGGCGTCAGATCGAGGAATCCGATTTCCCGGTTGTAGCTGTCCGTCGCGCCATCGGGCAGGTCGGCCACGTCCATGATCCCGAACCACCACACCTCAGTAAAAATCGTATGCACCGCCTGCTGATCGATGGCATCCCGGACATCATCCTCGATGCGGTCCTCACCCGAGCCCGGGTAGTAGATGTCGAGTCCTCCCTCAGGATGCGGCACAAACCAGATCTTCGTGTTCCCAACGCAGTTCGTCAAGTATCCGTTCTTTGCGTAGTGCTCGATGTAGGCAACCCTGCCTGCATGGCTACCGATCTCCACCCTGTGACCCTGCTTCACGACCTCCTGGGAGAGGTGCTCTCGCAGGTCATTGGCCAAGGCCACACGGCCGGAACGGCAGGTGAAGCGAACAGCCGTAGGCTTTGGATCAGGTACAGGACATCTGAGATCCTCAGGTTCTTCCGCTCGAAAGTCCTCCTTCCAAAGGTGAGGCGGGAGGCACTGGTGCCCAAGGGTCATTGGCTCACCTTCGACACCCGACCATTCGAAGTCGATCGTACGACCGCAATGCACACAGTCCCGTGACTTTCCCATAGAATCGTAGGGATCATCAGGGAAACGCTTTTCCCACCGCTTCTTCGAAGCTCTGTGAGCCTCCATGAGACGCTGCAGGGTCGCCGGATCAAACGTATGACCCATCAGGTCTTCAACGAGCTCGCTCACAATGCCTCCTGCTCTTTGAGCCACTGGTCCCCGATGCCCATCCAGTCATCCGGCAAGCCCCGAGGAGAATGGCCATCCGGGTCGACGCTCCACTCCAGAGCAACGTCAGGGTCGAGCGACCAGTCGACGTCATCAGGACGCATCTTCTCGGCCTCACGCGCCAGACGCTGGGCCTCCTCCCGGTAGCAGGCCGCCAGCTGCGCCAGATTCGCAGCCGCACAGGCCATCCGGCGCGCTTCCTCTCGCTCCGACTTGTCGATGCACGCATCGCCCCGAGCATGTGCCGCAGCGTCGACCATGTCGTGCACCGATCCACCGCAGTCCTGGCAGACGCCTTCCTTTGCGAGTGCGAGTGCAATCGTCAGCTCATCGTCTGTCAGGTCGCGCGGCTTGCCCATGTCGTCCTCACAAGCTGCTCATGCAGCTCCAGGATGATGGTAGCTCATGACACAGAGCGTGTCAAAGAAATTGGAGAATCATCCCTCGACGCAGGATACTTCTCCACCCTCCGAGGGAGGAACGGACAGAGAGCCGGGCTCGGCAGACTCCAGGCGCCGAAGATACTGGATGGCGTCCTCTCGCATCTCCTCGGTGCGAGCCATTCTCTCACGAGCTCGATTCAGGTGCTCCTGCGCCTGAGTCACCGCCCGTTGAGCCTGCACCAAGATCTGTTCTGACATCTTCACCGACTCTCTATCAGCAACAACCGTCCGAGAGATCATCTCAGCCCAGTATCGAGCTGCCGACACCGGATCCTCGAGCCTGTCAAGGTGCTGGATCGGAACAAGAATCTCATACTCATCCCCCTTCTCGGGAAGAACGAGAAGGACATTCCCTGGAGATCTCCGGGAGGATGCCCACCCAAGACCGTCCGACGGAACCCTGAAGGAGCACAGATCACCAAATGGACCGTAGTACCTGGTTCCCATCCGCTGCCGCATGCGATGTACTTCAAGCCTGTACACGTCCTCACCTCGCTCCAGAGAGTCTACATCGTGACACGGAGCGTGTCGAACTTCGAGAAAAATAGGGTCTCGGGGTTGACGCACTCCGTGCCAGCGCCTACGGTTGTCCCATGATCGTCATCTGCCGACATTGACAGCCTGAGCCCCGTGGGGGTGGAGCTGCATGAGTGCCGCAAGCCGGCGATCGCATACCTTTGGGCAGGGAATGGCCAGGAGCCATACCGTGGCGTAATGACCCACGGCCCGGCGGGTTCGAGTCCCGTTCTGCCCACTCATGGGCAAGCAGCTCTGGCAGAGCGCCGTGGCGACACGGAGGTCGGAGGTGAGACTCCTCCCTTGCCCACCATCTTCGGCCTGGGCGCCTCGGCGCGTAGGGGGGTCACACCTCCCCAGGCCACCATCTGTGGACACGTAGCTCAACGTGTCAGAGCGATCGGAAGAGAGATGGCGATGTCGATGTGCATGTCGACTCGCTTGATCGCGCTGCGGACGGAAGGAGAGAGGACTGCAGGCCTCGACCCGAAACCCCGCATCAGACTCCGAGGAGAAGCTGGTTCGAGCCCAGCCGTGTCCACTCCACGCACGTGTAGCTCAGTCGGTAGAGCGCGAGGGGCCTTCGTGCGCCTCGAGGCCGGAGGTTCGATCCCTTCCGCGTGCATCGCCAAGGGGGATGTCGGGTAGGCGATTTGGCAAGAACCCCGGCAGCAGGCAGCGCCTACCCCTGGCCTGCACCACCCCTCCTTCCATCATTGAGGAGCCATCATGACCCCGTTCAAGCTGTACATCGTGCTCGCCGCCCAGCTGGCGAGTGGACTCAAGATCGCCCAGGCCTGCCACGCCATGCGCCAGTTCGTCGGCGAGCATCCCGTGCTCGACAAGTTCTGGCATCAGGAATCCAACAACATCGTCTGTCTGCAGATCGACAACCTCCCCGAGCTCGCCAAGCAGCTCGAAGAGGAGGGACTCCGCATCTCCCGCTTCCACGAGCCCGACATGGACGATGCACTGACCGCCATTGCTGTCGAGCCCAACGGATGGCGAAGGCTGTCGAATCTGAAGCTCGCGAGCTGAGCACAAGCCATCACCGCTCTGTTATGGTATGGTCCCGATATGTCCTCCCCGTCCAGTCGCTTCAGCACTCGGCGGGGTTTTTCTTTGGAGCTCTCAAGTGAAAACCAAACCGTACAGAAACGACGTGTTCTTCGCGCCACAGAGTGGGGCATGGAGCGCGAGAGTACTCCGTCAAGAGGACATTGAATCCCTGAGGCATCTACATGAAGTCGTCACCAGACACCGCCAGAGAAGAACATTGCGACTGAACCAAAAGGTGTTCAAGATCACCCGACGGGCCTAACCGAACCATAATCTCCGTACCACTTCCTTCAACGCACTTGATGTCAGAAAGATCCTGCTGATCGAAGTGTTTCTGACTTCAACGCTCTCGACAACGTGTCGAGCCAAAGTAACTTCTGACTCGCTCACCGTCTACCTGCTCTCCTTCAACGCTCTCTATCGGGCATTCTGGGGTGCAGACGCACCTGGCCAACCTCCTGGCAGCTCCAACGCGCAATCGACACAGAGGTCGATCGCTTGGCCCTGCTGCTTTGGTCCTTTCAACGCTCCACACCACGCATATGGCTCTCGACAGGTGTGTCGATCATCCTTCAACGCTCTCAACCATGCCGAATGGACGCTCGAGAGTCAACATTCTCGAGCAATCCCTCGGTATGCGCGGGGTCTGTCGAGCGTGCTGCCCATGGAGACATCCCCGATCATGCTGCTGCCTTGGCTCTGGCTGAACAGCAACCCCACCGACACAACGAAGCCAGCGGCTCGGTGGATCGGCGGAAGTATAACCCGAGCTCGAGCCCTGGCCATGTCCTACGGAACATGCACGGTGTGGCCTCTTCAACGATCACTGACAAGTCAGCGAATAGGGCCGCTCCAACGCTCGACGCTCAACAAGGACGGATCCAAGGTTGGCGCCGTGCTCTCAGTTCCTTCAACGCTCTCACGCTGGACCGGTCTGCTGCAACAGCAAGACTTCAAAATACTATACTTCAACGCTATCTATCGCATTCCGGGCCGCGATACCTGATTTCAACGCTCCCTGCCTTCAGCCCTCTCCACCAATCCACCAAGGCATTGCCAGTGGATCTGCTCACTCGTCAAGCTACAGGACGGCTCGGAGCACTTCAACGCTCTCCACCAGCACGTCGCTGATGGATGGGTTCCCTTCCATGATCCGTGCGAGCCAGTGCCGTAGACCCCTTCAACGCTCTCCATCAGCACACGGCCAATGGAATATGACCACGATATCCGCATCCAGGCCGTCCTCGACGCGCTTCAACGCTCTAAGCCAGCACGCCACCGATGAAAGAAAGGGCAATCGGGGACTTGGGGGTCCGACTGTCCGTCCATCCGTCCGTTGCTTCCTTCAACGCTCTCCACCAGCACACGGCCAGTGGAGGACAGCCTTGCGGCTCACGGTCTGGTTCCAGTGGCCGCCACTTCAACGCTCTCCACCGGCACACAGCCAATGGATATCGCGCGGTCTTGTCGGTGCAGTCCCAGGCAGCAGGGGCGCTTCAACGCTCTCCACCAGCGTACCGCCAGTAGAGGAGGCCGGCGACCAGTGCCACTGGCCAGCCAACGCCACTACAACGCTCTCCATCAGCACGTCACCAGTAGAGGTGTCTCCGGCGGCGCGGATCACCGCAGATGATGCCCCGCTTCAAAGCTCTCCACCAGCACGCCGCCAGTGGAGGAGGATGTGTGTGCTGGAAACATCAGCGAGCGCCTTCAACGCTCTCCACCAGCACATCACAAGTGGAGTCGCAGCGCCGTAGTCTCCTTCGGGCTTCCCTGTCTCACTTGCTTCAACGCTCTCCATCGGCACATCGCAAGTGGAAGCTCTGTACCGTCTGTAGTGCCGACATCGTGTTCACACTCCAACGCTCTCCACCAGCATGCCGCCAGTGGAGGACCGGCATCATCGTTATGGTCATCAACCAGGTGCGACCGCTTCAACGCTATCCACCAGCACTTCGCCGGTGTAGGAGGGGTCCTTCAGGGGGTGCCCGCGGGTCCGAGTGCTTCAGCGCTCTCCACCGGCGCACTACCGGTGGAGGAAAGGAGCCGCTGATCTGAACTTGCAATTCAACACTCCAACGCTCTCCACCAGCGTACCACCAGTGGAGGCGATGCGTCCGGTAGCAGCTAGAGTATGACCGCATCCGCCCAGGGTCCAGCTTCAACGCTCTCCACTGACATACCGCCAGTGGAGGAGTGTTGGCTCTCTGGTGAGAGACTGTTGATGTCGCTTCAACGCTCTCCACTGACATACCGCCAGTGGAGACCAGGGGCCTCGGGTTCGATTCCCAGCGCTGCCTCGTGCTTCAACGCTCTCCATTAGAACACGGCCAGTGGAGGTTCTCGATCCGGACAAGCAGTTCCGGTATCTCGCGCACCCTTCAACGCTCTCCGCATCGCCGATGGAGGATTGAGAAAGCACCCAGGAGAACTCATACTTCAGCGCTCTCCACCGACACATCGCCGATGGATGGAAGCATCCGGGCCCCCACCGCAACGAGTACAATCCAACCGCTTCAACGCTCTCCACCGGCACACAGCCGATGAAGGCCTGAGCGGACACGTGCAGTGCACCAGCTTTGGTAGCTTCAACGCTCTCCATCGGCACACAGCCAATGGAGGGGCAGCTCGGGAGTGATCCCGGCGCAGTGGACGGGTACGCTTCAATGCTCTCTACCGGCACACAGCCAGTAGAGGAGGTCCTTTCGTCCGACCGTGCGGTTGACCATGATTCAACGCTCTCCACAGGCACACAGCCAATGGAGGCCAGCGGTCGGGTCAACCAAGTCTCCCACTGAGCACTCACTTCAACGCTCCAGGTGGATGGACCATCAGTATCAGAAGGTTGCTTCAACGATATCCGCCGGCACGCAGAGGCGAAGCGCTTCGGTCCGCTGCTGGTGCTTCAACGCTCTCCACCAACACATAGCCGATGGAGGCTCCGACGTGCTGTGCGGACGCTGCAACAGCCGCAAACTTCAACGCTCTCCACCAACACATCGCTGATGGAGGGGCACTGCGTCGTGCAGCCTGGCGTGGCACCTTGTTCGCTTCAACGCTCTCCACCAACACATCGCTGATGGAGGTTGACGATGCGGAGCTGCTCGGCGGCGGGGGGCATCGGGCTTCAACGCTCTCCACCAACACATCGCTGATGGAGGGTGCCGGGATCGGCGAAAGAAAGTCGTGGGCGTGATTGGCTTCAGCGCTCTCCACCAACACATCGCTGGTGGAGGACCGCAAGCATCGTGTAAGGGTCCATCGAGTGGCTTCAACGCTCTCCACCAACACGTCGCTAATGGAGGTGTGTTCCAGTTGCCCGTCGGCACCAGCACCGTGCTTTAACGCTCTCCACCAATGGAGGCGACATCATCGACCTTCAAGATCTCGGTGGCCCATCGTCGGCTTCAACGCTCTCCACCAACACGTCACTGATGGAGTATCAAATGTCAGTTTGGTGGGACGCTGCTCTATCGCTTCAACGCTCTCCACCAACACATCGCTGATGGAGTAAGAGCTCGAGGGCGGCCGAGTGTGCGCCCAACGCCGCTTCAACGCTCTCCACCAACACATCGCTGATGGAGGACCAGGCTGAGACAGTCGCTCGGCGCCCCTTTAGGCCGCTTCAACGCTCTCCACCAACACATCGCTGATGGAGGGCTAGTGGCTATGCCCGACCGCCACCAGGCCGGATTGCTTCAACGCTCTCCACCAACACATCGCTGATGGAGGGTGAGAGTACGAAGTCCAAGCGTGACAGGAGGTTTTCGTTTCAACGCTCTCCACCAATACATCGCTGATGGAGGCCGCGGGTTGATCGCACAGGAGCCCACAGGCCGTGCAGCAGCTTCAACGGTCTCCACCAACACATCGCTGATGGAGGAGATGGCACGATGATCTACGCCCGCCAGAGCCACCAAGCTTCAACGCTCTCCACCAATACATCGCTGATAGAGGTCCAGGCCGGGAATGCTAACCTCCGCCTCGCGCCGCTTCAACGCTCTCCACCAACACATCGCTGATGGAGGGTCAAGGTAGTGATCTCCGCAGCACGCGTCGCAGTCGCTTCAACGCTCTCCACCAACACATCGCTGATGGAGGACCTCATGGCCTTCGGACGACACAGGCGTCTGAAGGAGGCTTCAACGCTCTCCACCAACACGTCGCTGGTGGAGACCACATCGGGTCGCGAGGTGCGGTTGAGCCCCAGAGGGCTTCAACGCTCTCCACCAACACGTCGCTGGTGGAGGTGTGCACACGCACATGCACGTCTTCTGGGTGCAGTTCTTGCTTCAATGCTCTCCACCAACACGTCGCTGGTGGAGGTCTCCGAGGGCGCATGGGAGCCTCGAGCCCGTGACGTGCTTCAACGCTCTCCACCAACACGTCGCTGGTGAAGGCGCTTGTGGTAGTGAGCGTCGAACTCCTCCCGTTGCTTCAACACTCTCCACCAACACGTCGCTGGTGGAGGCCCGCATCGCCAGCTCGTTGATCATCGTGCACAAGGGGCTTCAACGCTCTCCACCAACACGTCGCTGGTGGAGGTACCCACAGGGACGATACTTTCCTGCTTGAGTGCTACGCGCTTCAACGCTCTCCACCAACACATCGCTGATGGAGGGACCGTGACGAGGAAGAGGCCGCCGTGAAGGCGGTAGCCGCTTCAACGCTCTCCACCAACACATCGCTGATGGAGGCCAGCGGGACCTTCACCACGCCGCGCGGCCACCTTCCCGCTTCAACGCTCTCCACCAACACATCGCTGATGGAGGACGCCTGTTGAGCTACTGCACAGCGCTGATCAGTCGCCAGCTTCAACGCTCTCCACCAACACATCGCTGATGGAGGTCCATCCTTTTCGGCGCCATACATTGAGGCAGGAGGTGCTTCAACGCTCTCCACCAGCACATCGCTGATGGAGGTGCTTCGGGACACCGAGGACGTGCCCTCGTATCTTAGCTTCAACGCTCTCCACCAGCACATCGCTGATGGAGGAGCACGACCGAAAGCCACGATGAAACCATGGCTTTCGGTCGCCATTGCGAGCGATTCAGCGAGACCCGAATTCACAGGCACAAGCAACGCACATCATCGTCGTTGACCGCTCAAAAAACATGGGTATGAACAGGACAACGAGCGGTCCCGTGATTATCGACATCACCGAACCGCTCGCACCTGCATGTCACAGATCGAGCAGGAAAGCTACTTCGCAGCAGCTTCCAAGATGGTCTCGCCTTCCCACTTGTGGGCCGAGACACCCGACCGCAGGCCTTCCATCGAGAAGGACATGGTCACGTCCTTCCAGCTCGAAGCCAGCTGCTGGGTGTCGATGCTCAGGCGAGCGGCCAGGTGCTGCTCCTGGATGATGGAGCGGCGCCCCTCGGAGCTCATGGCGTAGAGCGCACGGAGGTTCACCTCGGGACGCTGCGTCGAGCGGTCGGCTCCCCACGCTTCCACCAGCGCCTCGAAGAAGGAAGTGAGATCCTGCTGGGTCACCCCCGTCTTCGAACCGTCGATCGGGTTGTAGGTGAAGTAGCCGACGTAGACCCCGTACTGCACCACAGCGTAGTGACCCATGTTGGCCTTCAGGTCGCCCTCATCATCGATCTTGCCCGCCACTCGGGTGATGCCGATGTTCTCGAGCTCGATCGGGTCCACGCTTCGGGCATGGGAGAACTGGATCGGCCCACGGCACCGGGACCCCTTCTTCGCCTGGGTCAGGACACCTCCGAAGAGACGCACATCGGTGTAGGCCGACTTGATCTTGTCCGGGTCGGAGTCGCTGTTCTTCTGGACCTCGGCGAGATCCACTCCGTGGTCCACGTACAGGGACCATCCGAGAGCATCCTTGCCGTAGTCGCGGATCATGCGCTTCACGCGCATCGGCGTGACATAGCCATGACCATCCGGAGACTGGCGGGGGTGGCCGCCATTATCCGGATCTCCGTTCGGGTTCGACATCACGACATCGAAGACGAACGCGCCGACGATGTGGTTGTTGGGGTTGGTAGGCATTCCGTAGGTGGTGCTCATCTCTGGCTCCTGTGTGGCATAGGCCACGGTGTGAGTATGGACGCGTGGTCAGGGGTGGTCGTGGACTACGCCACGTTGGACTTGGGGTGAGACTTCTTTCGCTCGACGTACCAGCGGATCTCCTTGCGCCTCTCGGCATGCTGGAGCCGGTAGCCGCGCATGAACTGGGCCTGCTCCGAGGGGGAAAAACGGAGCGGTGGCATCACCAGTTCTTGATCTGCGAGCTCCTGGAGGCGACGAATCCGATCGGGGTAGAACAGGTCGCCCTTTCCCGTCTTGCGGGCCCCGTGAAGCAGGATGACGTCATCGGCACGCGCAGGGCGCTGGCTCGCCGCCCGGAGAACCGTGTGCCCAATGGTGCGCTGAGGGCCACCTGGCGTACGACTCCGCTGCATCAGCTCTGCCTCGGCGAAGGCACGTCCCTTGAAGAGAGCATAGCGCTCACCAGCGGACAAACCCTCCGAGGAAATCAGGTCTTCCGACGCCGTGTCGATGGGGTAGACCTGATCCGAGCTCTCGGCAGGTTCGACAGTCTTTCTCATCTCATCATCTCCAAGATCTTCGCCTGCAAAGCGAAGAAAGTCGGTGAACACCTTGGAAGCAGCCTCATCGCTCGAACGGGCGACCTTGCGCTGCGCCTTGTGAATCAAGAGCCGAGGAACCTCCTGGCCCAGGAGCATCGAGAGAAGAAGCATCTCGAGGAGCTGATCGTGCTCATCCGACTGCGAGATCTCTCGAGCCTGAAGAAGCAACGTGAAGTGCCATGGACTGGTAGACATCGACCGAATCCAGGAAACCAGCGAGGAACGCACTGCAGCAGCCCGGGAGCGACCATAGCGACGAAGTCCGAGCTTGGCGTTGCCCGTCTTCTCTACGACAGCAAGGTGGCCATCACAGAGAGAATCCAGCGCCTGAAGCCGATCTTCGATCGATGCTTCCTTGTCCATCGCCCGGTCGAAGATTTGCCAGGGGGACGCCTCTCCCGAATCGTTCGCCCACCACAGAAAGGAGATGTCCTTGTTGCCCAGGGGCATCCGTCGCAACGAACGGTCGTTGCTGATGTCATCGAGCCCCTGCACGATCTTCGCCGCACACGTCTCGCAGGTCGGCGTCGTGTAGGCATTCTTGCGACCGTAGGCGAACATCGAAGCCATGTTCGCGCTGCTCAAGGTGCCCCCAAGGGTGGACTTGCCCATCCGAGCAGCCAAGACCACGTCTTCCTCGAGGCACAGAGAGCACGCACCTCGGACGTCCTTCGCCTTCGTGTTCGTCTCCTTCAGGTGCTCCTGATGCCAAGCCTGGACATCTCCAGACAGCCACCACCTCGGATGACCCTCCACCTCCACCAGGATGCGTTCCTTGGCGGTGCCCTTGTAGGACACCACCTCCGCCTTCGTCGGGTCGGGGTGCGAGGCCTTTGCGAGCTCCAGATCTCCGTCCTTTGGAAGGAAGAGAGGGCGAGCCGGGCTCATAAAAAAGCGATGCACCACAGCCGCTGCCGGCGAAACCTTTGCCAGCTTGCGAAGGGTCGACATGTAGGACCGGTGGCGAGCACTCGGATCTCGGCCCGCCACACCGAACAGGTAGGTCGCATCGTCCATGACGGTCTTGGCTCGGATGTTTGCGGTCCTCGGAGTGGCCGGAACCGATGCTTCCACCCGCTGATCGTTCTTGTGCTTGTAGGGATGCTCGGTCAGGGAGACAAAGCCCCCATCCTTGTCGAGACGAAGCACCCAGGCGAATCGAACGAGTTCGTAACCGAGAGGAACAGCCGCATGCTGGGACCGGTCCATGAGAGCATGGAGAAAGTACATGAAGGCTCCTACGCGCTCTTGCGCTTCGGGAAGTGGTTGTCTCGAGCTCGCATGATCTGATCTCGATGCTTCAAGACCAGCGACTCGGGAACCTCGAGGACCCCCGAATCGAGACGAGCTCGGAAGAAGATGGGGTCCCATCGATCTCGACCTGCATCGACCGGGACCATGTCGAGCACCATCGTGCCCAGATCTTCGGTCAGGTCGATAGGAGCCAGGCGCGCATCGCGCTCCAACACCAGCGACCAGGAAGCTGGATGGTCCGTCACTCCCAGGTGGGGCTGTCGGAAGGCCTCCCCACGGGTGAGCCTTCGGGTGATCTCAGGACCGTACTTCTTGTGGTAGGTCGACACATCCACGCGGTAGGGGTTCGGAACCCAACGAGCGTCGATGAGGTAGTCGACGTCCACCAGGCGCGACACCAACAAGAGCGTGTGCTTGTCGCTGTTCCAGTCAGCCCGAGCATGCTCCTTGCTCGTGCTGTAGCGAATGGGCTTCAAGACGGCGATGCGCTCGATCTCCCACTCCCCCTCGGGTTTCCAGTAGATGGACTTGAGAACGCCCTTCGCAGCCGAGGGCGTCATGACCGGCTCGGAGTACGGATCTGAGCGAAGATGAGGCACCGTGAACATGGCCATCGGACCGGACACGCGAAAGGAAAACGAGATGTGATCCATCATGATGGACTCCCTTGAGTCGTCAAAACAGAGACCAAGGTCTGGCCTCCCGCAAAGCCACGCCATCCCCGCCGAGCCGCGAGCTCGAGAGCGATGAGGTTGTGACCATGAAAGGTCCAAGAAGGAGAGGTCACTGCCTTCCTGAGGGTCGGACCATCCCTCCAGTGTCGTTCATCGAGGGTGGCAGCACGGCGCTCGACCACGGCGCCAAGCTTGTCGATCTGACTCCGCAGAGCCTGTGGATCCATCACGTAGGACTCCATGATGGAGAGCAGCTCCAGACTGAAACCAGACTCCCGAAGCATCACATCGACATCAGCAAGGGAGCACTGGAAGCCCACGAAGGCCGAGATGTCCTGCTCTCCATGGTGGACACGAGCCCCGTGTCCCCACTGAGAACGGTAAGGGCGCAAGATCCGGCGAATGATCCGGTGATCCGTCCATTCATCAGGCGAGAGCTGAGCATTGCGCGCAAGGACCATCCTCTCGCACATGGACCGAATCCGGTCTACCGAGAGCACAGCCTGCAGCCCCTCGAGCAGACGACCGTCATAGTCGACGACCAATTCTGCATAGTCTCCAGAGATTTTCTCGAATGAACGGCGCATCTCATCCCCGAAGCGATCCCTCGACGTCCAGTAGGTGGCGGCCACCTCGCAGATCACCGACTGCACCCGCTCCAAGAGCCTTGGATCTTCATCTGCCGCGAGAAGGAGCGCCTGAAGCGATGCACGCACCTGGTCTTCTTCTTCGACAGGTGCTTCACAGATCGCCGAGACGACCTCAGAGACCGACGGTGTACGGCTCAACACGCCTCGCAACCTCTGGGTCTCCACCGCCACCAAGGCTCGAGCATTCGCCTCCTGCTCTGGAGACTCACCGAGAAGACAGCTGACGGCCAATCGCTCAAAGCTCGGACGAAACACTGGAGGGAGACGGAGGCCCTTCACCAAAGAGGGCCACATCCGATGGAAGTGCAAGACCGCATCGCTGCCCTCGAGCAAGCACGAGAGCTGGAGCAGCATCTGACTCATTCGCTGACGGCCTGGATCTGCCTCATCGAAGACCGGAACGAAGAGAGTGTAGACGGACTCATTGAGCCAGTCCTCTGGATAGTCCTTGATGCACCTCTTGTTTCGGAGAGCCCGGCCAATGTTCTGAACCGCCATCTGAAGACTCGTCGTGACGCCGAAGCTCGCGACATGGCTGCAGGTCGGAAGATCGGCCGACTCACGAAATCGATGACAAGCAACCGCTACATCGATCTTGCGATGCAGATAGGAACCATCTTCTCCCTTCAACAAGGACCGCTCGGATGCGAGAGCACTTCGGACCCTCCCTGCGACATCCGACGATGCACCGACCGCATTGAGGATGCGGTCCTCGTCGTACCCAGCCTGAACCAGGCTCTGGACCACCCGGGATGCTGTACGCTCTGAAGCGCCAGGCTGAATGTTCATCACCGTCACACGGCCTTCGTTGGCCACATACCGACAAGCCTGATCGAGGTGTTCCTCCGTGAGTTCCCCTGAAGCCTCTCCCAGCGGAATCATCCGCAGCTTGATCTTCTCAGGAAACAGCCCACGAGCCGCAAGCTGCGTGTAGCTGAAGACCAACGGACGGACAGCAGCCGGGAAGAGAGGACGACCGTCCGTACGGAAGAGCGTTGCGGAGAGGCCTGCCACCATGCCGCCACGAGCATGCACGGCATCCAAGAAGCTCCGAATCTGCGTAGCTCCCTCGCCACCATGGTGGAGCTCATCACAGATAACGAGAAGGCGATCACAGGACTCTGGAAGCAGGGATACCCACCCCTCTCCGTGGACGACCTTCGAGTGCGTCGTGACCAGCGCACGGCCATCACAACGACTCAGCCAGTCGACAAACTGCTGGTCTCGCCCCTCTTCCGGAGACAGCTCCAGCCAGAAATCAGAGTCCACCTCAAGGAGGCGTCCGCCACAATCGTACGTCGAAGCGGACCGAAAGCTGTCCATCGCATGCGTGAAGGGCGTGACGACCAGCACATGCGCGCAGAAACCGTCTTCGAGAGCATGCTTCGCGGTAGCAGCTGCCACCGCCGTCTTCCCCGCACCCGTCGGCATGCCAACAACGCCATACCGAAGCACTCCTCGAGTCGATTCCGACACGAGATGACGAACCGAATCACACTGATGCTCCCAGAGCTTCAGCGTTCCGATAGGTCGCTTCAAAAGCGCATTGGTTTCGCCCAACAAGGCAGTCTCCTTGGTTCAGCAACACCCTACTTCACGACACGGAGCGTGTCAAGAAGATCGCCCTGAACAAGAGACTGCGCCTCGAAGAATACGCTCAGGCACGATAGGATGAGGCTCGTGATCCAGCATCCCTTCGGAGGTCCTTCATGGCAGGCCGCATCTACACCAACGTCGTCACCGTCGGTTCCATCAACATCTACAACGTGGTGGCCGACCCGAGCGGCGTTCTCACTGCCCCCATCGGCTCGCTTGCCATCCGATCTGACACCGCCGTGACCTACCAGAACACAGACGGTGGAACCACCTGGGTCAGCCTGAGCGCGGGTGGAAGTGTGACCTCCATCCAGAAGCGCATCCAGTTGGGTGATCTGCCTGCCGCTACGACGCTCAACACCCCCTTCGACGATGCCATCCCTGCCGATGGTGTCATCCTCGGCGCCACCTACATCGTGACGGAGGCTCCTGCGGGTGGAGGAGTGGTCACCTGCGAGCTCACGACCGGCCGGTTCCCCGAGCTGCCCGCTGGCTTCCTGGTCCCGGCCACCGAACTCGTTGGAGCTCCGGTCGGCTACCCGCCCCTCACGGCCGTCCCCGTCTCGGGCCTTGCTGTGGGCATGCTCTCCGGCGGTCCGACCCTCGATGGGGCTGCCTGGACCCCCTACATCCTCCTCGAT